>Ga0207883_1000043_pt1 | contig 91349 bp, 92 predicted proteins | sample MalvirmetaMSP109_FD_184229 | JGI IMG/M metagenome (GOLD analysis project Ga0207883, IMG submission 184229) | Marine viral communities from the Deep Pacific Ocean - MSP-109 (SPAdes) | ecosystem: Environmental > Aquatic > Marine > Oceanic | place: Pacific Ocean | collected 2011-05-21 | reverse complement strand
AGATAGAATGCCATGCACTGAAACAGCAAGAAACGGGTCGCGTTGGCTTTGACGGAAAGCAGTCGTTCATACACCGCGCAGCATCTGGCACTAAGGGCTCACACCCGCCGTTCGCCGCGCGTATCATCAACGGCAGCTCAGGCCAAAACCTCACCCCCACCGAACGCCCCATTAATTAATTTTCCGTGACCAAAACCCCGTTTCAGCCAGTGCACGCTTTGTGCACGGGTTGTGCACGCTTTTCACCCCCCTGTTTCTGGCGATTTGGCCAAAGTTTAACGGGCGGTTTCGCAGCCTTAAGCACTCTGAAAACAAAAAATGCCGTTCCCCGTCAGCGCTTCGCCGTTGCCCAAGGGTGCGCAGCCGCTGCGCACCCTCTTCTCGCACAGGGCCTAGGCCGCCGCTGTCGCCTCGATCTCAAAGAGCAAACCCGGAAGAGCCAAACGCGTCACCCCCAGAAGCGTCATCGGCGGTGCGCAGTTTAGCGGCCCGAAACGCATGCCCAGCAGGTCGAAGTTCTTCAACGCCTCGTCCACATCCGTGGCATAGACCCCAAGCCGGATAACATCTCCAAGCGACATATCCGCTCCGGCCAGCACGGCCTCAAGGTTGTCCAGCGCCAAAGCAATCTGCGCGCGCATGTCGTTCGGATGCTGGGGCTTGCCCTGCCCGTCTACAGCCGTCTGGCCAGCACAAATAAGCTGCCGCCGCGGCCCTTCAATGACTTCTGCCTGATTGTATCCCAGCTTCAAGGACCAGTCCCACGGATTTACGGCTCTGCGTTGCATCTTTGATTTTCCTTTGTTGATTTCGATAAGAAAGCCCTATTGCCAATAAGTGCCAAATTTTGTCACCATATGTGCTAGAGTGGCAAAATGAATATCAGACAGAGACATGACGCCATCGTGCGCAGCCTTCGGCGCAACGGCACATCAACCGTCGCGGAGCTCGCCGAAGAGGTCGGCACCTCCAGACGCACGCTCCTGCGCGACATCGCCGCCTTGCGTGACGAAGGCTTTGTCATCCATTCCGAAAGCGGGCGCGGCGGTGGCGTGCAGCTTGACCCCCAGTCCATGCAAACAACCGCCCGCCTCTCTGTGGCCGAAGTCTTCGCGCTGCTGATCAGCGTGGCCGCCGTGCGCGCCGCCCAGAACCTGCCCTTCTCCGATCTCGCAGATGCAGGCCTCGCCAAGATCGAGCGCGCCCTGCCGTCTGACAAAGTGCGCGATCTGCGCCGCTTCCTCGCCTGCCTGCACATCGGCCAACTCTCGCCCAAACAGGACCTGTCTGACCTGGGCACAATCGACCCCGCCCTGCTGCCCGCTTTTGAAAAAGCCTTTCTGGCGCGCCAGCACCTCCGCTTTGAGTATCGGGATGCCAAAGGCGCGCGCAGCCTGCGCAATGTCGAGCCGCAGGCCATGCTCATCTTGCAACCGCTCTGGTATCTTGTCGCATGGGATCCGGCGCGCGAAGATTTCCGGCACTTCCGCATGGATCGCATCACAGGCCCTGAGCTTGTCAGCGGCCCGCCCTTCCGGCGCAGGCATGTGCCCTTTGAAAAAGATGTTTGTCCCTACAACGACCTGCCGCGCTGACCCCCAAAACCGCGCCACCCTCAGGCGCGCACACATCACGCTCAACATCAGAGGCTTTCGCAATGAAGGAGCGGCCGCCCCACAAGCATGCCCGGCACTCAAGACTGCGTTCCGCGCAAAGGGCAAACCGCAGAAACCACGAATTCGCTGCGTCCGCACCAAAGGCCCGCGGTGCGGTACTTTGTGAGCTTTCGCTGCGTTTGTGCCAATGGTTGCTTTAGCAGGCGTCGTCGACTCAGGGACCTACGCTGAGCGGCTTATGTCCAGTGCGTCCAGAATAGCCCTGCCAAGCTCTTCGACTGACACGTCTTCCGGCAAGACCGTATCTTCTTGGCCGCGAATACCCTCCCAATGGCCATGTCCGCGATAGCGCGTTGGCTTGATTGCGATCTTGCCGTCCCGCAATGTTAACGAAACATGGCCCGCACCGTTAAACAGCGCTTTCAAAGTCTTGACACCAGCGCGCGCCTTGTCTGCTTCCTCCCACGCCTTGAATTCTTCCTTTGTCGGAATCCGGATGACGTCGTCCCACTCTGGATGTTTTGGCGTGATGAACCGGCTGGCCAAAAGGGCGGCCCGCGCGTGGCCAGCGATTTCGAGCGCAGTTAGGTCTGGCGGTAGATACTCATGATATCCCTTGGGGTCCAAATGCGCGCTACCATACACCGCTTGTGAGGCGATTTCCGTGAATTTGCGATAGCTCGTAACAAAGGCACTTTTGCGTTCTTTGGGAGGCTTGGAGCGCTTTTTTCGCTCCGCCGCTTCAGCACGCCGTTTCGCAATCCATTCTTCTGTGGTCAGGACTTTTTTCATCGGATACGGCTCACTTCTACGTCGATCCCCAAACTCTCAGCGTAGTCTATCGCACGTTGAATTTGAGTAAACTGTTCCGGGGTGGTTCCGTCGGGCACGGCAAGTTCCAGGCGTTTGATGTCGATTTCGTCCGCGCTGATTTCAATGCCCTTCTTGTTGTCGTACTCGAAGTGGTCAATTTGGTCGATGTAACGCTTCAAAGCACCAAAAATACGACTGGGCCGGTCCACATATCCCGGCGCGCGGGTTTCGAGCGTCTTTGCGCTTGTGGCAAGGCCTCGATCTTCGTCGAAGAAATCGAACGTCTTGAAGTTGTCGGGCGTGCGCTCTCCCAAACCGCCCAATCGTTCCAGGTGATCCTACCACGGTCCACCCTGCTCCCTGATCGGCCCGCCCCAGGTGAGGCCGGAGTTTTCGATGACGTCCCAGTCAGGATCAGAGGGCAAGCGGCGCGCCTCTGCCGCCTCATGCAGAAGCGCGTCGCGCATGTCGTCCGCGTCCTGCGCGTCACAGCTCGGCCCGCGCCGCCGCAACGCACCAAAGCAACGAAGAGGCCGTCAACAAGAACGGAGTCTCGCCGGTCTGAAAGCCGCTCAGCAAAGGTTCACCCGAAGAAGCTCTTGGTTGAACGAGATTTGTAAAGATCAGCTCGCGTGACAGGCGCCACCCGGAAAATGTGTAGACAGGCCGACCCAAGTTTTTCCCGGATGGGAAAGGGTAAGAGTTCTGGCTTGTCGTTCCCCTGACTAGGCGGCCCCGTTTATGTCTGCGGCCAGTTCCTCCAGACTCTTTTTTGTGATCTGGATGATTTCTCGCACGTCATTCGCGCCCACTATCAATGGCGGACAAAATGCCATCGCGTCTGTCATATTACGTGAGATGAGGCCGTTGCGCAGCATGATTGCGTTCATTTGGGCGCCGAGTTTTCCAGGGGCAAAATCGCCTGATTTACCCTCTGGGGCGATCAATTCAAGTGCGCCTATGAGGCCAATGCCACGTGCCTCTCCAACGAGAGGGTGGGACGTCAGGTCGGTCAATCCAGCTTGCAATTCTGCACCGCGTTCGGCGGCATTGGCCACAAGATCGCGCTCTTCGATAATCTTGATGTTTTCCAGCGCTACGGCTGCGCCGACGGGGTGGCCACCGCCCGTATAGCCATGCCCCAGAACACCGATGCGCCCGCTTTCGTCGGCGATTGGCTGATAGACCCGATCGTTGATCATGAAAGCCGAAAAGGGGAAATAGCTGGAGGTGATCTGCTTGGACATGGTGAGAATGTCGGGCTTTATGTCAAAGGTTGTAGAGCCAAACATGTTGCCCGTGCGGCCAAAACCGCAAATCACTTCATCTGCGATAAGAAGGATATCGTATTTCGCCAGAACCGCTTGGATTTTCTCCCAGTAGGTCGCCGGAGGAACAACAACACCGCCCGCGCCCATGACAGGCTCGGCGATGAATGCGGCTACAGTTTCGGGGCCCTCTGATTGGATCATATCATCAAGATCTTGGGCACAGCGTGACGCAAAAGCTTCTTCGCTTTCGCCGTCCTGACCTTCGCGCCAGTAGTGCGGGCAAGTGGTGTGCAAGATGCCCTCCATCGGCAGATCGAAGGACTTGTGGTTATAGGGCAGACCCGTCATCGACGCGGCTGCGACTGTCACGCCGTGATAGCCGCGCAGGCGCGAGATGATCTTCTTTTTCTCGGGCTTGCCGAGCGCGTTCGAGCGATACCAGACCATCTTGACGATCGTATCGTTCGCCTCGGAGCCCGAGTTGGTATAGAAAACCTTGCTCATTGGCACGGGGGCTATTTCGATCAGCTTTTCAGCAAGATCAATCGCCGGACCATGCGAGCGGTGCGAGAAGTTGTGGTAGTAAGGCAGCTTTTGCATTTGCCGGCTGGCGACATCCACAAGGCGTTGTTCGTTGAACCCGACTGCCACGCTCCAAAGGCCGGACATGCCCTCGATATAGCGGTTGCCGTTTGAGTCGGTGACGTGGATTCCCTCGCCTGATTCAATGATCAGCGGACCAATTTTTTCATGCGCTTCGGCATTGGTATAGCTGTGAAAATGATAAGCGATATCACGGGCTTCGTCTGAATTTGGTCGCACATCCATGGCAGGCATCACTTCTTGTAAGTTGGCGTTTTTCACGCGGCAGGGGGCCGCGATTTGCCCTCAGTGTTATCGCCGCTTTCTTGCTTTTAGCAAGCAGTTTTGTTCCGAGCATCCTGTCTGCGGGCCAGCGAGGCCGCCCATTTGAAGCAGAAACGCCCGCCGGGATTTCGGTCGTGGTTTGAGGACACTTCCATCCTGTGATTCTGTTTGGATGCTTCGTTTTTTTGAAGCGCAGCGGCCGTGAATCTTGGGGAAAATGCGGCCCAATCCCGCTCAGGTTGTTGCCTTCGCAGCTTTCCGTTTCACAAAACCAAGACCCGATTTGGCGGTGTTCTCGCGCTGCAAATGGTTGGTAAAAATATGTTTTAGTTAGATATTTAGGATTTTCCAGGGCCTTTCTGGGCCCGATGAAAGAATCGCAAGTGCGCGAATTGACACGTGACACAAGAGTTTGTGCGTTTTTTGCCAAAGTGGTTGGCCGGAACGGTGCTACGATCATTTTAACACATGAGACAGTTGTGTTTTCGCCATTTGTGTTTTGGGGACGTTAGATGAATCAGAAGGACAAAACTGCAAACAAGCTCATGACTGCCACCCAGTGGCAGGCGGCTGTCTCAGATACGTTCTTTCCCCTAGAGACCACGATGGCGGATGACCAGTCCTTTTCAGGTGATCTCAATACTTGGAACCTCGGTATCGTCGGTCTGTCGCAGATGCGTTGCGATGGCATTCTCTACAAAAGGCACAAGCGGCACTTTCTGGACGAAGTTGAAAGCAGTCTGCTGATTACCATTCCAAGATTGGGGACGGTCGGCTTTGACCAGAATGCCCGCCAGGCGAAATGTTCACCGGGCGAGTTTCTGGTAGAACGGGGCGATTTGCCCTACGAGTTCTGGCATGAACAGACGAACGAGCTGTTGGTGCTGAAGGTGTCTTCCGAAAGCGTGCGGGCCCGCATCGGCCCAACAGACCGTTTGGGCGCGCTGAGTTTTGATGGCACAGCCGGCGTGGCCAGTTATTTTCTGGATACCGTCAAGACAACGGCGCTGCACGTCGATTTGCTTGATGAGCAGGCGCGCGCGGCCGCTGGCAAGCACATCCTTGATCTGCTGTGCCTCTCAATCCGCAAAGATGACCGTGTGCTGGACAGCGAAACCTCGACAATCCGCGCAGCACATCTGCACCGCGCAGAACAGTTTATCCGCAACAACCTCTTCAATGAGAATCTCTCCTCAAGTCTTGTGGCAGAGGCCTGCAATGTGTCGCAGCGCTATCTGCAACAACTGTTCTCGGAGTCGGGCAGGTCGGTTTCCGGGTTCATCCGCGAAAAGCGTCTGGTGCGCGCGCGCGAGGACCTGAGCGTCGTAGGGCCCATCACAATTGCCGAGATAGCCTATCGGTGGGGGTTTTCGGATCAATCCCAGTTTAACAAAGCCTATCGTGCGCAGTTCGGCTGCACACCGACCGAAACGCGCAAAGCCGCGCAGCAAGGCCAGAAGACGGCCCCTCCGTAACCCTTAGCTAAAACCGAAAACCCCCAAGTAGGGTCGGCTTTCGCCGGCGCCTTCCTGATGCCCTGTTGTCTTTTGAAGGATGTAGACATGAAGAACACAAGAGTTGCCGTAGATGTGGGTGGGACGTTTACCGACGTCGTCATTATGGACGAAACAACGGGTGCGATCCGCATCGAAAAGACGTCATCGACACCGGATGACCCGATGGTTGCCATTCTCAACGGGATTGATCAGGGCGGCATCGACCTCAGCGAGGTGTCGATGTTTTCGCACGGGACAACCGTGGCAACAAACGCGCTGATCACACGTAATTTGGCGCGCTCTGCGATGATCTGCACCGAAGGGTTCCGCGACGTGGTCGAAATCCGCCGGGCCAACAAGGAGGATCTGTGGGACACCTACAAAGATGTGGCCAAGCCCTACATCCCGCGTCGGGACCGTCTGACCGTCCGTGAATGCGTCGACGCGAACGGCACGGTTCTGGAAAAGCTGGACGAAAAAGAAGCGCTGCGCATCGCGCATGTTTTGAAGAAGCGCAAAGTCGCCTCTGTTGCTGTCTGCTTTATGAACTCTTACACCAATGGGGCCAATGAAGAGCGGATGCGAGACATTCTGCTGAGTGTGATGCCGGATGTGCCGGTGTCGATCTCTTCACAGGTCCTGCCGGAGGTTTTTGAGCACGAGCGTTTCTCGACAACGATGGCAAACGCGGTCGTGTCGCCTTCGGTCGTTGATTATGTAGCGCGCCTTGAGGGTAAGCTGGCTGACGGCGGCTACGAACGCGATCTGCTGTTGCTGCACACGGGCGGCGGCGTGATGACCCCGGCCAGCGTTAAAGACTTTGCCGCGCGTCTGGCAGGGTCGGGCATTGCCGCGGGCGCGATTGCCAGCCGCTTTATTGGCAACCTTTGCGGGTTTGACAATTCTATCGGTTTTGACATGGGCGGGACCAGCACGGACGTATCCTTGGTGTATGAAGGCAAGTCGCGTGTCACCAAAGACTGGTATATCGAATATGGCTATCCGATCCGGTTCCCGTCGATCGAAGTGCTGACCATTGGTGCGGGCGGCGGATCTCTGGCGTGGAAAGACGAAGGCGGGTCACTGCGCAACGGACCGCAATCTGCGGGCGCCTTCCCTGGGCCTGCCTGCTACAAGAACGGCAATGAAGTGGCCACAAACACGGACGCCAATGTTGTGCTGGGCCGCCTTGGCACATCGCTCGCGGGGGGCAAGATTACCCTTGATCCCGCCCTGGCCGAAGCGTCGGTCAGAGAGACTGTGGCCGAGCCTTTCGGAATGGAGCTGCACGAAGCCGCCGAAGCCGTGGTTGCGGTTGCAAACGCAAATATGGCCAATGCGGTGCGTTTGCTGTCGATTAGCCGAGGTTATGACCCACGGGACTTCGCGCTTGTGGCGTTTGGCGGAGCCGGGGCGTTGCATGGTGCGGCAATTGCCAAGGAGTTGTCGATCCCGACTGTCATTATCCCGCCCAATCCGGGTGTGACATCGGCTCTGGGTTGCCTGCTGGTCGATATCCAGCACGACTTCTCAGACAGCTTCATGGCTGCTGCGGCTGATACCAAGCCGGAGGATTTGGAGGCCGCCTTCGAGCGGCTGGAGGCCATGGCCGCTGATCGTTTGAAGCACGAAGGCGTAGCGCCCAAGGACATTGTCATGCAGCGCACGGTCGAGATGATGTATCAGGGCCAATGGCGTGCCTTGGCAGTATCTGCGCCGTCCAAGGTCACCGATATTGAGGCCTTGATCGACGGGTTCCACAGCGAACACCAGCGCGAATTCAACTTCCGCCGGGATGACGCACCGGTGTCGATCTTCCGTGTGGGGCTGACGGCGACGGGTATGGTTCCCAAGGCCGAGCTGCAAAAGCACGAGGTGAGGAAGAACAAGCCCAAGACCGACAAGACACGCGATGTCTGGTTTGACGGCAAGGCCCACACGGCGATGATTTTCGAGCGTGAAAACCTGACCGCCGGTGCGACCTTTGATGGCCCCGCCATTGTCGAGCAGTTCGATTCAACCACCGTAATTCCGCCGAACACGACTGCTGAAGTCGATCAATACATGAACATTCTCATCCGAGTGCAGGAGTAATACTATGAGTGATTCAAAAGCCCTAGATCCCGTCACGTTTGAAGTTCTCAAGAACTCCTTCATCACATCCGTTGACCAGATGGCCGAGCAGATGCTGCGCACCTGTTACTCCTTTGTGATCTACAACCGAGACTTTTCTAACGCGCTGCATGATGCCGAAGGCAATTCGGTTGCGCAGGGCAACGATGACATCGCGGTGCACGTCGGCACGCTGCACTTTACCTGCAAAGACGTTATTCGCGTCTTCAAGGGCGACATGATGCCCGGCGATATCTACGCGATCAACGATCCTTACGCAGGTGGCACGCACTTCAGCGATGTCCGTCTGGTGCGGCCGATCTTTGATGAAGACGAGCTGATCGGGTTTTCGCAGTCAAACGGGCACTGGTCTGATCTGGGTGGCTCTGTGCCCGGTTCGTTTGATGTGACGGCGAAAGACATGTTCCGCGAGGCGGTTCGGATCACACCTGTCCGGCTATTCCGTGCCGGCGATTTTTGTTCCGACGTTGCCAACCTGATCGCAAACAACACACGCGACCCCGCGTCGATTATCGGTGACATCCACAGCCAGGCACAGGCCACGCAGGTGGCCGAACGTGAAATCCTGCGGCTGGTGCGAAAGTACGGGCGCGAGCAGGTCAAGCAGGGCATGAACGAGGTGCAGGACTACGTTGAACGCGCCGTGCGCCAGCGTATTGCGGCGCTGCCCGACGGCACATGGAAATCCGTCGACTACATCGACCGGGACCCGTCAGGTGGCGAGGGGATGATCCCGATCCACATCAAGATGACAATCAAGGGTGATCAGATTCACTACGATTTCGAAGGCAGCCACCCGACGATTGGTTCGATGTACAATTCCGCGCCGGGAGCCACATTCTCGGCTGTCGTCGCGGGGATGAAGACCTTCTTTCCTGACCTGCCGTTGAACTCCGGCTTCTATCGGATGCTCTCTGTCGCTGCGCCGGAAAATTCGGTGGTCAGTGCCCAGTGGCCCACGGCGGTCACCGGCTTCCTGATGCCGTTTGAAAAGATCATGAACTCGGTTTTCGAGATGTGGTCGGAGATCATGCCGGAGCGCGCCATCGCCTGTGCATTCAACCTTGAATACCTGTTGGCGGGGGGCACGGACAAGCGGCGCGAGGAGGACTCTACATTCATGTTCTACGAATGGCTCCCCGGCGGTTGGGGCGGACGGCGCGGTAAGGATGGCAGCGACGTCACCACAGCCTGCTTCGGAACCGGGCTCATGTCTCAGCCCAACGAAGGCAACGAGCGGGTCAACCCGACCCGGACGCTTGAATTTCAGATCAAAAAAGACAGCGCAGGCCCGGGCAAATGGCGCGGAGGGACAGGGGTGCAGAAAACCTCCCTGCTTCTGGAAAGTGAAAAATCCGTCATGTCCTATGTCTGCGACCGCGAACGCGCCGTCGTCTGGGGTGTTGATGGCGGTTTGCCCTCCATGCCGCATGGTCTGACCATCAAACGCGCCGGCTCGGACACGCACGAATGGCTTGGGTCTGTCTTCTCTGACTTCCCGATGTATTCGGGAGATGAGTTTGCGCGCCCGACCGCGGGGGGCGGCGGCTTTGGCGACCCACTTGAACGCAAGACAGAGGCTGTTCTGACGGATGTGGTGGATGACTATGTCTCTATCAAACGAGCCGCGTTGGACTATGGCGTTGTGATCAAAGAGATTGATGCGGACTTGTGTGAATATGAGGTCGATGAGGCCGAGACCGAGAAACTGCGGGCGCATATTCGTGAAAACCGCGTGGCTTGGGCCCGCATTGATCCTGAAAAGGTTGCCGAGATGTATCGCAAAGGCGAGATCGACGCGATGGACGCCGTGAGACGCTATGCGGTGATCCTGGATTGGGAAACCGGCGAGCCGCTGCCCAAGACGATCGAACAGTTCCGCGAGAGTTTCGAGCGGCGCAGCGTGGCGCACTGGACCTAGTGAGCATCACCAGGACCCACAGCCGCCATCGGTTGGCGGCTGTGGCGCACAACGGTCGGAACAGGAACGCGAAGGATAAGATTTTGTCATTGGAACTGGAATCAATCAGCGTTGCGTTTGGTGGCTTCAAGGCTCTGGATGACGTGACGATTTCGCTAAAGAAGGCGGAAATTGTCGGGTTGATCGGCCCCAACGGAGCAGGCAAAACCACCTGCGTCAACATCATCACAGGCTTTCAGGACCCCACGTCAGGCACGGTCATGCTGGATGGGCAGGACATCAACGCCAAAGCGCCCTATGACATTCGCCGCCGGGGTCTTGCGCGCACGTTCCAGGCCGGGCGCTTGTTTTCCGGGCTGGATGTACTGGACAATCTTGCAGTGACCGGGGTGGGCCTTGGCCATTCGCGGCGCGCCTCCGAAGACGAAGCGCTGCGCGTGTTGTCCTGGATGGGGGCCGGGCATCTTGCCGAACTGCCCGCAGCCGGGCTGCCCTATACGGACGAGCGCAGGGTCGGCATTGCGCGTGCGCTGATGTTTGCCCCCGATTACCTGCTGCTGGACGAACCCGCCGCAGGCATGTCCGAAACCGAAGCGGATGATCTGGCACAAATCATCAGGCGGATCGCGGATGAGCTGAACTGCGGTGTCCTGTTGATCGAGCATAACGTCGGGCTTGTCCTGTCATTGTCAAACCACGTCTATGTTCTGGACGCGGGCAAGATCATCGAAGAGGGCGACAAGACCGAGATCCTGGCCAGCCAGGCGGTACGCGAAGCCTATCTGGGCGCAGAGCATGCGCCAGAAAACATGGAGCACGCGTGATGTTAAAGCTGGGTGTTTTCGATGTCGCGGTTCGGTATGGCAAAGTGCCTGCACTGTCGGATGTTTCCTTTACTGTTCAAGAGGGTGAGAGGCTGTTCATCTCCGGGCCGAATGGGGCGGGCAAGTCCTCTCTGCTCAAGGCGATTTGCGGAGCCGTTGCCACGACCCATGGCCGCATTGAGGTGGACGGCGATGTGCTGAATGGCCGCTCGCCCGAAGCGATAGCGCGTTTGGGTCTGACTATGGTTCCGGAAGGCCGCGAGGTTTTCGGAACGCTGACAGTCGAGGAAAACCTGCGTGTGGGCACGGGCATCCGGAAGGACAAGGCGGCGATTGAAACGGATATCGACGGGATCTACCAGAGCTTTCCTATCCTGGGTGAGCGGCGGCATGCCAATGCCGGAGCACTGTCCGGCGGACAGCAACAGATGTTGGCGATCGGGCGCGGTTTGATGACCAATCCCAAACTGATGATGGTGGATGAACCTTCGCTTGGGTTGGCTCCGAATATTGTCGATCAGGTCTATGAAACGCTCGTCAATCTGCAGGCCGAACGCGGCTTGACCCTGATCATCGTTGAACAGAGCTCGGCCCGCGCGGCCCGGGTTGGCGGGCGCATGGTGTTGCTGCGCGGGGGTCATGTTGCCGGCGATGGCGATGCGGCAGGCTTTGCGGAAAGCGATCTGCTTAAGGAAGCCTACTTTGGGCAAAACCAGTCGGAGGATGCGACATGAACGCCGTTCCACAGCTGCTCTTTGATGCGCTGAGCCTTGGGGGCATCTATGCCATGGCCGCACTTGGGATTGCTCTGATCTTCGGGGTGATGAAACTGGTGAATTTCGCCCACGGCGAATACATCGCCTTTTGCGTTTTTGCATTGATTGTGCCCTCGACGGACGCAGTTGCCGTCATGTTCTTGGGCAAAGCGCCGGCGATTTTGCTGATCCCGCTGCTGCTGCTGATCGGCGCTGCAATCGCCGTCGCCTCCGAGTTCTTTGTCTTCAGGCACATGCGCAATGCCACGCCTGTGGCGATGATGATTTCATCTTTTGCCTTGGGGTTCGTGATCCAGAATACACTGCTGTTGGTCTACAGCAGCCGTCCCAAGGCAGTAAGCCTCTGGCCAGAGTTGAACCAGCCCGTCAGCATCGCAGGGGCCTCGATCCCTTTGCTACAGATCATCGTCATTTGCACCACTTTGCTCGTTGTTGTGACGCTTGCCTTGCTTTTGAAACGCACGCGGATCGGGCTGGAAATGCGCGCGGCGGCTGAGAATTTCACCATGGCGCGGCTTTTGGGTGTGCGGGCCAATGTGGTTATCACCGGCGCCTTTGCCCTGTCTGGCGCGCTGGCTGCCGCTGTGGCGCTGATCATGGTCACACAAACCGGTGTGGCAGACATTCGCATGGGCGGGCAGATCATGTTGGTTGCCTTCATTGCCACAGTGATCGGCGGTTTGGGCAGTTTGCCCGGTGCTGTAGCGGCGGGATTTTTGATTGGCGCTGCTTCGGTCATTTTGCAGGGGTTCCTCCCGCTCGAAGCACGGCCTTTCCGTGATGCGTTTCTTTATACGCTGGTCATTGTCAGCTTGCTGCTGCGCCCCGACGGATTGTTCGCTCCGAGATCTACGAAGCCGAGGGTTTAGCACATGGCACAAACACATAAACAAAAGCGCCTGAGTGCTTGGTCCACGCCAATCTTGCTGATCGCCATTCTGGTGGTGTTCACATTGCTGGTCACGCTTCTGGGTGACAAATCATTGGCGCGTATGGCGGCGCAAACCCTGATCCGCGTGACCTTTGTTGTCGGGCTTTGGATATTCGTTGGCAACTCCGGCCTCGTCAGTTTCGGACATGCCGGTTACATGGCGATCGGGGCCTATTGCTCTGCATGGCTGACCCTGAGGCCCCAGATGAAGGGGATGTTCCTACCTGATCTCTGGCCGTATCTGGCGACTGCTGAATGGCATGGTTTTCCGGCTGCTGTTGCTTCGGGCCTTCTGGCGGCTGTCATTGCACTGATTTCAGGTGCTGCGATCTTGCGGCTCTCCGGCATCGCCGCCTCTATCGCGACATTCGCATTTCTGGCAATTGTCTACACCGTTTATTCCAGCTGGGAAGGCGTCACGGGGGCCACGTCTTCTGTTGTCGGCCTGACACGATATGCCGATCAATGGGTTACTCTGGGGTGGGCCTCTGTCACAGTTCTGGCCGCTGCGTGGTATGCCAACTCCGCATCCGGACTGGCCTTGCGTGCCAGCCGCGAAGACGAAGTGGCCGCAGACGCCAGCGGTATCAACATGTATGGCCATCGGCTCATTTCTCTTGTGGTCTCTGCCTTCTTTGCGGGTGTCGCGGGTGCGCTCTTTGGCCATTCGCTTGGTGTTCTGAACCCCAACAGCTTCTACCTCGGCATTACCTTCATTACCCTTGCAATGCTTGTCGTGGGCGGCATTGGCAGCCTGACCGGCGCTGTCATGGGGGTCCTTGTTCTGTCCATCATCATCGAGGGGCTCGTGCGGATGGAGCGGGGCATGGAGATTGGCGAGACGACATTGGCTCTGCCAACGGGTGCTCAGGAAATCATCATCGGGATCATCATGATCCTGGTTCTCATTCTACGCCCTGCCGGTCTGACTGGCGGGCGTGAACTCCGGCTGCGGATCGGTGGCCGCTAACCGGAAAATCAAACACATCGAAACCTAAAGGGAGACGACTAATGAAACACTTCTTCACTGCAACAGCCCTCACGTTAGCGCTTGGCGCGCCCGCCATGGCCGATGACATAACAATCGGTTTTGCCATTGCAAAATCCGGTTGGCTCGAAGCCTATGACGCCCCTGCCGTCGCCGCGGCGCGCATCCGGATTGATGAGATCAATGCGGCCGGCGGTCTGCTTGGCAAGCAGATCAAATGGATCGAAGCCGATACCAAGAGCGATCAGGCACAGTCCGCAAGTGCCGGTCTGCAACTGGTCGATGAAGGCGCGGAAATGCTGATCGTGACCTGTGACTACGACTTTGGCGCACCTGCAGCCTTGGCGGCTGAGGCGGCGGGCCTGAACTCCTTCTTCCTCTGCGCAGAAGACATCAAGGCAGGTATCCAAGGGGTTGGCCCGAACAGTTTCTCCGCCTCTGTTCTGGCGGCTGTTCAAGGGGCGACGATGGCGGAATGGTCCGTTAAGGAGCGTTCAGCAAAAACCGGCTATGTGCTGCTTGATACGACAATCGAATACAACAAAGGTATCTGCACCGGATTCGACTGGATGTTCCCCAAAGCGGGTGGCGAGATTGTCGGTCGTGATACCTTCCTCAATGGCGATGCCTCCATCGCCAGCCAGATCACCCGGATCAAAGGCCTTGAGAGCGAACCAGACGTGATCATGCTGTGCTCCTACATTCCGGGGGCTGCGTCTGCTGTGCGCCAAATTCGGGCAGCGGGCATCAACTCGACCATCCTGAACGGCTCTGCGGTTGATGGCTCCTACTGGCTGGACGCCGCACCTGATTTGTCCAACTTCATTGTGCCGGTTCAAGGGTCTATCTACGGCGATGATACGCGTCCTGCCGTAAACGAACTCCGTGATGCGTTTGAGGCGGCTACAGGCGCTGGTCCGTCCAGCACATACGCGTATCCGGGTTATCTGCTGATTGATCTATGGGCCAAAGCGGTCGAACGGGCCGGAACTGTCGAAGCATCAGCCGTAACAGCCGAACTTGAGAAGATGGATGGCGAACCAACAGTCTTTGGTCCGCGCAGCTTCTCTGATCAGATCCACCACCAGAACTCTGCTGAAATGCAGATTGTCGAGATTACAGATGGCAAACCAGGTGTCATCGGCAGCTTTACAATCAGCGAACCTGTGCCGCTGGACGTGCTGCTGAAGTAAGCCGGCTCTGGATGCAAAACAATGCGGGTGTTCCATGTTTGGAGCACCCTTTTTCATATGCTTCTGGTGGCCAGAATGATTTGCACCCTAGGCTCGACATCGCAAATCAACGAAGAGAGACAACAGAGACGAGACAGTTATGCAGTGGAGGTGCTGCACCAAGGTGTCGCAACGTTCTCCCAATGCCAGATTTGGGCTGCCGTTTTTGAGGCAATTCCGCCTTCCCCAGACTGCAGACTTTAGCTCTACTGAAGAAAACCGTGCGCTCTGGGCTCTTGTTCCTGTTTCGCTGCATTGTGCACGAAGGTCCGGTTTCAGTTTTGGGTGAGTTAATTACGCCCTTGCTGACTACCGCGCGAGGCTAGGCCAGCCTGTTTGCCCTAAAGGCCGAATGCAGATGGCCCTTTAACCGCTTGCTCGGTTCGCAGAAGATAACTACGATTCAACACAGCCGGAGGATTGGTCCACTGGCTTTTGGTTTCAAGTCCAGTTTCAACAACAAATGGAGGATTATCGCTATGGATAATCGGTTCGCTTACATGCGCAAATACCTTGGGTTTTCCCAAAAGGATGCATCCAACATTTTTTCCACTCGGCTCGATACGATCAAGAAATGGGACAGCGGCAAACTGCTAGTGCCGGGTCCGGTTTTGGAAGAACTTTATGATTATATACGGTTCACAAATGATATGGTTGTCGAGTTTTGCGACGAGCGCCAAGCGGAAGATGAAGACGAGGGGATCGACGAAATCTACCTGCGCACCTTCACAGTTGAAGGTCTTGCCGAGCAAGGCTTGCCGCCCTCCCTTGGTTGGCAAGATCAAGTCATTGGTGCAATTATCGGTCGTCTTGCTTCCATCCACGTCTACGGCGCGGATACGCTGCCAGAGCATCATGACCCCGACTATCATTGGTATGAGTATTGGGGCCTTGAGCCAGTAAAGAAGCCAACAGAATTTTTCACCATCCAGGACGAAGCATTGTTCGCGAATGAACTTGCAAAAGCTGTTGAAGGTAACTTTTGGCAAGTGGATTTTGACCCAGACGAAAACTACTATTTGATTGGATTCCGAACAAAGTCAGTGTCCAAAGTTACACGCCATATTTGGATCAGAGCTGTTCGCGCTGGTCGAGGTTCGGAACTTGTAGAACGTTTCGCTGGTGAACCACTACGATATTGCGATTCATTTGGCGAAGGTGCCCCATACATCGAAGGACCAAACAAGGCCAAAATCCCTGTCGGTTTTGCGTCCGGCCATGACGATGACACCGTTGATCCGCATACATTAGCGGAGACACTTTTTGCGGCCCTCGCAACATCCTACCCAACCAAAGGCGCTATGCGTGAAGCGTGCCGCGACCGATATGCGGCATTGGTCGGTGCTGACGAGGGCTACACAGCCGATTTTATGAACGATTGGGACGTGAAAGACACTCGCTTTGTTTCTCACAACTTTATCGCAGCCCTGTTTTTTGAAACCCAAAAACAGACCGGCTTGACGTTGCACCCCGAAGCTATGGTTGAACTATGCTCGATACTCGCCAAGTCGGAACCGTCGATACGCAGCATGGATCACGAAGTTGTTGTGATCGACATGGGCGAAATGGTGTTCACCATCACGCTTGATCTACGCGACGTTCTTTCCCAATCGGGTGATGGCAGAGACTTTCACACCGAAGCAAGCAAAGCCCTTGATGTTATCCAAGCGTCAATCGGAAACGATGGTCTGACCCGTATAGAGCCGTTCAGCACAATCGAAATCGAATTTACTTCGGACGACGCAGAAGGATAGGACACCTACCTTTATCTTCCCCGAAATAATCCTCGGGGGAGCGCCACTGGCGCGGGGGCAGATAGCCCCCTTCGTAGCTTGTCTTAGGGACCGGTGTTGGTACAATAAAGCATTATTGACCGATTGAGAGTGGATTGAATCTTGCCGTTGAACCCACCAGAAACACCCAATGTATTAACAGAGGTCGCATTGAAACAGCGCCTTGAGACGGGTTCGAAACTCATCATTACATGCAACGTATCGCCAACGCGCAAAGCATCATCATGGTTTGGAGTTTGGACGATGCACGCAGAACATGCCGATGGGACTACGCAAATGTTGGTCACGGCGCGCTCTAGGATGGCAGGTGAAATTTCCATTCGTGAGTTCAAAACCGTGACGGGAATCGTGTCTTTTCTGACCGACTGCGGTTTCACCAAAATTTCCTTCCCCGTGATTGAGGGCGACACCGTGAGACTACCGCTGGATACTTAAATCTAAGCATACCCAGCAGTAAGTTTGGTTGCCAATGCCCCGCCCTGTTGGGCGGGCAGCGCGTTACCCACAATCCCGACGCTTCGATGTTCAGTGTCTTCGTTTACTCCGCCGCGCGACCAAGAACTTCTTCGGCCCATTGGTTCAGGCTTTTGCCAGACAGCTCCGCCGCGAGTGCCGCCTTGCGGTGTACCTCGGGATCGACGCGAAACATGACTTGACCCGAGAATGCTTTTTGCGGCTCCTTGCCGACCTTTGCGCAAGTCTCAACGTAGTCTTCAACCGCTTCATGAAAGGCATCCCGCAACGCTTCAACCGTGTCAGCATGAAATCCGACACCATCGCTGATACCGGCAAGGCGGCCAGTGAAAATGCCATCTTCATCATCATACTCGATGCGGGCTGAGTAGCCTTTGTAGGTCATGGTATTGGTCATGGCGTTACTCCGATCCGTTCCAAGAATGCGCGGGCGGCGCGCACCTGATAGCGTTTGGCTTCCTTGGCGGGATGCGGACGATGAAACGTCTCGACCTCGCCGTCCTTTTCGAACCGCACTCGTGAACCGCGTCCTTCGATGACCTGCGCACCAGCTGCGACAAGTAATCTCTCAACAGCGGACCATTCGACTGTTCCCGACACTGGGTCGGCAAAGACAACGGCCAGAGTCTTGCGGTGTTTGCTATTCATGGGTCTATATAGGTCATGCTTGCATATATTGCAAGCAAGTTGCTCACTAGGGTGTGTGCCGGTTTCTCATGATGCGCCGCACCAAACGTCAAAACAACAGAATCTGTAGTATACTCCGTCGCACTATCAGCCAAAATCAAGCCATTGATCTCGCATGGATTTACGAGATCGCGTTGGTGCAAATTTAAGAAAACTAAGGCGGCTTCAATCCCTTAGCCAAGAAGCCCTGTCACTTAAGGCAGGACTTGAACGAGGCTATGTTGGCCGACTGGAACGTTCACAATATTATACCTCAATGGCGACCGTGCAAAAGCTTGCTTTTGCTCTCGAAGTTGACCCCATCGAGTTAATCGAGCCAGTTCTGATAACCCGCGGTAAAAAGTCAGGAACCGCCGATCATGAAACCTCAGATGATCAAAAGGTGTCTGGAGGCTCACAGCTGCTTGCTGTGCCGTTTCAAGAGGGATTTGAGAAGCGGCAAGACGATCTTACCCTCGTATTGATCGACTATAGATGGAACGACGGATCAACTGTTCGCCGCTGGCTTGTCGATCCGAAGAAGGTCAAACAATCGGCCATTGTCGTGAAACCTTGCATACTGCTTTGACAAAGGCAGATACCTGCTCAGTAGGAAAACCAGTCTGAATGACCCATATTGCCTCCGTAGTCGCCATATTCGACCATGATATCGCGCGAGTAGAAGTTTCCAAAACCACGCCCAACGGGCAACAAAATAGTTTGCCCGCTTTCGGAGACAAATGAGCTCGGCCAACGCGTGTGCGAGCCGTAGACACGTGCGATATATCGGCAGGTTCGGTTTTCACGGTCACAAGACCGAATACTCCAGTCCCACTGCCTTGGATCGTCACGCGGCGTGTAAGAGCGGCCTGTGAACCAGATCACATGTGTGCGGTTGAGCCATTCGTATTCTGGAAGGTCCGTATCAACCTCGCCCTCACCGCCGGGGCCACCCAATTCAATCGGTACTGCGGCGAAGGTGCAAATCCCGAACGGAGGCCTACTCGGCCACGGCGTGATGCGGCGGATCATTGTGCGATAGGCCCGCGCGCAGACCGCGCTCGGAGGAAATCCACCCGCCATACAGAGCATAATCGCGCAATCTATATCGTAGGCCTGCGCCTTTTTAGGTGCGCCAAATGTCATCAAAACACCAAAGATTGCTGACAAAATAAGCCGTTTCATCGGAGACTCCTTTGTTTGGTTTCGTCCTATGGTTTAGCATTTTGTTAAATTCTGCAATATATCATATTGACTCAATGTGTCTTTCCGCTTGTACTAGGTCGGACTAGAAGGGCTCTCAGGGGGAGAGTCCAAATGCCGATAGCGCGCAATCAAATCTTGATCACACTCGATGGGGTCAAAGACCTTCAAAAGAGGGAAGTTGCGTTCCGCTGCCGGTATGAACTCGTGGGGTTCACGGACGATGGCAAGCCGCGCTACCAGTGCATCTACCTGCGTGAGGGCGAACCCGAAGCCATTCTTGTGTCCACGCGGATCACGCCTCTCGGGCCAGAAGCGCGATACTTCAATATCTGGCCGGGGCTTTTCAAACACCATCTCGAGTTTGGCGACGGGCGCGATTTGCGCTTTGGTGCTGACTACAACATTACCCTCGAGGGCAACGGCTGACGTTCTAGCCTTTCGCGCTGACGGAACGGCTACGGCGTCTGGGTGGACGTTTCACAGAACACGCCCGAGCTGGGCCACGTCCGACGATGCTGTGGAAGCGCAACCTGTTGCCGTTGCACCAATTGCGCCTGCGGCGGGAGCCTCTGCCCAAGTTCTCTCACTCATTCGTCAGACGGCCAGCCGGCACCAAAACAACAGGGCCATCGCGCAAGCAGGCCTTTCGACGCGAGACTGGCACGTTCTGTTTCAAGCGATGATTGAAGCGGAGAGCAGTTACAATCCGACTGCCATCAGCCCCAAGGGTGCCTATGGCTTAGGGCAATTGATGCCTGCTACGGCACGCGAGCTTGGTGTGGATCCCCGCGATATCTCTCAGAACCTCGACGGCGCAGCACGCTACCTGCTAACCCAACTGGCAGAATTCCGAAGCGTCGAACTTGCCTTAGCCGCCTATAACGCTGGGCCCCATCGCGTTGAGCAATACTCAGGCGTACCGCCGTTTTCTGAAACACGCGCCTACATTGCACGCATCCACGACATTCGTGAACGGCTGTCCGGTGGAACGTCGCAGCCAGCACCAATCCGCGTCGCCAATACAGCACCCACACGCGCTCCCGTCATTATTGAACTGAACTGATCAAGGACATTTTCATGCCAAGACACCACTCACGATACTTGCCACTCATGGTCGCAACCTTAGCGCTCCTTGCCTCCCCTGCCTTCGCGCAAGACTTGTCGCCCATTCAAACAATGTTGGAGACGGTCGAAGCCGCACTCACAGGACCAATTGGCATTGCCGTGGCTACTCTAGCGGTCATTGGCACAGGCTTCATGTGCATGATGGGGCGGCTGAACTGGGGATGGTTCGCCTCCGTGATCATCGGGATCGTGTTGATTTTCTCGGCGGGCACCATCGTCGACGGCTTCACCTAAGAGCAGGCAGAGCAGATGGCAGAACGTTCCCCACTTTTCCTCGGCCTCGCACGCCCACCCAAGTATCTGGGTCTCCCTGTCGGATATCTGGTGGTCTTGGCCATGGGGGTCGTTCTGCCATTTATCTGGACGAAATCTCTGATCTTTTTCCTGATCGGGATCATTGCCTATCCAGTCCTTTGGTTCGTTGCGGACAAAGAGCCTCATTTCTTTGAAGTGCTGCGCATCTCCTTTGGCACCGTGCGCCCGACCAAAAACCGCGCACATCATGGGGGTGACAGCTTTGGCGCTTGATGGTGGAACTTTGAGCGGCATCGGCCCTGCGGTGCGTGAAGCTGGGGGAACAGGATTTGCCCGTGAAAGCTACCTTGCGGAGCACCTGCCCTATTTTGCTTTGGCAACGGACGATGTGATGGTGCTGCGCGAAGGCGATCTTCTGGCAACCCTACGCCTTGATGGTCTGAACCCGATGACTACCGAGGACGATCGCCTTGATGCGCTCAAGCGCGCGGTTGCCGCAATCGTGGCCCAAACCGGGAATACGTTCGGTTTTTACATCCACCGCGTCTCTGTTCCACAAAACTTAGACCTTAAGCCCGTCGAGGGTGATACCTTCGCGTCCCAAGTCGATGCCCGTTGGGCAGCTCACATCAAAGGCCTGCGACCTTCCAAGCGGCAGATGTATCTCAGCGTCATTCGCCGCCCCAATCTCGCAGCCCGCATCCCATTTTTGCGCGCACTCGCCCGCAAAGCTTGGGTCAAAGACCGCGCAGCGCGTGTTCAAGAGCTCAACGAGGTTATGGGCTTCTTTGCGGTGGCCCTCTCTTCGGCAAACCCTGTTCGCTTAACAAAGACGGGCGGTGAATGGCTCGGGTATCTGAACACGCTCAACGCAGGCAGCTTTTCACCCATCGCATTTGGTCAAAGCCCCCTGCCCCTGTCTCATACCATCAGTGATTGCCGCGCGACGTTCGATGGAGATGTGGCGACGATTACATGTGCCACAACAGGTGCCGTCAAATATGGCGCGCTCTTTAGCATCAAATCCTATCCCGCACTGACAGACGTGACGCTTCTCGATGCGTTAGATCTGCCTCTCGATATCGTACTGACCAATTCATTCAGTCCAATCCCGAACAACATCATGGCCGAGCGCATCCAGCGCATCATCAGACAGATGCATGCGTCAGATGATGCCGCCGTGTCATTGCGCGACCAATTGGCCTTGGCTGCAGACGATCAAGAGGCGGGACGCATCGCCTTTGGCGACCATCACCTTTCCATCGCCGTCTATGCGCCTGACCGCGACACACTTGAACGCGCCGCCGCACAGATCAAACGGGTCGGCCAAGAAATCATGGCTGTGATCGTGCGCGAAAACATGGCGCTGAAAGCCACCTATTTTGCACAGAGCCCGGGCAACTTTGGCTATCGCGCCCGAAAGACACCAATCTCATCGACCAATTTTTCTGATTTTGCAGCCCTTCACGGCAGTGTTGAAGGGCGTAGCAATGACGAGAGCCCGTGGGGTCAGAGCATTGCGGTTCTGCCAACAGTGGGTACATCAGGCTACCGTTTCAACTTCCACGAAGCGGGTTCTGCAAGCAAAGAACCTACTGTGGGCCACACACTGGTTTTAGGGCGCACGGGAACTGGCAAAACATTGACGACTGCCTTCCTCACCGCGCAAGCGCAACGGATCGGCGCACGCCTGTTCTTCTTTGACAAAGATCGCGGCTTGGAAATGGCAGTCCGAGCTTTGGGTGGCCGTTACAATGAAATCCGCGCAGGCGTGCCCACAGGCCTCAACCCGCTCGCCTCTGAAATCGATGAACGCGGACGCGCTTGGTTATCCGATTGGTTGGCCACCTTGCTGACGCGCAGCGGTGCCTTATCCGGAGAACAATCGCGCCACATCCAGGGTGCGGTAACACAGAATGCAGATGCTGGCGCAGCCTTACAGCGCTTTGCCAGCTTTGAAACCTTGTTCCAGTCCTTGGATGATGATGGCGAGCTGCAGTCCCGCGTCGCAGAATGGGCCCCCGGCGGTCGGTTTGGCTGGGTATTTGATGAACCCGACCGTGGGCAGCGCCTCGATCTCTCTGGCGACATCGTCGGGTTTGATATGACTGAGATCCTCGACATGACAACGGAGCGCATGGCTGTGCTTTCATACATTTTCCGCCAGATTGAACGCGTAGTTGAAGACCGTCGACCCACCATCATCGTCTTGGACGAGGCGTGGAAACTACTGGATGATCCTTATTTCGGCGCACGGTTGGAAAACTGGCTCGTGACCCTGCGCAAGATGAACTGCGTCGTGATCATGATGACGCAGTACCCCAGCCAGTTGCGCGACAGCCGCGTTGGCAAAACCATTGTTGAAACCGTCCCGACGCAGATCCTGTTTCCCAACGACCGCGCCACGGTGGCCGATTACGATTTTCTGCGCGTGAACTCCAAGGAAGCTGCTTTGCTCGTCCAACCCACCATTGGCCAACGCATCGCGCTGGTGCGCTCCGCGGGTGACAGCGTCTTTGTCGATGCTGACCTCTCTGCCCTTGGCGACTTGCTGCCAATCTTGGGCGGCGGTGCCACAGGTGAGGCCCGCGTGCCAGCCGACTGGCGTTCAAACCCAGATTTTTGGAGACCACAATGAGATATTCCCAAACCATTCTTGTGCTTTCGGCTGCGCTGTTGCTATCGGCCTGCGCGCAATACACCGAGAAAACGTCCCCATGCTTTAACCGAAGCGGTGACCCGGTGGTGACACGCGCAACGCTATCCTTCGCGGCCACGGCACCAGTTTCAGCTGCGAGCGGCAAAGATTGTACTTTCGAAGCCCTGCCGCGCCCAGAATGATCCGCCCCGTCATCATATCTGCTGGGCTTTGGCTTTGCCTGCATGCAACCTCGGGCTTCGCCCAAGGTGTACCAACGCAAGACAACGCCGCAATCGGGCAAACCATTGCGCGTGTGACCGCATTGGTTCAGGATTTGGGAACCCAAGGTGACAAAGAAGCCGAGCGTTCTTCCATCGCCGAGGTGCAGGCAGATCAGCTGCGCACGCTCGAGGCAATTTCTGCCGCTATGACGGGTCCGGGCTTTGATATCAGCGCCCTTGAAGGCAACGCTGATTTTGGGGTCGCTTCCGTCTATCCCAACACCGATACAAGTCCGATGAACAGCCGCCTCTTTGGCGAGGGCCGCGAAACCGTCGAAATGATGATTGTGCGCGTTGCAGGCGAATATGCTGGCGCACCAGGCGTCGCACGGGCTGGTCTTTCCGCCACGCAATGGCGCTGCTTGTTTCAGGCACTGATCAAACAGGAAAGCCGCTTCAATATCACCGCCGAAAGCCATGTTGGCGCTTACGGACTGACACAGCTCATGCCCGGCACCGCATCGGACATGGGCGTCAATCGCTACGATCCTATGGACAACCTGCGTGGTGGCGCGCGCTACATCACGACCCAGCTGAACCGCTTTGGCAACATCCCCCATGCGCTCGCAGCCTATAACGCAGGCCCCGGACGCGTGATCGAGTATGGCGGCGTGCCGCCTTTTACCGAGACCCAAGGCTATGTGCGCAATATCTCCAAATTCTACAACGAATACCTTGCCGTTGTCGGTGGTGCGGAGGCGCTTGGCACATTGTCATCCTCAGATTTCGCCCTCGCTGAATACGCCAACATCTCGGATGCAGGCGTCTATTATGCGGCAAGCAGCCACGCCACGACGATGCAGGTCATCAACCGCCTGCGCGCGATCATTCTGCAAATCGACGCCCAACCAAATGCGAAAGCCGCGTGGGAACTCAACACCTACGCCAAAGCTGAAATCGCCCGCATCCTAAATCTGCGCGTCAGGCTGATGGCAGCCAATCAACAACGCGAAGCGACCCATGCCCAACATCTGGTCGCGGACCGCCTATCCGAGCGTGAATTCATGCAAATGGGAGTGCCAAATTGAAACAGCTTCTTCTTTCGGTCGCGGCGATAACCGCCCTTGGCCTTTCGACGCCAGCGCGCGCACAAGGCGTGCCAACGTTTGACGGCTCACAGCTTGGCCAGTTGGTCGCGCAGCTTGAGCACATGGCCGAAGACCTGAATGTTCAGCTGCAACAGCTGGCCACCATGCGGTTGGAGCTCGAGACCCAGCTTTCCCAGCTTCTTAACTTGGACGCCCAGTTGGCATCTCTTATCGAAGGCAGCGGGCTGAGCGGTCTCTTTGCATCGGTTGAAGAATTCCGCGCCTTGCGGGGCAAACTTGTTGGCCCGTTAAATACAGCGCGCTCACTGGCGAGCGGAGATTTCCTGAGTGGCTTTAATCCAGGCGCGGAACTGGAAGCATCAGTAGAGCGTGTGCTCTCCGGCAGTGGGTTCACGCCTGAGACGCTCAGCACTCTTTCGTCATCGCCACAACCTGCTGACAACCGCATTGCGACGTCCGCAGGCGCCAGCGCTATGTTGTCGGTAGCCGCGCAAGAAAGCCATGCAGAAGCAGGCCAAAGTCTGGAACGCCTTGAAACAATGGTTGGCTTGATCGACGATCAAGACGGCTTGAAAGCGGCCGTTGATTTGAACACGCGGGTCACTATCGAACTCGGGATTATCCTGACGCAAATCTGGCGCTTGGAAGCGGCACAAGGTGTTAGCGCAGGACAGCTCGGTGTGGTTGATGCGGCGACACTGGCCGATGAGCGCCGGTTCAGATCAATGGCGGTGGATCCGTGATGATGCGCCTCCCGCGTTCAATTCGGTCTACAGTTGCAGCGCTGCTTATCGCGCTGCCTGTCTCCGCTTTTGCTGAAACACCTGATTCAACATCCGGTGGGCCAAAGCCATTCAGTTCGATGGCTATTACCCCTGATGCTGGGGAGGCCTGCCGCATTCCGCGTCCTCCGGTAGATCTTGCGGAGACGGCTTATCTACGCAACGGATACCGCGCAATATTGCGTATTCTCGTTGCCGAACGGCAGTTGGAAACCGAAACCTGTGATTGCCTCTTGGGAGAATTCACATGGGACATTGCTCTCGCAGAGCTGCCGCGCTTTCGAACGTCCGACAATCCGCGCCTGCCGTTCAAAGTCCTCGACCTCTATGCCATGGCCGATGCGCTCGAGGCTGAGCACGCCGAGGGTTGTGCCGAATAGATGGGGATTATCAGCGATATCCTCGACCAGGTCGATGCAGCTGTAGACAGCGTCGCACAAGATGGCTTCATCTCGTCGGCTGCAGCAGTGGGCAATGTCATCACAGCAGGTGCTGTCCTGTTGTTGATACTGCTGGGCATCAATGTTGTGATGCAACTCAAGCCCATGACCTTTGGCAGCGCATTTGCATTTGGGATCAAAATCTCGCTGGTCGCCATTTTCGCCCAGAGTTGGGATAATTTTAGCGTTATCTACGGCATTGTAACGCAAGTACCGGACTCAGTCGGCGCATCCATTCTCGCTCTCACGGGATCTGGCGATGAGGCCGGCGTATACGAAAGTCTCGACAACATGGTGGCCCGGATCACGGCCTACGGCGACACGATCGGCGATCAAGCCGGCTGGGTCTTTGGGGCTGTGCTTGGCGCAATTTTCTTCGTTCTTTCCGCACTCTTCGCAGCCGTTACTGCTGGGATCATTGCATTCGCCAAAATCGTCTTTGCGCTGATGATCGTGATTGCCCCATTCATGATCATCACATCGCTGTTCAAGCCAACCCAGTCTCTCTTTGAGGCCTGGAGCCGTGCAACTATCGGCTACGCCTTGATGCCCGTCGCCGCTGCAGGTGCTGCTGGCATTATCGTTGCGATCGCAGAAGCCATTGGCGATGCGTCCGCCGATCCCGTCGATGTCGAAACCGTCAGTCTCATCTTGCCATTCTTGGTCATTCTGCTCCTCAGCGCCGGGATTATGGCATCCGTCCCTTACATCGCCTCCAACCTAACCGGCGTGATGGGCATCGCCTCCAACGCTGTCGGCCTGACGGGGCTGGCACGTCGCGGCATCGTCAACACGAGCGATTATGGCACGGGCAGTGCCACGCGCCTCGCAACAGGCAAATCACCGCAAGAGCTCCAGCAAGCGGTGAACAGCGGCGTTGTCAAAACCGGCGAAGCGATCCGCAGAACACCAGCCTCAGCCCTGAACACCGTCAAATCCTTCCGCGCCTCATGATGAAAGACCAACACCAAAAATGAAAAGCCAAACAAGCCAAGATCAAAGTGACGCTTTTGCAGTGGATTTTATTTACGGCCCGCGAAGACGCGAACGCTTTGCCTATTTTGTGGCCGCCGCTGGCGTTCTGGTCGGGCTGGCAGGAATTGTCGCTGGAGCGAGTGTGTTTCCACTCAAGTCGATCGAGACATTCGTTGTCGTCGTGGACAAGGAAACCGGCCAAATGGACCGAGTGGCTGCAGTCCAAGCACTGTCCCTGTCCGAGAGCGATGCCATTATTCAGGCCAACCTTGTGGCTTATGTGGATGACCGAGAAACCTATGACCTGACCGACGGCGAACAACGGATCAATTCCGTTCTTGAACGATCCGACGGAGATGCCGCACGCACCCTGCGCGACCTTTGGACCTCGTCCAACGAAGATTACCCAATCGCTGTTTATGGCCGCGATGCCGTCATCGAAGTTGTGATCAAGTCCGTGAACCAGATCGAACCTGGCGTCGCACAGATCCGCTTTACCCGCACCCTGCGCCGCACGCGCGATACCCGCACCGTGACGCGCAGCTATGTGGCCACTGCTGGCTACGCCTTTGAACCAGAAACTCGCCAGCGCCTTCAGGATGTCTGGGCCAACCCCTTGGGCTTCGTGGTCACCTCATACCGCGTCGACGCCGAGACTTTGGAGAACTGATCCCTTGAATATCGCTGCCCGTTTGATCTGCGCTGCCGCATTGCTTTCGGCGTCCCCTGCCCTGTCAGAGTCCGTGCCGCGCAGCGGCGCGCTCGACGATCGTGTGCGCATCGCCACTTACTTCGAAAACCAAGTCTTCGTCATCGAGACTGATCTGCGCCACTCAACAACTATCCACTTCGGGCCAGGCGAACGGTTTGATGCGGTCATTGTTGGCGACACCGAGAGTTTCCAAGTCGATCCGATCCCCGAGCTCGGAAACGTGCTGACCATCAAGCCGCATGTGCAAGGTGCCTCGACCAACATGACAGTGATCACCAACCGCAGGACCTATTCCTTCCATCTGCGCGAAGGGGCCATTCCGGGTCGCTCGGGCATGTTTTTTGAGGTGCGGTTTCTCTATCCAGAGGATGAGCGTCGCGCGGCAGCTGCTAGTACCCAACCCAAAGGCTTTGAGGCCCCGCGCAACTACAGCTACCGCGTCGCGGGCGAAGGGGATTTCCGTCCAACCCATATCTACGATGACGGGCGGTACACATACTTCACCTTCCCCGAAAACGGACGCCAACCCGCAGTCTTTAAGGCCGACGATCAAGGCCGGGAGCGCACCGTGAACTGGACTCAACAAGGCAACATCGTGCGCGTGCTTGGCGTGAACCAATTCTGGACCTTGCGGATTGGCGACGAGGCCATCTGCGCCTTGCGCGATGACAGCGCAATTTATGTGAGCAACTGATCATGGCTGATGAGAACACACCCGACCTTCAGGACCGCCTGAGCACGTTCAGCCAGAAGAACAAGACCAAACGCCGTGGCGGTAATATAGGTGTCGGGGCATTGGCGATCGCGCTTGCGCTTGGCGGCGGTGGTGCTGCCTACTTTCTGGCAACAAATCTGCAAGAAAGAGCCAAAGGCTTAGAAACGTCTGACGTTGAGACCTTTCAGGATCAACGCACCGGAAATGGTGGGCGGTTGGAATTTCCGCCGGATGAAGCGGAACAACGGGTCAACGATGCACTTATAGCAGTTGAAGAGGCGCTCGATGTGCCGGCCCCTGCGCCGGCACCCGCAGAACCCAGTGCAGCGGTGCTGGAGGAAATCGCGAAACTGAGGGAAGCGCTTGCTGCGAGCCAATCTGCCCGCAACGCCGAAATTCAGGAAGCCGTCTCTGATCTGCGAGAGGCGTTCCAAGTCCAAACCGATGCGCTTGAAGCCTCCATTGCCGCCAAAGACACCGAAATAGAAAACGCGCAGCGGCAGAACGAAGCACGTTTGGCCGGCCTGCAGGCCATGCTGGACGCTGAACGTGCGCAGCGCGAAGGTCTTGAGGCAGAAATGGCGCGCGATGGTCTGATTGCAGATCAACGGTTGCTTGAAGAACGCCAGCGGCAGGAGGAAGAGCAGCGTCAGCGTGAAGCCGAACGTGTTGCGCAAGAATTGCTGACCGCCCAGATCGTTTCTCCTTCGGTCGTTTATGCAGATGGCCCACGGACCGCATCCGCTGACGGAACAAGTCCAAATGCTGCTGTGGCAGGAACAGATGGACCCACCCTGACCGAAAACGAACAGTATCTCCGGCAAGGCGCAAGGCCACTGGAAATTCAAGAAGCGTCCCAGATGGCCTTTCCAGAGAGAACGCTCTCCCAAGGCTCTGTCATTCAAGCTGCCTTGCAAACAGCTATCAACAGCGACTTGCCGGGCTCTGTTGTGGCGGTTGTGTCTGAACCGGTGCCTGCCTTTTCTGGCGATCAAATCCTAATCCCGCGCGGCTCGCGTCTTTTTGGCCAATATCGGTCTGGAATTGAGTTGAACCAGAAACGTATCCTGATCCTATGGACCCGCGTTCTAACCCCAGATGGGACGTCGATTGAAATTGCCTCTGTTGGCGGCGACCAGCTTGGGCGCTCTGGGTTAACTGGGATCGTCGACACAAAGTTTGCTGAACGTTTTGGTGGGGCCGCGCTGATCTCCCTCATTGGCGCAGCACCAGCAGTTGCCGCAAACAGTACTGACAATGAAACAGCCAGCGAAGTGCTTGAGGGGGTTTCCGGAGATCTGGAAGACGCTGTGGGGTCTGTGATCGCCGAGCAGGTTTCGATCTCACCCACTATTTATATTGATCAAGGTGCATCCGTGACAGTTCTCGTCGACCGCGATGTGGTGATCTATTGAGCCAACCCCCGCTGCCTGCGTCCTACTTAGAGCGATATCTTGAGCCGTTTCGCGATTTGCTGCTGCGCGACGATGTCGTCGAAATCGCAATCAACCCTGATGGAAAAGTCTGGGTCGAAGCCGCAGGTGACGCGGCAATGCGTCATGAAGGTCAGACAGTTGACCGTAGCACGGCATTCAATATGGCGCAGACAATCGTCGGTGATGCCAATGCCCGCGTATCAGAGAAAAACCCGCTGGTGTCTGGCAAAGTTGAATATGCAGGCCGACCTCTGAGAGTTCAGGTCGCGGTTCCACCTGCCATTGAACAGGGTGCCTCGATCACTATCCGTCTGTTCGCTACAGCGGGCGTGCAGGGGTACAAACCATCCTATCTTTTTGGCAAAGCTGTCTCGCTCGACCAACTGAGAGCTGAAAAGATGAAAGACATTGCCAGCCAAGCTGAAGAAAACCTCGAAGCCGCGTTAGAGGCCTTGGTACATCAAAGGCTCAATATATTGATCAGTGGTGGCACATCGACTGGCAAGACCACCTTTGCCCGACATCTTCTTACTCATGTCGATGATGGCGAACGGCTGATCACGATTGAAGATGCGTTTGAACTGTTCCCTAGCCAACCCAACACCGTAGCCCTGCTGGCAAGTCGCAGCACTGGATCACAGAGAAGCGCTCACGCGCTTCTGCAGGCGTCTTTGCGGATGCGCCCGGACCGTATCATCGTTGGGGAACTGCGCGGGGACGAAGCCTTAACTTACCTCGAAGCGATCAACACCGGACATGGTGGGTCAGTCTCAACCATCCATGCGGAAACAGCTGAGCTGGCAATCGATCGGTTAGCCATAATGGTCTTACAAGCGGGCACGCCGCTCACCTTCGCTGAGGTGCGGAAGTACATTCAGAAGTCGATCGATGTTATCGTCCAATTGGGTCGAATGGACGGGAAACGTGGAATCGCTGAGTTCTATTTGCCCAACTAGGCTCAATAAAGCGCGACGATTGCGGCCATTCGCTGCGCACCGTATCAACTTACACTACGCGGGACATTTCAGACCTTCGCTGCACGTGCGCGAATGTCCTGTCCAGCGAACCGTTCAACAAACGGTCCTTTTTGGAAGGCTATGTTCGTCTAGCTAAAAACCAAAGAACCAAACAACAGAGTGCCGGCGCTATGTACCATATTTCTGGGCCGTCCAAAAGTTCTAAAAAACGTGTCGGAAAGTCTTTGTCCGGCTGCAAGGCGGGGTCAAAAAATACGGTCCCAAAATTCCGATCCATACTTATGAATCCCAGAAAATAGCTTAGCCGTGAGATGAGCATCCAGGTCATCCAGATCATCAAAGTGGCGAAACCTATTCGCACGACCTTTGAAAAGGTGGAGCGCAGTCGATTAAATCCGGCAATTGTAAAACCGAACAGGCTTAGGGCTAAGAGTATCGCAACTACCACCTTGTTCATTTGTAGCGAATTAAGGATCGCATCAATTTGATAAGACGAGGAGGATGACGACAAAGGTGGATAAAGCGTCCAGCCATCTGGCGCGACAGGACCCGATAACGATGAGGGGAAATTTATACTGGTGATTGGAACGGCGAGGTAACATGCAAGAGCTAGCCACATCGCCGCAACGACCCATGCCTTGAAATGAAGTGGCATGGTTTTTTGTAGGCGCATCACAAGCACTGCGAGGAATGCGGGAATCAGAGCCAAGTAAACTAGGAATGCCAAAGGGGCGCGCGAAATCGCGCTGGCTTGATCAACATTTGCAAAGCAAAATGTTAACTGGCCCTCAGCGCAAATATACTGAAGCCCAGGGGCCATCAACTCCTTCCGTAGGATCATCTGCAACGCTAAAAGTGCAAGCCCGACAAAAAGGGCAACTACCGTAAATATTGCTGCAGGGATCTTCGCATTCCTGCGGACATCGGCGCTCATCATTCCTTAAACTTCCATGTCGTTGACGTGCTCTGATCACTGATGGTCGATGCACTGTTTCTCTTCAAGTAGATTTAAATTCTGCCTTGTTCCAAAAACCCTCCTTTTTGGCACAACCACGAAACTCCTCGTTCGATGCTGCCTTAAACCCCGTTCAAAACCCAAGTGGTTGTTGAACGTTTTTGCCTCCACCGGGATAGCAGACTTTAGCTGCATCGCAGAAATTCGGCAAAGAGGGCTCAATCAGAACCACCGCTGCGCCGCGTACGCAAGTCCGGTCTGGATTGGCGAACGGCACATGCCGTCCGCCAACGTGGCTCAAATGTCGATCTGCTCGGCGATGCTCAGAGCGTCTTCCAGCTCAACGCCAAGGTAGCGCACAGTGCTGTCCACTTTGGTGTGACCAAGGAGCAGCTGAACTGCGCGAAGATTGCCAGTCTTTCGGTAAATTTCGGCCGCTTTCGTCCGACGAAGCGAATGGGTGCCATACCCGCTCGGTTCTAAACCAATCGCGGTCACCCAGTCGCGGACGAGCCGACCGTACTGGCGCGTCGAGATGTGTGGGCGGTCATGGAACCGACTCGGGAACATGTACCGGCACGCAAACATCTCGGGCGACTTGACCCAAGCCAGGACAGTTTGGCGCGTGTTTTCCGTCAGTTCGAATTGAACGGGCCGCTTGGTTTTGCTCTGGATCACAGAGACTCGCTCCCGCACGCGGTCATCTTTGACCAGATCAGCAACCGCCAGTTTCACCAGATCGCATCCTCGCAGTTTGCTGTCGATGGCCACGTTGAAAAGCGCAAGATCGCGCAGGTTGCCCGACAGTTCGAGCCGCGCGCGGATCGCCCAGACCTGTTTCGGCAACAGTGGTCGTTTCTGGCCGATGATCCGGCCCTTGTTCCAGGGTCTTCGTTTCGGGGTGACAGCGGGAAGTTGGACTCTTGGCATATTACGCCCTCCAATCCTCCCGCCAAACCCAGACATCAGCACCGCGCTGACACCTAAATTTTACAGGCAGTTTGAATGGCCGTTGTCAGGTCGCCTGTTTTTTGGGACACGCCGCAGACGCATTCGGCAGCAAAGAGCGCATTTTGACCAATGCTGCGTCGGGCGCGAACTGGTACAATCCGTGTCAGACAGACATTGCAGCGGCCAAACTTGGCCGATGCCAACGACCTGATTTGAGAGCGGCCGGTCTGGCTGTAGTCGTTCCGTAGATTATGAAAATCATTTAAGCTGAGCTAACAAAGTCTGTAAATTTAGATAAAAGACCGGTGAAGTGTGCTCTGCTATCAATTCCTCCGACGCCCAACTGGGCAAAGGGAGGAAATCATGGAAACAGTCCGTCGACATTCTGAATCCAACGTCTCGCTCGAGCGACGCGCGTGGAACATCCGGCGCAAAGCGCTCTTGATGGGCGAGGTTCAGGGACAAGGCTATATCGGCCAGGCTCTCGGCGTGGCGGACGTACTTGCCGCGTCGTATTTCCATGCACTCGAATACCGGCCAGAAGACCCTGAATGGGAAGGTCGGGATCGCTTTTACCTCTCTATCGGTCACTATGCCATCGCGCTTTATTCGGTGTTGATGGAGGCAGGAATCTTGCCGGAGGACGAGCTTGAAACCTATGGTATGGACGATAGCCGGATGCCCATGTCTGGCATGGCGTCCTACACGCCCGGTATGGAAATTACCGGTGGATCGTTGGGTCACGGTCTGGGCATCGCTGTCGGCGCGGCTCTTGGCCTAAAGCGCAAGGAAAGCCCCGCCTTCGTCTACAACCTCATGTCGGACGGCGAACTGGGTGAAGGATCGACCTGGGAAGCGGTCATGTCTGCCGTTCAGTGGAAGCTCGACAACCTGATTTGTCTGGTCGATTTCAACAATCAGCAGGCTGACGGGCCGACGCGCGCGGCGCTGGCGCAAGGGGATGAAGAGAAAAAATGGGCCGCCTTCGGCTGGCACGCGCAGCGGGTGGATGGAAACGATCTTGATGCCGTCGTGACCGCATTCGATGAGGCACGCAACACCGACCATGCCGGACCGCGTGTCATCATTTTCGACACACGCATGTGCAAGGGCGTAGATTTCCTGGAAAGCCGCGAAATCACCCACTTCGTGCGCGTGGAAGCCGACGAATGGTCCAAAGCCCTGGCCAAGCTGGAAGAAGGAAAGCCGCAATGACCCTCGCCTCGATGAAGCGCAAATACGAGCCGCGCACGGTCCGGCTGGGCCCGGACGGTCAGAAGGTTGCAACGACCGCGATGATCGCCTCCTTGGCGGCAGAGGGCTATGACACGGTGGCGGCGCCTTTCGGCCTTGCCCTGGTCGAGGCCGCCCGGAAAGACGACAAGATTGTCGGTCTGTCCGCCGATCTCGCCAAATACACAGATCTGCATATCTTCGCCAAAGCGATGCCGGACCGGTTCTACCAAATGGGTATGGCGGAACAGTTGTTGATGTCGGCCGCCGCCGGGCTGGCACGGGAAGGTTTTAATCCCTTTGCCACGACTTATGCTGTCTTCGCCTCGCGGCGCGCTTATGACTTCATTGCAATGGCGATTGCCGAAGAAAACCTGCCGGTCAAGATCATTTGCGCCCTTCCAGGACTCACCACTGGCTACGGTCCCAGCCACCAGGCGACAGAGGACCTGGCGATTTTTCGGGGCCTGCCGAACATGACGATCATTGACCCGTGTGATGCTGACGATATCGCAGGCATGGTGCCGCAGATTGCTGCGCATAACGGTCCAGTTTATTCGCGACTGCCACGGGGCAAGGTTCCGAGCGTTCTGACTCGCCACAAACCAGACTACAAGTTCGAGCTGGGCAAAGCGCAGATCATACGCGACGGGAAGGATGCCTTAATCATCTCGACAGGTTTCATGACCATGCGTGCGCTGGACGCCGCCGTCCAACTTGAGGCGGATGGGGTAGAGGCTGCCGTGCTGCATGTCCCGACGATTAAGCCGCTGGATACCCAGACAATCCTTGCGGAAGCGCAGAAGGGCGGTCGTCTGGTCGTTACGGCCGAAAACCACACCGTTGTTGGCGGGCTTGGTGAGGCGGTTGCGCGGACCCTGCTGACGAACGGAGTAACCCCGACGTTCCGAATGATTGGTCTTCCAGACGAGTTCCTTGAAGCGGGCGCTTTGCCGACTTTGCACGAGATGTACGGCATGACAGTCAGCCAGATCGCGGCGAAGATCAAAGATTGGCTATGACGAATTAGGGTTTAGTCAGTCCAACACAATTTAAGGGAGGAGAGAGGCTATGGGGCTTCTGAAGAACAAGTACGCCATTGTGACCGGCGCGGCCTCGGCCCGAGGTCTCGGCAAGGCGACAGCGCAAATGTTCGCCGAACACGGCGCAACAATTGCCATTCTTGATCTCGACGCTGACGCGGCAAAGGCCGCAGCGGCGGACCTCGGTAAGGGTCATGTCGGTCTCGCCTGTAACGTCACTGACAAAGATGCCTGCAATGCGGCAATCCAGACGCTGATGGACAGCTGGGGCCGGATTGACATTCTGGTCAACAACGCCGGGATCACCCAGCCACTCAAGATCATGGAGATCGAGCCGCAGAACTATGACGCGGTGACAGACGTGAACCTGCGCGGCACGCTTTATGTGAGCCAGGCCGTCATCCCCGGGATGATAGCGCAGAAATCCGGCTCCATCGTCAACCTGTCGTCCGTCTCTGCGCAGCGCGGCGGCGGTATTTTTGGCGGGCCGCATTATTCCGCAGCCAAAGCCGGTGTCCTTGGTCTGACCAAGGCAATGGCGCGTGAGCTGGCCCCCGACAACGTGCGCGTGAATGCCATCTGTCCCGGCTTCATCGCCACTGACATCACAGCAGGTAAGCTGACCGCTGATCAGCAACAGATGGTGCTGGACGGCATTCCCATGGGCCGAGCCGGAGCGGCGTCAGACGTCGCCGGCTGCGCCTTGTTTCTTGCGTCCGACCTTTCCGCCTACTGCACAGGCACTGAGGTCGACGTCAACGGAGGCTCTTTGATCCACTGATCCCCGAGCTAAAAGCCGGCGTCATGAGGAATGGCGCCAAAACCTGAAGTCTTCTCAAAGGGAGGAACCTACAATGAAGACAACACTAATGGCCGTTCTGGCCACCACGACCATAATCGCGGGCACCGCACAAGCGGACGAGATCATCTTCGCCCACGGCTCCAACCCAGGCAATCCGCGCTATGTCGCAGCAGAGAAGTTCGCCGAACTTTTCACCGCGTGCACGGGCGGCGAGCACACCGTGAACGTGGCAGCCTCTGCTACGATGGGTGACGACTCCGAGATGCTAACCTCTGCCACGGCAGGTGTCATCAACATCACTGCGAATAGCCAAGGCGCAATGAGCCAGATCGTACCTGAAGTGGGCCTCTTGGGGTTGCCCTTCCTGTTCAAGGATCTGCCGACCGCTTGGGCCGTGCTTGACGGGGAGGTCGGTGATATGATCGACGCACGCGCCAACAACGCAGGCCTCAAGGTTTTGGGTTTCTGGGACAACGGCATCCGGAACGTCACTCATACTGAGAAGGGCGTTCCAACCCCTGCTGATCTGTCGGGCATGCAGATCCGCACCCCCCCCGATCAGATGACGGTCGACATCTTCGAGGCTCTGGGTGCATCTCCAGCTCCTCTGGCATGGTCAGAACTGCCGACCGCGCTGCAATCCGGCGTCTTTGACGGGCAGGAAAACCCGCTTGTGAACATCTACTCGGCCAACCTGCACGAAATTACCCCCTACGTCACGCTGACCGGCCACAAGTACGAATCCACGCCGGTCGTCGCGGGTCTGGCTTGGTGGTCGGGCCTTGACGAGGCGACGCAAACCTGTGTCACCGACGCCGTGGCCGAAGCTGGCGAGCTTCAACGAAATCTGGTACTGGCCTCTGACGAGGAGCTTCGGCCGACGATGGAAGCCGAAGGCGCGATCTTCGCCGAAGCCGACAAGGCGGCATATCAAGAAGCAACGCAGTCCGTCTACGACCAGTACGCGGAGCAGTACCCTGAGCTCGTTGCGGCACTACGCGAAGCGGCGGGCCTGTGATGTCCGCCGGGGACCGCAAGTCCCCGGAGAATGGCGGGAAGGGGCAGAACAGCCCCTTCCTCAGCCTGGCTCGCGGGGCTACTAACGTACTGGACTGGAGCGGCCGGATCATCGTGGCAGCCTGTCTCGCGTCAATGTTCGTAGCACTTCTCGTCAATGTGATCCTACGCTACGCTCTTGGCTCCGGCATCCCATGGGCTTCTGAAATACATGCGATCCTGCTGCCTTGGTTGGTGGCTGGTGGGCTCGTGATTGCTTCAGCGCGCGGGCGCAATATTGCGATCACGCTGCTTTCTGATCTGCTGAAAGGCCGGGCGCTTCTCGGGCTCAATCTGATCATCCAAGCGATTATCCTGATCATTGCCATCAGTGTTCTCTGGAGTAGCCAGCCAATCCTGAAGGCCTCGCAGTTCCAGACCCTGTCGACCCTCGGCATAAAGCAGGTGTGGGGGTATTCGAGTCTTGTCTACGCTTTCGCGGCCATGGCGCTCATTGCCGCGCTTAACCTCTTTAGGGCGCTGTCCGGCGAAGATGTTGCCAATCACGATCCCCAACACGCAAGCCTGAGCTGAAAGGAGACCATCATGACCGCTCCCCTCGTCTGGATTTTCTTCATTCTGCTGGCAATTTCGGTCCCTGTCGCCCATGCCATGCTGGGCGGGGTCGCTGCTGCGCTCTGGCTCGACGGCAAGCCGATGGCGGTGATCGCACAGCGACTCTATACGCCGACACAAAGCTTCCCGATGCTGGCGATCCCGTTTTTTATCCTCGCTGGCAACCTGATGATGTCGGGCAAGTTCGGCGTCTATCTCGTCAATATCGCACGACTGATTGTCGGCAATTTCAAAGGGGGTCTGGGCCAGGTCTCGATCATCGGTTCGGTGATGTTCGGCGGCGTCTCTGGCTCGGCGGTGGCCGATGCCTCCGCGCTTGGTAATGCGCTGATCCCGGTGCAGAAGAAAGAAGGTTATCCGGCCGGGTTTTCGGCCGCGATCAACTCGGCCTCGTCAACCGTGTCGGTCCTGATCCCGCCGTCTATTCCGCTGATCCTGTTTGGCCTCGTGTCCAATGTCTCAATCGTTGACCTGTTCATCGCCGGTATCCTGCCGGGTGTCATGCTCGGCGTTGGTATGTTCGCGGCAGTCGCCGTGGTGTCGGGAATAAAGAACCTGCCGCGCTCGCCGCTCGAAGGCGGATTCCGGGCGTTTAAGTCGCAGATTTTCGCAGCGATCCCCGCGCTGCTTATGCCTATCTTCGTGATCGGCACCCTGCGCTTCGGCGTCGCCACGCCGACCGAGGTCAGCGTCATGGCGGTGGCCTACGCACTTCTGGTGTCCGGTCTTGTCTATCGCGACCTCACATGGCGCGGAATCTGGCAGGCTTCGGTCGACACCGGGCTGATGACCGGCGCAGTCATGATCATCATCATGGCATCCTCGACGATCCAGTGGGTTCTGACAGCCGAGCGAGTCCCACAGGAGCTTGCTGAATGGGTACAACTGACCTTCTCAGAACCCTGGATGGTTATCCTTGCCTTGAATGTGGTGATGCTGATCGTTGGCGCGTTTCTCGATCTGCCTGCCGCAGTTCTTCTTCTCGGCCCACTATTCGTCACGATCGGCAATGCGATCGGTCTGGACCTTGTGCAGCTTGGTCTGATGATGGTCGTCAACTTGGCGATCGGTCTTTACACCCCGCCTGTTGGCACGACTTTGTTCATATCCTCGGCGATCTCGGGTGCGAGTATTGGCCAGACCGTGAAGTGGTTGCTGCCGTTCTACGGTGTGGCAATCGTGGTCCTTTTGCTCATCTCTTACGTACCCGCCTTGACGATTTACTAAATACCCCAAGGTTTCACATCGATCAGTTCCGGCCCGGATTCGGGCCGAAAGCTGCACCCCAAGCCGGTCAGAAACTTGCGCGCGCCGGCTTCGTGCTCGTCTGCACTGGACTGAAGCCAGCTCGCAAATCGGCTCACGATACGGCGGTTGAAGTGGCGTGGCGGACAAACGAACCAATAGGCCGGGAAATCTATAACGTCGAAATTCGTCGAGAACGGTACAAGCTCACCGCGCTGTAATTCCGGCAGGCAGAGCGTCACGCTGTCAAGCGCAAGCCCGCCGCCCTGCTTTGCCAGTTCAATCGACATCGAGGATCGGTCGAAGCGAAAAGGATATGTCAGGCCCTCGATCTCGATCTTGTTCGAAGCAAGCCATAGATCCCAACGATACAGCATCTTCACGCTGTCGATCAGGCGCGCCGCCTTGATCTGTTCGCGCGGATCGTCGGAGTGTTCCTGCAACGAAGCAAGGTAATCCGGACTGCACAGCGGAAGCACAAGATCATGTATGACGTTGTTGACTGTCAGGCCCGTCCAACCGCCCAAACCGTAGCGCAGGTCAAAATCGACCGCCTCGGTATCGAATGCGGTGAAGTCGGGCGTTGCGTCAATGCGGATGTTCCAGTCGGGATTTTCTGTCGCAAAATTTGCGATTTTTGGACCAAGCCAACGAACGCCGAAGCTGGGGCTGACCCGAAGGGTCAGATTGCGTGTATCCCGCTGGCGCGAGATCGCGCCTCGGGCGTTTCGGATGGCACTGAAGGCCTGGGTCGTGGTTTGAAACAGACGATCTCCGTCCAGTGTCAGAATAAGCCGTCGCTTTTCGCGGCGAAAAAGTTTGACGCCAAATTGCTCTTCTAGGATTCGTAGTTGCTGGCTTACGGCCGATGGCGACACGCCGAGTTCCTGCGCGGCCTTCGTAACCGTCCCGAGCCGCGCCACGGATTCGAAGTATTCGGTTGCTCTGATGTTTATGTCACGCATTTGACGCCGGACCCTGAGGACTTAGAGAGTAGAGTCTATTAAGATGGGCTGAAATTGTCGAGTAGCACTCCTAACAAACGAAGGGGCGGCCAATACGTTGGGATCTCGTGGAGCGCTGCCCGACCTACATCTAATGCAGTCGCGATGCTCATCGACCGGCCGTTGTCGCGCATGCAGTGAATTCACCCTTTGTTCGCAACCTGTGAGTTGCCGCCTCAATCTTTGCTGCGCCTTGCACCAATGGCCGGTTTTCCCGCCGCCTTGCAGCGCCATGAGCAAAGCTGATGCAGCGATTTTCTTGCTGCGAGCGCGCGCAGCGAGAAATAGCAATGACCGCCTCGGGCTCGAATTGTGAATCCGCTACGGCTTGCTCCAACGTCCGCTGTTGTTCGCGACAACAGCCTCTAGTACCCTAACAATTCCTCGATAAGCTCTTCCCGCATATCCAGCGTCTGCTCCCAAGCCTTCGGCACATCCGCCTCTCGCTCGAGCGCCTCTGGCGCAGGCTGCTGTTCCATCTCAACCCCTTCACCCATCACCCGCATCCCCCGCGCCTCGCGCCGTTCCGCACGATCTCGCGCCGGCGGATGGCCCCCGGTTTCATTTGCCCCCTGCGCTCTGTTCTCGTCACTCCCAACACCCCATGGCCCAACACCTTCCACACTTGGCGGATAAGGAAACGGCTTGTCCTTCTGTTTGGCGTCCATCGCCTTAAAAAGCGGATCATCGTAGTACTTGATGCGCTGCGCTTTGATCGGATGCTGCGGCGACGCCAAGATTATTACCTCGTCGGGATCCATCAGCCGCGCCTCTGTCTCCGATAGCAGCGGCCGCTCCTCCAATCGGGCAGATGTCGACGTCGCACCAAGTATCCCTTTGTTCCGCCCGTACATCCGCGTCACCGCTTCCCGTGTCGTGCTGCCCACAGCCACCGAAACCTCCTTTACCGTGCGCTGATCCCGCGGCGTAATGTAAAGCTTCAGCCCTGCACCGTTCTCCAAACTTTCACGGCCCTCGGACCCATAGATGCGATCCAACGATGCCAGCGACTGCGCGATCATCGCTACCCTGCCCCCATAGCTCGCCAGCGAATGGATCGCGCGTTCCAAATACGGCATTGCGCCCATCTGCTGGAATTCATCAATCATCATCATGACTGGCCACGGCTCATCTTGTTCTGGCTCTTTGAGACGGATCGATGCAATCAAGTCCGCGAACATCAGCCGCAATAGTGGTGCCAGCGTCGCGATGTGGTCTTCTGAAACCGCGATGTAGAGTGACTGCGGTGTTTTGCGGAACGTCGCGAAATCGAAATCGCTGACTTGAGTGGCTGAGCGGACCGCCGGATTGTCCCACTGTTTCAAGCCCGCCGTCATCAGCGCCTGAATATTTGAGGTCAGCAACCGCGATGACGCGCTGGCCGCGTTGGTCCAAAGTTCGCGCAGAATAGCTTCCTCCGCCTCATCGGCATAAGTCTTGTATTGGGCGTTCTTGTACTCACCACCCGCAACGATCTTGTTCACCTCGCCAAGGTTTGCTGTGCCGCGCTGGATCGCCAGCAGACAGGCTGCCACAAAGATCGACTTGCCTGCCTCTGAAAACGTATCCAGCGTCTTGTTGTCCTTATCGAGGAACAGATCAGCCAAGATGCTGACTTCCGTAAACCGCTGCGCAAAGGTTGGCGCTTTGGCGATGCGCGACAGCGGGTTGTAACGGTGCGTGGCATTGGACCAATCAAACGGGCTGAAGCGATAAACCTCATCGCCATTGAGTGCACGCAAGCGGGATGTTTTCTCGAAGTTCTCGCCTTTGACATCGAGGACCACCACAGATCCTGCGAAGGCCATCAGGTTTGGGATCACGAAGCCCACACCTTTACCCGCCCGCGTTGGCGCCACCATCATCACATGCGGGATTGCCGCAGAAGAAATAAATCCGCCCTTTGACTTTGGCAGTCCGAGCTTGCCGCAAACAAACCCCTTCCCCGGCTTATGCAGCATGTCGTTTTTCATAAGCTCTGGTTTGGTCTGCCAATGGGCCGAACCGTAGTCATCCCGTTCTTTCTTCCAGGTCCAAGCAAGTGCAAGGCCACCGAGCCCGATGGATCCAAAGCCAACTGCACCGTAAGCCACCTTGAAGGCTTCAGGGTGTGCCGCGCGCAATCCAGGACTGGCGTTCCACACAGCCAGCATGTCGAAATTGCCAAACCCCGTTCGCAGCGCCAATGCCAAATAGAAGCTTGCGACAATGGTCCCGAGGATCGCACCGCAGATTGCGCCAAAGGGCAGTGCGGCCCAAAGAGGAAATGCTTTGTTCATGTGTTCATCCTCGCTCTAGAATTCCATCTCGTCGTCGAGACCACGATCACGCCCAAGGTCTTTGCCTAAGGTCTGCGCCTCTTGCTGCCCTTTGAGCTGCGCCACTTCGGTTGCCTTGTCCTGCTGCAGACTGGATGCACGATCAGTGAAGACCTGGTCGCCGGTTTCTTCAAAGGTCATTTCTAGGAATTCTTGTGTGACGGTGATCTGATCGATCTTGCCCGGCAGCACGTCGTTGAGGACTTCGTAGTTCCCGCGCCGCAGCTCGCCGAGGCCTTCCTCGCCCAGCTCTTTGAACAGCTCAGCCTGCAGAGTGCGCTCAACAGTTTCTTCCTGAACTTCTGACAACTGCCCATCGCGCAACATATCCGCCAGATCCTGCAGATAGGTATTGGGGCTGCGATCATCCTCATCGATCAAGGGCAGATCTGCCGCCTCTTCCTCTGCAAGGCTCAACCCGATTGCGACACCGAGTTCTTTGGCCCGCTCGGTCAGGGCTTCCATCACCCCATCGACACGTTCCAACGCCCCATCGAGTTGCTCATCATTCGCACTCTCGACCGTCAGTCCATCTTTGCTGAGGACGGCATTCATGTCCCGCTCAACCCAGTCTTGCGCCATGCCGTAATTCTTCGTGCCGCCAGCTGTAATCCGCGCCACCAACTCATTGCTATCCATGCCCGCCTCATCGGCTTGCGCTAGGACATCTTTCAAAGCGTCGTCATTGCCAGACTGCAGCGCTGCGGTCAGCACCTCGTTTCCAGCACCGGGCGGATAGGGCTCTTCAAGCTGCTTGCCAAACCGCGCGCGCAGTTCTGGATCGGGCACCATCTGTGACAAGTCCGCAATGACGGGAGCGGCCTTGGCTTCAAACGCGGCGCGCTCGGTTACATCAAGCTCTTCGGCTTTCAGCCGCAACGCTTCGATCGTGCGCTCGGAATAGTCGATGGCATCACCAACGGTTTTGATGTCTTTCATATCGATCTCTCCTTCGGTGAATGTCCAAGGGGTGCCAGTGCCCAGATTGGCGGCCATACCGCGCACGGCGCGGGCCAGATGGCGCTGGTCCATGCGGTCCAGCAGCTCGGCAAACTCTGTGTAGTCTTTGGCAAAGCCCACGACCTGCGCTTGTGCGACGGCGGATTCCTCGGCCGTCATGATGATCTCGCGCGGCAAGCGCGCTTCTTCTTTGGCGCGGTAGATTTCAGCAAGACCCGCTGGCTTCTCAAAGATACCCCGCTCGAGACGGGTCGTCGCGTCGAGTATGACGCCATAGCCTTCTGCGATCTCGGCCTGCTTTTCGCGCATTAGCTGCGGCGACATCACGCCCTCAGCCCAGCAAGAAAACCATGTGCCCTGATCGAGCCCACGGTTGTTCAGAATGATGTGCGCATGTTTGTGGGCGCGGTCGTCATGTACGGCGAGAACGTAATCCCACTGATCACCGTACTCACCGCTCTCGAAAAAATGCTCCGTCCAGTCCATCGCGATGTCGCGCACCTGATCGACGGTGACGTCTGTCGGGAACGACAGCAGCATGTGTGAGGTGAACCCGAGCTTGGTCGATCCGCGCCAGGTCTCCGACCAAGCCTCGATGATATCTGACTTCTGATCTTCAGACAGCACCGCGTCATCCGTCAGCGCATTGGTCATGGTCGAATAAGTGTAGACGGCCTTGTCATTGATATAGGCAAGCTGATTGCCAAGAGAGGCTTGTGTTTTGCACCCCCCTGCCCTGATCCGCTTGAACACAGCCGCCTGGCTCTGGCCACTGGCAGCCTTGGCGACGTTGCGCGCCGACATGGATCCGACGCGCCCAAAGCTGCGCCCTTGCCGCCGGCCCGCGATACGCGCATCAATCCGCGCCGCGGCTTTGCCCCGGATCCGCTCATCCTCCCAGAGCTTCCCCATGACGGAACTGTAAAGAGCGAGCGGATCAGCCATTGGAGATGTTCCGATCAATCACGATCGCGCCCGCTTGCAGCGCAGACCCGCCGTTCGGAACCAAAGCAGCCGATTCCCGCACCCCTTCGCGGCCACCCTCCCCTGCCACCAATCTCAGTCCCGATGCCACGCGCGCAGTCTCATCTGGATGCGCCCGCAGGGTGGCATCCCCTTCTTCCTTTAACGGCCAATCCTGCTTGCGTCGGACCTGCGCTGCATACTTCATCTGGCCGAGCTCACGGCTCATGCACTGCGCAAGATCAAGCAGGTCTACAAGCAATGCGCGGTCCTCAAGCGACACGGAAATCTTGCCGCGATGCACAGCCTTTGCGAGCGCCAAACCAGCATCACTGACGTCCTTGGCTTGTCGCCAACTGGCACAGAATTCAGCAACTAGATCGCGCGGCACATCAAGGAACCCACACCGTCCGCGCAGCACTGCATTGAGGGCTTGGGAGCGGTTGGCGAAACCACGTGTCTGCCACTCTGCATCAAAGGCTGCGAGCTCTGACGCTGAGGCGCGGAAACTGACCCGTTCAGAGGGATCACGCACCGCCAGTCCTTCGCCCTGCTCTTCCTTTGCAAGCCGCGTCACATGCCTGCGAGAGACGCCATAGGCTTCCGCCAATACCTTTGGGGTTTCACCTGCATGATAGCGCCGCGCCAGCTCAATGCGCTGCTCCAGCTTGAGGCGTTTTGGTCTTCCTGTCTTCATCACAAGTGCACCTCGCTACATTCAAAATCAAATATCCGGCGGCGCGTGCGAGGCAGCGCTTGCTTGCAAGCGCGTTCGCGCGTGTTGGTGGATTCTTTCTTGCGTGGCACGCTCTCAGACCCCTCGGACAAATGTCGCAGACAAGTGGCATATCCTGCCAACGTCCTTTTCTTCTCCTTCCTTCATATATCAATAATACATATTGTGCAATTTATCTTTTTGCATGAGTTCAATTTCTATGCGCTTCACGCCGCCTCCCAGAGGCCACACCAACTATCAGAAACATTCTGACTGACCCTGTTGGCAGCTCGCACAAAGCGAGCGCGGGCCTTCACATACAAAACAATACGCAAGGATATGCGCCCCCAAGGCGCATCGAGTGATCAACATGAAAACAGCAAAAAAGCTGACGCCCGACCGCGTCGGTGTCAGCTTCTACAACTGCCTGTCTGGGGCCTCCCACAGGAGGTCGCCCTCCCCTGCGGATCACTCAATCCGCAGGGGTATCTGGCTCAATGAGCCAGATCCTGAGAGCGCAAATCTGCGCAGCGATCTTGGGCAATCAGAGCCTCGGTTGCGAGGCTGTCTATGACTTCAGGATGGTCACCCTCCTCAAAGGCTGAGAGGTAGGTTTCAAAGGCCATGTCAGCTTGCAGTTCTGCGAGGTCGAGAGATTGTTCGAATGTCATGTTGTGATCCTTTCCATTGATCGTCGTTGGACGGATCGTGGAAAAGACCGGAGGCATCAGAGCGGGCTGCACCCAACTTGGGGCGCAATGAAATGGAGCACGTGAAGGGCGATTTTTGTTGTGGGCGATGCAAAGCAGCGCGCAAGGCGCCAGCCGTCCAGAAACCTTGCCCAAGCGTTGCAGCCCGCTCGCCTCCGGGCTAGCGATCTGATGGGCCAACAGGTCAATGGGAAGAGCACAACACGGTGAAGAATTGAACCGTCTCTCACCAGTTTTCCTGCAGGCGAAAGAGGACGGTATCCCACACTCAGATACGAAGTTGCTGCTCACCTGATCTCAACCAAGCCGCTCCAAAAAACCGAACGACAGCTTCAAAGCCACAAGATCAAGCTTGGTTCAATTGGTCCTCGAGAGACCCAGTCGACGCCAGGATTGCATCAAAGGATGGAGCCTCACCGAAGATCATGGCCTCAGCATTTTGGTAATCACCGATCATCCGAGCGGCCATTTCATCATCTGGAGAGAGCGAGGCGTTCAAACCTTCCATGCTCAGCCTCGATCACCCGCAGCCGCACCAAACAGATGCCCACGCAAAATGTCCTGCATCCAAATTGGCGTAGCAGCGAAACCACTTTTCAGATCGTCCAACAGTGCCGGGCCAGTTTCGTGGCTGGCTAGCAGGCGACGCACTGCGCTTTGAACAGCCGCCTGTTCTTCGTCGCTCGACATGACGTCATGAAGCCAGTGCAAGGCCTGCACCAGATACATGCCAGGGCGCCCTGCCCAATACAGCCGACTAGGTGCCGCTTGTTTGAAGACGATCTTTTGATTGTCTAGAGTGACAGGCTTTAACCGCGCATCAACAAGCACTTCGATTTTGGCCGGCACCGCGTTGGTGAGGCCGAGCGTGTTGGCAGCCGTCATACCATCGATCAACCAGCGAACCTGATCGCGACGCGCGATTGCATCGATGACGGCGCGGTAGTCTGGTACGGTAGATTTGCCTGTCAGCGCATTCTGGGATGGTTTGTCGTAGAGCCCGCGCTGGATGCGGCGCAGCTGACCGGACGTGACCATGCGCTGCAGTGCCTTATCGACAGCTGCGCGACCCCCGATGTCGGCAAAATCAGCTGGCGTCCACACTTGTCGCGGCGCGTCATCTACACGAGCGCGTAGGCGGTCTGGCAAAGTTTTCAATTGTGCAGATCCGATCATGTCCGAAATATACCGCAAAATTCGGACAGAAGCGAGTTCAAGCTGATGTACCGCCTTAAACGACGATGGCTTTCAAATTGGCAACCAGATCATCCATATCGGTTTGATGCTGTCACAATCGGTAAAATTGGTTCGTACCGCAGCACACTCGGTCATGCAGATAACTCAGTAAAAAAGAGCTGCTCCGAGATAAGCTTGTAACTGCGGCTTGCAACCTTGCCTTTGGGGCTTGGGTCACCGCAGCGCTCGCACTGCACACAGCATTACGGGTCGCCGACAGTTTCCTGCCTTTTGCCTGGTTAATTTGATCGAGAACAATAATCAAACATCTCTTCAACTATTCGACCCCCGCGCGCTTTGCAGAAAATGTACTGCGCATATCAGCCGCTTATTCCACATGAGCAATGCTCTCTGCCGTGCGGGAAAGTGGCCAGACCGCCGAAGCGGTCTGGCCCGTGTGTTAGGCGGCCTCTTTTGGGCCCCAGGGGATGATGGCTTGCAGAGACATGTCATCCTGGCTCGCGGCCTTGCCAAGGTTGGCGTTGAAGGCGTGATCGCGGACCGTCAGGGTGAAGTAGTCAGAACCGGTGTCTTTGTTCTGCTTCTTCCAGATGCCACCGCATTCAACCAGTTTGCCGCGAGGGGAGCGGCCGAGGACGCGATGCGTTGGTGCCATAGGGTTGCTGCTGGCAACGGGCTCGACTGTGATGTCGAGGTCGAATGTCAGGGTTGAAATTGAGCCGATACCTTTTGCTGTTTCGATGTCGTCGCTGGTGAATTTGATGCAGTTCGTGGTCATTGCTTTTCTCCTTGTTTGCGTTGCAATGATGGTCACCTTGCAGCTGGCCAAGGCCCGGACATACCGAAGGCGAAGCGCAGCGGAGAGGGGCAGGCCCCGCTCTTTTTGTTCCGCGAAGAATGGCCCGCAGGGACAGGGGAAAAAGAGCGGGGACAACCTTTGTGGACGGGGCGACAGCTGCGACCAGAATTATCGAGCAACTCAACACATCAGGAGAAAGCCTATGGCCACGTCGCTGATAGTGAACACTGACAAAAGAAATTGCGGGAAGGCATCTTCATTTCCAATTTGACTGACAACGCGCCGATCAAAAGACCCTGCCTCCGTCAGACCTGGGAACGACACATCTCGCTCTCTTCCATCTCCCCCCAAGCTCTGGTGGGGCCGGTTTGCTGGAATGGATGCACCAAAGACCAGTTTCGTTCACTTACCTGAACATTCGCTTCATTACGTTCAGAATACTGGACAACATCTTGACTCGACGCCAGATTGATAATACTTGTCCAATATACTGGACGTAAGACATCTCACGTTCATCTAATCAGACAATGGCAGCGCACATGAAACGCAAAAGAAGTTACTCACGGGTTACGAAGCAAGCTTTGTCTACCTTCGGCAAGCTGATCCGCGTCGCGCGCACGGAACGCGGCATGACAGCGCAAGACCTTGCGGACCGTGCAAACATTAGCCGCACGACACTGTATAACATCGAAAAAGGTGCACCCGGCCCTGAGATCGGCACGGTCTTCGAGGTCGCAGCGCTTGTTGGCGTGCGTCTGTTTGATGCCGATGACAGTACGCTGGCAATGCACAATGCCCGCCTTGATGAAAAACTAACACTCCTGCCAAAGAGCGTCCGGGCATCCAAGCAAGAGGTCGACGATGACTTCTAATTTTGCCCAAGCCTCGGAGGCCTTTGTCTGGATATGGCTGCCCGAAAGCACCGCCCCTGTCGTTGCAGGGCGCATCACGCAAGATGCGGACCGGTTCGTATTCAATTACGGTGCAAGCTACCTCGAGCGCACCGATGCAATACCGATATACGCACCCGAACTCCCGCTGCGTCGAGGCATCATCGAACCTCAGGCCGGTCTTTCGATGGCCAGCTGCATTCGCGACGGCTCTCCGGATGCATGGGGGCGGCGTGTCATCATCAATCGTTTGGTGGGCGCAAAGGCGAGTACAGCCGAAGTCGGCAACATCACAGAAATATCCTACCTGCTTGCATCCGGTTCTGACCGCATCGGTGCCCTCGATTTCCAAGCGTCGGCGACGCAGTATGTGCCGCGCCGGAAATCCGAAGCCACATATGAGGAACTCATCGAGGCAGCCAGTCTCATTGAAAAAGGCGCGCCCCTGACGCTTGGCCTAGATCAGGCGCTCAATCACGGTACATCAATCGGTGGCGCGCGGCCCAAGGCGCTGATCGATCGCGGAGATCGCAAGTTGATCGCCAAATTCTCGGCAAGCGGCGACCTCTATAGCGTCGTCAAAGCGGAATTCATCGCGATGAAGCTCGCGGCTGCCTGCGGCCTAGACGTCGCGCCCGTCTCGATGATTGAAGCTGGCGGCAAAGACGTGCTCTTGATCGAGCGCTTTGACCGGACCCGCGCAGGTGAGGACTGGCATCGCAAAGCGATGGTGTCTGCACTTACAATCCTTGGGCTGGATGAGATGATGGCGCGCTATGCCTCCTACGAGGATCTGGCCGAGATCATTCGTCACCGCTTCGCCAAGCCCAAGGAGACGCTGCGAGAGCTGTTTGGCCGAATCTGCTTTAACGTGCTGTGTGGCAATACGGACGATCACGCCCGCAATCATGCAGCCTTTTGGGACGGCGAAATGCTTACGCTCTCCCCCGCTTATGACATCTGCCCTCAAGGCCGCACCGGGAATGAAGCGACGCAGGCGATGCTAATCAAGGGCGACAATCGGATGAGCACTTTGGCCAGTTGTCTAACCGCCGCACCAGATTTCCTACTCACCGACGACGACGCAATCGAGGTCATCACGCAACAGATTATCACGATTGCCCGTAAATGGGACGCGGTCTGTGAGCTCGCAGACCTCAGCGCAACAGACAAAGCCCTGTTTGGCGGGCGACAATTCCTGAATCCGTACTGTATCGAAGGCTTGAGTTCGGATCATGATACTCTGACTGATCAATTTGAAGGGTCGCGAGGGCAATTGCTAGCTTAGTCAGGGGTCGTTTCGATAGGTATTTGGCCTTTACGGTAAGCGAAAGCAGCCGTTCGTAAATAGCGCAGCGAATGCTACAGAAGAGCCCATTGCAGAAGTCTTTAGTTTTCGCTGCGCGCGCTCGCAGCGTGAAAAATGTTGCACGAGCAAAAATGCTTGTGCCGCAGTGCAGCGGGAGAACCGGTCACTCATTCTGGTCGCTGCAAGAAGCCGGGGGCGAATTCATGGCTCGCCGTACCAAAGACCGTTCAGACCGCTGCAAAATTGGAGCAGCTAAATGCTTTCAACAGCGCGCAGGTACACACCCTAAATTGGCGCTCTAGGCACGCAAATAATCCGGCAGGTGGAGGGGTCGCAATTCGATAGTCCATCTGCGGCTGGGTGGTGATCTTTTTTTTACACGGATTGGTGCGCTGCACTCACGATATGGATGAGGGTCTCACAGCAGTGACTTGACAGGAGAGGTAACTCACCAATCCGTTCAATTTCAGGCTTTCAATTCGGCCAGGCTCGAACACCATGCATCCATGCCATCCCCCGTTCGGGCCGACAGGCAGAAGATTTTCACTCCCGGATTGACCTCCAATATGTTTTGCCGACAGGCTTCTTCATCGAAATCCACATGCGGAGCCAGATCCATTTTGTTGATGACGACCCATTCCACGGCGCGGAACATATGTGGGTATTTGGTCGGCTTGTCTTCGCCTTCCGTCGTTGAAATCACAGCGATTTTCATCTTTTCGCCCAGATCGAACATGGCCGGACACACCAGATTTCCCACATTCTCGATCATCAGGATTGACCCGGTTTGGGGATCCAAAGATTGTACGGCGAAGGCAATCATATCCGCTTCGAGATGGCACCCGGCACCGGTGTTGATCTGGACGGCACGGGCGCCTGCATCGCGGATACGATCGGCGTCATTCGACGTCATCTGATCACCTTCGATGACCGCGATATCGGCTTTGTCCTTCATGCGCTTGATCGTCTCTTCAAGCAGCGTAGTCTTACCGGATCCGGGCGAGGAGACGATATTCAGGGCGATGACGCCGCGCCCTTCGAACCAGCCGCGGTTGCGGGTCGCGATTTCGTTGTTTTTGCCGAGAATTGCAGTTTCCAGGGAAATGATCTCGCCGCCCGGGCCATGGACATGCGGCTCATCATGACCGTGGTGATGGTCGTCATGAGAATGCGCGTGATCATGATCATGTCCGTGGTCATGCGCATGATCGTCCCGCAACAGGACTTTGACGCCGGTTTGAGAATCGGTCATCGAAACCTCGTTTGCAGGGTCGGCGCAGCCGCATACTCCACACATTATGCTTCCTCCATAAATTCTATTTCGCGTACGACGAATGTGTCGTTGTCCGCATCGATAAATCCCAAGGACACCCCGGAAATAGCGGTACTTTCGGTCACCAGATCCCAGCAAAAGGTCAGTGCGCCGCGTTCCACACAGGCCTGTGGGCCGATCGCCACGCGGACTTCCTTGAGCCTTCGCCCTTTGGCGTTTTCTTCTGCGATACCCGCAATGCTGCGGGCCAGTCCAAGCTCGTGCATCAACCAGTCCCCCAGGCCACTGGTCCGGTTTCCCACATGATTGACAGGCCGATGGCGACAACGACCGCAGCAATGGACATCTGCACGGCGGTATGAAGGCCTTTTGCGATTTTCGGCGCCTGGAGCACCGGCCAACCGACAACAACGGACATGGCCGCCATGCCAAGAACGGACCCAAGGCCGACCAGACCGACATATCCGACAGCCAGCCAGGGGTCGCCAGTTTTGGAGACCGCCAGCACGATGAGCCCGGACGATCCGGCCGCGCCGTGCAGCAGACCAATGAAAAAGGCTTTCAGGGGAAATCGCTCGGCGTGTACGTGGGCATGCGAGCTTTTGGAATGGTCGGCCACATCGGACGCGTGACTGTGCACGTGCATGTGATACCCCTGTCCCTCATGTTGATGGACGTGATAGTGCAGCCTGTCCTTGCGAAACCTGTGCACGACCTGTGCTCCGAGAAAAACCAGCATGACGCCAACAGCAAATTCGAACGTTGCCGCGCGCTGCTCATTGAGAACGAGGCTGAACACAATCACGCCAATGGACATGATCAGCAACGTCGCCGTGTGACCCAGGCCCCAGAAGGCGCCTCGCAGCAGGAGCTTGTTTTTTCCGCCCCTGCTAAGCGTAATGATCGCAGCCAAATGATCTGCTTCGAGGGCGTGAACCATGCCAAACAGAAGACCCAAAACCAGGAACCCAGACGATGACGACGCATCAAGAAATGTAAGATTTTCCAGTAAGGCCATTAGCAAATCCTCGGAAGTTGTTCACCGACCAGCATGTCGACAATGCGCAGACCGCCAAAGACAGTTTTCATCACCACCGTTCGGGGATGCTGGGTGGTGGCCTTGCCGATGATCACGGCCTCGCGGCCCGCATCGGTGGCGTGCATCGCGGACAACGCCGCGTCGGCCTGATCCTCGGGAACGAAGATCACCAATGTACCTTCATTGGCCAGATAGAGTGGATCCAGCCCCAAAATCTCGCAAACGCCTTTGACTTCGGTGCGCAAAGGCAGAACGTCTTCGCCGATTTCAACGCCGACACCGGCAGCATCGGCGATTTCATTCAGGGCCGAGGCCAGCCCGCCGCGTGTCGCATCTCTTGCAACCCGCGTGCCGGGGGCAGCAGACAATATTGCCTCCATCAGATGATTGAGCGGTTGGCAGTCCGACGGGATTTCGGTGCTCAGCGCCATATCGCCGCGCGCGGCAAGGATGGCCGCACCGTGATCACCAAGCACGCCGTTGACGATGGCAACATCACCGGGCTGCACGGTTTCGGCCAACAGGTCGCGGCCCGGCGCGATCACGCCGATGCCGGATGTGGTGATAAAAACTCCATCGCCTGATCCTTTGCCGACGACCTTTGTGTCACCCGTCACAATGGCAACGCCCGCATCATCGGCGGCATTTTGCATCGACGCCGCGATCCGGCGCAGCGTCGAAATCTCGACACCTTCTTCGATGACAAAGGCCGCTGACAGCCACAGCGGTTTCGCCCCGCCAACAGCCAGATCGTTCACAGTGCCGCAGACAGCGATCTTACCGATATCGCCACCGGGAAATTCCATCGGGGACACCACGAACCCGTCCGTCGTAAAGGCCAGCCGCGCTCCGGGTACGGTGAGCGCATCATCCATCAGCCGCGCTTGATCTTCCATGCCGGGCGGACAGAAGACCGATGTGAACACATCCTCGATCAGGTCGCGCATCGCCTTGCCGCCCCCGCCATGGGCCATCGTCACCTTGTCGGCAACGACGCGTCTGGGCTGGCGGTCCATCGCGTTCATTCTACCGGCTCCAGATCAAGGCCGCCATATTGGTAATAGGCCGCGCAGGCCCCTTCCGAGCTGACCATCAGGGCCCCCAGCGGCATCTCGGGCGTGCAGCCCTTGCCGAATTGCGGACACGCGTGGGGCTTGATCCGCCCGGTCATGACGTCGCCGCAGGCGCAACCTTCCTGTTCTTCTGTGAACGATGTGTTGCGGCCGTAGCCGATGTTGAATTTCACCTCGGCATCGTATGCCTTGTACCGGTCGCGAATGCGCAATCCGCTTTCATCAATCTCACCCAGACCGCGCCATTCAAAGGTTGGGCGCGGCTCATAGACCTGCTCGCAGGCGGCGATGGATACCGGGTTGCCCTCGTTGGGCACGATCCGCGCATATTGGTTTTCCACCTCGGCACGGCCATCGCGGATTTGTTCCAGCACCATCAGCACCGATTGCAACAGATCAAGCGGTTCAAACCCCGCCACCACGATGGGTTTGCCATAGTCGCGCGCGATGAACTGGTAAGGTTCGGTGCCGATCACCATCGACACATGGCCCGGGCCCACGAAACCATCCAAGACCATATAAGGGTCATCCAGCAACGCCTTGATCGGCGGCGGCACGGTGATGTGGTTGCAGAAGATAGTGAAATTCGTCAGCCCATCGGTATCGGCCTGAAGGATCGACAGGGCCGTCGAAGGCGTGGTCGTCTCGAACCCAAGGCCAAAGAACACCACCTCGCGGTCGGGGTTGCGGCGCGCCAGTTCCAACGCGTCCAGCGGCGAATAGACCATGCGGATATCGGCGCCGTCGGCTTTGGCCTGCATGAGGGATTTCTTGGTGCCCGGCACGCGCATCGCATCGCCAAAGGTTGTAAAGATCACATTCGGATCTTCGGCGATCTGTACGCATTCATCCACGCGGCTCATCGGAAGGACGCAAACCGGGCAGCCGGGGCCGTGAATGAACTCCAGCCCCGGCGGGGTCAGCTTGTCCAGACCATAGCGAAAGATCGCGTGCGTATGCCCGCCGCAAATCTCCATGATATGAACCGGCTTTTCCTTGGTCGCTCCGATCTCGTTGGTCACGCGTTCGATGGCAGCCAGCACGCCTTTGGCGGCCACCGGATCGCGGAATTCATCAGCGTATTTCATGACGCTTCCGACAGCATGGCCGCACTGGCCCGCATCGCCTCTATCTCTTCCTGCGCTTCGCCAAGTTCGCGCAGGACCTCCAGTGTCAGGGCCGCTTCCTTTTCGTTGATCTTGCTCATGGCAAAACCGACATGGATCAAGGTCCACGTGCCAATCAAGTCCTCCAACGGGTCATCACCCGCGATGCAGGCCACGTTGACCTCACGTTTCACGCCCGAGATGTCGACCATGGCGAGCTTGCGGGTCGCATCCGAGATCTCGGTAATTTGTCCTGGAATTCCTAGGCACATTTTGCGTCCTCCCCTTGTGTGTTTGCCAGGGCAATCACGGCTTGCCCCAGTGAAATACCGCCGTCATTCGCCGGATAGTCGGAATGGCTCAGAACCGTCAGCTCTGCTCCTTCCAAGCCTTGATGAACCAGCGCGAACAGCGTCGCGTTTTGAAAACAGCCACCCGACAGGGCGACGGTGTCGATGGCCGTGTCTTTGGTCAGCCGCACCGCCATTTCGACAATGGCGCGGGCCAATCCCCGGTGAAACCTTGCCGAAATCGTGCCAATGGGTGTCTGCAGAACCAGATCGCCCAGCATGGCGCGCCAGACGGCCAGCGGCTCGATATAGGGCATGCCCTTGCCGCCCATCAGCGGTATTGAAAACGGATAGGCCAGATCATCTGGCTCGTTCAGCGCGTCAGGATCAAGGGCGGCCTCGAACAGGATCGCGGCTTCGCCCTCGTAATTCTGCCGGTCCCAAGCGATGCCTGCAATCGCGGCAGCGGCATCGAACAGCCGGCCACAGGACGACGCCAAGGGCGAATTCGTTCCAGACTTGATCATCGCATCCAAAGTGTCGCGAGGCAGGTCCCGCATACGGCTGAAGACCTCCAGATCGGGAAAGTTGATTGCAAACTCGCCCCAGCCCATCTCGGCCATCAGATGCGCATAGGCATTGCGCCATGGCTCACGCACGGCGGCCACACCGCCGGGCAGTGCAACTGGTTTCAGACAGCCGACCCGGCGATACCCGTGGTAGTCGCAGATCAGGAATTCACCGCCCCAGATCGTGCCGTCATCCCCCAGGCCTGTGCCGTCCAGCGCGATGCCTAGCACGTGTTCTGCGCTCAGGGGCCGGTTGTTCTCGACCAGGCACGCGGCGATATGCGCGTGGTGATGCTGTACCTGGATCACAGGCCGGTCGCCTGCCATCTGGAACCCGCGCTGCGTGGACAGGTATTGCGGATGCTGATCGACAGCGATTATATCTGGAGCATGATCAAAGAGGTTTTCGTATAGACCCAGATTGCGCGTCACATCCGCGTTTGTGGCCACATCCTCCAGATCGCCCATGTGCTGGGACATGATGGCGCGGGCGTCCTTGACGAGGCAGAATGTGTTCTTCTGTTCCGCACCGAGCGCCAGAACCTCAAGCGCGTCGGAAAACCCGGCTGGCAGTTCAAGCCCCTGCGGCGCATATCCACGCGCCCGGCGCAGCACGCGCGGACGGCCCAGATCGACGCGCACAACACTGTCATCGATCCGGTTGGCGATGTCGCGGTTATGAAGACAGGCGAAATCTGCGATATCGGCAAGACGGTCGCGGGTTTCCTGATTGTCGATGCATTGCGGCTGACCCGAAGGATTGCCGCTGGTCATGATCACCGGGCGCCCGATGCGCCGCAGGATCATGTGATAGAACGGCGTATAGGGCAGCATTACGCCAAGACGATCCAGACCCGGCGCGATCTCGCTTGGCAGACCGTTGGGCTTGGCCTTCAGCAGAACGATAGGTGCTTGCGGGCTCGACAGAAGATCGGCCTCGATCTTCGACACCTCGCAATACGCGCGCACCACATCCAGATCGCGGGCCATCAGGGCAAAGGCCTTGCCCGTGCGCGATTTGCGCCTGCGCAATTCGGCCACGGCCGCGGCGTTGGTGGCGTCACAAGCTAGATGCACACCGCCCAGACCCCGGATTGCGACGATGTGACCATTCATGATCATCCCGCCGGTGGCATCCACGTCATCCAGCATTGAAAACGCTTCGAGATTCACCGCGCCCTTGCCAAGTTTCTCGATCCAGATGTTCGGTCCGCACCGGCCACAGGCCACCGGCTGCGCGTGAAAGCGGCGGTCGACCGGGTTGGAATATTCCGCCTCGCAAGGTGGACAGAAATCAAACGGCGCCATGGTTGTTTTAGCGCGGTCATAGGGAGCGGCCTGCACAATCGAAAAGCGCGGCCCGCAATTGGTGCAATTGGCAAACGGATAGCGATAGCGCCGCTCAAACGGATTGCGGATTTCCTCCAGGCAATCGGCGCAGGTTGCGGCATCTGGCGTCACATTGCCTCGCATCTCGCCCTCTTGCGATGCGGTGATTTCAAATCCGCAAGGGGCTGGGTCGGTCAGGGGTGTGACATCGAGCCGTTCGATGCGCGCCAGCGGCGGCAGTGCGCTGTGCAGCCTGTCTGGAAAGGTTGCGACATGGTCCCCCCAAAGCTGGATCACTACGCCTTCGCCGGTGTTTTTCACATCGCCCGTCAGGCCCATTTCATGCGCCAGCCGCCAGACCGTCGGGCGAAAGCCTACGCCCTGAACCTGACCAGAAACGGTGAAGCGGGCACCGGTCATGTCGCCGCGTCCCAGATCAGAATGCGGTTGTTGCCGCTGTCGGCCACCGCCACCGTCGAGCCCAGAGCAGACAGCCCATAGGGCCAGCACACCGTATCGCGCTCGGCAATGCCCCAGCGGTTGTCGCCTTTGGCCGCAAAATCCGGCTGCGCCGTCAGCCGGTCGGCGTGGGCCGCCATACCGGTATCCTCAAATCCCAGAAGTCGTGAATTGGCCGTGTCAGCCACCACCAGCGTCGACCCAAGTGTTGCCAGCGCATAGGGCATATTCATCGCTTGTGACGTGGGATAATACGACGCCATATTGTGGTCGCAGGCGGTCATATCCGCCTGTCCCAGCACCGTGTCGCATTGGGTGCCGTTCTGGCCGGGAAACGCATCCCATATCATCACCCGGTTGTTGCCGGCATCTGCCACCGCCAGACCGCCTTGCCAGACGATGGCCATGTGCGGCCAGCGCATCGATACGTCCGAAACCGCCCCGCCCGCATTTTCATCCCGGCAGGTGAAATCGTGCTGTCCCAGAACCAGATCCGCCGGTTGACCCGTGGTTTGCGGATCGTCCCAGATCAGCACACGGCGGTTTCCGGTGTCGCATACGATCAACCGATTGCCATCCGCCGAGACCCCGTAAGGCCAGTGCATCGTATCAGCGCGCGCATGCGACAGACCCAAATTTGCCAGTGCGCTGTGGGCGTCAGGCTGACCAAGAATGATATCAGCCTCGTGGTCGGGACCGGTGGGCGTTTCGCGCCAGATCAGCACGCGGTGGTTCCACGGGTCGGCCACGGCCAGCCCACCCCGAAATGCAACGATCCCGGTCGGCACATTCACGGTGTTCGCAGCCACCGGGCCCTTGGCGTTTCGGCCCTCGCGGCCAAAGTCGGGCTGACCCAAAAGAATATCGGCAGGTGTGTCGTCATTTGTCGGGACGGTTTTCCATCCCAGCACCCGGTGATGCCCCGTGTCTGACACCCAAAGCGAGCCGTCCGGATGCAGGCACACGCCGCGCGGCCCGAACATCAGGTGCGGCGCGGGCGTGATCGCCTGTACAAGTGAACCGCCGTCGCTGCCCAAAATGACGCGGGCGCCCTGCCCACCCAACAACGGCGCACCGGGGGTTATGGTGCCGGGCGCCTTTTGCGGGCTGAACGAGCGGGACAGCGAGACTTTCACGCGATAATCCTCACTTCGATATTGGGGCCTTTGACCCGCACCGCGTGCGGCTGCAATTGCACCTCGGGAGCAGTCAAACACTCGCCACTCTCAAGCGCATATCGAAACCCGTGATGCGGGCAGGACAGGATCGTCTCGATGATATCGCCTTGGGTCATCTCAAGGCCCATATGGGCGCATGCATTCTTGAAGCAGCTTACCTTGTCGGCAAAGCGGGTGATGATCACTGAATGAGTGTCGATGTCGATAAAGCGCGTTTCGCCATCGGCCAGATCATCCAGCGGCAGCGCCGTTGTCCACTCGTTGTCGCCGTAATTTGCAAAGGGCGACGTGAACTGAACGCCGTCCGACCCGCCACCGCCCAGACCCTTGGCCTGTTTCACTTCGGTGATCTCGGGAACCTGATCCTGAATGGCCTTTTTGACACCCGCATAGAACGTCAGTTGTGACGCCGGGCACCCATCACAGGCACCCAGAAACCGAATTTCTGCGCGCTTGCCTTCGACCGCAGCGACCTCGGCATCGCCGCCATGGCTGACCAGGCTCGGGCGCACCGTTTCCAGCGCCGCCTCGACCCGTTCGTAGAGCGATGGCCGCAATATCCCGTGGCGGCGCAACACGGCGTAGACCACTTCATCCCGGGCCGCCTCTTTCAGGGCGTTGCCAAACTCTGGGTTGTCCTTAAGCGCTCCGATCAACCGTCGGAACGCCTCCTTGTTCAATGCATCTACGGCTTCAGCCCTTGCATGGGCTCCGTTGCGGGCCGCCTCATCCCAGCCGTCTGCCAGCATTTCAAGCGCCTTCAGATCGCCGATCAGGCGATCCAGAGTCGGCTCTTCGCCTTCAAGAGATGCGGCATCCGGCATTGCTTATGCGTATTTCAGATCTTTGAACAACACAGGCTGCACAGCGCCGCTTACAGCGCCTGCGGCGATGGCTGCCACCCAGATCGGTGCAAACAACCCGATGACGATACCGGCGATCACGCCGGCGCCAGCCCCCATCATCAACTGTCGGACCACGGTTTTGTTGTCTTTGAAAAGCTTGCCTGCAAAAAACAGTTTTGCAGAATTCATGGCCATTCCCAGCATGGCGACCTCCTAGATCAGCAAAAGAACAAGCGTGGTCACGACAACTGCGCCGCCACCTGCAAGCCCGCCGTAAAGCGCGCCCATATAGGCGGCCAGCTCTGCGCCCAGTGCATCTTTACCGATGCGCAGACCCGACAAGGCCCCTGCACCCAAGGCGGCGGCCAGGCCGGCGACCAGGGCCAAAATTACGACTATAGCGCTCAACTGTATTCTCCATTCATCATTGTAATCCGCTCCGTTCCAGAATTGTTGATGGGCCAAGGGCCGCGTTCAGTTCGGCAATGGCTTCGCTTACTGCTTGTGCCTTTTCGCCGGCCCCGCGCTTGGCGAATACGCCGCGCGCTTCTTCCAGCAGACGCACCGCTTCGGTCAGGTTGCCAAAGTTGCCGCCGTCGGGATTTTGCGGATCGTCCGGCAGGTTCGACAGGCAATTGGCTTTGTTCGCGATGGTGTTGGCATATTCTTCGGGCATGTCGCGGATGGTGCGCACCTTGAGCGCCTCATCATAAGCCTCTAGAGCGCGATATCCGTTTTCCACCCGGTGAGACGAGGACACGTACTGCAGCGCGTTGCCAAGGTTGTTTTGCAGCATCGCGTATTCGTTGGGATGGTCTATCAGGTTGACGACCGTCAACGCCTCTTCAAAGGCCTGCACTGCCAGCGCCTCGCGCATCTTCCCGGACTGGTCGGTGAACGGCATGGACAGGAACGCCGTGGCCAGGTTGCTTTGCAGGACCGCGAATTCCTTGGGGTAGTTGGTCTTGTCGAAGGTCCTGAGCGACCGCTGATAGGCGCTGATGGCAGGTTGGATCGGCAAGAGATGCATGCCCGCAAGTGTCTGGCAGATCAGACCAAGGTTCATTTCGGCTTCGGCCACTTCGGCGTCCGACCCTTCCGCAGTCAGGGTTGCAAGCGCGATCTCTATTTCGGATTTCGCTTCCTTTAGCTGCGTCGCATCTTCGGCGGGCACGGCCATCAGCGCTGTGGCCATACGCGCACGAATGCGGGCGACCCCCAGAACTTCGCCTTCCGGCGCAAGATCCATGGCAAGTTTGTAGAGATCCACGGCAGCAAAGATGTCTTCGGCACGTTCGGGTTTCTGCTGAAGCCCCATCGCGATTTCCATCAGCATCTCGGCCTTTTCGGCCTGCGTCGCCGCAGCCGTTTCGACCGCGGTCATGGCCGCCTGCACCTGCTGCTGAGCACGACTGATATTCGTCAAACCGGTTTCTCCCTCGAATCGAATCTGGTTCGATTTCTGTGTTCGACCGAGAAAAGCACTCAAAGCGGGCGCTGTCAACTTACTTGGTTTATAGAAAACTTAGTTTACACATCCTCGCCGCGCTGATCCGGCTTCAATTCTGCACAAAGCGCCCCTTTGCTGGCCTGCCACGCGACGGTCAGGCTGTCGGTTGCAAAGTCCAGAAGGTCTTGATCCTGGAAAACATCACGGGCCTGAACCACCCGATCACCTGCAGCATTCCGGACCTTCAAAAGGCACCCTCCGGCGGTTGCCTGATGCACGGGCATCACCAATAATTCATCCTGTTGGATCAGTACGATGACCGCATCAATGCCGCGGAAATAGGTGTCCACCACGGCGCAAGGCAGATAGATCGCACCATCCCTGATCGCGATCGTGCTCATGCCTCCGACCACGTATCGATCAGGTCCCGAATGCGGCACTCAACCGTCCGCGCCGCGCGAGAAACCTCGTCGCTCAGGCCTAACCCAAGCTCCAGCGTCGCGGCCTCGATCAACAGCACCGATGTCGTCTTGGGAAACGCATCACCATAGATACGGCGTCCTGCGTAAAGCGCATGATCCCACCTGAAATCATGCAGGTTCAGGCTGTTGTTGGGCGGTGCTTCCAGAACCTCTCCAGGAACCTCATAAATGGTGCCCGGCGACCCTTCGGGGACCCGGGCATCGACAATGATCAGATGCGTGGCGCCGCGTGCGCTGTACATGACCGACATCCCGTCGGTTCCGCCGTCGAATATGCGAGTGTGCTCCGGCACGCCGTTTTCGCGCATTTGAGCGATGAGATGCGGACCGACGCCGTCGTCGCTTCGGTTTGGGTTGCCGCATCCGATGACGACAACATCAAGCGGCATCAGATCCGCCACAGGCGGCAGGACCATTCCGGTTCGACCGGCACCATCAGTTCCGGCAATTCGCAGAATTTCGCATGGACCTTGTAGTACATGCAGGTCTCGCAGGGTTGCTCAATCTCGTCAGCCTCGATCGTGTGATCGGTGAAACCGGCGATGACGAGTTTCTTTTCCAGATCCTGACCTGCCTCGACCTGCAGGCGCGCCACGATTTCATTGACCTCTTCGCTGGTTCCGGCCCGTGGCCAGACCTCGGTTTCCAGACCCGAAGCCAGCATCTCGGCGATTGTTGCGCGAGTCTCGTCATCATCCATGTCAGCGCTCCTTTCAGATCCGCCACAGACGGCACCACCATTCCGGCTTTGCCGGGAGATCAAGTTCTGGCAGGTCGCACCAGCGCTTGTGCACCAGGTAGTACATACATTCCTGGCACCGCATCTCGTCTTCGCCGTAGGGCTGCAAAAGCCAGCCTGAGATCACCAGTTTTTCGCGCAGCTGATCCGCGCTCAGAGGCCGCAATTCGTCAAGCAGCGCACCGAATTCACGATCCGTTTCCGGAAAAGGCTCGACCTTGGTTTCCAGTCCTTCCGCGAAATGGTCCTCTATCATCTGGAGGAGCATTTCATGCCCCGCTTCGGCGGGTGTCAGGCCATATCTGTCCAAGTAGGCCTGGCGCTGCGCTTGGGTTATTGATGCTTCCGGATTTTCTGACATTCAGCTTCCTCCCTAATTGCCGGATGTCGTTTGGCCGGCAGATTTGATCCGCCGGCCAAACATAAACATCAGGCTGTTCGGAAGCGTGCCAGTTCATCACCGGATTTGGCATCATGCGCATGAACAGTACACACAAGGCAACTGTCATAGGATCGACAAACGTGACCGACCTCGACCGGATCCGCGCTGTTCTTGATCGGCGTGCCGATCAACGCTTCTTCGATTGGCCCCCGGGCGCCGTCAGATGTACGCGGCCCAACATTCCATGTCGTCGGCGCGATGATCTGGTAATTGGCGATCTTGCCGTCGCGTACATCGATCCAATGGCACAGCGCACCGCGAATCGCCTCGGTCGCACCCCAGCCCTGTCCGTCTTTTTCAGTTGGCTTTATATACCATTCGTCGTTCAACTGGAACTCGCGCAAATTGCGTTCGGCTTCGCGATAGAGAATGCAAAGCTCGTGCATCCGCGCAAAGTGGCGCAGCATCGTCGAAGCACCGCCCATCTTGCGGTACATATCCAGCACCAACCCGTCGCTGTGCTGGAAGTCATGGCCCGTGTCATTGCCCGCCACCAGACGCCGCGCCAGCGGGCCGGCCTCGAGGCGACCGCTTTCGGCATGCGACACGGCCGTCGACCAGGAATACTTGCCCTCCGGGTCGATGGGGTTCTTGCTCACTGGGTTCGTGGTGCGGTCGAACGGGTGGACCGCACCCGCCGCCTCGTCGTACCAGGCGTGCTGCGTGTCTTCGCGGACAAAGGACTGGTCCATCGGGCTGAATGTGTCGGATGCACCGTCGTAGATGCCCGATTTCATGATCACCGCATCTGAGCGACCATCAATCGTGGGGTTCTGATACTTGTCCTCGTGGGGCAGATACCCCCATGTGGTGAACCGGCCGTGGCCTTTACCGTACTGGTCAAGGCCAATGTCCTTGGACATGCGCCAGAACAGGCCCAGATCAGAATTGGCGTGCTCGGGCTTTTCGTCCAGCCATGCCTCGAATTGCTCCAAGGTCTGGATTTCTTCGTAACGCTCCATTGAGCAGCCGAGCCACAGTGGCTCGATCCAGTTCTGACGGAAATGCTCCAGAATAGACCAGGCGCGGGTGATATCCGTAAGTGTCGGAGAACACATGACGCCGCCAGGCACCATGAAGGACGAATGCGGCCACTGACCGCCCAACAGCGCGTAAATCTCGACCGGACGGCCGGAGATTGTCACGCCTGCTTCATAGGATGTGCCGGTAAACGGGGAATAGCGTTTGACGGCTTCCTCGTAAAACGGGCTCATCGCGTAGTTTTCGTTGGTATAGTCGATCATCCACAACCCATAATGGTGGCGCGGCAGGGACTGCAGAGATTCCACGATCTGGCCGAGGTTGCGCGCCAGAATGGCGTTGCGCGGCACGGTGGTGCCCCAGGCAGTATCGAGTGCCCAGGCTGCGCAGGTCAGGTGTGACGCACCGCAGATCCCGCAGGCGCGCGGCGTGACGACCAGACCGGCTTGGGGGTCCTTGTCTTTCAGGATGACTTCGAACCCGCGAAACATCTCCGCGTGGGTCCAGGCGTTGGTGACAACGCCGTTTTCAATATCGACCCGGACATCCAGATCGCCTTCGACGCGGCCAACCGGCGAAATGTCGAGTGTTTCTACTGCTGCAGACATAATTCTCTCTCCCAATTCGCAGTTAGACTACGAAGATATCTTCCTCTGCCCACGCAGGTGCCGCGCCTTTGGCGGCGGAGGTGAGCTTGATGTAACCCTTCTTGTCCACGCCCTCGGGCATGTCCTTGGGTACACCCATGACGGTTTGTGTCTTGAAGACCGTTCCCGGCGCCAGATCAAAGAACGGGAACTCCGGTTCGGTACAGCCCAGGCAGGGCATACCCGCACGGGTTTTTGACGAATGGCGGTTCCACAGGATGCGATTGCAGGGGCTGTGAGTCATAGGACCACGACACCCCAGATCGTAGAACAGGCACCCCTTGCGCTGGCCGAACGCCGTGGTCGACACCTTGTAGGCAAAATGCATGTTGCGCGTGCACCCGGTCTGCGTGAAAGAGGAAAAGAACGTTTTGGGGCGATGGAATTCATCCAGCGTCAGATCACCGGCCCGACCCGTGGCAACCGCCACCAGAATCTGCGTTACCCAGTCAGGGTGTGCCGGACAACCCGGAATATTGATGACAGGCAATCCGGATTTAGCGGCAAAACCTTCACCCAGTGCGCCGCCCTTGTCGCGCTTGAGAAACTGCAGGCCGACGCTGTCGGACGGGTTCGGCGCCGTCGCCGGAATGCCGCCATAGGTCGCGCAATCGCCGATCGCCACGACAAAATCAGCAACCGCTGACAGCTCTTTCACCCACTCCTTCATCGGGCGCCCGCAGAACCGGTTCCATTCGCCGGTGCCGTCCGGCGCATTGATGACGGTGCCTTCGAAGACAAAGATGTCCAGCTTGATCTCGCCAGAAATACACTTCTCGACGATCGCTTTGACCTGATCGCCCAGTTCAAGCCCGAGGGAGGGTTGCCAAAGGACGTTGATCCCAAAGTCAGTGACCAGATCACATGCGCTTGGTTCCTCTGCATTCAGGAAAGACATCGTGTTGCCGGAACACGCGCCCCCCTGAAGCCACAACAGGTTTGCCATTTTTCTTCCTCCCAAAGACTATCATTCCTGCCGCGACATCCTCGCCTCAGAGCCAGGCTTGTTGCTTGTCGACCCTGCGAAAGTCGCGGCATTTATGGTGGAAGTGTGTACCGTTGCGCACAGTCGAGCAAATCAACACTAGCGGTCAGCGCGGCGATTTCTGGTAACAAAGTGTAAACTGAAAACTAAGTTGCCATGGGGGAATGTAAACTTGGCTGACAGCTGACAGGGCTTAGCCCCGTCGCCCGCAAGCCGGGCATTCGGCCTCTCCGAAGTAGCTGTACCAGATCCCCTTGCAGCTCTTGCACCAATGGCCCCTGGCGCCCGTGCCCGAAGGAGCAACGGCCTTTGACATGGCGGTCAGGCCCAGATTGCGCGGCTTGGACCGGGTCTTGGCCAGTCCGGATCGGGCATAGGGGAAACCAATGACTTTCGTGGCAGGCGCGTCATCGTCCATGTCTTACCCTTTGCGCAGACCGTATCTCTTGATCTTGTTTGCCAGCCCGACTCGTGACAAGCCCAATTCTTCCGCGACCTTACTTTGATTCCAATGAAACGCCTCCAGCGCCTTGGTCAAAACGACCTGCTCCAAATGTTCGACCTTGTCTTTAAGCGTTACACCGGATGGCACGAAAGCTGCGTCCTCGCCGTTTTCGATTGGCGTGCGCGCGATCTTTTCCGATAAATGTCGTAGAGCAACATATCCACCTTGTTCCGCAACCGCGACCATGCGCTGAACTTCGCTTTCCAGCTCGCGGACATTGCCCGGAAATGGGTAATACTCCAACCGCTTCAGAACGTCAGATGTGACACCCAATACCCGGCGACCAACCACACCGGCATATTTCTCAACAAAGAACTGTGTCAGCACCGGGATGTCGTCGGTCCGGTCGCGAAGCGGTGGCAATTCCAGTTGAAACCCGCGTAAACGATAATACAGATCGCGGCGGAAACTGCCTTTTTCCACCATCTCCTCAATTGAACGGTTGGATGCCGCGATGATCCGCACGTTGCTGTACAGTGTCTTGTCTGAACCAAGTGGTTTGACTTCGCCCTCTTGCAGGAAGCGTAAAAGGGCCACCTGAAAATGCGGTGATACTTCTGACACCTCGTCCAGAAACACCGTGCCCCCATCAGCCGCCCGAAAAAGGCCCAGCCGATCCGCAATCGCCCCCGGAAAGGCGCCACGCATGTGGCCAAACAGCTCGGAATACAAGGCATCGTCAGACACACCGCCGCAATTCTGGCTGTGCATGGGTGAATTCACGCGATCCGAGTTAAAGTGAATGGCGCGCGCCAAAAGCTCCTTGCCGGTGCCCGTCTCGCCTCGGATCAGGACCGGCATGCCCGTGGAGGCCGCGACTTTCGCCTCGGCGACAACTTCGGCCATCTTGGGGCTTGCATAGACCAGTCTTTCAAAGCGTGAAACGCCACCCTGAACCGATCCGCCTTCCTCGTCGTTGAAAATCTCGTCATCCAGCGACAGCTTGAGCTCTCTGCTCAGTATCCGGTGCCGGCGCGACAGCTCGGCGTGTTCCAGGGCGCGCTTGACGACGATGCGGATCTGCTGCTCTTGCACCGGTTTGGCAAGATACAAATAGGACGCCGTATCTTCGCAGAGTTGCGCGCCGCAGCTCATTTCATTTTTTTCGCAAATAACAATGCGCCAACACGCGGTATGAGACAAGCGAGACCGCGCCAACGCGTTGTCCGGTCCAAAATCATCCTCATCGACGTCATAGAGAATGAGGTCCACGTTCACTTCGTCAAGGCGGCTCTTTGCGGAGTTATCATCCTCGCAAAAGATCAGCCGATACCCATCCAATTCGCTCAGAGCGCTGGAAGCGGACAGGGTCAAAGCCTTGTCCTTGGACTTGATAAGAACCGTAGATATATTCGACAAGGTGCTTGGACCTCCGTTGCCACTGATGATTGCCGGATCAGTATCAGCAAACATTCTTTGCATAAAGAGAACTATTTATGCAAGTTCTGCTTGCAATCTAGCTTCAGAGTGCAAATCCAGCGCCACTTCGCCTGTTGTGAACATCCAGTGCTACGTCCTGTCACTTCATTCCAATTCAATCGCCCCTCCGGCTCATACCCCGCTGTCATAGCGGCCACGGAGCGAAGGGTTACATCCGACCAAGAAATCCACGAAGCTATTGGTCAACCGCGACGAGGACTTTATCGGACCAGCAAGACCAGGCCGACCGCTCCCCTCAGGTTCCCGCTTGGTGTAGCGAATGCTCGGTTCGGATGATGACCGTATGGGCCAAGCTCAATGACGGGTTTGGCGACATGATCAACAACGCGACGAAGCATGTTCGGCAATTGCGAACGGATGCTGCGTCAGCAAAAGCCGCATCTGCGTAAGTCCGAAATGTCCGCTTCTTTCCCCTTCGTTGCGACCGCGCCGAATGGCCGGTCTACGGTTACAGCAAGCAACAATCATTGGTTGCATGAGTCAGACGATTGATTATTGAAGTAGGCAACCTTCAAATTTTGCTTCAATCGACATTGGCTCGGCCAAAGTGGTAGGCAACCAGATGATTAAGTTCCATGACATTGCTGATGGTGATCCAGTACTCGATCACTCCCGCCTTCTGAAAGCGATGGAAAACGCATTCGAATATGCCGCAGCGCACGGCGGGATTGGGCTTACGCAAATCAAGGCCTTCAACCGCAAGTTTGCCCATTGGATGGCAGATCATTCGCCCTGGCCGCAATATCATACTGATGAACTGATGCGACTCAACAAAGTCTTGAACGAATGGGACGTGCCGCACGCGATGGTCGTCCACGATTTGATGACTGTCGCCAAGTTCGGGCGTCATACAAAGGGAAAGTTCCAGGTTTCAAAAAAGGCGCAAGACCTTGCCAGCCAGCGTGGTGCGTTCTTCGCGAAGATCTCAGAAACTTACCTGTTCGAATATAGTCACGCGCGAAATGCCCGATCAGAGTTCACAGCTCCCGGAAACTGGGACATCTTCCTCAACATCATCAACGTCGAGGCCGAACAAGGCCTCACAGAAGCGCATCTCGTCAAGACACTCTATGGTCTCGAAAAACGTGCGCATGTGATTGATCGGGAATACTATGACCACGCCGGGTTCATCTTCACGCATGTCCTGCAACCACTCAGCTGGATTGGTTTTCTGGAGGAAACATCCGACGGTGGGAGACTAACAGATCGCACCTACTGGAAAACGCCATTGTGGCGGGCGTGTCTGCAACTGGAAACCGACGGTATGGTCGACGTACCACATCGCCACTAAGGCTTCACTCAAGCTGTTGGCATCAAAATTGAGCCCCCTGCCCTCCTTGCTTTGCGTAAGCGTCTTCGCATCATCTATTTTTGCGGCAGACCAGTGATCATTTGCAATCTCGATGACACGAAGCAAACAGATCAAGCCGGGGATCAGGGCATTTGAAACATAATCAAAAATTGATCGTGCTCCAAAGCGCGCTCACCGGAAGGGCGAAGTTCCTGTCGCCAAAGGTGAGCTTTTCTTGGCCTAGGTAGAACACGATCCCCGTGCATTTTTTACTACGACCAGGCCCGTCTTTTGAAAACCATTTGAGGTGTTTAAAATCATCTCCAGTGACTGATGCAGACGCCTTGATCTCAACGCAGACCAAGTGGCTGCCACCGTCGATCAGGATGTCAATTTCCCGCTGGTCTGCACTGCGCCAGTGATAGAGCCGGTAGTCAGCGTCCTGCATTGGGACGGCACGCTGGATCTCGTTCAGAACAAAGCTTTCTAGCAGGCCGCCAAGCGCCTGCGGTGTGTTGTCGATAGTAAAAGTATCTTGGGTGAAACGCCGAAGGGCACAGGCGATGCCCGTATCTGCAAAATGGTATTTAGGGTTCTTGATCTCCCGCTTGCCCTCGCCTGATGTCCAGGCACCCAGCTTGGTCAACATTGACAGCCGTAGCAGAATATCAAGGTATTGATCGACGGTAACCCGTTGCAGTTTCGTCAGTTTGGAAAGCTCGGACGTGCTGATTTCCTGCGCGGAGCGTGCCGCCATCTGATCTATCAGGATACGCAACGCATCCGGTTTTCGAACCGGCATGATATCAGCGACATCGCGCTCCACCACTGCGTCAATGTAATCCCGATATTGCCGCTGACGGGATCTGATTGACAACTCTCTCACCTCTGGAAAACCACCTTCTAGGATGAGATCTATGTAGTCTCCTCGACTGACCTGCTCTGGATCACCCACCTGCCCTAGTTTCGGTTCGTCCTGCATCGCCCAATCCATGATGCGATTGACGGGTGCCTTTTTGACTTCAGCGACGGATAGGGGCCAGAGCTTAAGTGTTCGCATTCTCCCCGCAAGCGAGTCAGCCACATCAGTGGTTGTGAATACGTTGGAGGAGCCGGTAAGTACAAATTGCCCCTTACGCCGATTGGTATCGACGACCCTCTTGATCGCGAGAGCTAGTTTTTTGGATCGCTGGGCCTCGTCAATGATAAGCGGCTCGCCGTTCAAATTTTCCATTAAGCTGGTAAGCTGCCCCTCCGGGTCCGCTTCAATGGCCGCCAAGACAGCTGCGTCATCCAATGTGATGAAACGGCCATTGCCAAACAAGTCTCGTACAAGTGTTGTCTTGCCAACTTGCCTTGGACCAATGAGGTTGACCACACGTGCTGATGCAAGTGCATCTTCAAGCTCTGGGATGAGGTGCCTTGGCAGATATCTTTCTGTATCAGTCATGAACCTTTGGTCTCTCTCTCGCCTGATGAAGCCCAAACCGAAAAAGAGGTCCGCTTCCTTGTTACAGAATGCATATTAGAGGCTCCACCATTTGTCTATTAGATGCCTCACCATTTGTTCATTAGTGCATCTACAGTTTGCCTAGAACACAGGTTTTCTGGGAATTTCGTAAAGTTCACATTCACTCGCTCTCTCGGCTTAGCCAGGTCACGTGAGCGATATTTCTCGAAGATCACCAAGAATTTTCTAGTGGTAAAACATGGAAGGGCATTGAGTGTAGGGCGCGGCGAAATGCGCGCGGTCCACTGATGCTCCTGTGATGCCATAACTGGTTGTACGCCCTTCTCCGAGATTTACAATTGCTCGCCCTCGATAAGGCTTTTCAAAGAGTGCGAACTGGTCGTTCTCCCAGCTTTTTGAGCAACGCCTTTGCGGATTACCTCGCGGCCGCATTTGGGTGCGCAGCATTGAAATCCATGACAGCCTAGTCTGTGAGAACCATGAAACGAAAGTCTGAGAAAGCGAAACGATTAAGGCATTGAAATCGTTCCAGCAGAAATGAAACGCAAAATTCATCACATTGCGAAGGTAATAGTACAAAATACCAGAACGCAGTCATGCTATCAGTCCTATTTTGACCTCGGTTTCTTCAGGAGCGTACGCCAATTAAGGCTCTTATTCGCAAGGTCTTGGGACAATTTGAACGCGTAACCACGGTGATTGCTGATCGTCTCTGTGCGTTCCAAAAGATATCCTAAGATCATGAAACTGAGCGCTGGACCAAGATCCTTAATCGAAAACCAAGTATTCCCAAGGTTGAGATATCCAGCAATGTCATCCATTAAGCGACGGCAGTCTTCTTGGTTCTTAGCAAACCTGAGTTCTGCGCAGAGCCTTGGGTAGGCGCGCTCCATCTCATCTTGGCCTACTTCTATCTGAAAAGAATTTTCTTCTTTAACATACTGAGTCTTGGAAGTCTCTTTGTGCCCCTCAATTTCGGGGTCAGTGGCCCTCAAATCATCTGGTTTTGCAGAGCTTATCTTCGAGATTTCCACAGTGATTTCATCCAGAAGATCGCTTAAAGCTTGCTTGTCTGGCTGGCGTCTCAATAGATTGCGTGCTTTTGAGAGCAAGCCTTCATCCCAATTGACGTGCATGAGATGTGCTTTGAGGTTGCTCAGGGCGGCTGAGCACATGTCTCTGAGCCGTCCCAGTTCGTTTTGATGATCCTGGTGATCTTGCGCCATGCGCAGGAATTCAGGGTAACGCTCTGCGAGCGGCAGAAGTGACAGGCCTGTAGCAAGGACAATGCTGCCCTGACGGTCTCGGCGGGCCCAGCGTTTGCCATTGCCGCTCGATCGCCGCGTCAGCAGGCCCAAGGACACCAGTTTCGCAATATGACGCTCAACGGTTTGAATACTGACATGGGCGCGTTTTGCGAGGGAGGCATTTGAAGCAAAGCAAATATGCCCGTCGTCGCGTGTTGCATCGACTTGATCTACACGCAGGAACGAGATCATCGCTCTGAGGAGAGAGATGGATGTGCCTTTTAAGCCAAGCGGCTCTCTGATGTCTTCGATTACCTTTAGGAGTTGCCATTTGTTTTGGGCAATACCTCCCTGCCCCGTCGCTTTGTGCGACGAGTGTGCTCCAGCAGGAGCCATTCCTTGAATTGTTCTCATGATTTGCCTGCAGGCAAAGATTTCCCGTTCGCCCAAGAGCGTTTTTTATTGCTTAGCGATTCGGTGACTGCTACGATTCAGGTGTCTAATCTGAGAAGCGTAGAAATACGTTCAGCCCTCGAAGCTTCGGTTTCGGGGGTTTCTCTTTGCTTACGTCCTCCTTTGTTGCTCTAGCCTCTGGTGTCATCCGCAGGGTTTACAGCTGTAAACTCCTGGTAGGATTTCTTGATGATGCCTTCGAGCTCACGGTCGAGCCACTCAGCAAATGCTGCGTTCTCCCCTGCCCTCTTGATGGACATCGCGATTGATCCGCGCCCCGACTTAATTGTGACGCCTGGGACCGGTGTTGCCTCCCTGCCCTCGCTTGGACGTGCGCCGCGCTGCGTAATCTCTCTCATAAGCTGCTCAAGGCGGTCATCTGACGATAGCTCGGCGTTCAACTTTGACAGGATTGCGAAGGATGATGCTGCATTTACCTTCTTGGATGCGAAGGCTTCTGCCAAGGCGGTCCATTTCGGCCGTCCCGACTTTGGAGCGGCTCCAATTTGATCGCCAACATCGTCGGGAATATTGTCCGTGACCTTGGTCAGGTGGGATAGCCCAGACGCGGAAAGGCTGAGAACTTGGCGGATGGTTTTGGTATCGTGACCAGCCGCCCGTATGACGGCGGCAAACCGCGCCTTTTCGTAAAACGACAGGTTGCGACGTGCCGCATTCTCAAGGCCTTTGGCGAGAAGAGCTGTTGCGTCATCGAGGTCCTGAACATTGGCGCGGACTTTCAGGCCGAGCTCTCGGCAGGCCTGCAATCTTCGGCGGCCATAGATGATTTCAAACCTACCCTCGGTCCCTGCCCTGCGAACCAAAATCGGAACCTGTTGGCCGTCGTCTTTGATGCTGGATCTAAGGGTTTCAAAGCCGTCGCCATCATCTTCAGAGTTTACAGCTGTAAACCCATCAAGGCGATCTTTGGGTCCCCAGTCATCAATGAGCGATGGGTCAAGCTCGCGAATGGCTGACAGCGACCCCTGCAGGGCACCCAAGGCGGGTGCTGTGGGTTTGGTGGTTCGATCTTTGGGTTGCGGGCTGGAATTGGCAATCGTCTTGGCAATGCCGCTTAGATCCTGAAGTGATTTACGTGCCATCAGCTACGCCCCCATGCTTGGTGAATCATTGCTTCAACCTCGCTGCCAATAGCATCCATGGATTGCTTGGCGCGGTCATAGGTCGCCCGTGTCATCTCTGAGCGCACGACTTCGTAGATTGATTGTTTGAGCATCGTGGCATCGCTGATTGCGGTGCTTTTGAGCGCAGTGGCTGTCATCACGCGGTCCAAAAAGAGCGCGCGCATGAATGAGGTCAACTGTTGTGACGGCACATCTGTTGGCTCGTCGCGGGTGATCAGAAACTTAAAGTGATCATACTGAAGCTCGGCACCCGCATCCTCGATGACACCCATATAGGCACCGGCAAGCTCAAGAAACTGGGCCGTGGATGACACGTCGAGCATTGAGGGCGTGAGAGGGACGATAAGGGACGTTGCGGCGGCCATGCCGGAGATCGTCAGAAAGCCCAGCTGTGGAGGGCTGTCCATCAAGACGATGTCGTACTGATCTTCTACCTGGGCCAATGCATTGCGGATGCGCAGGAAGAAAGGTTGGTCAGGGTTTGAGTTTACCGCTGATTCAGTCTCGAATTCGGAGAGCAGCAGGCGTGCTGGAGCAAGCGACAGTCCCGGAAAATACGTGGGCATAATGACGTCAGAAAATGGCACCGGATCATCGTAGCGGATCGCATCGTAGACGGTGAGGCCATCGAATTCGATTTCTGGATTGATGCCGCACATAGACGTCAGCGATCCTTGCGGATCCAAATCGACCACCAGCACGCGGTAGCCATGAAGGGCTAGGTAGTGCGCAAGGTGAATTGTCGATGTACTTTTGCTGCTGCCGCCTTTGAAGTTCATCAGCTGCCAGACTTGCAGTCGTTCGCCTTCTTTGCGGCCAGGGACGTATCTGCCCTTTGTTCGAGACGCTTTTTCAAGAATTTGGCGGGCTTCCCACAGCTCTTGGGCACTGTAGTATCGGCGGCCAGCGCGGACGTCTTTTGGCTCTGGTATCGTGCCTTCGCCGTGGACTTTACGCATGAACTGGCCCGACACGCCTAGTAATTCGGCGGCCTCTGGGGCCGAAAAAAGGCGCAGGGATTTTGTGTTGTCTGGCGCGAATGCAGAGAGCAGATGCTCACTGATCGCACGGTTTAGCCGCTCGGATATATCCGTTGCCAACTCTGATGGTCTGTCTGTTACGCTCGGTGTCGCGGGAATCATCTGGTTGCCCCAATTTGCTCAATGTGGCTTTTTTCGCGCCACTTGGGGATAAAAGGTGCGATTCACCTCTCTAAGTCAACGGTTTTCTTACATTTAGTGTCTATCATAGCGCAACGCGCAAGATAAGACACTATTGACTATCCACCAAATCAGTCGAAGTTTACAGCTGTAAACTCATTGGAGGGCGTCCTTCATTTGTCTGGCGATCGGATTTGGCGGCCATCTGGCTGGGCCAAGAGGCTAACGTCATAAGTTTTTTCGACGACGGAACGGTATTTCGCAATAGCGACTCTGGATCAATATCACCGAGCCTGAAAGGGCGGGGGAGGCGACTGACGCTGAAGCGAGACGCCTAACTCAGTCAATCCACACAACCCTACACCCCAATCCTCTTCACGCGGATCCCGAGCTTGCGTGCTTTGTCGACGATGTTCTCGGTGATCCCTGACCCTGGCGTTGCGATGAGACCCTGAGGTAGGATTTCCAACATCTTGTCGTTGCGCTTGAAGGGGGCTGCTTTGCCGTGGCTTTTCCAGTCGGGCTTGAACACCACCTGCGTTACACCCCGTGCATCTGCCCAACGCGCTGCGATCATCTCGGCTCCTTTGGGCGTACCACCATGCAGCAAGACCATGTCAGGGTATTTCTGATGCGTCGCATCAAGAACGGCCCAAATGAGATCGTAGGCTTGATAGTCCCCGCCTGAGAACGCGATGCGGGTGCCTTCAGGGCAATGCACTTCGGTTTCTTTGCGGCGCTTGGCTGACAGAAAGGCCCGACTGTCTACGACTGCGGATGTCAGACCTCTGTGCGAAACCTTTGATCCGGTTCGGGGCATCCAAGGCGAACCTGTCGCAGCTGAGAAGTGGTCACAAGCCAGATCGCGCATTTGCTCGAAGGCGTCGCGGTGGTCCCAGAGCTTCAACCCGATCATTTGCAGGCGTTCCAGCTCGACCGAGGCGACCTCGGAGCCGTCTTGCGCGCTCATGCTTTCACGGACATCGCATTCATTGTCATCAAGACGCCTTTGCAGATGGGTGAGGCGGCGATGAAACAGCGAGGTGAGGGACCAGAGCATTTCTTCGAGGTTGTCTTCCAACTGACTGTCGTCGAGCAGGCTGATGGTGGTGTCAAAGAGCGTCGCCATGGCGAGTTCGACCTGATCCGGCTGGGGCAGGGGGCGATGATCGGTCTCATCTGGTCCGGGCTTTGCGCCATGAAGAGCGAGGTGGTCGAGGATTGCGGATGTGAGGCCGTGATCTTCGGGGTTGGTTTTGTCTTGAAGGGGCATGGTCTTGTTCCTCTGTTTGATCTGACCCGATTTGGATTGGGCGATAACAGGGCCGGCGGCGACCGGACCGCATCCCTTTGGATCGCAGCGCAGCGGAGAATGCGCACACGGCAGAAAATTGTTTCGCGAGGAATGGCCCGCCTTCTTTCTTTGGCGGGGCAGGGGAATTTTCTGATGGGGGCGCATTGCGGTTTGAGCGAGGAGCACTCAGCTCCGACCCGTAGGCCCATCGCTCCCCTTATCCAAACGGGATCGGATTGAACGTTTTGGAACGCCTGCCACTGACAAAATACACCCCAAAGACTACGCTTTACCTCATATTCTCAGACACTTATCCCTTCATGGCTGCAAGAAGCGTGTTGCGAAGCCCGACTCTGCCAAATGCCAACAGATCTTCGTTGAAATCACCAAGCTCTGGGACCAAGTGCCTACACTCAATGCCCGATAATCCCAGATTGGATGCAAGAGTTTGCGCAGCGCGTTCTCCCGCCACGTCGTTATCTCGTGCGATCCAGATGCGCTTGATGCCTGACGGTGGAATGAAGAGGCCAAGATGCGTTGCGGTCAGACAGGAGGCGAGGTTGAACTCAGGAAGGGCTGTGCCAACTGACAGCGTGTTCTCAAGACCTTCGCCGACGATCAAATCGCCAAGATTAGACCCTGCCCAAAACCGAATTGCGTAGCCATGAAGCTGTCCCAGTATCCGTTTGGGATTGCGCAGATCTGCAATCCCGCCAATCGTCGGATCGAGATATGTCCGAGCACATCCCGTAATGTTGCCTTGATTGTCCGTGATCTTCGCCAGAAGGGCAGGGGAGTGCCACGGATGATTTGAGTCTAAGTCATCACCTCGCAGGTAGACCCGTGGGTGAAAGAGCAAGGCAGGCCCGAAGCGCATGAGAGCGCGTCGGTGCAGATAGGCCGCTGCCGCAGTTCCAAAGACAGGCCTGCCAGTAGCAAAGAGCTTGCGTGCTGATGCAATGCGTTTGGTTTCGGCCGCACCATCATCTTTCAACTTCCTCTTGGACGTCCGTTTTTCGGGAAGCGGCGCGTTTCCGAGGAAGTGCTGAGCCTCAAGAAGGGTTTCATGCAGGGATCGTGATCCAAGCTTGGCGTGCAGCAGATCAATGAGGTCACCAAATTCACCTGTGGCGTAGTCCGTCCAGCCACCCGGCTTGCGCCCATCTCCCGCGTTCAAGCGGATAACAAGGCTGCGGCCCGCGGCACCTGACGTATCGCCAACTTGCCAATAATTGCCCTGACGCTGTCCCTCCGCGAAATAGGCGCGGCAGAAACTCTCTGCTCGCGCCCCAAGGTCTGCTGCAATCTCAGCAACCGAAACGCGCCCCGTCATTGCGCCGTGTCACCGACAGCGATGCCAACGGGAAAGCGCGCCAAGAGGGCAGTCAATGCATCAGTGTTTTCTGAGGGTAGAAATACCCGCGTTTTCCATTGGATCACTTCGGTAAAGCAGCCCATGGTTTTCAATTCGGCGAGCATCGCGCCCGTGGCACCGATGACTTCCAATCTGGGCTGGCCCATGACAAGCGAGCGGCGCAGTTGGAAGCCGTTTACGAGGTTCAGTGTGGCACGGGTCTCCATCACGGCGCGCAGAACTTCATCGGGCTCCATTTGGATGTCATTGTCGAGCCCAAGTCTCGCATAAACGTTGATCAGCTGCTCCTGAGATACCAACCGCCCGATAGCGCGTTCACCGTCCTCGGTTTGCAGACGGTAAATCCGCATATTTTCGGCAGGCAGACGATCCCAGATCGGCAGGAGAAGGCCGCAGATCAGCGTGATTTTGGAAGTCGTGAACTCCGGTACGGCATCGACCTCGGCCTGCCAGACCTGTTCAAACGTCGTATCATCGACTTCCTGCCAGTTTGACATGTTGAACTCACCCAATTCGAACAAATCATAGGTCATTGGACGTAGCAGTTTGATCCGACGGATCGGAACACCATCCTCATCCATGTATGCTGGCGCCTGCGTCATCAGGCCCGCACGCTTTGAATTGGCGTTCCAACAGAGCTTTGCATTTGGCGTTCTGGCGCAAATGGACTTCGCCTTGGTGAGCGTCAGCGGCTCGTTGCGGTCCGTTCGTTCAATCGTAAGCGCTGTTGCCGTCGCGGCCGTCGCTTCATGCTCAAAAATGACCTTACGATCGACAATCACAAACCGTTCGGCGCGCAGGGTTTCAAGACCAACATCTAGCGTACCCGCCTGTCGCGCATCTTCGATGATCGCGGAGAGCAGTTCGCCAAAGGCGTCAAAGATTGCGTCCTGCATGCCAATCTTCAACGCAAGACACCTATTGAGGAACTGCTGGATGGGCGGAAGGACCTCTCTCATGCACCCGTCGGCATCATCAAGGGTTAGCCCCGTCACTTCCTGAAACCGCGCGAAAGAGCAGGCATCGATCTTACCTGCGCGCAGTTTGTAGAAGAACTGGCGCAGTGCCGCGCGCGCATAGGGGCTTTCAAGATTGTCCTCGGCGCGGAACATGTTCTGTCCGCCGGTCTCACGTTGGCCCTTTGTAATCGCACCAAGCGTGTCGAGGCGTCGGGCAATTGTGGACAAAAATCGCTTCTCGCCTTTGACGTTTGTGGCAACGGGGCGAAACAAGGGCGGCAGCGCTTGATTGGTCCTGTTGGTGCGTCCTAGACCTTGAATCGCGTTGTCAGCCTTCCAGCCCGGCTCCAGCAGATAGTGCACGCGCAACCGCTGGTTCTTCGCACCAAGATCCGCGTGATACGAGCGCCCGGTGCCACCTGCGTCTGAAAAGACCAGGATGCGCTTGGTATCATCCATGAAGGCTTGGGTTTCGCCGAGGTTGGAGGAGGCAGGTCTATTCTCGACCTTCAGGCGCCCCTCAAACGTCCGCACAATCCGGCGCTTGCGTCCTGTGACTTCTGCCACCACATCCCCGCTGAAATGCCATAGGATCTGATCCAGCGCTCCTTGCACAGGTGCCAATGCGCCAAGATGCTCGATCAGATCATCCCGCCGCTGTTCGGCCTCACGGCATATGATTGGCGTGCCCCTCGCATCCACCGCGGGACGGGATCGCAGATCCCCGTTTTCATCGGTGTAGGGCTCAAACAACTGTGTCGGGAAGGAATGGGCCAGATAATCCATGACGTATTCCCTTGGTGTGATGTCGACCTGTAGATCATGCCACTCAGAAGGGGGGATGCCATCGAGACGACGTTCCATCAGCGCTTCGCTGGTTGAGACGACTTGCACGACAGCGGCATGACCTGCTGCGAGGTCTCCCTCAATGGCTTTGATCAGAGACGGGCACTTCATGGCTGTGATTAAGTGATTGAAAAAGCGCTGCTTATTGCTTTCAAACGCTGATCGCGCTGCGGATTTCGCTTGCGGGTTCAATGTGCCGCCCTCGGACGAGATGCCTGAAGCTTCCAGCGCTGCTTCAAGATTGTTGTGAATGATCTGAAACGCGTCCGCATAGCTGTCATAGATTGCGACCTGGGCTGGCGTCAGATCATGAACCAGCATGTCGTATTCCACACCAGCATAGGACAGCGACCGCGCGAGATAGAGCCCCAAGGCTTTGAGGTCGCGCGAAATCATCTCCATCGCCGCAATGCCACCCGCTTCCATGGAGGACACGAATTCGGCTTGGGTCACAAAGGGAAAATCGCCTGTGCCCCACAGGCCAAGACGGGATGCATAGGCGAGATTGCCGACAACGGTCGCGCCAGTGGCGGAAGCGTAGAGGATGCGCGCGTCAGGAACGGCGTTCTGCAATGCCAGCCCCGCAAGACCTTGCTGTGATGCCTTCTTGTCACCGCGTGCTGATTTCTCACCAGCGGCATTCGCCATGGCGTGGCTTTCATCGAATGCGATGACTCCGTCAAAACCTTCACCGAGCCATGTGACCACCTGATCAAGGCGAGAGGCTTTGCCTTCGCGCTCTGCGGAGCGCAACGTCGCATAGGTGACAAACAAGATGCCCTCAGCTAGTCGGATATCGCTGCCTTGGCGAAACTTCGACAGCGGGACAATATCGCTCTCACGCCCACCCAGAGCCATCCAGTCGCGTTTGGCGTCCTCAATGAGCTTATCGCTCTTTGAGACCCAGACCGCACGCTTCCGGCCGTTCAGCCAATTGTCGACGATGATGCCGGCGACTTGCCGTCCTTTGCCACAGCCAGTGCCATCCCCAAGGAACCAGCCCTTGCGCAGGCGAAAGGCACCTTCATCGGTTTCAGCCGCGGCAACCAGCTGACCGGCAATCTCACTTGGCTTGAACCAACCCTTCAGATGACAAGCATGGGCGTGGCCCGCATAAATGACGCTCTCAAGCTGCGGCGCCGATAAAACACCATCACGCTTCAATAAAGTGGGAAGGAGGGGTTGATAGGTAGGCAGCGGCGGCGGGACAGACGCCATAGCTGCGGACTGCACCAGTGACGTTGGATGGGTGGCAGCACCCTCAATCTCGAAGGCTTGTAGTATATAATCCTCGTACACCGTGTCCTGCAACGAGCCTTGGGGATCGGTCCAGTCCTTTGGTTCATACACAAGCGGACACGCATCAACGCTGTCGAACGGATGCTTGGCGCGCTCTGCAGCGAGATCACGGGTTTCCTGGCGAGCAGCAGCGCGCAGCGCGTGCAGATTGAGCCGTGTCGCAGGTTTTGCAGCGGTCTGACGCACGCCAGTGGGGCAGGGGGGCATCACACTGGGCCGTTCCGGGCAATTGGCCAAAACAGCGGCCAACAGATCACCTGTGGTTTCGCAGAGCGGATGATAGACATCTTCTGCGTCAGTCAATGCCACGTCCTCGCCAGCGGATCGTTTGTCGATGACCGTAAGACGTGTATCGATACTCGTCCCGTGCCGCGCAAATACCTTGCCAGCAATGGCTGCCGAAAAGACAACGTCGGCGACTTCGCCAATGCTTCTGAAGGTCGACTCATGGCTTTTGGTTTTGGGTGCGAAGCTTTCGCCTGTGATCACAACGAGGCGTCCAGCGGGGGCAAGGCGTGCCAAAGCTGACAGAACGTGCTGACTGGTTGCTTTGCGGAACTTGCCGTCGACATGTTGGGCGGCAGAGAAGGGCGGGTTCATGACGATGACAGAAGGTGTAATCGCACGATTAAGCCTGTCGTCGATGGACGCGGCATCGTGTCCAGAAACCAGAGCATTAGCAAAGAGCGACCTCAGCACACCGCGTCGTACCTCAGCCAGTTCGTTGAGGGCGATGACTGCGCCAGCAATCTGCCCGAATACGGCAAGCATGCCGGTACCCGCAGACGGCTCAAGAACGAGGTCAGTTGCGCGAAACCCTGCGGCCTCAGCAACAATCGCTGCGAGGGGCAGGGGAGTCGAGAACTGTTGCAGACGGACACTGTCTTCAGAACGGCGCGTGTGTGAGGGCGCAAGCGCGGAAAGGCGTTCAACCATGCTGAGAAACTGGGCAGGGGAGGCGGCCTGCTTTCGCATCAATGCGCCGTAGCGCGCAATCATCATGATCTGGGCGATCTCGACGGCATCATAGGCGTCCTTCCAGACCCATGCGCCGTTTGTGTCACTTGCGCTGAAGGCATCCTCCATCGTCGTACGAAGCGTTTTGGCATCGATGGGTTTGCCAGTTTCGAAATGCTGCAGAAGGCTGTTTGCCGCGGCAACTAGGCGATGCGCCGTCTCAGATGAGGGCGGTTTTGCGTAAATAGTGTCGGTAAGCGCAGCCGTTTTGGGATGTGCATTCATGTCGTGTCTCCAATGTCTGAAAGCAGGAAAAGGAGGCGATCCAGCTTATCCGGATCGCCTGTACTTGTGGGTTTGGGGATGTCAGGCGGCTGGACGACTGAACTTCTCAGCGGTGCGGTCCTCGAGGTTGAAATAGAGATCCTCGGTCGCCTTCTTGAAGCCCGGCGGCTTTCTGGCCGCGAGGCACCGCACGGACGCACGGCAGCCTTCGCCATGCTCCATCGCAAAATGGGTGACCTGCGCGATGAGGTCGTCCATTCCCGCAGCTTGAAGCCGTTTTTCGGGGTAGCTGTCCATCATCGTGAACTTCGTCACGACAAAAGCGCCTTCGCGATGCGCTGGATATAGGGTGATCTTGTAGTCGCGTGTTTGTGCCATTTTGTGGCCTCCTATGACGGCTGCTGAGACAATCTCGTGCGTTGAAGTCCGCCAGCAGGAAAAGGCCGCCCTCAATCAGAGAGCGGCCTAAAATTTGATTAACAGGAGGGAAGGGACGTCAGTATTCTGATGGCAGAAGCAACGTCAGAACGCGGCGCGTCTGTTCCGGATCAGTTGGCACATCTGAGCCCATTTCATAATTGACGTCATACAAATCCACTTTAAACCAGATCGTTGTGCCAAAGACCTCAACCGCGCCAAACTCATGCCAGCCGTGGGGGTCATTGTCGGGCGTGAACGCCTCAAACGCTGCCACTTGGCGCGTGGCGGCCAGACGTGCGTCCGGACCCAAGGCTGCGACACCGGAAGTCATCACAAACTGACCTTTGGGCGTGTCTTCAGCATCGTTGAAGAACATGATCGATTTGCGGAATGCATCGTTTTGGGCTGCGATCAGTGCGGCCTCGGTCGTAGGGTTGTTTTGCAATACAGTAGTCATGGGTCGTCTCCGTGCAGGCGAGCTGAACCAATTTCAGCCTGGGGCACCCGCCAGTCGGAAAGGGCCGCCCTTTTTGCAAGGACGGCCCAAATAGATACTGCTGTCTGAAAGTGCTGGACTAAGCTGCTGTTTCGCTCAAGAAAGCTGGCAGCGCATCTGGCGCAGTATCTTCAACATCTGAGTCTGTTTCACCGTCATCTTCCGCTTCATCAACGTCTGACGGACTTGGCGAACTGGACGTCTCCACCAGATCATCGGCACCCTTGAATGCCATACCATCAGGAAGCCAGCGGGCCGTTTTGGAGGCAACCACTGCGTCAAAGCCTTCCGTTTCGGCGGCATTCTCAGCGAATGCACGTTCCATCGCGGCCGCAATATCGCCTTTGCGTTCTCTGCTGCGTTCCTCGGCATAATCGTCGCCGACAAGTTTACGGGCCATTGAGACCGCGTGACCTTTGTTGACCCGCCCCCAGTATGTCGAAGCTGTCGGGCGCCAACAGGCTGCAACATCGACGTCCAAACGCGCACCAATTTCCTCGATGATCGGGGTAGGGTGGTTGTCTGACAGAAGCTGCGGCTTGATCGCCAGACCCACGGCCCAAGCGAACAAGGCTTGCTTCTGGGGCCGGGGAAGCGCGGACATCGCTCGAAAGTCGTCTGGTTTTTCCAGCTCCATCCACTCGATCGCAAGATCCTGCTCCAGCGCATCAAGCATCTTTTGTGCGACCGTGTCGACGTGCAGGGTCTCACGGTTTTGGGCCAGGAACGGACTGATTGAGATATTGAGCGCCTCTGTTCCGTAGGAACGTGACAATGCCTGTTCACACAATGCATAGAGCATCGCATCAAAGGCCACGTCATAATCTGCAGCCAAATGCGCGCGCAGAATATGCTGACGCGAAGCACGCAGGTCATCTGCCAGACTTGCTGAGATACCATCTGCTTTGCGCAGCGTTGTCGCCGGGTCCGAGACTGGAACGGGTGCTGAGGACGTCGGAAGGGTCACATTCGGGCGGGTAACAATAATCTCCGCATCACCATCTACGGGATCTTCAGTCTGCTCCGCAGCGACGGGAATGTCCTCAGGACGCACCAAACCCTTCTCGACCCGCAATGCGCCGTCATGACCAATCGTGACGACGCACCCTGCGATCGCCTGATCCGCAGTTGCGTAGGGCTGACGCGCCTTCTGCAGGGCTTCGATTTCGCGCAGCCGCGGCTCAATGGCGTTATATTCATCTGCCTCGGCATCCGTCCAATCTGCACCGTCACTAGCCGCTGCCAGTTCTTCTTCTCGTGCCATCAGAGCATTCTCTTCGGCCAGCAGGTCAGCATCAGGTTCAATGTCTTGTGGATAGACGCGCCCAAAACTCCGGAAGGCACCGTAATCGATGGACAAGTGCACTTCGACCCACTTCCAATCTGCTTCGTATACTTTTGCCGCGTCTTGAAGCTTTTCGACCGCAAGACGTTCCAGAAGCTCAGGGTTTTCCATATGGGCTGCCGCATTATCGTCGAAAAGGTCACGTAACAGGACACCACCTGCCGCTTCATAGGCCTCAATGCCGACAAAGCGCCCGATGCTTGAACTGGCAGAATGTGCCGTCTCGGTCAGCTGACGTTTGATGGACTGCGGATGAATGTGATAGCTGTCTTTGACTGCGTTCCAGACCGTCAATTGACGATCATGATCATCGGTCAAGGTGAACGCCATGACGCATTCCAGTGTCAGCTCACCGGCGCGGAATTGCTCGATAAGTTCTGGCGCGATACGGGCCAATTTGAGACGACGGCGCACCAGATCAACACTGACGCCAAACTTTAGTGCAATGTCGTCTTCTTTGCGGCCCTCGGCGATCATCTGCGCAAATGCTTCGAATTGGTCTGCAGGATGCATGGCCGCGCGCTGGAGATTTTCCGTTGTCGAAGTGACAATCGCGTTTTGCTCATCTTCGACCAAACACGAGACAGGATGATCGTTCGGGATGATACCATCAATTGCCAGCTGCTTGAGCGCCTTCAAGCGACGACCACCTGCATCCACTGCGAATTTCCCGTCAGGCAACACATGAACGACAAGGTTTTGCTTGATACCGTTTTCGCGAATACTGGCGAGAAGTTCTGCGTCGTCGGTCGCACTCGCCGCAACTTTGCGCACATTGAGCTGGCTAAGTTCCAACTGATCCAGCGGGATCATGCGGAGGTCCTGGGTCATTGCGATCGCGGTCGTGGCGGCGTCAGCAGTTTTAGTGGCCACCGGCGGCTTTGTAATCTTCGCTTTGGTTTGGGATTTTGCCATGGGTTTCGTCCTTTTGGACGGGCCCGGATGAGACTCTCTCAATCCTTTCAAGCCCGGCAATCGGGCTTCCCTTTCTCTGGCTCTTATAGAACTTAGAGCTAGAGCGAAGTTCATGATATTTGCACCGAACGTTTATAGCCATAGAAACATGACAGTTGAGGCGCGGCGGATAGCTGCGGACGCAACACCCAAAGCAAACGTCTGGCAATAGCTTGGACTCTATTTAGTGAGGCGGTTCTATTTTAACACCAGTGAATATGCCCCTCGCGAAGCCAAAAATGTGACCCGCATCCCGACTTACGCCAAACGGATGGCCGAAGGGTCGGTGCGTCCCCGTTCTTGGTCTCGAGTGACCAATTCGGCTTCACCTCAGACAGAAGCATCAATTCCAGATCGTCTCCGCACCCGCATGGACACCGCATGGCTGCTGACCAATCATCGCCTTCATCGCGGCAAAGATAGACATGTCGTGATGGAATCGGCGCAGGGGGTGTGTCGTCGTCTATGACTATCAGCCGCCTTTTTGGGCCATGGCGCTGCCAAATTGAACGGAACCAGAAACGGAAATTCATGCTGCATCCTTTCGAACGGGCTGTCCAAGATCGGGTAGTCCGAGCAGTGGCTCGAGAAGCCCTCGGCCCAGTTCGTTGATGTCGCCAGTTTCAAAGTCATCGTCGGAGCTAAATTCAACTTCGCCTGCCGCGTGCGAAAAGAGTGTCCGCACAAACCCTTCATTGCCATCCAGCCGGTAGGGATATTGTCGCTCGACCCATTCCAGAACCGCGTCAGATGCAGCTCTCATGTTCAACGCCATGACTGACGGTGCCTCTTCATGGACGCCCTTGATGTAACCGGCTGCGATCTCTCGTTCGGCAGCGTCAGGCGCATTCTCAAGCAAATATTCCCGCCGTAGACCTTCAGCGGTCACAACGCCACGATCTGTCAGGTTGGGACCGTCTGGTCTAACGTAATCAATGCGGCCGCAGACGTCAGCAACATGCGGATGGCCGTCGGTATCCTTCCGTGTTGGAATCGTGACACCGAGGTCGATCAAGGGAATTAGACAACTTTGCGAAATCAGTTCGGCGATGCTTCGGCCAGCCATGCTGTCGACACAGGAGAACAACACGTTTGCTGAAGATGCGGCGATCACCGCTTCTCGGCTTTCAATCGACGTATCGATGATGGTGACCTTGGTATCAGGCGAATATCTCGCAATCGCCTCAGCCATCATCCGTGTCTTGGACCGGTTCGCGTCGGCGTCGGCGACGGTGGAATTTACGATGCGGTTAAGGTTCTTCCGCTCAATCGTATCGAAGTCAATCAAGACCAGATGGCCGATACCTTTACGCGCCAAGAGTTCAGCCATCAGCGATCCAGTGCCAGATACGCCAATAACGCAGGCAGTTTGACGTCCAAAGGAAGCGGCCATCTGCGCGCCGAAAGGCATGACCGGGTTTTCAGTTATTGCTGCGACATCGGTGATGTTCTGCCCGATACGCCAGGTCCTGCTGATTTGCATCGCCTCACCTGTAGGGTTGTAGACACGAGCTTTGATCGCGCCGTTCGGCGTCATGATCGCAGACCCATGGTAAAAACCATTTGCCTCTATAGCGGCGAACAGACTGGGCATGGTTGAGCGATCGCTTGCATCATCAATCTTGGAAAAATGTAGCCAACCGCCGGGATGGCTGTGAATGAGCACGATTGCATCGCCGTGAAGCTCGGCGATGTCGATCGCCTCCTCGATGCTCGCACCAGGCCAACTGATGTAGTCCGGCTTCCGCACTATGCATGCGCAATCGGGCACATCCAAGATTTTGGAGACGATCAACCGCTCACGATCTTGACCGGTATATCTGCAGATCAAGATGGCAGCAGATTCAAACCCGTCGCCGGGGAAAATCATGCTTTGAAGCACTTCGTGTTGGCACTCGGTAAGGGTGAGACTTCCAGTCATTCGCCAACTTCCTTCAATAGAGCGGCCTCAATCACGGCGAGATGCGTCATTACACTGTCCGTTGCCGGGTTCCATCGTGTTTGGCCATTCAAGTGGCGTGACCATTGCTGGAAGGTCTGACCGGCGATCGCGGTCCGCCCTGAAGTTTCTCCAATCCCGCCACCGGATTTCAAAATTAGGTGGGGGAAGCAGTGAAACATGTCGATCTCAGCGCGTGGATATGTTGATGGCACATCAATCGCGATATCGACGACTGAATGATTGTAGCCTTCAGGCAAGACGTAGTTGCGCAGAAGTAGCCAGCGTCGTCCGCCGTCGACGAATGTTTCCCAGTGCAGACTGCGCTCATAGAGATACGCCTCGTCCTTCTCTAGAAGCGCGAACTCTCGGCGGGGCGCAGTATGCGCCTCGCCGTTGTTGATCTGAGCTGGCGTGAGCCGAAGCTTCTCGATCCCGGGTAGCGTGAGATCAATGGTGTCGTTCAGCGCAACCTGCAGCTTCGCTTCACCCTTGCGCTTCAAGATCGCGATCCATCCTGTACTGGGATCAAACCCCGCCTGTGTCAGAGCATCTTTGACCACTACTACGGGCGTAGTCAGGGTCAGCAATACACCTTGCACATTGAGCTTCCACGATGGTTGGCGCGAGACCAGCCGCTCAAGACCCTTGCCAGACAACCTGACCGAGTCGTCCTCAGTAAGCTCCTTGTCTGGCGCATCGTTGCGCTCAAGAAAAAGAGACTCATGTTCCGGAATGCGGGCAACAAGACGGGTGAGCGCAACGGAGATCGTCGAGGCACCCCAGCTGAAGCGGCGTCCGTTCGTGACGAAGTTCAAGAGCCGGTCCGTCTTAAAGGCGAAAAAGCGCTCCGGACCTCGTTCCCGCAGATCGAGCGTCTCATCGATGGCAATTTCTTCGAGTTTACCGTTGCGGGGCAGGTAGAGCAAAACATGCTCGTCGGCCGGGAAGCGTTCGAAAGCCTCAAGAATCTGCCGACCTGTTGGTTCGGCGTCGCTCAGAGTGCGTTTTTCGTCAAAGCCATCACCATCCCACAGCCGCAGGCGGTAGTTCGTTGCATCAGGAATTTGCGCGTTTGGCTGGTCGCGTACCCAGTCTTCAATGTCGACAATGTCAGTCATGACGTGTGTCCTATCGTTCTGCGGAGGCACCATGCCAGCGCTTAATCCACATGTAATAGCTAAATATTAGCTAGTCAATGGCTGTAAACAGAATGTTTTTTGTTGACTTTTGTTCATGAAAAGAGCATATAGCAGTCCGAAGGAGTGCCGAGATGTCCAAGAAAACCATGACATTGAACCTGACAGAGGCCGAAATGGCCGTGCTGGAGGAGCTGTGTGACAAGAAAGATTTGAGCAAGACCGTCCTGCTCAGACAGGCGCTGCGGCTTTATCAACGTGTCGAGGAGCGCCTCGAAAAAGGCGATAAGCTTTTCTTTGAGGACGAAGCGTCAAAAGAGAAGGCGGAGATCATGATGCTATGATCGCGACCGCCCCTTCTGATAAAACGCCCGTCTGGCTGATAGACAGAAGAACCCAAAAGGCCGTCGATGCGGAACTTTGGCATGGTATCGTCGACAAGAACCTCGCTGATTGGGAAGCCGAGTGGATTCCTGATTTGCAACGTCGGCTCAAACTTCTGAATCAGCAAAAAGTCGAGCGCCGGTTCTGGCCGCAAAGCAGGCATTGGGATTGGCGAGACAAGCTGCGCGAGATTGAGCGTCGGCTGGCTAATTTGTCCTTTGCCATCGTGGCGGAAGACATGACCCAAGCCATGATGACAATTGATCTCACCAAACGTGCTCGGATGCCGGGCCATGATGGTCAGCATCTCGTCTACATCGATTTTCTGGAGGCCGCGCCCTGGAACCGAAATGATCTCGCAGAAGAACCCGCCAAATTTGGCGGCTGCGGCTCAATACTTATCAACGCAGCTATCCAGCAAAGTATGTTGGAGGGCTTCAAGGGTCGGATCGGACTTCACTCACTGCCGCAAGCGAACAACTTCTATGCCAACGCCTGCGGAATGACCGATCTGGGACAAGACGCAACCTATGAAAACCTGCGCTACTTCGAGCTAGACCCCGACAGCGCGCGCAGTTTCATTGAGAAAGGAAAAGGAGAATGACATTCGATATCAACAAAACTTGGTGCCGCAATGCAGGTGCCAGAGAAGACGGTCTTGATATTGGAGCAGGCGTTATCGCTGCAGACCCAATGTTCATACATGAGGGTGGCGCCGATGAGAGCCCTGAAGCGTCCCGACTTGCTCTGGGCCGGTTCATAAACCTCATGCGCCGCAATCAAGGACTGTCGATAGAAGCGCTCGCCGGGAAGGCAGATATTGAAATCGGAGAACTTCTCAGTCTCGAGAATAATGCTTCACATCTGCCTGATGTGCGAACGCTCTATCAGCTGTCCGAGGTCTTTGGCGTATCCCAAGAAAAGCTCATGGGTTTGTCAGGGCTTACACATACAAACGATGACGACTATGTCGAGGAGGCTGTTCGATACGCAGCAAAATCGGCGTCGGTGGAGGTTCTCTCCGAGGATGAGCATGCGATTTTGAATGGGCTAATTTCAGTCTTGAGCGAGAACGCAAAGCACAAATAGCAACGAGGATGATCGTCAAGTGGCGAAAAACGTAATCATAAAGACGAAAAACGCGCTTGATATTGATCGCAAGGTTGAACGGGTCCTCAAGGATCTTGGCAATCCTGAACCACCACTTGATCTCGAAGTAGTGCGCGACCTTCTGAAGCTCGACTTGGCATACTACACTGCCAAAGACCCAGGTGTTCTCCAAGAAGTCATTTCCAAAATGACAATGGCGGGCAAGCAGGTGCTTGCCCGCCCATCCCGTATTCTGGACGCGGTGCGGAAATTTGACCTGCGAGCCCTCTATATTCCTGATCGAAAGAAGATCCTTCTTGATAAAGATCAACCAAAGCTCAAACACCGTTGGCATGAAGCCCACGAAGTCGGTCACAGTCTCTTACCTTGGCACAACGGCGCGATGATGGGAGACAATGAGCACACACTTATCCCATCTTGCCACGAGAAGCTGGAAGCCGAAGCGAACTTCGCCGCTGGCCGGCTACTCTTCCTCCGTGACCGTTTCGCTGAGGAGTGCCTTGCTCAAGATCCATCTTTCGATGCTCTCAAGGAGCTAAAGCAGACCTATGGCAATACGCACACGACAACTTTCTGGCGTGGAGTAGAGACTTGGGGCAAGGAGCGGCCAATCGTTGGTCTGGTTACCGACCACCCCCACATAGTCCATCGGGGAACAGACTTTGATCCAAATGCGCCCTGCAAGCACTTCGTGCAATCTTCAGCATTTGCCGAGAAATTCTCATCTGTCCGCGAAACAGAGATCTTCGATGAAGTGGTTGATTACTGCAAAGGGAATAAAGGCGGACCTTTAGGGGAGGCCGACGTCGTGCTGACAGACGACAACGGTGACCAGCACCTATTCCATTTTGAAAGTTTTTCCTTCTACTACCAGACTCTAACGTTAGGTGTGTACCAAGCTCCATACAGTCGCTTGACCTCCGTTGCCTGACGTTTCATGGTTTTCAGGGAAAAATTTATAAGTAGAAGCTATCGGGTTTGCACCCGCAGCAGGCAGCAGAATGTCGCTTATGGGTCGATTGAGCAGGGTAGCAATTTCAAAGCTCATCAGAACATTTTGAAGCGCAGTATGCCCTGATGCGTGCTGGATTTAACATAAACTTCATTATGCGAAAAAGAACAAAGAATGAACACGGGTCCTCTTACCCTCACCGTGAGCTGAACACTAAGCAACCGCCCCCCAAAATGAGGTCTTCTTTCCATGAGACTGTTTCAAGCCATCAAGATAAGCCTCATGCGTATCAAATTGTGCGAAGTCGTCAACTCTCGCGGCTAGGTTCTTGCACTCACGCAAGTGACGCGCAGCATGGCGATACCGTTTGACCCGTGAATTTTGCAACGCAAAATCGATCAAGCCGCGTTTCAAAAGTGTGGCGGCCAGTGGATGGCGATCCTCAAGGGCGTCGGACACCGGTCCCAAAAGCTCATAGTGATTTCCATCAATCTCTGCGGCACGGTTTGTGATAAGAACTGCAGCCTGCTCAATCGCGGGCCAAGTCATCAGAAAATGGAGAGCTGTCGTGAAACTCTCAAACCCAAGCGCGTGTTCAAGGGCTCGGCTCTCTGCTTCGACGTCTTCAAAATCAGGTAGTCCGCTGAGCCATGCGCGTAGATGGTCTGCATTTAGGCTGCGTGCAAAACACGTCCACATAAAGTCCCGCGCCACCTCGGGCTGCCCCATCGCGCGCATCACGCTGATCCGGGTCACTTCCCAGTCATAGGGAATCCATCCGCGATCTTTCTCATCGGGCGCATTGATGGCCTCCCATGCTTCCTCAACCCGCCCCGCTTCAAGAAGACGACGCGCGATTTCAGCAGCAACCTGTGGTGCCTTTCGTGCCAGATCACTTTGTTGGTCAATGTAGGCGTCTACATCACCTTCGACATCCGCAATCTGCTCGAGCGCCATGCGCAGCGCGTAGTTGTTCGACAGATCAATTCCCGAAGTGGTGATCCCAGCTTTAAGGTGCTGCAATCCTTCTGAACCCAAGACTGAAGCAAGACCTGATATCAAAGTTGGATAATGCCCATAATCATCATCGGCCAAGGCCTCCAGCAACTGGTCTGCCAGGACAAGCGGGTCCGGCGCGGCAACCTCGGCCATATCGATCAAGCCTTCACAGGCTTCGTAAAAAATCGACTGCACCTTGCCCGTACTGTCATCGCAACGTTCATAGACCCCATTCGCAAGAGCCACGAACCGCCAAATCAGATCAAACGCCCCTGCTGGATCGACCGGCCCAACTTGAGAAACGATGGCGCGTCTCTGCATGTCTAAGTCAGCCGCGAAAGCATTGCGGCCCTGCCAGTCAATAAACGATCGTGATCTTGCAATGCTACTGAGCCGCTTGCGGATCTCCCGAGCGACATCTCCGGAACCGGCTTCGCTTGCCAGCTCCAGCCTCAGCTGCCGCTTTGCGTCAGCATTACCTTTGGTGATATCAAGAAGAAGGTCGGCCAACCGCTCAGCGCCGAGCGCCGCAAGGTTCTTTGTATTCAATGTAGTCTTCGAAGCCATGCAGGAAATTTAGGTCAATATGCAGCTCGAATGCCAGCCCCCTCCTCAAGTTTATGACCATCGCAGATTTGGGAAGACCTGCCCTTCGCTGCATAGCGCATGAACTGACACAGTGCGGGACGAAACGGACACAGACGTGCGCGATGCCTATGTCCGCTCCGCTTCACACCTACAGTTTGTTTACGGAATTTCCGCCATCAACGATCATTGCACTACCCGTCACGAAAGACGCCTGATCTGAAAGCAAAAAGAGGGCGGCTTGCGCGATTTCAGACGGTTCGGCCATACGTTTCAACGCATGGAAACCGCGCACGACCTCATGGAAATTCGCATCATCCCCGGCCATAGGTGTCATCGTTCCGCCCGGGAGTAGGGCATTCACTCGGATTTTTTCGGCACCATTTTCAACCGCAAGCACTTGCGTCAGTCCAATCAGGCCCGCCTTGGCAGCCGCATACGCGCCCATTCCTGGCAACCCGATGGTGTGTCCCACGAAGGAAGATGTGAACACAATGGCCCCGCTACCGCGTCTGCGCATCGCTGGAACCTGATACTTCGCTGCATAAAAGGCGCTGTTCAAATTGACGGCCATCACATCATGCCAATTGCCGCCGTCCATGTCCGGGATAGGTCCCATATCGCCTGTCGTTCCGGCGTTGTTGAACGCACCATCGACACCACCGAACTCGTCCTCCGCAAGATCAACAAGATCTTTCGCAAATGCTTCCTCCCGGACATCGCCTGCAAGGTAAATCGCGTTTCCGTTACTCTGAGTGATTTGGCCAACGATCGTTTTAAGCTCGGCCTCCCGCCGCGCGGCCAGCACGACATTCGCGCCCCTTGCAGCGAACAGCAATGCTGCCGCAGCACCTATCCCGCTACTTGCCCCAGTTATTATGATGGTCTTGTCTTTCAATTCCATGGTCATGCCTTTCTCTATTTGCATGACCGCTGACTAAAGGTGTCGTCGTCTCTGGATCGACCCGTTTCTTGCGCAGATAGAATGCCATGCACTGAAACAGCAAGAAACGGGTCGCGTTGGCTTTGACGGAAAGCAGTCGTTCATACACCGCGCAGCATCTGGCACTAAGGGCTCTTCAGTAGCATTCGCTGCGCGAACCACGAGTGGCCGGTTGGAGAAACAGCGCCTTTCGCTGCGCGACCCACGAACTGGTAAGTTGCGGACGAAACGGACACAGACGTGCGCGATGCCTATGTCCGCTCCGCTTCACACCTACAGTTTGTTTACGGAATTTCCGCCATCAACGATCATTGCACTACCCGTCACGAAAGACGCCTGATCTGAAAG
>Ga0207883_1000041_pt1 | contig 97308 bp, 97 predicted proteins | sample MalvirmetaMSP109_FD_184229 | JGI IMG/M metagenome (GOLD analysis project Ga0207883, IMG submission 184229) | Marine viral communities from the Deep Pacific Ocean - MSP-109 (SPAdes) | ecosystem: Environmental > Aquatic > Marine > Oceanic | place: Pacific Ocean | collected 2011-05-21 | reverse complement strand
GATGGCAGAGAATGGCGGCAGGAGGTTCTTTTCCAACAGAGGGTTCGTCATAGTCCGGGGCTTCCTGAAAATTCAGGAACAGTTTAACGGATAGTGGTGGGGATGCGGAATGAATGCGATGGGCGGTTGATCGCGAAGGTTGCCGTTATTCGTGACTGGTTCGTCCGCGATGCGCCTGCGCCGATTGAATAACCGGCACTAGTCCTTGTCGGGGTCACGCCGTCTTTTCATCAGCGGCGCAAAGCCATCGTTTGCAGGGCGCGCGGTCGGAGGTTTGCGCGGCTTGCCCTTCGCTTTGGTATCCCGTGCGCGCACCTTCTTTTTGGCTGAGGGCGTCTTTTTCTTGCTGCCGCTGGCCTTGCCTGACGACTTCATCTTTTTGGGCCCCGCATAGCGCGCCTTCAGGCCAGGGAGCGAGCGCGGCTCCATCTCGATCTTCAGGTAGCGCTGGATGCTGATCATCAGGTTCCAGTCGGCAGCGCTGACCAGGGAGATGGCAGTGCCCTTGTGGTCCGCCCTGCCAGTGCGACCGGTGCGGTGCAGGTAGTCGTCACCACTGCGTGGCAGGTCGTAGTTGATCACCGTGTCGATGCCCTGTATGTCCAGACCCCGTGCCGCCACATCGCTGGCGGTAACGGTGGTCACGCCGCCCTGCTCGAAGCGTGTGACAATGGCCTTGCGCTCCTCGGTGCTCATCTCGCCGTGCAGGCAGCCCGCGCGCAGGCCGTGGTGGCGCAGGTAATCAGCCAGCCGAGACGCCGTGCTGCGCTTGTTGGCAAAGACCAGTTGTTTGCGTCCACTGTCCTGTAGCAGTGCCAACAGCAGTTTGTCCTTGTGGTCCTGGCTGTCAGCGAGGATCCGCTGGTGATGAATACTTTCATGGGCGGCGCGAATGTCGCCGCAGCTTACCGCGACAGGGTCCTTCTGCAATGCTGCACTCATGTCGCCGAGCCCGCGCGCGTGCAGCGTGGCCGACAGCAGCAGGGTTTGCCGCTGCGGGGGGCAGAACGCCGCGATTTTAAGGACATCGTCCCTGAAACCCATGTCCAGCATGCGGTCCGCCTCGTCAATGACCAGTACGCGAAGGCCGCTGAGGTCGGCGCTGCGATGTTCGCAGTGTTCCAGCAGGCGTCCCGGTGTCGCTATGACGACCTCGGGATTTTTCCGCAGCAGGGATTTCTGGTACTTGAAGTCGGCACCCCCGGTAAGGGCATCCGCGCGCAGTGAGCTCTTGGCCAGCAACTGGCGACAGCTTTTCAGCACCTGCCGGGCCAGTTCCCGCGTGGGTACCAGCACCAGCATGAGGGTTCCGCCGCCCGTGGGTAGCGTGTTTCCCAGCAGGGCCTGCAGTCCTGGCAGCAGGTAGGCCAGCGTCTTGCCACTGCCGGTGGGGGCGCTCACACGCAGGTCGGCCCCCGCCAGCGCCAGGGGAATAACGTCCTGCTGTACCGCCGTGGGCTGCCCGAAAGCCAGCTCCTCCAGCGCAAGTTGCAGGCTTCGGTCAAGGTCGAGGTTCTCTAACACATGGGTCATCTCGTGCCGCGGCGCGGGTGCTTTCCCAGCGCCTGTCAGGGAGTAAAGTGTATCACGTCGACGATGCATCCCCGACACGTGTGGTTAACCGTAACTAGTCGTTTCCTCTGCTTCGCTTGTTTGGCACACTAAGCCGTATTTACACGGGGAACAGACAGTCGCATGCACACTGGAACAGTAAAAGCGGTTCGTATCGAGGAAACGGGCGGGCCCGAGGTTATGCAGCTGGTGGATGTTGAACTGCCGCCGCCGGGGCCCGGTATGGTGACTGTGACGCAACAGGCCATCGGCCTGAACTTTATCGACACCTACCACCGCAGCGGCCTGTACCCGATCCCGCTACCCAGTGGGTTGGGCATGGAGGGCGCCGGCGTCGTAACCGCCGTCGGGGAGGGCGCCGAATTCGCCGTCGGAGACCGTGTGGCCTACTGCTCGGCCCTGTTCGGTGCCTACGCCCAGGCGGTGAACCTGCCGGCCTCACGGCTGGTCAGTATCCCCGATGGCATCGACTTCGAAACAGCGGCCGCGGCCCTCTTGAAGGGCCAGACCACCGAGTTTCTGCTGCAGCGGGTGTTCCCGCTCAAGGCCGGTCAGACCTGCCTGTTCCACGCGGCGGCCGGCGGCGTGGGGCTGCTGTTTGGCCAGTGGGCGCGCGCCATGGGCGTCACGGCCATCGGCACGGTCAGTTCAGCGGCGAAGGCGGAGCTGGCGCTGGCGCATGGCTATAGCCAGGTGGTGAATTACGCCGAGGAGAATGTTGCAGAGCGCGTGCGTGAGCTGACGGGTGGGCAGGGTGTGCCCGTGGTTTATGATGGCGTAGGCCGAGACACCTTCGATGCCTCGCTCGCCAGCCTGCAGCCGCGCGGCATGCTGGTCAGCTTCGGCAATGCGTCCGGCAAGCCTGAGCCACTGGATCTGCAAACCCTGGCCAACATGGGTTCGCTCTACGTGACCCGCCCCACGCTGCTGACCTATACCGCATCGACCGAAGACCTGCGCATGTCCTCTGCAGCGGTATTTGATCGTCTGCTGGCGGGTGAGGTGAAGGTCAGCATCGGCCAGCGCTACCCGCTGGCGGAGGTCGCTCGCGCCCATACCGACCTGGAGTCCCGCTTGACCACCGGCTCCACACTCCTGCTGCCATGAACGCTCCCCCGGGTGCCGAGGGCCATACGCGCGTGCTGCATGGCGAGCAGGTTCGACTGGAGCCACTGTCCCAGTCGCACGCACAGGGCCTCTTCCTGCGTGGCTGCCATGCCCCTGACTGGGCCTACATGCCGCGCAGCTGCTTTATCGATCTGGCGGATACGCGGCAGTGGATCGATGAGGCCGTTGCTGCGCCCGGTGAACAGGCCTGGGCGATTGTCGAGAACGCCAAGGGCAAGATCGTCGGCAGTACGCGCTACCTGAATATGTTGCCCGAGCATCGCAGCCTCGAGATCGGCTGGACCTGGCTGGGCCAGGAATGGCAGCGCACGGGCATCAACACGGAAACCAAGCTGTTGTTGCTCACCCATGCTTTCGAGCGGCTGCGCTGCCTGCGGGTGGAGTTCAAGGCTGATGCGCGCAATTTGCGCTCTCAGCGCGCGCTGGAGCGGATTGGTGCGATCCGGGAGGGTGTGCTGCGCAAACACCGCATTGTGCAGAACGACTTCTCGAGGGACTCCGTATACTTCAGCGTCCTGGACACCGAGTGGTCTGCCGTGAAGCGGCGTCTGGCGCAGCTGCGCGAGGGGCGCTGAGCGCCCTGGCTACTGCACCATTTCGTTTTCGCTGAAGCGGCCTTCGAACAACGCGGCGCTCAGGTAGCGCTCGCCGGAATCCGGCAGTATCACCACGACCATCTTGCCCACATTCTCGGGCTCGCGCGATACGCGGTCAGCAACAGCCATGGCGGCACCGCAGGATACGCCGGCGAGGATACCCTCCTGCTGCATGAGTTTGTGCGCCCAGGATATCGCGTCCTCGTTGCTGACCTGCTCCACGCGGTCGACCATGGACAGATCCAGGTTGGCAGGCAGAAATCCGGCACCGATGCCCTGTATCTTGTGCGGCGCGTGGGTCGGCTCAGTGCCCGCCTTGGCTGCGGTAATGACCGTCGTACTCGCGGGTTCGACCGCTATCGTCTGTATGGCCTTGCCCGCGGTGCCCTTGATGTAGCGCGAGGTGCCTGTCAGGGTGCCACCGGTGCCAACACCGGCAACCAGAATGTCAATTGCCCCCTCGGTGTCCTGCCAGATCTCCGGTCCGGTCGTGCTCTCGTGGATTGCCGGGTTGGCCGGGTTTTCAAACTGGCGCGCGCCCCAGTAACGCCCCGGGTCCGAGGCGATGATCTCCTCTGCCTGGGCGATGGCGGCGGGCATGCCCTTGCTGCCGTCAGTGAGAATGATCTCCGCGCCCAGCGCCTTCATCAGTTTCCGCCGCTCCAGGCTCATGGTGTTGGGCATGGTAAGGGTGCAGCCGTAGCCCCGTGCTGCAGCGACGAAGGCCAGCGCGATGCCGGTGTTGCCGCTGGTGGGCTCAACAATGGTCATGCCGGGCATCAGGCTGCCGTCCCGCTCTGCCGCCAGCACCATGCTGGTTCCGATGCGGCATTTTACCGACATGGCCGGGTTGCGATTCTCGAGTTTGGCGTACACATTGCCTGTGCTGATGTGGTTGATGCGAACCAGCGGTGTGCCGCCAATGGTTTCCGAATTGTCGTTGAAGATGCGTCCCATCGGTCTTGCTCCTGAAAAGGTGTCGGCAGCGGGCAAGGTTAGTCAACTGGCCTGTCCCTGTCCATCGGCGCCATCCTGTCGTCACGTGGCGGTCATCTCACTGTCACGCAACCGTCACGGTTTTATCTTTTAATGGCGCACCCTATAATCGAGGCGTTTCGCCCATCGGGCCGCCGCGGGCGGGGCGGGGTACATCGGGAGAGAGCATTGGCCGCAGGTTCACTGAGTCACAGCAGCGTCGCAGGCAAGGCGGTCGATGGGTTGCTGCGTCTGATCTCGGCCTTGACCCGCCCGCGCAGTGTGCTCTGGCTGCGCAGGGCGGTGGTACTGCTGGCCTGCCTCTGGATGTTGGCAGCGGCAGTGCAGCTGTTCTGGGCGCTGTTCCCGGTGGCGCCCGCGACCAGGCTGGAGGGTGCGGTGATCAACCCGCCAGCGCAGGTCATGGCAAACACAAGTAGCAGGGCGCAGGTGGATATTGAGGCGCTGCGTGGCTGGTCCCTGTTTGGTGAGCCCGGCGCCGTGGCGGACGTCGAGGTGGCTGAGGAAAGTGCCAGCGAGGTGCGCAGCGCGCGGGAGGGCATTGAGCGAGGGGCGCGAGAGAGCCGGTTGGAGCTCACACTGCGCGGCATTATCGCCTTCAATGCCGCCGGCGAAGGCAGTGCCGTGATCGAACACCGCGGTCGCCAGGCCATTTACTCGGTGGACGACGAGTTGCCGGTTGCCGGCAGAGTGCTCCTGGCAAAAGTCATGCCGGATCAGGTTGTGCTCGACAACGGTGGCACCTACGAGCTGCTACGCCTGTATCCACCCTCGGCGTTGGACGCCCAACTGACAGGCGCGCAGAACGGGGTGCCCCGCACCGCGCGTCCCGCGGCGTCCACTGCCACAGTGGTAGATCGTCGTACGGACCCCGAGTCCGCAGCACTGGCCGCAGAGTATCGAGACCAGTTGTATGAGGATCCACAGTCCCTCGCCGAGCTCGTGCGTATCAGCGCAGTGCGCGAAGAAGGCATACTCCGCGGCTACCGGGTGACACCCGGGCAGCACCGGAAGCAATTCGAACAATTGGGCTTTCGCCCTGGCGACCTGGTTGTTGCGGTAAACGGCTTGTCCCTGTCAGACCCGGCAAACACCATGCGACTCTATCAGGCCATGCGCTCCGCGAGCGAGGTGTCTTTCGACCTGCTGCGCGGCGCGGAGTCCGTGGCGCTGAGCGTGAGGCTTGATGATGCGTCGGCCGATCGGTGATAGAGTCACGGCTATTCAGTTAAGGACACAGACTCAGTGAGAATCATGTCGCGGGCACTGCGAGTACCGCTGTTTTATCTACTGGCCGCCCTGGGTGCGGCCACCGCGAGCGCTCAGGATTTTACCGTCAACCTGAAAGAGACTGATATTCAGGAGCTGATCAAGTTTGTCGCCGAGGCCACTGAGACGACCATCGTTGTGGACCCGGCGGTAAAAGGCAAGGTCAAGGTGGTTTCTTCCAAGCCTGTGTCGCGGGCGGAGCTTTATGATCTGTTCCTGTCCATCCTTGAAGTGCATGGCTACACCGCGGTTCGCTCTGGCGGCGTGGTGCGTGTCATCCAGAGCAAGGATGCCCGCTCGGCGCCTGTAACTGTGCGCGATGACGAAGGCCAGCGTGGCAATGATGAGTACGTCACCCAGGTCATGCGCCTGAAGAATATCTCTGCGGCCAAGCTGATACCCGTGCTGCGTCCCCTGGTGCCCCAGCAGGCGCACATGGCGGCCTATGCGCCGAGTAACGCGATCATCATTTCCGATGTCGCTTCCAACATCGATCGCATAGCGGCAATCATCGAGCGTATGGATCGCACGGCCACCCAGGAAACCGAGGTCATCAGGCTCCGCTACGGCGTTGCAGAGGATGTGGTGCGGATGCTCGATCAGCTGAACACCTCGGAGGCACAGCAGGGCACCGAGGTCGAGGTTATGCTGGTTGCAGATGCGCGCACCAACAGCGTGCTGGTCAGTGCCGACGAGCTTGAGCGCGCGCGCATGACCCGGCTGATCCGGTACCTTGACACCCCACTCGAGCAGAGTGGCAATGTGAAAGTCATTTACCTCGAGTATGCCAAGGCCGAGGAGGTGGCCGAGGTGTTAACCCGCGTCATGCAGAACATCGGTCGTGTCGATGCGGGAGAAGCGGGGCGTGCGCAGCGGGCAGGCGAGACCAGTGCCACCATCGAAGCCGACAAGAACACCAACGCCCTCATTATCACGGCGCCGACGGACAAAATGGCGGCGCTGGAGGCCGTGGTGGCACGTCTGGATATCCGTCGGGCCCAGGTGCTTGTGGAGGCCATCATCGTCGAGATGGAGGTGCGCGATGGCCAGGATCTGGGCTTGCAGTGGCTGTTTGCCAATGACAGCGGCTTTTTCGGCAGCAGTATCAGTGCCGACGACGCCCGTGCCCGTCGCATTGCGGGCGCGATATTGCCTGAAGACGGTGGCGACGATACCACCGGCGGCGTGACCACGGGCGACTTCAACGTGGGTGCCCTCGCCGGGGCGCTGGCGCAGTCACCGGGTGTGTCCCTCGGCTGGGGGGTGATCGACGATGACCTGTCAATGACGGTGATCCTCAACGCCCTGAAGGAAAATTCCAACGCCAATATTCTGTCCACGCCCAGTTTACTGACGCTGGACAACCAGGAGGCCTATATCACAGTGGGTCAGAACGTGCCCTTCGTGACCGGTTCGTTTACCAGTACGGGCACCGGCGACGGCGCCCAGAACCCGTTCCAGACCATCGAGCGGGAGAATGTGGGGATCACACTGAAAGTCACGCCCCATATCAATGAGGGTGATGCGGTGGTGCTGGATATTTCCCAGGAAGTGTCCAGCCTGAGCAATACCTCGGTGGTGTTGCAGGCCTCGGATCTCATTACCAACGAGCGTGTGCTGCAAACCAAGGTGCTTGCAGCGGATGGCCGCGTGGTGGTGCTGGGTGGTCTGATCAAGGATGATGTGCAGGACGCCACCCAGAAGGTGCCGCTGCTCGGTGATATACCCTTCTTCGGGCGCCTGTTCCGCAACGATGCGGTGCAGGTCACAAAGACCAACCTGCTGATTTTCATACGCCCCACCATCATCCGCGATGACGAGCAGTTGGCCGGTGCCACGGCGGACAAGTATCGCTATATTCGCGACCAGCAGGTACTGCGTCGAGAGCGCGGCCTGATGTTCCTCGATGATGGCAATATGCCGGTTTTGCCAGAGTGGGAGGAGCAGATCCGCCAGCTCCAGGAGATCCGCGACGAGGCGGGCAACGCACCGGCGGCCGTGGAGGCCAATTGATGTCTGCCGCGGACGTCACAGCGCCCGCAGCGTCGAGGTCAAACCTGCCCTTCGGCTTCGCCAAACACTTTGGTGTGTTGGTGGACAGCCGAGCGCAGGGGGCCGTGCTCATCCACCGCAATGCACTGGAACCGCAGCTGCTGCTGGAGATCCGCCGTTGGCTGGGAGCGCCCTTCGGGTTCGAGCGCGTCTCCGATGCCGAGTTCCAGCGGCGCCTGTCCCGTGCCTACCAGCGCGACAACAACGCCGCGGTGCAGATGGCCGAGGACATCAGTGCCGATGTGGATCTGAGCCGCCTGGCCGATGAAATACCCGACGCCGGCGATTTGATGGACGCCGAGGACGACGCGCCGATTATTCGCCTGATCAACGCGATTCTGTCACAAGCGGTGCGGGAGCAGGCCTCGGATATTCACATTGAAACCTTTGAGGACCGCCTCAGCGTGCGCTACCGGGTTGATGGCGTGCTGGCCGAGGTACTGTCCCCCAAACGGATGCTGGCGCCATTGCTGGTGTCGCGGCTGAAGGTGATGGCGAAGCTGGATATCGCCGAAAAGCGCGTGCCACAGGACGGTCGGATTTCGGTGCGCATAGCCGGCCACGCCATCGATATCCGTATGTCGACCATGCCTTCCGCCCACGGCGAGCGGGTGGTGCTGCGCCTGCTGGACAAGCAGGCGGGCCAGTTGGAGCTGCAGCAGCTGAACATGAATGCGCAGGTTCTCGCGTGTTACGAGAAAGCCCTGCGCAGTCCCCATGGCATCATTCTGGTTACGGGCCCCACCGGTTCGGGAAAAACCACCACGCTGTATGCCGGCCTGACCCACATCAACCAGGCAACGCGCAATATCCTCACCATCGAAGATCCGGTGGAATACATGCTGCCGGGGGTCGGCCAGACGCAGGTCAATCCCAAGGTGGATATGACCTTTGCCCGCGGCCTGCGGGCCATCCTGCGGCAGGATCCCGATGTGGTGATGGTCGGGGAAATCCGCGACCTGGAAACCGCGGAAATTGCAGTGCAGGCGTCGCTCACCGGTCACCTGGTACTTTCCACGCTGCACACCAATACGGCTATCGGAGCAGTAACTCGCCTGCAGGATATGGGTATAGAGCCCTTCCTGCTGTCTTCCAGCCTGATTGGTGTCATGGCACAGCGTCTCGTGCGACTTCTGTGCAACGAGTGCAAGGAACCTCACCCCCTGGTGGACGCCGAACGGACGCTGCTCGGGCTGGCCGCCGATGATCACTCTGCCGTGAACGTCTATCGGGCGAAGGGCTGCGAGCAGTGCCACTACAGTGGATACCGCGGCCGCACCGGCATTTACGAGCTCATCGAGGTCACTGACGCGCTGCGTCTGATGATCCATGAGGGTGCGAGCGAGCAGCAGATGCTGGCGGAGGCGCGCAGGCACTATCCGGGGATCCAGGAAGACGGTCGCCGGCGCGTGCTCAGTGGTGAAACCAGCATCGAAGAAGTGCTGCGCGTCACCGCGGTGACCTGAGCGCTGAACCGGCATGACAGCATACCGTTATCAGGCACTGGATCCCGGCGGCAAGCTGGTCAAGGGCGTACTTGAGGGAGACTCCGAGCGTCAGGTGCGCGGCCAGTTACGCACACAGAAGCTGCGGCCGGTGGAAGTGTCGGTGGCGAACCGTCAGGCGGAAGGCAAACGGCGAACGGGCTGGTCCTTTCTGCAGCCACGTATCAGCGTAGCGGAACTCGCTCTGGTGACCCGGCAGCTCGCCACGCTGGTCCAGTCCAACCTGCCGTTGGACGAGTGTTTGCAGGCTGCTGCGGAGCAAAGCCGCAAAGGGCGCACACAGGGTCTCCTGCTGCAGGTGCGCTCCCGCGTTGCAGAGGGCCACACCCTGGCCTATGCCATGGGCGAGTTTCCCCTGGTGTTCAACGAAATGTATCGGGCCATGGTCAACGCCGGCGAACACGCCGGCTTTCTCGGGCCGGTTCTGGCCCAGCTGGCGGATTACAACGAACAGCGGCAGTACACGGCGCAGAAACTGAAAATGGCCATGATCTATCCGTTCATCCTGATTGCCGTGGCGCTGGCGGTAGTCGTGGCACTGATGATTTTTGTCGTGCCGGAACTGATCGGCATCTTCGCACATACCAACCGTGAACTGCCGTTGCTGACCCGGGGCCTGATTGTCGCCAGCGATTTTTCCCGGGATTATGCGCTCTGGGTGCTGGTGGCCATGGTGACCGTGGTGTTCGCGCTGCGCCGCTTGTTGCGTCATCCGCAACGCCGCAGGCGCTGGCATGCACTGCTGTTGCGCATCCCCGGTTTTTCGCGGCTGGTGATTGCAATGGACACGGCCCGCTTTGCCTCGACCCTGAGCATTCTCATGGCCAGCGGGGTGCCCCTGCTGGAGTCGCTGCGGATCGCCGGGCAGGTATTGACCAACCTGCTGCTGCGAGAGGACAGTGCACGGGTGGCGGAGCGTGTCCAGGAGGGCAGTAGCCTGCACCGTGCGCTGCGTGAAAGTGGCCGCTTCCCGCCGATGATGGTGCACATGGTGGCCAGTGGCGAGGCAAGTGGAGAACTGGAGACGATGCTCGCGCGCTCGGCCAGCAATCAGGAGCGTGAGCTGGAAATGACGCTCGGCACGATGATGAGCCTGCTTGAGCCGCTGCTGGTGGTGTTTATGGGCGGGATGGTGCTGCTGATTGTGATGGCCATCCTGCTGCCTATTTTTGATCTCAATACGATGGTGCGATAGTGATATGAAACTCCGGACAACAGCAAGGCGGTCCAGCGGTTTTTCGCTGGTGGAGATTCTGGTGGTACTGGTGATCATGGGGCTGCTGATCAGTGTCGTGGCACCTACGGTGCTGAACCGTGCGGATGAGGCGCGCATCCAGAAGGTGCATGCGGATTTCAAGGCGATTGAGACCGCGCTGAAGATCTACCGCCTCGACAACTATGTGTATCCAAGCACAGAGCAGGGTCTGGAGGCGCTGGTAGAGGCCAGCAACCTGGATCCGCAGCCGCGTAATTTCAAGGAGGGGGGCTACTTGCAGGAGGTACCGCTGGACCCCTGGGGGCGTCCCTACCTGTACCTGAGTCCCGGCGAGAACGGCGAGGTCGACATCTACAGCCTCGGTGCGGACGGGCTGTCGGGTGGTGAGGGACAGAACGCCGACATCGGCAATTGGAAGGAGCGGGACTGAATCCATGCGCGCGCGGGCGGTTGTGGGTGCCCGCCGGGAGTCTGCCGCGCGGCGTCGCGGCTTCAGCCTGGTTGAACTGCTCGTTGTCCTGTTCGTGATTGTCATGATGACCTCGCTGGCAACCTTGAACGTCGGTGATGGCGGGCAGCAGCAGCTGCTTGAGTCGCAGGTGCGGGAGCTGCGTAACGTCGCAGAATTCGCCTTGGAGGAAGCGCAGATGGCCGGGCGTGATATGGGGCTGGTGTTGGCCGTGGACCCACGAGGCACGGAAACCCGGTACCTTTACGACTGGCGCGAACGCCGGCCCGAGGGGTGGCGGGCGCCGGCACTGGCCCGCGATGTGCTTGCGCCGCGCACGCTGGCGGCCGATGTGGAACTGGTGCTGCTGCTCGATGGTGTGCCCGCGACAGATCTGCTCGCCGCGCCGCTGGCTGAAGATGCTGCGCCGCAGGTCGTGTTTTACGCCAGCGGCGAGGTGGCGCCAGGTGCGCTGGAGTGGCGTAGCCGGCAGACCGGAGAGCTGCTGTGGCGACTCGAGTGGGATTTACTGGGGCGAATGGCGATGATGCCCCGCGGACTGGCGGACGACGCGGATGCGCTGCGCTAGGTGGCGGCCCGGCGGGCTGCGCGGTTTCACCCTGGTAGAGGTCATGGTGGCGCTGGCGATTGTCGCCCTGGCCTTGCCCGCGCTGCTTTTTGCCCTGCATCAGCAGGTGGACGGTACCGGTTACCTGCGGGACAAGTCACTGGCGCAGCTGCTGGCCAATAGGAAGCTGGTCGAGTTGCGGCTGCTGACGGCGGCCCGGGCAGAGTTGCTGCAGGGGGCCGACAGCGGCAGTGAAGAGTTTGCCGGGCGCCCCTGGCACTGGCGGCTGGAGAGCACCCCGACGCAGGTGCAGGGCTTTTTCCGGGTTGAAATTTCCGTGCGCGCCGGCGAAGGTGAGAGTGGTCCGCTGCTGTATTCGCTGGTTGCCTTCATGGCCATGCCCGGCGGAGTACGGCCGGGCGTCGCAACGCGGGCATCTGTGGGGGATTCACCTGTTGCGGGTTAAGGGTTTCACGCTGGTGGAAGTGCTGATTGCGCTGGCGATTACGGCCTTCGTTGCCGCGGTAGCCTACAGCGGACTCTCCACGGTCATCAGCGGCGTTGAAAGTACCCGCGTGGTGGCGGAGCGTACCTGGGAGGTGAATCGTGCCCTGCAGATACTGCAGCGAGATCTGCGGCAGTTCGTGAACCGCCCCGTACGTGATGAGTTCGGCGATGAGGAGCCGGCCTTGACCGGCGGGCCCGCGGCGCGCTTCCTGCTCAGTTTCACGCGCACCGGTTGGCACAACCCTGCGGCACAGCCGCGCAGCACGCTGCAGCGTGTCAATTATGTCTGGGAGGATGACAGCCTCTGGCGGGAGAGCTATTCCGTGCTGGATCGTGCAGGCTCCACCGAGCCGCAGCGCGTGCGCCTGCTGGACGGCGTTACGGGCGTCCAGATCACCTTTCTGGCCTCAGTGGCGGCGCTGCAGCCGGGTGCGCGAGGCACAGATGTCGATACGCGCAACTGGCCGGACAACTGGGTGGCGGATACCAGTCAGCCGGAGGCCACACTGGAGCCGCCGGCTGCACTGGAGCTTGCACTGGAACTCGATGACCTGGGCGACCTGCGGATGTTGTATGCACTGCCCCCGCTGTGATCGCTCTGCGCAGCGCGGTGTGGCCCTGGTGGTGGCGCTACTGGTGTTTGGCCTGTGCGCGGCGTTGATGGTGGCTATGCAGCGCGAATTCACGCTGTTCGCGCAGCGGGGTGCCAACCTGTTTCTACAGGATCAGGGCTTTGCGTACCTGCGCGGGGCCGAGGAGTTGGCGGCGGTGGCGCTGGTGATGGACTATGACGCCGACCAGTCCCGGGCGCAGCCTCGGGACGACGGGACTGAGCTCTGGGCGCAGCAGGCGACGCCCTATCCTCTGGACGAGGGCGGCTGGCTGGTGGGTTCACTGCAGGATCTGCAGGGGCGGTTCAACCTGAATGCGCTGGCTGCAGCCCCGTCGGAGGCGGATGAGGGTGGGGCCACGGACCGGTTTACTGCGGCAGAGGAGTTTTTTATTCGCCTGCTGCAGGCGCTGCCTGACGCGCCTCTGGGGCAGGCGGAAGCGGTGGCGGTGACCCGCGCCATCGGCGACTGGCTGGATGCGGACAGCATCCCACGTGCGTATGGCGCTGAAGACGATGTGTACTTCAGCCAGTCGCCACCCTATCGGGCTGCCAACCGGCCGATGGCCAGCGTCAGTGAACTGCGCGCGGTTGCCAATGTCACGCCGCAGCTGTATCTCGCACTGGCGCCCTTGGTGACTGTCTGGCCGCGCACACCTGCATCGCTGAACATTCATACGGCATCGCTGCCCCTGCTGCGGGCAGTCAATGGTGACGGTGATCTGGCGCCCCTGAGTGAGGCCCAGGGCGAGGCGTTGCTGCAAACGCGGGAAGAGCAGGGTGGCTTTGCTGATGTGACGGCCTTTCTCGAGAATCCGGTGTTCGGCGACAAGAGTACGACCAAAGTCCTCGGCTTGCTGGGTGAGAGCTCATCCTGGTTTCTGCTCTCCGCCGAGGTGGAAGTTGCCGAGCGCAAGATGCGCTTGTACAGTGTCCTGCAGCGCGACAAGCGCGAGGTGCGACCGGTCGTGCGTGCGACGGGCAGCCTGTGACTCGCTCGCCATCCCGGTATTGATGACAACGGAGAACGTCCTGTGCAGAACCTAGCCGTCGTGCGCCTGATGGATGATGCGCTTGTCTGGTACCCTCCCGGCGCCGGCGAGCAGCCTCTGCCGCTGCACAGCGCGGAAGACGTGGCAGACTTTGCGGCCAGGCTGCGTAGTGCTCGCTGGCAGGCCTGTTTTGCGGCGCCCGGAGCCGATGTGCGGGTGGTGACGCTTCCCGTGGCACCGGCCGAGAAAAAACACCTGGCGCGTGCGCTGCCCTACCTGTTTGAAGAGCAGGTCGCAGACGATATCGAAGCGCTGCATTTCGCGGCGCGCGCCCTCGACAAGTCCCGCTATGCCGTGGCCATCTGCAGCCAACACGCCATGCAGCGTTGGGCGGAGACGCTGGCGCAGCTGCCGGATCTGCCGCAGTGGGTGCCTGAGGCGCTGTTATTGCCCTGGCGTGCGGGTGAGTGGTGCCTGGTCATGGATGGTGAACAGGTTATCGTGCGCAGCGGTGAGGGTGACGGTTTTACCGTGGAGCGTGAGTTGCTCCCTGCGGTGCTCGAGGCTGCCGCTGAACAACAGCTGCCGGAGGCCATCATCGTCTACGCCGGGGATCACGCCGCGACACTCGAATTGCTGCCGCCGGGCTTGCGTGAACGTGTGCAGTGGCGGCAGGGGAATCTGTGCAGCGCACTGCTGTTGTCCAGCGAGGCGCCGGCGTTGAACCTGCGTCAGGGTGCGTATGCACCGCGCCTGCCGCTGCAGCAATGGTGGAATCACTGGCGCCTCGCGGCCGGTGTGGTCCTGGGCGCCTTTGCACTGCAACTGGCAGCGACCTGGGCTGACTACCGGTCGCTCGCAGCAGAGAACCTGGCGCTGCGCGGAGCCCTTGAAGCGAGCTATCGGCAGGCGATGCCCCAGGGTGCCCTGGTGGATGCCGAACGGCAGCTGCAACGGCAGTTGGACAGCCTCCGTGGTGGCCCCGGTGCCGGCAGCTTCGTACCGCTGCTGGAGCGCGCCGGCGGCGTTATCGCCCAGCGTCCGTCCGCCCGGGTGCTCAGCCTGAATTACAATCAGCGTGGTGGCGAGATGCGGTTGAACATTGTTGCCAGTGACTTTTCTGCCGTTGAGCAATTGCGTGCGGGGCTCGCGGATGCGGGTCTCACCGCTGAAATGGAAAGCAGCAGTGCACAGAGCGATGGTGTGCGCGCACGGATCCGGGTGAAGGGGGCGTGATGAAAACGTGGTGGGTGCGCCTCACAGTGCGAGAGCAGGCAAGCCTGCTCGTGCTGGCTGTCGCCGTGGGTGTCTGGCTGCTCTGGATAGTGCTGTGGGCACCGTTGGCCGCCAAGCGCGACCGCATGGCGGAGCAGAATATTGCGACAGCGGAAGCGCTGGTGCGCGTCGACGCGCTGTCGGCGCTCGTCATTCAGGCACGCGCAGACGGTACGCCGGTTCGTGCCACCAGTAATCTGGCTGCGGTGGTCAATCAAAGCACGGCCCGTTTCGGGCTCGCGGTGAGCAGGCTGCAGCCCGGGGCTGGCGGCGATCTGCAGGTGCGTCTGGAGAATGCCCGGTTTGCCGATCTGGCGGCCTGGCTGCATCAGCTCGAATCGCGCGATGGCCTGATATTCGAGGAGGTTGCAATCACGCAGGCGGGAGGTGCCGGACGGGTGAATGTCACGGTGCGGATCAGCCAGTCATGACCCGGACCCGCCTGCTCATGGGGTGCGTTGCCCTGTGTCTTCTGTTGCTGTTTCTGCTGGCAAGCGCTCCCGCCCATCTGGTTGTTCGTGCCCTCGCGGGCACGCCAGTGGTGGCCGACGGCCTGGCGGGCACGGTGTGGCAGGGGCGCGCAAGTCGCGTCCGAGTGGCGACCAATGCCGGGGTCCTGCACCTGGGCGCTGTGACCTGGTCGCTGCGCCCGCTTTCGCTGCTCGCACTGTCGCCCACCGTGCGGTTCAGCACCCGCTGGGGCACCCAGCAGGTGTCGGGTGAAGCCACGTGGCGGGGTGCGGGCGAGGTCCTGCTGAACGGTGTGGAGGCAAGGTTTGATGCATCGCTGCTGCGTCATGTGGCGCCGGTGGCGCTCACCGGCACCCTGGGTGCACAGATCGACACCCTGCACCTGCGCGATACAGTCCCCCTCGAAGCTGCGGCCAGGTTTACCTGGCAACAGGCGGGCTGGGACTCACCGCAGGGGCTTCTACCGCTGGGCAGCTACGCCGTCGATGTGCGTGGCGCAGCCCCGGCGCCATTGACCGGCAGTATCGTGACGCTCGCGGGGCCGCTGCGCGCCGAGGGAGAGTTGCAGTTGCAGCAGCGCGACTATAGCATCGCCATCTTGTTAACCCACGATGGAGCCTGGGATCCGCTGTTGCAGGAGGCGCTGGCATTGCTGGCCCGGCCCGTGGCGGCAGGCTACGATCTGCGACTCGGTGGTTCGATCCCCGGGCCGGATCGCTGATTCCACACAACCACACAGGAACAAGCACTATGAGCAAACCCGGCCAGCGCAAGTATGAATGTGTCATTTGCGGTTTCATTTATGACGAGGCTCTGGGTATCCCCGAGGACGGCATTGCGCCGGGCACACTCTGGGAGGACCTGCCCGATGGCTGGGAATGCCCCGACTGCGGTATTTCGAAAGAAGACTTCGACCTCATGGAAGGCTGAGCCCGCCTCCCGACTTTCTGGACATCCCCGATGACGACAGCAACCCGGTTGCAAGCCCTGCGTACACTGATGGCGGAGCGGGGTTACGATGCCCTGGTGATTCCGCGTGCCGATGAGCATCTCGGCGAGTACATTCCCCTGCACAACGAACGCCTGCTCTGGGTATCCGGCTTCACCGGTTCTGCAGGTGTGGCGGTCGTCCTGCGTGATGCGGCGGCCATCTTCGTCGATGGTCGCTACACGGTGCAGGTACGGCAGCAGGTTGATGCCGCGCACTTCAGCTACCAGCACCTGATCAAAACCCCGCCTGCACAGTGGTTGACGACGACGTTGCAGGCGGGCGCCCGCGTCGCCGTGGACCCGAGGCTGCACAGTCTGCACTGGTATCGGGAAACGGAAGAGACGCTGCAGGCCTCCGGCATACTGCTCTGCGCCGATGCAGACAACCTTGTGGACCAGTGCTGGCTGGACCGTCCCGACGCCGATGTGCGCCCGGCATTGCTGCTGGACGAGACCTTCACCGGTGAGTCAAGCGCCAGTAAACGCGCCCGGATCGCGGCGGGTCTGGACGCGCATCGCGCTGACGCCGCGTTGGTGTTCGCTCCGGACTCGGTCTCCTGGTTGCTCAACCTGCGTGGGCTGGATGTCCCCTGCCTGCCGGTGCTGCAGTCCATGGCGCTGCTCCGACGCGACGGGTCTGTCGACCTTATCGTGGATCCGCGGCGCATGCCGGAGGGCTGGCAGCTTCACTGCGGCGCCGATGTGCGGCTGCATGCGCCGGAGGTCGCGGCGACGCTACTCGGCGGGCAGTCAGGCTGCCGGGTATTGGCGGACCCGCACACCGCAAACGCCTGGAGCCAGCAGCTTTTGCAGGACGGTGGGGCTGCCCTGATCGCCGCGCCGGACCCGGTGCTGCTGCCCAAGGCCTGCAAGAACGCCGTGGAAATTGCTGGCGCGCGCAGTGCCCACGTGCGCGATGCGGTCGCCGTGGTCCGTTTTCTTGCCTGGCTGGATACGGAACTCCAGGCGGGTCGCTATCATGATGAAGCGGGCCTTGCTGATCAGCTGCTGGCCTTTCGTGAGGAAGGCCAGCACTTTCAGGGACCTTCGTTCGAAACCATTTCGGCCGCCGGCGGCAATGCCGCTATGTGCCACTACAATCACCGGAATGGCACCCCGGCGCGGTTGCCACCCAACTCGGTGTATCTCGTGGACTCTGGCGGCCAATACACCGACGGTACCACCGACATCACACGTACCGTGGCAATTGGCGAACCACCGGCCGAGGTCCGCGAGCTGTTCACGCGGGTGTTACAGGGTCATATCGCGCTGGACCAGGTGCAGTTTCCGGAGGGGACAACCGGCACCCACCTGGATGTGCTGGCGCGCCAGCCGCTCTGGCGTGCGGGTTTCGACTACGACCACGGGACGGGGCACGGTGTCGGCGCCTTTCTCAGCGTGCACGAGGGTCCGCAACGTATCGGCCGGGCCTGGGGCGCAACCACCCTGCAACCGGGCATGATCCTCAGCAACGAGCCCGGTTATTACCGGGACGGCGCCTTCGGTATTCGCTGCGAAAACCTGGTGGTGGTGCAGGCGGTGGAGGGTGATCTGGAAACACCGATGTACGGCTTTGACGCCCTGACGCTGGTACCCTTCGACCGGCGGTTGATCGACGCCGGCATGCTGTCGCGCGATGAGCGGAGATGGATCGACAGCTACCACAGGCGCGTGGAGGACGCGGTGGGCCCGCTGCTGGCGGGGGCTGATCGACAGTGGCTGGCCCAGGCCTGCGCACCGCTCGCGGCCAGCTGATGCCCCGGGGGCTTTTGTGTACACTGTGAGTAATAATGAGAATACCGGGGGTCGAATACCATGGTTGTAGCACAGGCGGACCACTGGTCCTCGCGATTTGCTTTCCTGATGGCGGCTGTTGGCTTTGCGGTCGGACTCGGCAATATCTGGCGTTTCCCCTACATCACGGGTGAGAACGGTGGCGCGGCGTTTGTCATCGTCTATCTGCTCTGTGCCTTTGGCATAGGGATGCCCATCCTGATCGCGGAGCTGATGATTGGGCGCCGCGGTCAGGCCAGCCCGCCGGCGGCGATGGCGGCGGTTGCGGTGGAGAGTGCACGCAGTCGGCAGTGGCAGTGGGTGGGCGGCATGGGTTTGCTCGCGGCCTACACCATCGAGATCGTCTACGCGGTCATTGTGGGCTGGGTATTGTGGTATCTCTTCAAGGCGGTTACCACGGGTTTCGTCGGTGTCGATGCGGTAGACGCCGCCGCGCAATTCAGTGCCGTGCAGGCGGATACCGCAGGGATGCTGTTCTGGACGCTGGTGGGGCTGGCGATCACCGGGCTGATCATCTATGCCGGCGTCAAGGACGGCATTGAGCGGGCGGTGGTGGTGATGATGCCATTGATGTTTATGCTGCTCGTTGGCCTGGCCGTCTACAACTATTTCGCCGGGGGGTTCAGCGCGGCCATCGACTGGCTGTTCACGCCTGACTTCAGCAAGATCGGCCCGGATGCTGTGCTCGCGGCGATTGGTCAGGCGTTTTTCTCCATCGGGGTGGCGATGGGCGGCATGATGATTTACGGCTCGTATCTGCCCAAGTCGATTTCCATTGGCCAGTCAGCGCTGATCGTGGTGATTGCGGATACCTTCGTCGCGCTGCTGGCGGGCCTGGTGATATTCCCAGCCGTGTTCAACTACGGGCTGGATCCCGCCGCGGGGGCCGGCCTCATTTTCCAGACTCTGCCGGTTGCCTTTGCCCAGATGCCAGGGGGGCAGGTGTTCGGCCTGCTGTTCTTCACCATGCTGTCGGTGGCCGGCATCACCTCAATGGTGGGCCTTGTGGAGTGCGTAAATGCCTGGATCGACGAGCGGTACGGCATGTCGCGCCACCGCAGTACCTTGCTGGTCGTCGGCTCCATCGCCGTGCTCAATGTGCTGAGCATCCTGTCCTATAACGTGTGGGTGGATCTCAGGATCGGTGGTCTCAACTTTAATGACGCCGTGGATTATTTCTCCAACCAGATACTCCTGCCGTTGGGCGGCCTGTTGATTGCGGTGTTTGCCGGCTGGGTTATGACCTCCCGCGCGAGTCGCGATGAACTCTCCAGCATGCACGGCCTGGGGTATGCGCTTTGGCGCTTCACGATTCGCTTTGTCGTGCCGCCCGCGCTGGTGGTCATTTTCGTGCGCGGTGTGACAGGCTGACACCGCGCGGATTTGCCCATCTCGGGTTTGCGCCCGCGGAGAACCCATGCTGACAGCTTTCAATGATTTCCTCTGGGGCCAGGTGCTTGTTCTGGTACTGGTGGCCGTAGGCCTGTTGTTTACCGTAGCGTCGCGCGGCGTGCAGTTTCGCTATTTCAGGCGCATGTTCGGTGTGTTGCGCGGGGGCATGCACCATGAGCGCGGCCAGGTGAGTTCCTTCCAGGCATTGGTGGTGTCGGTGGCGGGCCGCGTGGGCAGCGGTAATATCGCCGGCGTTGCCGTGGCCATCACCCTCGGCGGCCCGGGTGCGGTGTTCTGGATGTGGCTGATTGGATTGATGGGCATGGCCACGAGCTTTTTCGAGTGTTCCCTGGCGCAGCTGTTCAAACGCACGGAACCCGACGGCAGCTTTCGCGGCGGGCCGGCCTATTACCTGACGCACGGCGTTGGGCAGCGCGGTCTGGCCGCTGTGTATTCCGTGTTGCTGCTGGTCACCTTTGGCCTCGGTTTCAATGCGGTACAGTCCTACGTTGTGGCAACGTCCCTGGCGGAATCCTTTGGTATCTCCACCTGGATCACCGGCGTGGTCATGGTAGTGGTGCTGGGTTCAGTGATTTTCGGCGGCATTCGTCGCATCGCGCTGGTCTCCGAGGTGATTGTGCCGATCATGGCGCTTATGTACTTCCTCGCGGCGCTCGTGGTGATTGCGCTGCATATCACCGAGGTCCCCGCCGCGTTGTGGATTATCGTGAAAAGTGCGTTTGGGCTTGAACAGGCTGTGGGTGGTGGGCTCGGTGCCGTGATTCTGCAGGGGGTCAAACGGGGTCTGTTCAGCAACGAGGCGGGGCTCGGCAGCGCTCCCAATGTCGCGGCGGTGGCGCATGTGCCGCACCCCGCCAATCAGGGCGTGGTGCAGGCTTTCAGCGTATTTATTGACACCATGATCATGTGTAGCTGCACCGCTGTGATTATCCTGCTTTCCGATGTGTACCAGCCGGGTGCGGCGGATGTGGATGGTGTGTTGCTCACCCAGCTTGCCATGGGCAGCCACGTGGGCAGCTGGGGTGCCACGTTCGTATCGGTCGCTCTCGTGCTCTTCGCCTTCAGCTCTATCCTCTACAACTACTACCTCGGTGACAACAGCCTGAGCTTTTTCAGTCACGACGACGCCACGGTGGCAAACGGGTTCCGCGTGGCTGTGCTGGGGCTGGTGTTCTGGGGCTCTTTGCAGGATCTCAGCACTGTGTTCGGCTTCGCCGAAATCACCATGGGACTGCTGGCATTGGTCAACCTGGCCGGACTCGTCTGGATGTACCGGATTGGCATGCGTCTGCTGCGCGACTACGACACACAGCTGCGCCAGGGTGTCGAGCCGCGCCTGCGGCCGGAAGCCTGGCGCGACCTCGATATCGATACGAAGTCCTGGCCGGGTTAGCGGGCTTCACGCGCAGCGCTTGCTCACAGCACCGGTGAAAACAGGCGCGCCGCGCCCATGGCAAGGGGAAACCAGGCTGGTTTGCCGTCGATTTCGGCGGGCGTGACCTCGCGGCACTGCTGTAGATCCGCCTCCAGCATGGCCTGTACCTCGCTGGCAAACTGCTCGCCGTCCACCAGCAGGGTAATTTCGAAGTTCAGCCTGAAGGAGCGGTTATCGAAATTGGCGGTGCCTATGCCCGCCAGGTGATTGTCCATGAGCAGGACTTTCTGGTGCAGGAAGCCGCCCTGATAGCGATAGACCTTCACGCCAGCGGGCAGCAGCTCCCGTGTGAACGACCAGTTTGCCATACCGACAACCGGGCCGTCGGGTTCATCGGGGATTATGACACGCACATCGACACCACGCAGCGCCGCCAGCTGCAGCGCGGACACAATACTCCGGTCGGGTACGAAATAGGGGCTGGCAATCCAGATCCGTTGCCGCGCGGCCACGATAACCTGCAGGAACATCAGCCCGGCCTGCTCCAGAATACTGGAGGGGTCCGATGGGAATACGAGGACGTTCTCGTTGCCCTGGTGCCCGTCCTCTGCGTCCGGGTGTACCACGCTGAGCACGCGCTGGGTTGCCCAGCGCCAATCCGTGGCGAAGGCCAGCTCGACACCCAGCACGGCTGGCCCCTGTAGGCGCAGGTGGGTGTCGCGCCAGTGGCCGATACGCGGGTCCAGGCCAAGGTATTCGTCGCCGATATTGTGCCCGCCCACCCAGGCGACGCGGCCGTCTACCACGACGATTTTGCGGTGATTGCGAAAGTTCAGCTGAAACCGGTTACGACGACCCTGCGTCGTGTTGAATGCGGCAACCTGCACGCCGGTCTGGCGCAGCTGGCGGCAGAGCCCGGTGCGGTGGAAGTTGCGGCTGCCAATCTCGTCGTACAGCACATGTACGCTGACGCCCGATCGAGCCTTGTCCGACAATACCCTGCCAATACGACGACCGAGGTTGTCGTCGCGAATGATGTAGGATTCCAGCAAGATGTGATGCTCTGCGGATTCCAGCCCGACGAGGATACTGTTGAAAGTCTGTTGGCCGTCAATCAGCAGTTCAACGGCGTTGCCGCTGGCCGCGGGTATGCCGGTGAGGTTGAACAGGGCGTTATACACCGGTTCGGCGGGTGAGCTGGCGACCAGGTGCTTGGCGACTTCGGCTCGCGTCTGCTGCAGCAGCTCGCGTGTTTCCTGCTCCACCGCGTTGCGTTGTTCCAGGTAACCATCAAACTTGGTGCGGCCGAACACCAGATAGCAGGGCACGGCGAGGTAGGGCATGGTGAGCAGCGAGATGGCCCAGGCGATTGCGCCCTGCGCCGTGCGCACGTTGATGATAGCCTCCACGGCCGATACGATGCCCAGTGCGTAGAACAAGACCACCGCTACTGCGATAATCTCGGTGTACATCTCGAGCTCCAAGCGGCCTACCCGGCCCCCGCCAGCAAATGCCGGCGCAGGGTCTGAATGTCCGTTGCGGTGAGCGCCAGGCCATCACGGACATAGGCATCGAAGCTGCCCCAGCGCGCATCAATCTCGTCGAAGCCTGCCTGTAGCCAGCGTGCGTCCACACTCAACATGGTGGCCACGGTCGCGGCTGCAGCCTCGCCCTTGAACACCCGCAGCAGCATCAGCTCGCGACTGCGGGCATCCAGCGCCGGCTCGCGGCTGGCGAGGTAGTCCTGGATAATCTGCTCGTCGGGAACCCCCAGAATGCGCAGTAGGATAGCGGCAGCGAATCCGGTGCGGTCTTTGCCAGCAGTGCACTGCCAGACTACAGGGCGACCCTCGGCCTTGAGCACAGCGTGCATGAATTGACGATATTGCGGCGTGAACTCGTCGGCAAACTGTCGGTTGGCCTGAAGCATGAAGGCATCGGCATCGAACCCTGTGAGATTGTCGCTCTCGATCCGCGCACGCAGCTCGCTCACCATGGCGTTGTTACCGGCATCAAGGGTGGGGATACTCAGCTGCGTAAACGGCGCGTCTTCGGGGACGCGGCTCGGTTCCTCCTCGCGTTCGCCGACAGAGCGGAAGTCGATCAGTGTGTCCAGCTGCAGGCGTTCAAGCTGCTGCAGGTCACTGCGTGTTGCGGTGGCGAAGTGTCCTGAACGGTACAGCTTCCCCCAGGCTACGCGGCGGCCGTCTTCAGTGGTGTAGCCGCCGAGGTCGCGGAAATTGTGGATACCTTCGAAGCCCAGCAGGCGGGCGGACTCCCGTTCAGTGTCGGGCAAATCCGCAGGCAACTGCACGGGTGCAGGCGGTATGAACTGGATAACGGCCAGTGCGATAAGGAACACGGCCAACAGCAATTTGTACCAGAACGCTCGTGACATGCGGTATCCGTCTGGAGGAAAGCCCCGCGCAGGATACCACCCCCGCGCGGACGTTCGTAGCCGCTTATTCGAGTAGTTCGGGCTGCTCCGCAACAATCACGTCGTACAGTGGCTGGAAGCTGAACCAGCCCGCCAGGGGCGAGCCAACAGTGGCTCGGGTCTGCCGCGCACATTCCGCGTTGATCAGCTTTGGTGTGCCGGCGGCCTCGGCCAGGAGTTGTGCCTGGCAGGAGCGCTCCATGGTGATAAACCACCAGGCGGCCTCGTCCACGCTTTCGCCTACGGTCAGCAGGCCGTGGTTCTGCAGGATGGCGGCCTTGCTGTCGCCAAGCGCGGCTGCGATTCGTTCGCCCTCGGAGTTGTCCAGCACAACGCCGGTGAAGTCGTCGAACAGCACGTGGTCCTCATAAAAGGCGCAGGCGTCCTGGGTGATCGGATCCAGCGTGCGTCCCAGGGATGCCCAGGCCTTGCCATACAGCGAGTGCGAATGGGCCGCAGCAGTGACCCGTGGGTGTGCCATGTGGATGCGTGAATGGATGGTGAAGGCCGCGCCGTTGAGCAAGCCGTCACCCTCTAGGACATCGCCGGTGTGGCTGACCAGCAGGAGGTCGGACACCCGCATTTGTTTGAATGAACGCCCCATGGGATTGACCCAGAAGTGATCCCTGTGTTCCGGGTCGCGTACCGTGACGTGGCCTGCAACACCTTCGTCGAAACCGAACTTGCCAAACAGGCGCAGTGTCGCAGCAAGGCGCTGTTTGCGCTCGGTACGCAGCTCGCTGAGGGACTTGTCGGTGGATTCACCGCCCATGCCGCTGGTGTCGCGGTTCATGATGATGTTGTTCGCAGTACGCATTTCAGTGCCTCTTCCGTGTATATTCAAACTTCCAGTGTAGACGGTTTATGCGTGCGCGGGCGTCAAACACTTTACATATTAACTAAATCTAATATAACGTTATGAGCATTGCCGGAGGTGCAACAGGAATGTCAGAGATGGATGCTGCCGCAATGGCCCGGCAGGCGCGACAGGCGGTTGCCTTGCTCAAGGAACTCGCCAATGAACAGCGGCTGCTGATTCTGTGCTCTCTGGTCGAGGGCGAGTGCTCTGTAGGTGCTCTGAATGCGGGTCTGGATCTGTCGCAGTCCGCCTTGTCGCAACACCTCGCGCGCCTGCGCGAAGCAGGCCTCGTGAATGCCCGGCGTGACGGGCAGCAGGTGTATTACTCAATTGCTGCAGGCGAGGTAGCTGCGGTGCTACAGGTGCTGCACTCTCTGTACTGCGGCGAGGAGCAACGCTGAGCATGAGTCACCCATTGGACCGTGTGGTGAACTACACCCTGGGTGGCGGCCTGCCCAAGCTGCTGTTCGTGATTGGCATCGTGGCGGGGATACTGTCACTGGTGTTAACGCCGCGTGAGGAAGAACCGCAGATCGTAGTGCCAGTGGTCGATGTGTTTGTCGAGGCGCCCGGGCTGACCGCCGGGCAGGTAGAACGACAGGTGGCGGTCCCTCTGGAAAAATTGCTGGCGCAGATTCCAGGGGTCGAACATGTGTACTCCACAACGACTGCCGGGCGCTCGGCGGTCACGCTGTCGTTCTATGTTGGTGAGGATCGTGAAGAAGCCCTGCTGAACACGTACAACAAGCTGTATTCTAATCCCCAGCTGTTGCCGGCCGTTGTCAGCCGTTGGCACCTGAGTCCGGTGGAGGTCGATGACGTTGCGATCGTGGTGCTCGCATTGTGGTCGGAGGCTCCGGAGCGCTACAGCGACTATGATTTGCGTCGTGTGGCGGATGAACTGAGTACGCGGCTGCAGCGCCTGCCAGACACGGGGGAAGTGACGGTAACCGGTGGCCGTACCCGTCAGGTACAGATACTGCTTGACCCGGAAAGCCTCGCCGCTCGGCGCACCAGTGCGGCCGAAGTGAGCGCGGCCCTGGCGGCATCCAACCACCTGCAATCCGCCGGCCGCTGGACTTTCAACAACGAGTCGATTCTGCTGGAGAGCGGGGATGCGCTGCGCGGTGCCCACGAGTTGCCCGGGCTGGTTGTGAATGTGATCGATGGTGTGCCTGTGTATTTGCGCGATGTTGCGCGGATTGTGGACGGGCCGCAGGAACCGGCGAGCTACACCTGGATCAGCTTTGCCGGAGACCGCACGGCAAATGGGCAGTCCCCGTCGCGTTATCCCATGGTGAAACTGAATGTCGCCAAGAAGCCGGGTACCAATGCAGTGGGCCTTGCGCAGCGGGTGCACGCAGAGCTCGACGCGCTGCAGCGCGAATTGCTCCCGGCGCAGATGCACGTGAGTGTATTGCGCGACTATGGGCAAACGGCGGATGAAAAAGTCAACAACCTGGCCAGCAGTCTGGGCTTTGCCATCGTTACCGTGGTGGTATTTATCAGCGTATTCCTGGGCTGGCGCGCCGGCCTGGTAGTGGGCCTTGCGGTGCCAATCTGCTACGGGTTTACGCTGGCGCTGGACATGGCCTTCGGTTACACCATCAACCGCGTTACCCTGTTTGCATTGATTCTCGCCCTCGGCTTGCTGGTGGATGATCCCATCACCGGTGTCGACAATATCGCACGCAATTTTGCCGTCGGCAGCGGTGCGCGCGCGCGACGCATTGTCGATGCAATGGCAGAGATTCGTGTGCCGTTGCTGATGTCGACCCTGACCATCGTCGTGGCTTTCCTGCCTTTGGCATTTATCACCGGTATGATGGGGCCGTATATGGCGCCCATGGCCTTTAACGTGCCCATCGCCGTTATCAGCAGCACGCTGGTCGCCTTTCTTGTCACCCCCTGGCTTGCCGGGCGCCTGCTGCCCTCGGTGGACAGCCCGGCGCTTGACGCATTGGCGGGGGATAGCGGTGCCAGCAGCCATGGCCTGTACGCCCGGCTGGTGGGGCCCCTGCTCGCACACCGGGGTAGAGCTCGTCTGGTGGTGTGGGTGGTGATTGTGCTGTTTCTGCTCGCAGCCAGTCTCCCCTTGCTGCGCCTTGTGCCTTTGAAATTGCTCCCCTACGACAACAAGAACGAGGTCCAGGTGCTGGTTGACTTACCGGAGTCGGCCACCCTCGAACAGACGGCGGCGTTGACCCAGCGTGTCATGCAGTCCCTGCTGCGAGTGCCCGAGGTACAGACCGTGGCCGCATTTGTCGGCGAGCCCTCGCCGATCGATTTCAACGGCATGGTGCGCCGGCATTACCAGCGTGTGGCGCCGCAGCTGGCTGACATCCGAGTGGTACTGGTGGACAAGGCAGCTCGCGAGCAGCAATCACACGGCGTTGTGCTGCGGATCCGGGCGTTGCTCGCGCCGTTGCAGGCCGAGGGGGTGCATCTGAAGGTGGTGGAGGTACCTCCGGGTCCCCCCGTGATGAGCACGCTGGTGGCAGAGGTGTATGGCGACACGTTGACACCGTATGAACAGCAGCAGGCTGCCGCCCGACAGTTGGCGGCGCGGCTGGCCCGAGAGGCCCATGTGGTGGAGGTGGATACCTCGGTAGAGGCGCGGCAGATGCGCTGGCGTTTTGTCGCGGACAAGCCGCGAGCGGCACTGTCCGGCGTGTCGACGGCGGATATCAATGACACCATTGCCATGGCGAACGAAGGTCTGGTGGCAGGGTATTTGCAGGAGGCCAGTGAGGCGGTGCCCTTGCCCCTGCTGCTGCGCCTGGCCCCCGAACAGCGTGTCTCGCCACATGATTTTGCACGCTTGCAGGTCAAGGGGCGTGCCGGCATCACCCAGGCCAGCAAGGCCAGCGGGCTGGATGCGGCGCCGCAACCCCTGGTGGCGCTGGGCGAGCTTGGGGAGTTTCGGCAATTGGCGGCCGATCAGGCGATCTACCGCAAGGACCTGCGCCCGGTGGTGTATGTCACTGCTGAGCTGTCGGGCCGTCCTCCCGCCGATGTGATTGCCGATATCGTAGCCGACCAGGGCACCAGCCCGGGCAGTGCGAACGACTGGCCACAGCGCAGCTTCCTCAATCCTGGCGGCGGTGATGGCTGGGAGCTCCCCGAGGACATCGAGGTGCGCTGGACGGGTGAGGGGGAGTGGCGGATCACGGTCGATGTGTTCCGCGATATGGGGTTGGCATTCGCTTTCGCCCTGGTGGCAATCTTCTTTGTGTTGCGGGTGCAAACCAATTCCTCCGCACTGTCGCTGATTATCATGGCGGCCATCCCATTGACCGTGATCGGCATCATGCCAGGATTCTGGTGGCTGAATATGTTGGGAGAGCGGAGTGTTGCGGGTGCTCCCGACCCGGTGTTGTTCACCGCAACGGCGATGATCGGCATGATCGCGCTGGCGGGGATCGTGGTGCGCAATTCACTGATCCTTGTTGAGTTTGTTACGCAGGCCCGGGATCGGGGAGCGAGCATTCGCAACGCTCTGCTGGAAGCAGGGCATGTGCGCATGCGTCCGGTGCTGTTGACGGCGGGCACAACCTTGCTCGGTAACCTGGTGATTATTCTGGACCCGGTCTTCAGCGGCCTGGCGCTGGCAATTATTTTCGGCATCATCGCGTCGACCCTGTTGACGCTGGTGGTGGTGCCTGTGGTGTATCTACTGGTCTTCGACCGAGAGACCGGGGAGGTCGCAAGCAATGCGTAGTGTCTGGAAATGGGTGCCGGCTCTGGCGGCGATCGTGGTGCTGGTGCTGATGGTGAGCTGGATGGCCGGGGTCTTCGATGACCGCCTTGCGCCAGGTCTTGCGCCGCCTCCTGTTGAGGCACAGCAGGCGGCCTATCTCGTAACCATGGAGGACGTCGCCATTACCGAACCGGTGCCGGGCTCTGTGGAAGCGAAACAGGCGACGCTGATATCGTCACGCATCATGGCGCGCATCGAGCGGATACTGGTGCGCGCCGGAGACACCGTCAGCGAGGGGCAGCTCCTGCTGGAGCTGGAAAAGACGGATCTGGAAGCGCGTGTTGCCCAGGCCAGTAATCAGATTACCGCTGTGCGCGCCCGCTTCACGGAAGCCGAACGCAACCTGCAGCGCAGCATTGAGTTGCAGGATCGTGGCCTGCTTTCGGCGTCCGATCGGGATGCTGCCCAGGCAACGCGCGACAGCCTGCAGGCTGATCTGCAGCGCGTGCAGCAAGGGCTCGAGGAAGCACGCGCGGCGCTGGCCTATGCCTCTATTCGTTCGCCACTGGATGGCCGGGTTGTGGACCGCTTTGCAGAGCCGGGTGATACGGCAGCCCCAGGTACACGACTGTTGTCGCTGTACAATCCGCTGTCGCTGCGGGTGGAAGCAAGCGTTCGCGAACAGTTGGCAGTGAGCCTGACCGTGGGCCAGACGGTACCGGTGAGCCTGCCGGCACTGGACAGCAGGGTGAGTGGCAGTATCGAGGAGATCGTGCCGGCGGCCGAGCCCGGTTCCCGGAGTTTTCTGGTTAAGATCCGTCTGCCCTACGATGACCGGCTGCTGCCGGGATTGTATGCACGCATTGAAGTGCCGGCGGGCAGTGAGCAGCGCATCCGTGTGCCCGAGACGCTGCTGGCACGGGTGGGACAGCTGTGGGTGGCTTACGTTGCAGGTCCGGAGGGGCCAGAACGCCGGTTTTTACGCGTTGGCAAGCGCAACGCCGATGGCCGGGTCGAGGTCGTTGCCGGTTTGGAGCCTGGCGACCGCGTGCTACCGGCAACCGCAGACCCGTGAGCTAGGTCAGCCGTCCTTGCGCAGGTTATCCGGGCCCCAGTAGGCTTTCATGCTGCTGATCTTGCCGTTGTCATCGAATTCAAACACATCGATGACGTCAATCTGCATTCCCGGCATGACAACGTGAAACGGGAAGGCGACCGCATTGCCAGCGCAGCGCACCTGCCCTGACAGCCGCAGTTTGGCGCCGGCGCCCAAGGCACCCTGGTAAAACGCGCAGATGGCATCCAGGCCGCGGTGCGGCTCCGTGCCAACCGGGTCTTCTACCACCGCATTGTCGGCGTACATGCCGCGAATAATCTCTACGTCGGACTTTTCAAAGGCCTCAACGTAGCGTTCTACCATGGCGATCTTGTCTGCATTGTTCATCAGTGACCTCGTTTTCTGTGGTGTGCCTTCAATAGCCGCACAGGGTGGCATAGCGGTTTTTGTGGAAACCGGTGTCGCCAAAAATCTGCATGGCAGTGCGTGCGCGTTTCAGGAAGAACCCGATCTCGAGCTCATCGGTTACCCCGATGCCGCCGTGCATCTGCACGGCCTCATTGGTGGCGTGCCTGCCCAGGTCGTTGAGAGTGGCCTTGGCGAGGCTGGCCATAATGGCCAGCTGCTGTGGCTGCTCGTCCACGACGGTCAGCGCCTGCAGGACCACGGAGCGTGCAAGCTCCAGCTCCGCCTGTAAGCTGGCCGCGCGGTGTTGCAGGGCCTGGAAGCTGCCAATGGGCACGCCGAACTGCACGCGCTCCTTCAGCCAAGCCACCGTACGCGCGAACACTTCTTCAACGCTGCCCAGCATTTCGGCCGCCATGGCGATGCGACCGCGGTCGAGCACGTCGTCAAGCCAGGAACCGGCTTCACCCTCGGTGCCGATGACCTGGTTGCTGGCGATGCTGACCTCGGTAAAATGGATATTGGCGGCGTTGCGGCTGTCGGCTATCACGGTGCGTTCGATGTCAACGCCGGCCGTGCCGCGCGGGACCAGCACCACCGAGAGACCGTCGCGGCTGCTTGTCTCGCCTGCGCTGCGGGCGACTACCAGCAGGGCATCCGCCGAATGACCGTCGAGTACAAACAGCTTCTCACCGGAAAGCAGAAAGCCGTCACCCGACCTCTCCAGCCGGGTGGCGATATGGTGCGGTCGGTGATGGTGTCCTTCCTCCAGCGCCAGCGCCAGCGTGAGTTCACCCGCTGCGACCTGTGGCAGGTAGTCTGCTTTCTGGGCTTCGGTGCCGCCCAGCAACAGCGCGGATGCGCCGACAACCGCCGTGGCGAACAGCGGGCTCGCGGCCAGGGTGCGGCCGGTTTCCTGTAACACCACGCCGAGGCCACTGAAGCCGAAGTCCAGGCCGCCAACGTCCTCGGGCAGGATCACGCTCGCCCAACCCAACTCCGCCATGTGCCGCCAGAGCTCCGGGTCATAACCCAGCGGGTCGCGGGCGTCGCGCAGGGCGCGCAGGGCGCTGACGGGCGACTGTTTCTGCAGAAATTCGCGTGCTGTTTCGGCCAGCAAGCGCTGCTCTTCATTCAAAACCAGTGCCATGCTGTTCTCCTCAGGACTCGGTGACTGCTTTGGGGGGCTGCGGCAACTGCAGGACGTGGTTGGCGATCACATTCAGCTGCACTTCGCTGGTGCCGCCGGCGATGGTCATGGCTTTTGACATCGCCCAGAGGCGGGTGGTGTCGAGCTCCTCCGGCGTGAACCCGGGCGCCTCCCAGCCCAGGCCGCGGGTGCCCATAATGGCCAGCAGCAGCTCGTTCTTGTCCTTGATGGCCTCCGTACCAAGGTACTTCATCGCCAGTCCGACGGTGCCCTTGATGCCCGCCGCGCGTTCTTCAAAGCTGCGCATGTGGGTCAGTCCGATCGCATGCATACGCATTTCGTAGTCGACCAGGTCGCTGCGCAGCTGTGGGTTGGCGATGCGGCCGTCGGTGAACTCCAGATAGCGACGCGCGGCCTCAACCGGAGGGATTTCCTTGCGCGGCGAATCTCCGCCGATTTCCGCCATCAGCTTGCGCTCGTGGACCAGCAGCGCCTTGGCCACCGACCATCCCTGGTTCAGCTTGCCGACCAGGTTGCTCTTCGGCACGCGAACGTTGTCGAAAAAGGTCTGGCAGAACTCGGAGTCACCGCTGATCAGCTCAATCGGCGTGGTGCTCACCCCGGGGCTTGCCATGTCGATGAGCAGGAAGCTGATGCCCTCCTGCTTCTTGGCGTGGGGATCGGTGCGTACCAGGCAGAATATCCAGTCTGAGCGGTCCGCGGCCGTTGTCCATATCTTGCTGCCGTTGACCAGGAAGTGATCCCCCTGGTCCTCGGCCCGTGTTTGCAGGCTGGCGAGGTCGGAGCCTGCGCCGGGCTCGGAGTAGCCCTGACACCAGCGAAACTCACCGTTAACGATGGCCCGCAGGTGCTCCTGCTTCTGTGCCTCACTGCCATATTCCAGCAGCGCCGGTCCCAACATCCACAAACCCAGACTGTACAGGGGGGTGCGCGCGTTGATGCGCTTCATTTCTTCTTTCAGAATCTGCCCCTGCTGCGGCGTGAGGCCGCCGCCGCCATAGGCCGTGGGCCATTCCGGCGCTGTCCAGCCGCGGTCGCGCATCCGCTCGAACCAGACGCGTGCATCTTCGCTGGCAAAGCTGCCGCGGCGTCCGCCCCAGTACTGTTCTTCCGGTGTATTGGGCAGTCGCTGCGAAGCGGGGCAGTTGGCTTCCAGCCATTGCCGCGTTTCCTCGCGAAACTGGTCTAGGTCTTCCACGCGCAATCTCCTGTGTTACGGCCGTTTTCGCGCTGCCGGAAAGGCGCGCGCGGCGAGTGTGCCAAGGGTAATGACCGCGCCGGTATAAGCAAACGACTGAGGGCATTGCCGGGTCCGAGATGCAGCACTGGTATAGAGCAGCAAACCCTCCACGGCTGTGCAATCACCTGCGTCGAGTTCAGTGCTGCGTACCGCCGGAATTGACGCTCTTGTGGGCTCTGGTTCATGCTCCGGCGCTGGAATTCATTCACGAGGGCAGGCAATGCAGCGTTTCACGAACAGGGTGGTCATGGTCACGGGTGCCGGCAGCGGTATTGGACGCGCAGCGGCGGTGCGCATAGCTGCTGAAGGTGGCAGCGTGTACTGCGTGGATATCAGTCAGGCTGGCCTCGACGAAACCGTGGCGACCATCACGGCGGCGGGCGGCGAGGCAACTGGACAGTGTTGCGATGTGTCTGATGAAACACAGGTCAAGGATACGGTGGCCGCCTGTGTTGCCCGCTATGGCAGCCTTTACGCGCTGGTGAACATGGCCGGCATTCTGCGTTTCGACGATACTGATGCGATTGCACTGGACGCTTTCCAGCGCGTCATTGCGGTCAACCTGACGGGGACGCTGCTGCTCTGCCGGGAAGTCCTGCCTCACCTGATGGAGACCCGGGGCAGTATCGTAAACGCAGCGTCCACTGCGGCGCTCGCCGGACTGCCCTGTGGCGCAGCGTATTCAGCGAGCAAGGGTGGCGTGCTGGCGATGACACGCAGTATCGCCGTCGAATTTGCCAAGCGCGGCGTACGGGCCAACTGCGTCTGTCCCGGCGATATCAACAGCGGCATGACCACCGGTATCGAGTGGCCACCCAACATGGATTTTGAATTGATCGGACGTATTTCCTCTCTGTCCGGTCCAAAAGATGCCGAGGTCATGGCCGGGGTCATTGCCATGCTGGCATCCGAGGATGCAGTGCATATCACCGGCGAGGACATCCGGGTCGACGGTGGCACACTTTCCTGATGTTTGTGCAGCGTCCTCGTAGGCGCTGCTCGCTACTCTGAATCGCTCAATCTGACGCTCACCTCGCGCCGCTCATCGCCGCGGCGCAGGGTGATTGTCACTGTGTCGCCCGGTTCATGCTGCTCGATCAGGCTCAGGTAATCGTCATTGCTGCGCACGGCCTCGCCGTCCACGGCAGTGATTATGTCCCCCAGAAGGATTTCCCCTCGCGCGTTGCGGTAGGCACCGCGGATGCCTGCGCGGTCTGCAGGCAGGCCAGGGAATACGCGCACCACAGGCAGCCCCTCAATCCGGTAGCGACGAATCCAGCGATCGCTGGCCAGTTCCAGGCCGAGACTGGGCCTCTGGATACGGCCGTAGCTGATCAGCTGGGGCACCACTTCCCGAACCGTGTTCACGGGAATCGCAAAGCCGATGCCCGCACTGGCCCCGCTGGGGCTGTAGATAGCGGTGTTCACGCCCACCAGTTGCCCCATGGAATTGAGCAGGGGCCCGCCCGAGTTGCCCGGGTTGATGGCGGCATCGGTCTGGATGACGCCGCGGATGGTGCGGTTGCCCGGCGCGCGGATCTCGCGCCCCAGTGCGCTCACCACACCCGTGGTCAGTGTGGTGTCGAGTCCGAAAGGATTGCCGATAGCAAGGACCTTGCGACCCACGCTGAGCTCCGACGAATCGCCCAGCGGTAGCGTGGTCAGCCCCGCAGGCGGGTTTTGTATGCGCAGCACGGCAAGATCTTTCTCCGGCGCCACGCCAATGACCTCGGCGTCGTATTCGCTGCGATCCTGCAGGGTGACCGTCAACCGGTGTGCCCCGGCTATGACGTGAAAGTTGGTGACAATCAGGCCGCTGGGGTCCCACACGAAACCTGTTCCGGAACCGCGCGGTATCTCGTGTACGTTCAGTGAGAACAGGTCCCGCCGCAGGGCCTTATTGGTAACGAATACCACCGCGGGGCTGGCCCTGCTGAAGATCTCCGTGCTGTTGGCCTCGTCCTCGGTGGCGAAGCTCAGGTAGTCGGCCTCCTGGGCCAGAGCCGAAGGCAGTAGCAGGGCAAGACCCAGCGCGCACAGCCAGTGTTTCACAGCTGTCCTCCCTGATCCTCCGCGAAGGTCGTCTGGAACGCCCGGATGCGCTTGGCGTTGGCGCCGATGTCGCCCACACCCACCCGCGAAACTGAACGCAGGTCGATCACGCTGCCGTCGGAGGTGGAGCGGATGCGCACCGCAATATCATCCTTGAAAGCCATGATGGCCGTGGTGTCGACCGCCTCGAATCGCCATGCATCCGCGTCCTGCCAGGTGACTTCCCAGCCCAGCTTGTCAGCGACGGCCAGCGCATGGCGGAAAGCATTGTTCGCGCTGCGTTCACTGCGCAGTGACTGCAGGTCCGGATAGGCGTCCTGCTGCGCGCCCAGACTGTCGGGCTTGATGTCCAGTGGGTTGCTATCCGGGCCACGCAGGGACGGCGCGTGGCTGAATGTTGGTGGGTCGCTGAGGTCGGTGGTGATGTCGTGAATCGCGGGGTAGTCTCCCCGCCCCGCCACAACCGACAGGAAAAGCAGCGTGCCAGGCAACGCGCACGCCAGTCCTGTGAGGAGTCGCTTGCGTTGCTGGCGGTAGCGCGGCAGTACAGAAAGCACCGTGAGCACCAGCGCGGTGATTGCCGCCAGCAGGCAGGCCAGCGCGTAAAGCAGCAGGCCCTGCTGCCAGTGGCCGGAACGTACAACCAGTACTGCCAGTGGCAGCGTCAGCAGTAAAATGGCGCTGAAGTAGAAGAGCAGCGTTGGCAGGCGGGCAGGACGTTGATGATCGGTCATGTCGGGCTCCAGACGAAGTCGCAGTGTGAGTGAGAATACTATTCCGCAACGCTTCGTGCGAGGCCCGTCTACGGTTCAACAGAGCAGTCACGCCCTGCGTTTCGAGGCCGGCGCATTGAGCTTTGTGGGGGCATTTGCTTAACTCCAGCGCTCACACAGATAACACGCCCGCGTCGGGCACGAGGAGCTGCAGTATGGGACGAGTCGCCGGTAAAGTCGCCATTGTTACAGGTGCCGCCAGTGGAATGGGCAAGGCAGACGCCATTCTGCTGGCAGAGGAAGGTGCCTCTGTGGTGGTCGCTGACCTGAACGAGAAAGATGGTCAGGCGGTCGCGGACAGCATCGGTGAGCGCGCGCGTTTCATGCGCCTGGATGTTTCCGATGAAGACAACTGGCGACAGGTTATCGCCGACACCCTGAACGTGTTTGGGCGCCTGGACATTCTGGTGAACAACGCCGGCATGCTGACCATCGCGTCGATTGTGGACACGGACCTGGCGACATTCCGCAAAGTGCAGTCCGTCAACAGTGAAGGCGTGTTTCTCGGCTGCAAGCACGCCATCCCGGCCATGGAGCAGAGTGGCGGCGGTTCAATCATCAACATGTCATCGGTGGCCGCGATCCAGGGCATTTCCTTTGCCGCGGCCTACAGCGCCAGCAAGGGCGCGGTGCGCTCCATCACCAAATCCATCGCGATGTACTGCAAGGAAAAGGGCAACGGCATCCGCTGTAATTCCATTCACCCGGATGGTGTGCGTACGCCCATGGTCATCAAGGCAGCAACCGGTAAGGACTCGGCGTCCCCGGAGGAACTGGCTTCGCTGCAGGGCAACGATATGTGCAACCCGGAAGACATCGCGCAGATGGTGCTCTACCTCGCCGCGGATGAGTCCTGGTTCGTCAACGGGACCGAAATGCTGATTGATAACTGCTCCACGATCACGCCGCCTGTCGGCCTGTCATAGGAGGCACCATGGAAAAGGTACAGTACGCGCTCTGGCGCACCCCCGCAGTGGGCGAAGATGCATTTCGTGCAGGTTTGCTGGCTGATCTGGTGCCGGCGCTGCAGCGCCTGGAATCGGTTCGGGGGCTGCGCCTCGCCGTGGTGGACTCGGCCGTGGCGCCCGCCGCAGACAAGCGCCTGGCCAACTCCGACAGCCTGCCAGACGCACTGCTCTCGGTCTGGCTGGACGACGCCTGGCGCAGGCCACAGCCCATGACCCTGGTGCCCGATCTGGTGGCTCGCAGCCACGCCTGGCTGGTGTCTGAGGCGGAGCCTATCGTCAACTCGACCCAGCCGCCGGGTGCCGATGCGCGGGTCCCCGGTTTCTGCCAGGTGGCCCTGCTGCAGCGTCCGCCGCGGCTCAACGTCGCTGAATGGCTGCACATCTGGAAGGGTAGCCATTGGCAGATTGCCATTGATACGCAGTCGACCTTCGGCTACCGGCAGAATCTGGTGGTTTGCGATCTCGACGGGGGTGGACCCGCCCTGGATGCCATCGTAGAAGAGGACTTTCCGGCCGAGGCGATGAGTTCTGCACACAGTTTCTATGCCGCGCCGGACGATGCGACCCTGCAGGCTCACCAGACGGCCATGATGGAGAGTTGTGCGCGCTTCATCGACTTCGACAAGATTGATGTCGTGCCGATGAGCGCGTACTGGTTCAGCCCTGCTGCAGGGCCCTGATACGGTCTTCCAGTGGCGGGTGCGAGCGGAACAGGGCGGAGAACCCTTCTTTCAACTGTTCGCTGATGCCGAATGCTGTCAGCTCTCCCGGCAGGTCCTGGGGCAGGCCCTGTTCGGCACGCAGGCGCTGCAGCGCGGCAACCATGGCGCCGCTGCCGGCGAGTCGGGCACCCGCGGCATCGGCGCGGTATTCACGCCAGCGCGAAAACCAGAACACGATCATGCTGGCGAGGATGCCCAGGACCAGTTCGGCGACAATCGTGACCACGTAGTAACCAATACCGTAACCGCGCTCGGTCTTGAAGATGACCCGGTCAACCGTGTGTCCGATGATACGCGCAAGAAACATGACAAAGGTATTGACCACCCCCTGAATCAGGGTCAGCGTCACCATGTCGCCATTGGCGACGTGGCCGATTTCATGGGCCATGACGGCACGGACTTCGGCGGGCTGGAAACGCTGCAACATGCCGCTGGACACGGCAACCAGTGCCGCATTGCGATTCCAGCCCGTGGCAAAGGCGTTGGCGGCCTCGGAGGGGAAAATGCCCACCTCCGGCATGCCGATGCCCACCTCGTCGGCAAGTTCCCGCACCGTATCCAGCAGCCACTGTTCCTCACGGTTCCGCGGTTGCTCGATAATGTAGGTTCCCGTGCCTCGCTTTGCCATCCACTTGGACAGAAACAGAGAGATCAGCGACCCACCGAAGCCGAACAGGGCGCAGAAGATGAGCAGGGGCCCCAGGTTCAGGTCCACCCCGTTGGCGGCAAGAATACCCTCCAGGCCCAGCAGATTGAAAATAATGCTGACCAGTACCAGTACTGCAATGTTTGTGGCAAGGAAGAGCAGGATTCTCATGACAGTCGTTTCACCTCGTGGTGGTTGATGCAGCCCCGTTTTGACCGGCGGCTGATGGATTCTGTTCCCCGTCTGTGAGCAGATCAGGTGCCGCGTCGGGCAATGGGTGGCTGCTGGGCTCGATAACCGGTTCTCCGCGAGCGTCTACGTCGACTGCCAGCACCTCGCCGCGCAGCGCCACATCCTTGCTGCTCAGCTCAAACAGCAGGTTGACACCCTCGTCGTGGTGTTTCAGGCGCGCCACCAGACGCGCATCGCGGCCGTCCAGCCAACTCCTGGACTTACCCCAGTAATGGCCGAGCTGGTTGCGAATGACAAATACCTCACTCATGCGTGGCGGGCTCCTCTCAAGCGTATGCGGCGCGCAGTGTAAAGAGTCGTCGCGATCGACACCAGCCTGAGGCAGGTTTCCCCGACTCAGCCAAGCAGGAAGTCCTTGGCCTCGTTGACCTTGGCCGCCAGGTAGTGGTTGCCCCCGCGATCCGGGTGCAGCTTCTGCATGAGTTTGCGGTGGGCAGCCACGATCTCCTCATCGCTGGCATCGCCGCCGAGGCCAAGAATGGCGAGCGCCTCGCTGCGCGTCAGCCCGCTCTGGCTGTCGGGCGGGGGTGGCGATTGTGTCGCGCCGAAATCTGTTTCGCCGGGAAAACGCTGCTGCAGGTAACTGTCCAGTAACTGTACGGAATCGTTGTCCTGCTGCCGGCAGTAGTGCAGGAGTGTTTCCAATTGGCTTCGATCCAGTTCATCCAGTCGCCAGTCCTTGAATGGGCCGGACAGGACCTCGCCACTGAGTTTGCCGCTGTCGTGGTCAAGGTGCATGCGCAGCACGGCGCTTTCCACCGTGGACTGCCGGCCATGCGCTGCGCTTGCCGAACGGCTGCGCAGCGAGCTGAGCATGGGAAATAGACGGATAAACAGCGGCAGCAGCTGCCTGCCTGCAACCAGCAGGCCGGTCAGTGCGGCTCCGACCCAGTGCATGCGGCCGGTCAGTGTGAGATACAGCACGATGACGACTGCCGCTGCAATGCCGAGCTTGATGTACTGCGCCCTGCGCTTGTGGGGTGGCAATGCGCGGGCGCGCAGGTAAAGGATATACAGGGCCACGGCGATTGCCAGGAGCAGCAGGATTCTCGGCACGTTGGCCCTCAGGGTTTCAGCTGTTGAAGGAGCAGTCTAGCACCTTGCCCGGGGTGATTCTCCAGTGCGGTCCGCCCACCCGTGGCATATCGCGCCACGGCACCGAGCAGGTCTGACAGCGTGTCTGCACTGTGCTGATCGAAATGCGCCCAGGCACCGCCGCTCAGGCGCGCCATGCTCTGGAACGTGCGCTGCACCGCACTGTTGGCACCTTCCTGAAAGAGGAATAGCGGCAGTTTGCGCAGCCCACACTGGCCGGCGAGGTGGCAGACCTCATCCGGCGACTCCTCCAGCGCGTCACCGATGAAGACCAGGCCTCGCAACGGGGTTTCCCGATGCACTGCCAGTGCATGGCGCAACAGCCGTTGAATTTGCGTGTGGCCACCCTCGCAGCGTACCTGCATCATCTGCTCGGCGAGTGCCTTGCTGTCGCTGAGCCAGGGACTCGCCCTGAATTCCTGGAAGCCGCGGTAGTAGCAGAGCTGGATACTGATTGAAGCCACCTGCCCGGCGCTGTGGAACATGGCCGCCTGACGATCACGCGCCATCGCCCAGGTGGGTTCGCGACTGGCTGTGGCGTCTATGGCGAAAACAAGCCGGGGATGGCGCTCGGCAAACACGGCAACCGCTTTGGCCGTGCCGAGAAACGCCTGAATGTCCTGTGAACTGGATGTTCGGGCAGGGGGCTTCGCCATGACAGTTGCTGCGTCAATGCCTCGCGTTGAGCTTGCCGAGGCGCTCCAGTTCTATGAGGTAGGTGCGCCGCTCGGCAAGCTCCTCGATGGCGCTGCGCAGGCCTTGCTCATCGAGGTTTGGCAAGTGCTCGTGGCCGGCGACAATACGCCATAACTTGCGGCTGCACAGCGCTTCGGGGTTGAATGTCGTGTTCGTGTTCATCGTCGTTGTCCTGTTCTGCCCAGTCAGACCCGGCGCAGAGGGTTTAGTTCACTGCGCCTGCCTGTGTCGCGTACCACGCTAGGGCAAAATTGTGACAGTTTGTTGGCAGGCCACTGGATTCGGGTTTCTACGAGCTTACACCGGCTACACCGGAAAGGGGAAGGGCAGTACACTGGCGCGTCTGCTGAACTGAGGTGAGCCGTATGAGTCTGTTCGATATCCGTAAAAAGCGCGCATTGCCCGATGCGGCATCCGCCCTGCCGGGGCGCAGTGAATCCCTGCCGGTGCCTCCGGCACACTTTGTCAACGGTCATACGCTGCAAGGGCCATTTCCTGCTCCCTTGCAGCAGGCCGTGTTCGGCATGGGATGTTTCTGGGGTGTCGAGCGCCTGTTCTGGCAGCTCAGCGGGGTTTACACCACCGCAGCGGGGTATGCGGGCGGTCACACCCCCAATCCCACCTATCAGGAGGTGTGCAGTGGCGGCACCGGCCACACCGAAGTGGTGCTGGTGGTTTTCGACCCGTCACAGGTCAGCTACGAACGCTTGCTGCAGCATTTCTGGGAGGGGCATGACCCGACCCAGGGCATGCGTCAGGGCAATGACCTGGGGACCCAGTACCGCTCCGCCATCTACACCTACAGCGATGAACAGTTGGCGCAGGCGCTGGAGAGCAGGGGCCGGTTTCAGACGGCGCTGGACCAATCCGGTTACGGTGCAATCACGACCGAGATAGCGCCGGCGCCACCTTTCTATTACGCCGAGGAATACCACCAGCAGTATCTCGCCAAGAATCCCGGTGGCTACTGTGGACTCGGCGGTACCGGGGTCAGTTGCCCGCTTGGCCTGACGGTCGGCAGCAAAAATTGATCCCCGCCAGGCAAAGGCGTCTTGCCCGGATAACGCAAAGGCGGTTTAATCCAGACTAATCGCCATTAGTGTTGGCGAGCACGCTCGAACGATAACGATAATGGTGAGGTGCAGTTGATGTTCAAACACGAATTTCCGCGGATGTCTGTTCTCTCTCTGGCGGTCGCCGGCGCATTGTCCGCCGGTGCGGTCGCACCTGTGCTGGCGCAGGGTATGGTGCTGGAGGAGGTGGTGGTGACGGCACGCAAACGCGCTGAGAGCCTGCAGGAAACCCCGTTGGCCGTAACGGCGCTGGATGCCGCCGCCCTGCGCGAGGCCGGCGTACGCAACCTCGCAGACCTCAATACGCTCGCGCCGAATATCGATGTGGTGGAGGCCAACGGGTCTGCGCCGCTGGCCAGCGTCTACATTCGCGGGGTCGGGCAGCGCAATACGGGTGAGAACATTGACTCAGGGGTGGGCATCTACATCGATGATGTTTACCTGGGTCGTCCTGACGGCGCGCTGCTCGACCTGAACGATGTGCAGTCGGTGCAGGTCCTGCGCGGCCCGCAGGGCACGCTCTTTGGCAAGAACACGACCGGCGGTGCACTGGTGTTCACGACAAACAAGCCGGTGGAGGAGTTTGAGGGTTCGGTAGGTCTGCGCGTCGGCAATTATGATCGGTTGGATACGGAGTTCGTTCTCAACGTGCCTCTGACTGATTCCGTCTGGACGCGCCTGTCCGGGGTCACGCGCAAGCGCGATGGGCAGATAGAGAACCTCTTCGACGGCGAAGACTACATGGACGAAGATCGGCAGAGCCTGATCTGGCAGACGCGTTGGGCGGCGAGCGAGGATCTGACGCTGGACCTGAACCTGAACTGGGCGGATACCGATCAGAAGATGCGTCCCCAGAAATGTGTCAACGTTGAAGGCGCCAATGGCTGGCAGGCAGCCCTGTTCAATGCGATAGCCATCGGCCCTGCCACGGGCCGTACCCTGGCCGATTTCTGTGAAGACGCGGCGCAGGCGGGCGGTGGTGACCCGCGCACGGTAATATCGGATCTGGGGGGCGATTACAAAGCGGAAAATCGCGGCGCTTCGCTGGTAGCCGAATGGGCTATCAACCCGGACCTGTCATTGAAAAGTATCAGCGCCTATCGTTACACCGAAGCCTCGCAGAACGACGAACTGGATCACACCGGTATTCCCTTCCTGCACCGTACCAACACCGTGCACCCGCAGGGCGGTGCCGGTGAGAGCGACCAGTACAGTCAGGAGTTCCAGCTTATCGGCAGTGCCTTTGATGACCGCATGCAGTACGTTACCGGCCTGTTCTGGTATGAGGAAGAGAGTGGCGGCCGCCAGAGCATCAGTTTCCTGGGCCCCTTTGACCCGGCTATCGCCAACCTGTTTTTCCTCAACATCTCGCCCAGCAGCCTGACCGCGAAGAACGATGCCATTGCGGCCTATGCACAGGTGGAGTGGGAGTTTACCCCGCAGTGGCGCACTACCCTCGGCCTGCGCTACACGGATGAAAGCCGCGACCTGCGCGTGCAGGATTACAGCATCGATGCCAGTACGCTGGATGCCAACGGCGGCCCGGCCATCCCCGTGGGCGGCGGGCTGTTCGTCGTGCAGCGCCCGGGCTTCGAGTACAACCCGGCGTTCGTGCTGGAGGAAAGCGAGGTGCGCCAGCGCAAGGTTTCCAACAGTGACGTGACACCGATGGCCAGCATCCAGTACCTGATTGGCGATAGCGACTGGCTGGACCAGGGGAGTCTGTACCTCACCTACAGCGAGGGCTTCCTGTCCGGCGGTCTCTCTGAGTCACCCACAGGAGAACTGGAACCTTTTGAGCCCGAGGAAGTGGAGAATATCGAGCTGGGCTTCAAGCTGGATTTACTGGATCGCCGGCTGCGGCTGAATGGCGCGTTTTTCTACAGCGACTACACCAACCGCCAGTTGACCACGCTGGTGATCAACCCGGAGGTGAATTCACCGTCGCCAGCTACCATCAATGCGGCCAAGTCGACCATCAAGGGCTTCGAACTTGAGACCACCTGGCTGGCAACCGACAACCTGATCATCGGTTTCAATGCCACGTTTACCGACGGTGAGATCAAGGAGTTCATGGATGAGCAGATCAGGATTGCCGACACCAGCCTACCGCCTGCGGCGGGCTGCGTGCGCGCCGACCTGAGCCTTATCCAGGTCGATTCCTGCCCCAATGACCGCTCCAGCGAGAATCTACCGCGCCTGCCTGAGCAGAGCTACCTGCTCTCCGCCCAGTACGTGCTGGACACCGCCTGGGGGACCTTCTTGCCGCGCATCCAGGCCAGTTGGAAGTTCGATATGGAGTTCTGCTTTGATGCCCTGAGTTGCACGACAGGTCTGTGGTTCGAAGATGAACAGTTCGAGCTGAGCGCGCGTCTGGGGTGGACTTCCACCGATGAGCGCTGGAGCGCTTCCCTGTATGGCACCAACCTCACCGACGAGGATTACATCAACGGCGGTATCGCGCTGGTCGAGTCTTCGGGCACCGGGGGTTTTGCCGTGGCGCCGCCGCGTATGTACGGGGCCGAAATACAGTACCGCTTCTAGGTCTGCACCCGCAGCCCTCTCGCCAGTAACGCAGCGACCGCATTTTCCACCCGGAGAATGCGGTCGCCCAGGGAGACCTGGCGACAGCCCGCCGCCAGCAGTTTCTCTGCCTCGTAGGGTATAAAACCGCCTTCCGGCCCCACCACCAGCACGGTGTCGTCCTGCAGTTCCGCCGGCGGCAGTGGCGCTGTGCCGGGATGCGCTAACAGGGCACAGCGCCCAGCGATGATGCCCGGCAGCCGGTCTTCGACGAAAGGTTTGAAGCGGCGGTGGAGCAGCACCGGGGGAATGACCGTGTCGCGCGCCTGTTCCAGCCCCTGTAACAGATAATCCTCGATCACAGCGGCCCCGAGCACGGGCGTTTGCCAATAGCTTTTCTCCACCCGGTAGCTGTTTATCAGGTGTATTTCGCGCGCGCCGAACTCAGCCGCTGTACGCAGGATGCGGCGCAGCATCTTCGGCCGCGGCAATGCCAGTACCAGAGTTACGGGAAGTTTCGGTGGCGCCGGGTGCGTCAGGCTGACCTGGAGGGTGGCGCTGTGCGGGTCGATGGTCATCAGTTCAGCGGTGCCGACCAGGCCATCGATCTGGCCCACCTGCAGGGTATCTCCGGGTTTGGCCTGCAAAACCTGCCGCAGGTGCTGCGCGCGACGGCCGGTCACGCGCAGCTGGCCGTCGGCGGCGCATTCTCCGGCGCTGAACAGCAGCAGGTTCACCGGGTTGCTAGCCGGCCCACAGGTCGTAGTCGTCGGCGGCGGTGACCTCGGCCTCCACAAAGTCGCCGGGCTGCAGATCGGTAACGCCGTCGAGGAAGACCTTGCCATCGATCTCCGGGGCATCCGCGCTGGAGCGGCCGATAGCGCCCTGGTCGTCCACTTCGTCAATGAGAATCTCTATTCGCCGTCCTACCTTCGCCTGTAACTTGGCGGCGCTGATCTCCTGCTGCAGTGCCATGAAACGATCCCAGCGCTCCTGCTTGACGACATCGGGCACCTGGTCGGGCAGGTCGTTGGCGGGTGCGCCCGCCACCGGTGAGTACTGGAAACAGCCGACCCGGTCCAACTGCGCTTCGCGCAGGAAGTCCAGCAGCGTTTCGAAGTCGGCGTCGGTTTCGCCCGGGAATCCCACGATAAAGGTACTGCGCAGGGTGATGTCGGGGCAGACCTCACGCCAGCGATGAATGCGCTCCAGCGATTTCTCTGCGGCGGCGGGGCGCTTCATGCGTTTCAGCACGCTGGGACTGCCGTGTTGAAAGGGTATATCGAGGTAGGGCAGGATCCTGCCTTCGGCCATCAGCGGGAGTACGTGGTCCACATGCGGGTAGGGGTACACGTAGTGCAGTCGCACCCAGATGCCGAACTCGGCAAGCCCCTCACACAGCGACTGCATGCTGGTTTTCATCGGCCGCCCATTCCAGAAGCCGGTGCGGTATTTCAGGTCAACGCCGTAGGCGCTGGTGTCCTGAGAGATCACCAGCAGCTCGCGCACACCGGCGCGCACCAGCCGCTCTGCTTCTTCCATCACGTCACCGATGGGCCGACTCACCAGATCACCGCGCATATGCGGGATAATGCAGAAACTGCATCGGTGGTTGCAGCCTTCCGAAATTTTCAGGTAGGCGTAGTGGCGTGGTGTCAGTTTCACGCCCTGGGGCGGAACCAGATCCACGTAGGGATCGTGCACGGGGGTGTGCGGCACGTACTGATGTACCGCGCTCACGACCTCTTCATAGGCAGCAGGCCCAGTCACGCTGAGGACTTTGGGATGCAGTTCGCGGATGGCGTCGGCATCGGCTCCTTTGCCCATGCAGCCGGTCACAATCACCCTGCCATTTTCACTCAGGGCTTCACCGATGGCGTCCAGCGATTCCTGCTTCGCGCTGTCAATGAAACCGCAGGTGTTTACCACTACCAGCTGCGCATCCTCATAGCTGGGCACAATATCGTAACCGTCCAGCTTGAGTTGCGTCAGGATGCGCTCCGAATCCACCAGGGCCTTGGGGCAGCCCAGGCTGACGAAGCCGATGGTTTTCTTGTCCGCGTTGCTCATGATGTCACCCGTGGCTGCCGTCTGCGTGGCGCGTTGAAGGTCCCGGCGAGAGGGTCAGGTGCCGGTTGGGATGGCGTTGTCAATGAGGCGCGATGATACCTTATAGCCCGCCGGTCTGCAGAGGGAAATGCGCGAAAAACGGGCGTTCTAGAATGCCTGACTGGCCTGTGTGGCGATGCTGCTGGTGCGCAGTTCCCGCTGCAGCTGCTGCTGCAACAGCAGTCCGTCATCCCGGTTGAGAAACTCACCGACCCGAATGCTCTCGCCCGAGCTTTGCAGGCTCAGCGCCGGTGCGTCCCAGGGGTGGCGCTCCGGCTGTATGCTGAGCCCGGTGCGCTGGCGTGGGAACGCCCAGCTCTGGCGCGGCAGATAGAAACCCTTGTCGATACGCACCGTCGTCGCATCGAGGGTGATGACATGGCGGTATTGCAGTTTCCAGTTGACGTAATACAGGGAGCCCCCGAGTGCAGCGAGTTCCAGCCCGGCGAAGGGCAGGATGACCCAGGCACCGGCCAGGGCAAAACCGATACCGGCACCCAGTGAGGGCACCGCCAGCGCCAGAATGACCAGTTTGTTGGTTCGCCAGGTGGCGGACTGGTTGGGTTTGGCAATGATGGTTACGGTGTCACCATCGCAGCTGCGTACGACCACGTGTGGCGGCCTCTGAGGGATTTGCGACAGTCTAGTACAGTCGCGCCCCGCTGGCATGCATGTCCCTGTTTTGACCAGCGACAAAACCCCTGTGCGGCGCTGGGCGAGTGGTATCCCAGGCGCTACACTCCGGATATGAGCAGACAGTCTTCCGCAACACTGATCAGTGCCGGGCAACTGGCGCAGGCGACGGACGCCATCATCGTCGATTGCCGGTTTGTCCTGGGTCAGCCCGACGCTGGTCGCGAGGCGTATTTGCGTGGCCATATTCCCGGTGCACATTACCTTGACCTCGAAGAGGACCTCTCGGGCCCTGTGGCGCGCCACGGGGGGCGCCATCCCCTGCCGGATGTCCGGCAGCTGACTGCCCGGCTCGCCTCGCTGGGCATCCATCCTGGCGCCAGGGTGGTGGCCTATGATGATGCCCGGTTCGCCTTTGCGGCCCGCTTCTGGTGGCTGTTGCGCGCACTGGGTTATCGCCCACCCGAGTTGCTGGATGGGGGTTATGCGGGTTGGCTGGCGGCCGGTGGTGCGGTGGAGCAGGCCGTTCCGCAGCCTGTGCCCTGTGCGGTGCCGTCCGCGGAGGTCTACCGCGGTGTGGTGGATATCACCGCGCTCGCGTCGTTGCAGGCCGCCGGGTCACTCCTGCTGGATTCCCGTGATCCGGCCCGCTATGCCGGCCTCGAGGAGCCACTGGATCCGGTCGCAGGGCACATCCCCGGTGCGCTTAACCTGCCCTGGCAGGCGGTGTCCGATGCACAGGGGTGCCTGCTGGATGATGCGCGCCTGTCTGCGCACTTTGCGGGGCTCCCCGAGGGCAGGCCGCGGGTGGTGTACTGCGGCAGCGGCGTAACGGCCTGCGTCAATCTGTTTGCCCTGGCGCGCACAGGGGATGAAAGCGCGCTGCTGTATGCCGGCAGCTGGTCGGACTGGTGCAGCCATTTGATGGCTGATGAGTAGGCTAGAAGTCGGCGGGGCAGGCTTCCTGTAGCCAGTCTCCGGTGGTCGGGTGCGTAAAGCCCAGCTCCGTGGCGTGCAGCAAGAGCCGGGGAGCCATGGCCAGCGCCGCCTCATGGGCGTACATGTCACACCCCAGGATCGGGTGGCCGAGTTCCCGACAGTGGATGCGCAGCTGGTGTGAACGCCCGGTCTGGGGCATCAGCTGCAGCCGCGTGCGGTCTGCTTCGCGCGCAATGACCTCGAACCAGGTCACGGCCTCGCGCCCGGTCTCGAAGCAGATTTTCTGCAGTGGCCTGCGCTCCCAGTCGCTCACGATGGGCAGGCTGATTTCACCCCGGTCGGGCTCTACCACACCCCATACCACGGCCTCGTAGCGCTTGTAGACCAGCCTCTCCTGAAACTGGCGGCTGAGGTGGGCATGGCAGGCGCGGTTCAGCGGCACCACCATGATGCCCGAGGTATCGAGATCCAGGCGGTGAACCATGCTGGCCTGCGGGTAGTCTTGCTGCAGTCGGCTGATCAGGCAGTCGCGGTTGAGGGGATGGCGTCCGGGCACGCTGAGCAGCAGGTGCGGCTTGCGCACCAGCAGCAGGTCGGCGTCGGCGTACAGGATACGGATCGGCTCCTGGCTGTGGGGTACCAGGTAGGGGGGCAACTCGTCTTCGCTGCTCACATCCTCAGCCGCCTGCCTTGCCCAGTGCGCGCTGGTAGGCGGCAATGGTATCGGCGAGGCCGAGGCGCAGGGCATCGACAGTCAGCGCGTGGCCGATCGACACCTCCAGCAAGCCCGGAACACGGCTGAACAGGGGTAGATTGTGCAGGTCGAGGTCGTGGCCCGCGTTCACGCCCAGGCCCACCTCGGCCGCCGTCTCTGCCGCGCGGATGTAGCGCTGCAGTACGGCATCCACCTCGGCGCCCGCTGCGTAGGCCCGCGCATAAGCCTCGGTATACAGCTCAATACGGTCGGCGCCCACCTGCGCGGCGAGGCGGATCTGGGCCGGATCCGGATCCATGAACAGGCTGGTGCGAATCCCCAGCGCCTTGAGTTCTGCGACCAGCGGCGCAATCTGCTCGCCATCACGTCGCAGGTCAAAGCCGTGATCGGAGGTCAGCTGGTTGTCGCCGTCCGGCACGAGGGTCGCCTGAGCCGGGCGAATTTCACGCACCAGCGCCATGAAGCCGGGGTAGTCGCTGACACCCGCGCGATCGCTCTTGCGCGGGCCGGTCATGGGGTTGCCCTCGATATTGAATTCCACGGTGAGCATGGCTGCCAGGTCGTGGCAATCCTGCACCCGGATATGGCGCTGGTCGGGCCGCGGGTGCACGGTGATGCCGTCGGCTCCGGCGTCAATGCACAGCTGGGCGTGCTGGGGTATGTCGGGGTTGCGGGTATCGCGCGAATTGCGGATCAGCGCGATCTTGTTCAGGTTGACGCTGAGTGCGGTCATTCGCTGGTCTTGCGCTGGACGCTGTGTATCAGAATGGGTTCTACCGGCACATCCTGGAAACCAGCCCACTGGCGCACCGGGCTGGAGGCAATGTAGTCCACCACCGACATGCCCTCGATCACCTCGCCAAACACCGTGTAGCCAACCTGACCGGGTGACCAGTCCAACTGCAGGTTGCTGCGCTGGTTGATGAAGAATTGCGCCGTCGCCGAATCCGGGTCGGAGGTGCGTGCCATGGCGATGGTCCCGCGGATATTGTGCAGCCGGTTGCGGGATTCATTGACAATCGGCTCGCCGGTCGCCTTTTCCGTCATGTCGGGCAGAAAGCCCCCGCCCTGAACCATGAAGTTGGGTATGACGCGGTGGAAAATGGTGCCGTCGTAGTGCCCGCTGTCCACATAAGACAGGAAGTTGGCTACGGTCAGTGGGGATTTGTCCGGGAACAGGCGCAGCGTGATGTCGCCCTCGCTGGTACTGATGGTCACCAGTGGGGCGTTGGGCCCCGGCTCCTGTGACCAGGCGGGGTTGAGCGCCAGCAGCAATGCGGTCAGCAGGCTGAAAACAGCTTTCATCAGTGTGGTCTCCGTTGGGGGCTCAGGGGCTGGGGAGCTCAGGCCCAGCCATCGTTGCGGCGGCGTTTGGGCCACAGGCGCGGCACCACAAGGGTGATGACCACCCCCAGCAGCACGGCCAGTGCGCCGTCGATAAAGGCGCTGCTGCGCAGGTTTTCCTGCAGCCGCTGGTTCTCGGCACCGAGCATGTCGGCCTGTGCCCGCAGCTTTTCGACATCTTCCACCAGGCGCCGGTTCTCGGCGTCCAGTTCCAGCGAGCGTCCCGATATCTGTTTCAGCTGCGCGAGTTCCTCGGTCACCGCCTGCAGCGTACCGTCAGCGCTGTCGATGCTGCTCTCCAGTTCCCCGCGAACCTCCTTCAGCTGGTTCAGCTCTGCGGTCAGGCTGGCGTTCTCCTCCGCCAGTTGCTCCGCCCTTGTGCGTGCTGAATCCACGAGGGTCTTGGCCGGTACGGTGCTCATCAGGTATTGCGATCGCACCCAGCCGGTCGTGCCGCCGTCCGTGGTGATTTCCGCCCAGGTGCCGTCCTCTGACTCACGACTTACGGTGAGCCGTGTGCCGGACGGAATGCCACGGTGGATAATACGGAACTCATTGCCGGCGCCGCTGCGCACGGGAATGTACTGGGTATCGCTGATGTAGCGGATATCCTGTGCCAGCGCGGCGGCGCTGCCCAGGAGTGCGAGCAGGGAAACAATCAGGAAATGCTGCAAAACGTGGGTCCTTCTCTGCAGTCGGTGGTCAATCGCGCAGTTTACCACTGCCCGCGGCTCAGGGCAGCACGCGTTTGTAGGGCTTGACGATCACCTGGCGGAAGACGCCGGCGGCCATGTAGGGGTCACTGTCTGCCCAGGCCTGTGCCGCTTCCAGGCTATCGAATTCGGCGATGATGAGGCTGCCGGTAAAGCCCGCTGCCCCCGGCTCCTCGGTATCCAGTGCCGGGTGCGGGCCGGCGGCCAGCAGGCGACCCTCATCCACGAGATGCTGGATACGTGACAGGTGGGCCGGTCGTGCGGCCTGGCGCAGAGGCAGGCTGTCGTCAACGTCCTCGCACATAATGGCGTAGAGCATGGTGTGGTTTACTCCTGGCTTTCAGCCGGCTGGTCTTTGAGGTGGGGTGCCACCATCCAGGCCGTCAGCCCGGTGAGCAGCACCGTGAACAGTATCGCGGAGTACAGCTTGTAGCTCACCCAGGTGGCCTCGCTGTAGCCGTAGGCAACGACCAGGTTCAGTGCGCCGACAACGCTGAAGTGGGCGACCCAGAGCAGGTTGAGCCGGGTCCACACGCGGTGCGGGAGCTGGATCTGGCTGCCCAGCGTGCGCTCCATCAGATTGCGTTTGCCGATGAACTGGGACGCCGCAAAGGCCAGCGCCAGTGCCCAGTTGAAAATGGTCGGTTTCCACATGATGAACAGTTCATTGTGCAGCAGCAGGGTAGCTGCGCCAAACCCGCAGACGGCGAGACCGACCCACAGCAAACGTTTCTCCAGCTGTCGGGTAATGGCCCAGGTCAGCAGCAGTTGCAACACGGTGGCGGCCATCAGCACTGCGGTGGCGGTGAAGATGCCGTCGATGGTGTGGCTCCAGCCATAGAGCGTGACGGTATCGCCATCCATCTGGTAGACGATGAAGAACAGCGCGATCGGGAGAAATTCCAGCAGTTGTCTCATGAAATCAGCCTGGCCCTGGCATGTTAGGATGGACGCTGTCGGCGGCAGGGCCTACCTGCACTGTGCGCCAGCCGTTTCTTCGATCCCGGAGTGTAGTGTCTGTGTTGATCGACTTCCATACCCACACCACCGCATCTGACGGTGCCCTGTCGCCTTCCGCGTTGCTGCAGCGGGCACGCAACAGGGGTATACGCCTGCTGGCGATAACCGATCACGACACCGTGGCCGGATATCAGGCGGCGGTCGCGGAGTATAACCCCTTGGGCAACGCGTTGCGCCTGGTACCTGGCGTGGAATTGTCCTGCGTGTGGTCTGGTGTCACGGTGCATGTGGTCGGGCTTGGCATGGACTGTGAACACCCGGTTTTTGTCGCGGGGCTGGCGCGGCTAGCGGCGGCGCGCACCGAGCGCGCCCGGGTGATTGGCGAGCGGCTGGCGAAGCTGGGTTTCCCGGGCGCGCTGGAGGGCGCCTTGCAGGAGGCGGGTGCAAGCCAGGTGGGGCGCCCGCACTTCGCCGCCTGGATGCTGGCCCGCGGACATGTCGATAGCCTGGCCAGGGCCTTTGATCGCTACCTGGGCAGGGGCAAGCCGGGCGACGTCAAGGCCTTCTGGCCCGAGCTTGAGGACGTTACCGCCTGGATTGTCCAGGCCGGTGGTGTTGCGGTGCTGGCGCATCCGCTCAAATACGCATTGACGCGCAGCAAACTGCGTCGGCTGGTGGCCGATTTCGTCGCGGCCGGCGGATCGGCGGTGGAAATACTCAACGGTCGCCAGACCCCGGAGCAGAGCCGCCATTTGCGCCTGCTCGCTCTGGAAGCCGGGCTTGAGGTCTCCGCCGGCAGCGATTTCCACCAGGATTCCTCCTGGGGTGCCGAAGTGGGTGTAGAATTGCGGCATCTCGGCGGTCTGCGCGGCGTGTGGCAGCGGTGGCTGCCGCCCCAGGAAAGTCCGTCAGTGGAGGTTACGTGAGCCAGTTTTTTCAGATTCACCCGGAAAACCCCCAGGCGCGACTGATTCGCCAGGCGGCGGACATTGTGCGCGGCGGGGGTGTTGTGGTGTACCCCACGGACTCGGCCTATGCGCTGGGTTGCCACATCGGTGACAAGGCGGCTTTGGACCGTATCCGGCGCATCAGGCGCCTCGATGATCGCCACAACTTTACCCTGGTGTGCCGCGATCTCTCGGATATCGCCAATTACGCGCGTGTCGACAATACGGTATATCGCCTGTTGAAAGCCTGCACTCCAGGCGCCTATACCTTCATTCTGCGCGCCACGTCGGAGGTGCCGCGCCGGCTCATGCACCCCAAACGCAAGACCGTGGGCCTGCGTATCCCGGATAACGCCGTGGCGATGGCTCTGCTGGCGGATCTTGGAGAGCCGATGATGAGTGTAACGCTGATCATGCCCGGCGATGAGCTGCCGCTGATTGATCCCTATGAGATCCGCGACGTGCTCGAGCACGAGGTCGATCTGGTGATCGACGGTGGTTACTGTGGCCTGGAACCGACCACTGTGGTTGATCTGGCCGACGACCTGCCGATCATCCTGCGCGCCGGCAAGGGCGATGTGACGCCATTCGAGGTCTGATCGGGTATACTCACAGCCTTCTCAGGGACAGGATTTTTCGTGAACGATTCCACGCCGGCCGCGCCCGCCACCGACAGCCCCTCATCGGCACGGCCACAGCAGGGGGAAATGCCCTTCGCTGTGGTGTTGGGCAAGGCGATGACCGAGCTGCCCAGGGACCTGTATATCCCGCCCCAGGCACTGGAAGTGTTCCTCGAGGCCTTCGAAGGGCCGCTGGACCTCCTGCTCTACCTGATACGGCGCCAGAACCTGGATATCCTCGAGATTGATGTCTCGGAGATCACCGAGCAGTACATGCGCTATGTGGAACTCATGGATGCCATGCAGTTCGAACTCGCGGCCGAGTACCTGTTGATGGCCGCCGTGCTGGCGGAAATCAAGTCGCGCATGCTGTTGCCCCGCGCGGTGGATGTGGAGGAGGATGAAGAGGATCCGCGAGCCCAGCTGATTCGCCGTCTGCAGGAGTACGAGCGCTTCAAGAAGGCGGCCGAGGATATCGAAGAGATGCCGCGGCTGGAGCGGGATACTTGGGTTGCCAGCGCAGAGCCGCCGGACCTTGACCGCGCGCGCCCTGATCCGGATGTGGACATGCGAGAACTGCTGCTGGCTCTCAGCGAAGTGCTGCGGCGTGCCGACATGTTCGAGAGCCACCATATCCAGCGGGAGGCACTGTCGACGCGTGAGCGCATGTCAGAAGTGCTGGAAAAGCTCTCGGGGCGCCAGTTTGTGCCGTTCGTGTCGCTGTTCTCTGCCCGCGAGGGTCGACTTGGCGTGGTGGTGACCTTTCTCGCCGTGATGGAACTGATCAAGGAGGCCCTGGTGGAAATTGTGCAAACGGAGAACTTCGGCCCCATTCATGTCAAGGCGAGGTCCGAGTAATGTCCGAATCGGCATCCATGCTGGTCCAGATTATCGAGGGCGCCCTGCTCGCCGCCGGCCGTGCGCTCACGGTGGCGCAACTGGGCGAGTTGTTTGAAGAGGCTGAGCGCCCCTCCGCGGTTGAAATCCGGGAAGCGCTGGCGGTGGTCAGCGAGCGCTGTGAAGATCGCGGCTTTGAACTGTGTGAGGTCGCCAGCGGCTTCCGGTTCCAGGTGCGGCAGTCGCTGAGTCCCTGGGTGGCACGGCTGTGGCAGGAGCGCCCACAAAAGTATTCGCGCGCACTGTTGGAGACCCTGGCGCTGATTGCCTACCGGCAACCGATCACGCGGGGCGAAATCGAGGAGATCCGCGGTGTTGCGGTGAGCTCGAATATCATCAAGACGCTGCACGAGCGCGACTGGATTCGTGTCGTCGGGCATCGCGATGTGCCCGGTCGTCCCGCCATGTATGCCACCACACGGCAGTTTCTCGATTATTTCAACCTGAAGAACCTCGACCAGTTGCCTGCGTTGGCGGAAATCCGTGACCTTGAAACCCTGAACGCCGAGCTGGGCTTCGGTGAGCCGTTGGCTGCAGCCAACGACGCAGCGGGTCAGGCGGCCGAGCCGCTGTCAACAGACCTGCCGTCTGCGGCGGTGAGCGCGGAGGACGATTCTTCGGAAGCTGGCGATAGCGACAGTTCGGATGCGGCCGATCCGCTTGCACCGGGTGGCGCGCAATGAGCCGTCGGCGCGTATCGGCGCCCGGTGAAACGCCCCCTGCCGAGGCGGCGGGTGCCGTTGCCGGTGAAAAGTTGCAGAAGGTACTGGCGCGCACTGGTCTGGGTTCACGCCGCGAGATGGAGCGCTGGATCGAAGAAGGTCGGGTTGAAGTAGAGGGGCGCCGTGCATCCCTCGGCGACCGTGTTTCCGGCCGCGACCGCATCAGCATTGATGGCAAGCCACTGGAGGCCGCTCCGGCAGAGCAGACGCGCTGCATCATTTACCACAAGCCTACGGGCGAGGTGTGCAGTCGCAAGGATCCGCAGGGTCGGCGCACGGTGTTCGAGCGCCTCCCAAAGCTGAAATCCGGGCGCTGGATATCCATTGGTCGCCTGGATTTCAACACCTCCGGCCTGTTGCTGTTCACCACAGATGGCGAACTCGCCAATGCGCTGATGCACCCGTCGTCAAACATTGAGCGCGAGTACATGGTGCGCGTGATGGGCGCGGTCGACGAGGATATCCTGCAGCGCCTGCTTGACGGCGTTATGCTGGAGGACGGGGCGGCGCGCTTTACCGACATCCAGGATGGCGGCGGCGATGGTATCAATCACTGGTATTACGTGGTGCTCATGGAAGGCCGCAACCGCGAGGTGCGGCGCCTGTGGGAGTCCCAGGGGCTTACGGTGTCGCGGCTCAAGCGCGTTCGCTACGGCAACGTCTTCATTCCTTCGCGCGTCAAGCAGGGCCAGTGGGCCGAGCTTGAACCGAAAGAGGTCAAGGGGCTGTACGAACTGGCGCAGTTACCGGTCAAGCAGGTCAAGCGCAACACGGTCAAGGAAAAGGAAGTCATGGAACGGCAGTTCGGCAAGCGCAAGGCGCCGGCCGCGAACGCTGGCCGTAAGCCCCCTCGACGTCCCCACAAGAGTCGTTAATGCAGTGGCGGGCGCGTTCAGCCCTGTGCGCTGAAGGCCGCGCCCGTCACCCCGCAGCTGTCATCACCCATCAGGTACAGGTACAGCGGCATGATGTCTACCGGCGAAGGGTTCGTGGTCGGTACCTCCGCGGGGTAGGCGGTGCGACGCATGGCCGTATTGGTGGCCCCCGGGTTCAGGCTGTTGACCCGCACGCGCGAGGTGTTCTCCAGTTCGTCTGCCAGCACCTGCATAAACCCCTCAGTAGCGAACTTCGACACCGCGTAGGCTCCCCAGTACGCCCGCCCGCGACGACCCACCCCCGATGAGGTCATGACAATGGACGCCTGTGGTGCCTGTTCCAGCAGCGGCAGCAGGGCCCGGGTCAGCAGAAACGGTGCGTTGACATTCACCTGCATGACTTCCGACCAGGCGCGCCAGGAGGCATTCGCGATCGGGCGTCGCTCCCCCAGCACGCTGGCGTTGTGCAGCAGGCCATCCAGGCGGCCAAAGGTGCTTTCGATGGCCCCGGCCAACCCCGCGTAGTCGTCCTCTGTCGCCGTCGCCAGATCCATCGGAAACAGCGCCGGCTGTGGGCCACCCGCGCGCTCGATAGCATCATAAACCGCCTCGAGCTTTTCCTGGGTGCGGCCCAGCAGGATCACCGTGGCGCCGTGGCGTGCAAAACATTCAGCCGCAGCGCGCCCTATGCCGTCACCGGCTCCGGTGACGAGGATGGTCTTGTTGACGAGCAGATCCGGCGCCGCTGTGTAGTCGTCGGGGAGTTCTGGGCCGTTCATGTGCTGTCCTCAAGCGGGTAGGTGGGTACCGAGAATCAGGGGCGCGAGCTCCTTGCTGCTGCTCACGCTAGCGTCTGCACCCCAGAGAGCAGGGTTGTCATCGGCCTCAATGTAACCATACAGGGCGGCCACGGTGTACATGCCGGCGCGGCGGCCCGCTTCGATATCGCGCTGGTGGTCGCCGATATAGATGGCCTGTTCGGGCCGGCAGCCCAGTTCTGCGCAGTTGCGCAGCAGCGCCTCCGGGTGTGGCTTGCGTTCGCGCACGTCGTCGGGGCAGACCAGGCTGCCAATGGCCGGCTGGATGTCGAGGCGCGCCATCAGGGGCGCGGCAAAGGCGCGCGGCTTGTTGGTGGACACGCCCCAGGCGATACCGCGCTCGGCCAGCGCGCCGAGCAGCGCGGGAATGCCGGGATACGGCCGGGCGCTACTGCCCAGCACCTCCGCGTACAGGGCGAGCAGGCGTTGCCGCTGGGCTTCGAATTCCGGGTCTGTTTCTGCCGTGCCCAGGGCGAGTGTGACCAGGGCGCGTGCGCCGTTGGACACACTGGCGCAGATACGCGCCGCCTCCAGTGGCGGCAGCCCGTGTTCGGCCCGCAGGGCCTGCACCACCACGACGAATTCGCTGGCGGTATCGACCAGTGTGCCGTCCAGGTCGAACAGCACCGCGCGCAGGTTTTCCGGACGCGGCGGGCTCATGCCGCTGGCTTGCTGGCGCGCAGCATATAGTTGACCGAGACATCGCGCTCGTGCAGCCGGTACTGGCGGGTAAGCGGGTTGTAGAGCAGACCGGTCATGCCTTCGACCCGCAGGCCGGCGGCGCGAACCCAGGCAGCGAGCTCCGAGGGTTTGATGAATTTGCTGTACTCGTGTGTACCCGCGGGCAGCAGCTTCAGCACGTATTCCGCGCCGACAATTGCGAAGGCGAAGGCCTTGGGATTGCGGTTGATGGTGGAGAAATACAGGCTGCCGCCAGGCCGCGCCAGCTCGGCGCAGGCCGCCACCACGGCTGACGGGTCGGGCACGTGTTCGAGCATCTCCAGGCAGCAGACTACGTCGTAGTGGCCGGGTTGCTCCGCGGCGAGCTCTTCGGCCGTCGCCTGCCGGTAATCCACCGCGACCCCGGATTCGAGCTGGTGAATGCGCGCCACGGCCAGGGGAGCCTCGCCCATGTCGATACCGGTGACGGTGGCACCGCGTTGTGCCATGGACTCGGCGAGTATGCCGCCGCCGCAGCCCACATCAACCAGGGTCTGGCCCGCTACGGGGGAGTGTTGATCAATGTAGTTGGCGCGCAGCGGGTTGATATCGTGCAGGGGTTTGAATTCACTGTTCCGGTCCCACCAGCGGGAGGCCAGGGCCTCGAACTTGGCGATTTCCTGGGGGTCGACGTTGGCACGTGCAGTCATTGCTGTTGTCCCATAATGCGTTGTTGCCAGTATTGGGTGCGCGCCGCGATGGCGGCCAGTTCCACGCCCTGCAACTGTCGATCGCGCATGCGCAGTTGCCCGGCGATCCAGCTGTGGGTGACCTGGCTGCCGTTGCAGGCGTAGACCAGTTGCGAAAGCGGGTTATACAGTGGCTGGGTCTCGGGCCCGGTGAGGTCCACGGCGATCAGGTCTGCCAGCTTGCCCTGTTCCAGGCTGCCGATCTGCTCCTCCAGTCCCAGGGCGCGCGCACCCCCCAGGGTGGCCATGTGCAGCGCCTCGGCCGCCGATAACGCGCTGGCATCCTGGCTGGCCAGCTTCGCCAGCAGGGCGGCGCTGCGCATTTCGTCGAACAGGTTCAGGCTGTTGTTGCTGGCGGCGCTGTCCGTGCCGAGCGCCACATTGACCCCAGCGGCCAGCAGGCGCGTCACCGGGCAGGCGCCAGAGGCCAGTTTCATGTTGGACTTTGGGCAGTGCACTACATGGGCGCCGGTCTCGGCGAGCAGCGCGATATCCTGCTCCCCGAGGTCTGTCATGTGGACACATTGCGTGCGCGGCCCCAGTAATCCCAAACGGTGCAGGCTGTCGAGGGGGCGCTCCCCGTGCGCCTCCACGGCCTGCAGTACTTCGCCGCGTGTCTCATGCAGATGGATCTGGATACTGGTATCCAGTTCGGCAGCCAGCATCGCCACCTTGGCCAGGTTGGGGTGGCTGACGGTATAGGGTGCGTGGGGGCCAAAGCCCACGCTCACCAGGCGGCTGTGCTTCACCGCATCCCGCAGCGCCAGCCCCTTGCTGATGTATTCATCTGCCTCCCGCGCCCAGGGGGTGGGGAAGTCGAGCACCGGGAAGCTGATCTGGCAGCGCATACCCATGCGCTGGGCCGTGCGTGCGCAGGCATCGGGGTAAAAGTACATGTCGGAAAAGGTCGTGGTGCCGGCCCGCAGCATCTCGGCGATGGCCAGCGCCACACCGTCAGCGACGAACTCCTCGCTGACATGGCGGCCCTCGGCGGGCCAGATATGCTGCTCCAGCCACGGCATCAGCGCCAGATCATCGGCGTAGCCACGCAGCAGGCTCATGGCGGCATGGCCGTGCGCGTTGACCAGTCCCGGTAGCAGCGCGTGCCCTGGCAGCTCAAAAACCTCTGCCGCGGCGATCCGCGCCGTCTCTGCCCGCGGCAGGATGGCAGCAATCTGGCCGTCGAGAATCGCCAGGCTGTGGTTTTCCAGCACCTGGCCGCTGGGCGCTACGGGGATAATCCAGCCCGGGTGGATAAGGGTGTCTACTGTCTCAGCGGGCGCGCTCATGAGGCCTCGATCGGGGGCTGTCAGCCAGGGATTTGCGGTGTCGTGCCCAAGGCGTGGCACCGCGGTTCGCATTGACTTCCCAGTATAACCGGAATTCGCCAATTGCCGCCCGAACGGCCGCCATAATCCGCAAAAACATGGCGACAAAGTGGCATCTGCCGTATAATTCAGGGTTTGTGCCGGGCGCTTGCCATGGCCCGGTAAGCGGGCCCCAGCCCGGCCTGAGTTCGCCTCGGCGCCGTGCCGTGGTGGCTCCCCGCAGTCATACAAGGAATCTGTTGTACATGGGTGAATTAGCCAAGGAAATTCTTCCCGTCAATATCGAGGACGAACTCAAGCAATCGTACCTCGACTATGCGATGAGCGTGATTGTCGGGCGCGCGCTGCCCGATGTGCGCGATGGACTGAAACCGGTTCACCGCCGGGTGCTGTTCGCCATGAACGAACTCAACAATGACTGGAACAAAGGCTACAAAAAGTCCGCACGCGTGGTCGGCGACGTGATCGGTAAATACCATCCGCACGGCGACTCCGCTGTCTACGACACCATTGTGCGCATGGCGCAACCCTTCTCCATGCGCTACATGCTGGTCGACGGCCAGGGCAACTTCGGCTCCGTGGACGGCGACTCCGCAGCCGCAATGCGTTACACCGAGATCCGCATGCGTAAGATTTCCCATGCCATGCTGGCGGACCTCGACAAGGAAACCGTCGACTTTGTCGATAATTACGACGGCACCGAACGCATCCCGGTCGTCCTCCCCACCAAGGTGCCCACCCTGTTGATCAACGGCTCTTCCGGCATCGCCGTCGGTATGGCCACCAATATACCGCCCCACAACCTGCGCGAGGTGGTGGGGGGCTGTCTGGCCCTGATGGCCAACCCGGATATCACCGTTGACGAGCTCATGGAGTTCATTCCCGGCCCCGATTTTCCCACTGGCGGCATCATCAACGGCCGCGCCGGCATCATTCAGGCCTACCGGACCGGGCGCGGTCGTATCTATGTGCGCGCCAAGGCCGAAGTGATCCACGAGGAAAAGAAGGGGCGGGATGTCATTATCATCCACGAGATCCCCTACCAGCTGAACAAGGCGCGCCTCATCGAGCGCATTGCCGAGCTGGTGAAAGAAAAGAAGATCGAAGGTATCTCGGAGCTGCGCGACGAATCGGACAAGGATGGCCTCCGGGTGGTCATCGAGCTGCGTCGCGGCGAAATCGGCGATGTGGTGTTGAACAACCTTTACGCACAGACCCAGCTGCAGTCGGTGTTTGGCATCAACATGGTGGCCCTCGTCGATGGGCAGCCGCGTGTACTGAATCTCAAGGAGATCATCGAGGCATTTATCCGCCATCGCCGCGAGGTCGTGACCCGGCGCACGGTCTACCTGCTGCGCAAGGCACGTGAGCGCGGCCACATTCTGGAAGGCCTCGCGGTGGCGCTGGCCAACATCGACGAAGTGATCGAGCTGATCAAGTCGTCGCCGAGCTCCTCCGAGGCGCGTGAAAAACTGATCGCTGCCGCCTGGGCCCCGGGTGATGTCCTGGCGATGCTGGAGCGCGCGGGGGAGGACGCCTGCCGCCCGGACGAGCTGGAGCCGCAATACGGCCTGATAGACGGCCAGTATCACCTGTCACCCGTACAGGCTCAGGCCATCCTCGACCTGCGCCTGCATCGCCTTACCGGGCTGGAGCACGAGAAGCTGCTCAACGAGTACGATGAAAAGCTACGTGAAATCGCTGACTATCTGGAGATTCTCGCCGACCCGGATCGCCTCAAGCTGGTGATTCGCGAGGAGCTGGAAGAACTGGTGACGGAGTTTGGCGACGACCGCGTGACTGAAATCAGTGCCTCGCAGCACGATCTTACGGTCGAGGACCTGATCACCGAGGAGGACCGTGTCGTCACCATCAGTCACCTCGGTTACGCCAAGACACAGCCGCTCTCGGACTACCAGGCGCAGCGTCGCGGTGGCACCGGCCGCTCTGCCACGGCGGTGAAGGACGAAGACTTTGTCGAGCACCTGGTGATTGCCAGTACCCACGCAACCATTCTCTGCTTCACCGACCTGGGCAAGGTGTACTGGCTCAAGGTCTACCAGATTCCGCTGGCAACGCGTAACTCCCGCGGGCGCCCGATGGTCAATCTGCTGCCGCTGGAAGTGGGAGAGCGTGTCACCTCAATCCTGCAGGTGAATGAATACACGGACGGCTGGTACATTTTTATGGCGACCGCCAACGGCACGGTGAAGAAAACCGCCCTGACCGACTTCGCGCGCCAGCGCAGTGTGGGTCTGCGCGCACTGGCCCTGGACGAAGGGGACGTGCTGGTGGGCACGGCGCTCACCGATGGTAGCTGTGACGTCATGTTGTTCAGTAGTGGCGGCAAGACGGTGCGCTTCCGCGAGGATGATGTGCGCGCCATGGGGCGCACGGCACGCGGGGTGCGGGGTATCCGCCTGGATGAAGGCCAGCGCCTGATCTCGCTCATTGTGCCCAGGGAGGGAGGCCGTATCCTCACGGTGACCGAGAACGGCTATGGCAAGCGCACTGAGGCCAGCGAATTCCCGACCAAGGGGCGGGGTAACAAGGGCGTTATCGCCATGTCAACGAGCACCCGTAACGGGGCTCTGGTGGGCGCCACCCAGGTGTTCGACGGCGACGAACTGATGCTGATCTCCAATCAGGGCACCCTGGTGCGCACCCGCGCCGACGAGGTGTCCCTGCTGGGTCGCAATACACAGGGCGTCAGAGTGATCCGCACCCGTACTGACGAGCACCTGGTCAGTGTGGAGCGGGTGGCCGAGCCTGAGCTGGATGCGGCTGACGATTCCGGGGAGGGCGGCGAGTAACTCGACCGCTTTCCCACCATCTTGAGGAAATGACTGAAATGACCCGCTTGTACAATTTTTGTGCCGGCCCGGCCGCGCTGCCTGAGCCGGTTCTGGAAACTGCCCGTGAGGACATGCTGGACTGGCACGGGCGCGGCTTGTCCGTGATGGAGATGAGCCACCGCAGCAGCGAGTTTGTCGGCATCGCCGAGCGTGCGGAAGCCACGCTGCGCAAGCTGCTGGCGATCCCCGACGAGTACGCCGTCCTGTTCCTGCAAGGGGGCGCGAGCCTGCAGTTTTCCGCGGTACCCCTGAATCTGATGCCGGAGGGCGGCCGGGCCGACTACCTGAACACCGGGCAGTGGGCCAAGAAAGCCATTGCCGAAGGCAAGCGCTTTGGCTCGGTGAACGTCGCGGCCAGTGCCGAAGCGGGCAACTTCAGCGCGATACCACCCCGGGACAGCTGGCAGCTGTCTGCAGACGCTGCCTATTTTCACTACACCCCCAATGAGACCATTGGCGGCGTGGAGTTCCACTGGGTGCCTGAAGTGGAGGCACCGCTGGTGGCCGACATGTCCTCGACGATCCTGTCGCGGCCGGTTGATGTGTCACGTTTCGGCGTTATTTACGCGGGCGCACAGAAAAATATCGGCCCTGCAGGCCTGACCCTGGTCATTGTGCATCGGGACTTGCTGGGTCGCTCGCGCCCCCTGTGTCCAGTCATGCTCGACTGGAAAACGGCGGCGGACAACGATTCGATGTACAACACGCCGCCCACCTTCGCGCTCTACCTCGCGGGGCTGGTGTTTGACTGGCTGCAGGATCTCGGCGGGCTGACGGTGATGGCGGAGCTCAACCGGCGCAAGGCGGAAAAGCTCTATGCTGCCATCGACAACAGCGCGTTCTATGCCAACCCGGTGGAGGTCGCCAGCCGTTCGCAGATGAATGTTCCCTTCACCCTGGCTGATGCCAGCCTCGACAAGCTCTTTCTGCAGCAGTCCGCCGAGGCCGGCCTGCTCAATCTGGCCGGGCACCGCTCAGTCGGGGGGATGCGCGCGAGTATTTACAATGCGGTGCCGGAGGCGGCAGTTGATGCGCTTATCGCTTTCATGCAGGATTTCGAGCAACGTAACGGCTGACACGGCGGCACTCTGATGGCAGATACCAGGGATCTCGACCAGGTCAGGGCGGACATTGACGCCATTGACCGGGAAATCCAGAACTTGATCCAGCGCCGCGCCCAGTGTGCGCAGCGCGTCGCCGACATCAAGCTGGAGGAAGTACTGGCCCTGCGCAACCGGGGTGAAGCCGCGGCGGAGGTCGTCTACTACCGGCCGGAGCGCGAGGCACAGGTGCTGCGCCGCATCATCGAACGCAATGGCGGCCCCCTTGAGGGCTCCGCAGTGGCGCACATTTTTCGTGAGATCATGTCTGCCTGCCTCGCCCTGGAACGGCCTCTGCAGGTGGCCTACCTGGGCCCCGAGGGCACCTTCACCCAGGCGGCAGCGCTCAAGCACTTTGGTCATGCCGCGCTCTGCGTGCCGCAAAACACCATCGATGGTGTTTTTGCGCAGGTGGAATCCGGTGAGTGCAATTACGGTGTGGTGCCGGTGGAGAACTCCACAGAGGGTATGGTCAGCCACACGCTGGATAACTTCATGGATTCGCCGCTGAAAATCTCCGGCGAAGTTGAAATGCGCATTGTGCACCATTTACTGGTCGCCCCCGGCACCGCAGAGGCCGATATCACCCGGATTTGCGCGCACCAGCAGGCACTGGCACAGTGCCGTAACTGGTTGGATACACACTGGCCCCGGGTTGAGCGCGAGGCCGTGAGCAGTAACGGTGAGGCGGCGCGGCTGGCAGCCACGACACCGGGCGTTGCGGCTGTGGCGGGTGACATGGCGGCGGAACTGTACCAGCTGGATCGTCTGGCGGAGCACATTGAGGACTATCCCGACAACACCACCCGCTTCCTGGTGGTGGGGCGGGAGGAAGTGCCGCCCAGTGGCCGCGACAAGACCTCACTGATCGTGTCCAGCCGCAACAAGCCGGGCGCACTGTTTACCCTGCTGGACCCCTTCCGCCGCGCCGGCGTCAGCCTGACCCGCATCGACACCCGACCTTCGCGCACCGAAAAATGGGCCTATGTGTTCTTCATCGAGTTTGAGGGGCATATGCAGGATGAGGTGATCCGCGGCATCGTCGACGATCTGGAAGAACAGTCCATCCTGCTCAAGCCCCTGGGCTCCTATCCGCAGGCAGTGCTCTAGCCATGGCGCAGTCGGGAGCCGAAGGGGCGGCTGCGCGACCCACTGTGGTCGTGCTCGGGCTGGGCCTGATCGGTGGTTCACTGGCCGCAGCCCTGCGTGGCAATGGGTTCGCAGCGGCCTGTATCGGCTGGGGGCACCGCGAGGCCTCACTGCGTCGGGGCGTGGAACTGGGTGTTATAGATCGCTACACGCTGGAGCTGGAGGATGCGGTGGACGCCGCGGATATTCTGGTGATTGCGACGCCCACGCTGATTGCCGAGGAGATGCTGGAGCGCATCCTGCCCCGGTTGCGCGACCGCGCCCGACCGCCGGTGATCACCGATGTCGCCAGCGTCAAGGGCAGTCTGCAGCGTGCGGCGGAGCGTGTTTGGGGGGCGATGCCGCCGCGGCTGGTGTTGGGCCACCCGATTGCCGGTTCCGAGCGCAGTGGTGTCGAGGCCGCGAATGCCGGACTGTTTGAGAAGCACCGAGTTATTCTGACCCCTGTGGCCGCCAATGAACCTTCTGCGGTAGAACTGGTGCGCGCGATGTGGGCGAGCACCGGCGCCGAGGTGGTTGACATGGCGGTAGCGGATCACGACCGGGTGCTGGCGGCGACCAGCCACCTGCCCCATGTTCTGGCCTACGCCCTGGTGGATGCGCTGGCGCGCAGTGATGCCAGCGACGATATCTTCCGTTTTGCCGCGGGCGGTTTTCGCGATTTTACGCGCATTGCCTCCAGCGACCCGGTGATGTGGCGGGACATTGCCATTGCCAACAGGCCGGCGCTGCTGCAGTCTATGGACCTGTTTACCACGCACCTTGAGGAACTGCGTGCAGCAATTGAGGCCGGTGATGGCGATGCATTGCTGCAGACGTTTTCCCGCGCCAAAGCCGCGCGCGATGAATTCGCCGCCCTGTTGGCGGCACGTGGCCAATCGGCCACCTGAGCCAGAGCACACCAGAGAGAACCCTGCATGGAATTTCAGTTAATGCCCGGTGGTGTCATCAGCGGTGAAGCCCGCGTCCCCGGGGACAAGTCCATTTCACACCGGTCGATCATGCTCGGCGCGCTGGCAGAAGGCACCACACGGGTGAGCGGGTTTCTCGAGGGTGAGGACGCGCTGGCCACGGTGGCGGCATTCCGTGCCATGGGTGTGTCAATTGAAGGCCCCGAGGAGGGGAGGGTTGTCATCCACGGTGTCGGGCTGCACGGCTTGCAGGCACCGTCGGGGGCGCTGGACATGGGGAATTCTGGTACCAGCATCCGTCTCCTCAGCGGCCTGCTGGCGGGTCAGCCGTTTGATAGCGAGTTGACTGGCGACGTTTCCCTGTGCAAGCGGCCCATGGGCCGCGTTATGGATCCCCTGCGCTTGATGGGTGCGCGCATAGAGGGCGCCGGGGCCGGCACGCCACCGCTGCATATCGCCGGCGGACAGACGCTGCAGGGCATTCACTATGACCTCCCCATGGCCAGTGCGCAGGTCAAATCCTGTGTACTGCTCGCCGGGCTGTATGCCGCGGGTACCACCTCTGTTACCGAGCCGGCTCCGACACGCGATCACACGGAGCGCATGCTGCGCGGTTTCGGCTATGCCGTACATGTGGAGCAGGGCGTGATCAGCCTTGCCGGTGGCGGTCAACTGCGAGCGACTGAGATTGATGTGCCGGCGGATATCTCCTCTGCCGCTTTCTTTCTTGTGGCAGCGAGCATCGCGCCAGGCTCCGATCTGCTGCTTACCCACGTCGGCGTGAATCCCACCCGCATCGGGGTATTGAATATCCTGCGTGCCATGGGCGCCGACCTCACGCTGAAAAACGCTCGCGAGGTAGGTGGAGAACCGGTGGCTGATATTCGCGTGCGCTATGCGCCACTCACCGGCATCGATATCCCGCTCGACCAGGTGCCGCTGGCGATTGATGAGTTTCCGGCCTTGTTCATTGCCGCCGCCTGCGCCAGTGGCCGCACGGTCCTGCGCGGGGCGGAGGAGTTGCGCGTGAAGGAGAGTGATCGCATCGCTGCGATGGCGGCGGGTCTCACCACGCTTGGCATCGTGAACGAGGTGCTGGAGGATGGTATCGTCATTGAGGGTGGGACAATGGGCGGCGGTGTCATCAATACCTACCACGACCACCGCATCGCCATGTCCTTTGCCATCGCCGCCCTGCGGGCCGACGAGGAAATTCGCATACTCGACTGCGATCATGTCAGCACCTCCTTTCCCGGTTTTGATGCCCTGGCACGGGGTCTCGGCCTGCAAATATCCGCGCGGGTCGATTGATGCAGGGCCAGCCGGTGCCGGTGATTACGGTTGACGGCCCCAGCGGGGCCGGCAAGGGTACGCTGAGCCACCTGCTTGCCGACGCTCTGGGTTGGCATTTTCTCGACAGCGGAGCGCTGTACCGGGTCACTGGCCATGCCTGTGTGCTGGAAGGGGTATCCTGGGAGGATCACGCCGCCGTCGCCGCTGTGGCCCGTCACCTGGATGTCGTGTTCACCACCGACCGCAATGGGGAGGTGCGCGTCGCCTATAAAGGCAGCGATGTCAGTCGCGCCATCCGTACCGAGGAAGGCGGTCGGGGTGCCTCCACGGTGGCGGTGATCCCGGCGGTACGGACGGCCCTGTTGCAGCGCCAGCGCGAGTTCTGTCAGCCCCCCGGACTGGTCGCTGACGGTCGCGATATGGGTACCGTGGTGTTCCCCGACGCTGCGCTGAAAATTTTCCTCACGGCCAGCGCTGAAGAGCGCGCACGGCGCCGCTACCTGCAGTTGCTCGACAAGGGAGAAAATGTTAGTCTCCCGCGCCTTCTCGAGGACATCGAGGAGCGCGATGCGCGCGATAGCAGCCGCTCCGTCTCCCCGCTGGTTCCCGCTGAAGATGCCATTGTCATTGACAGCAGCCGTTTGCCCATCAGCGACGTGTTTTCTGCGGTCATGGAGACAGCGCGCAGGCGCGGCCTGGTGTGACGAAACTGGCGCATTGCAGCGTCGCCACACGCAATGGTGTTTAACCCGCTTTCCCATGGTCGGTTCCAGAAGTGGCCGGGGATGGCTTTAACGGATGACCCGTGCCAGCTGGAGGCGCGGCAAGGCGGTTAGCCGCCGTACTCTCACAAACAGGTAATGTGTAATGAGCGAATCCTTCGCTGAACTCTTTGAAGAAAGCTTGAAGACCGTCGAGATGGAGCCGGGCAGTATTGTCACCGGTGTCGTCATCGACATAGACAACGAGTGGGTCACCGTCCATGCCGGGCTGAAGTCCGAAGGCGTGATTCCTCGTGCACAGTTCGTCGACTCTGCAGGCAACTGCTCCCTGAGCATCGGCGATGAAGTCCAGGTTGCACTGGAAACTGTGGAAGACGGTTTCGGTGAGACCAAGCTGTCCCGCGAAAAAGCCAAGCGCGCCGAGTCCTGGAAAGAGCTCGAAGCTGCGCATGAGGCGGACGAAGTGGTCAAGGGTGTTATCAACGGCAAGGTCAAAGGTGGCTTTACCGTGGATATCAACACCATCCGCGCGTTCCTCCCCGGCTCGCTGGTTGACGTGCGTCCGGTCCGTGACACCGCACACCTGGAGAACAAGGAACTCGAGTTCAAGGTCATCAAGCTGGACCAGAAGCGCAACAACGTGGTGGTATCCCGCCGCGCCGTGATGGAAGCGGCGAACAGCGTTGAGCGCGAGGCCCTGCTGGAATCCCTGCAGGAAGGCATGTCCGTCAAGGGCATTGTGAAGAACCTCACCGACTACGGCGCGTTTGTGGATCTGGGCGGTGTCGACGGCCTCTTGCACATTACCGATATGGCGTGGAAGCGTATCAAGCATCCCTCCGAGATCGTGGAAGTCGGCCAGGAAATCGACGTCAAGATTCTCAAGTTCGACCGCGAGCGCAATCGCGTCTCCCTGGGTCTGAAGCAGCTGGGCGAAGACCCCTGGGTCGAAATCACCAACCGTTACCCGGAAGGCAGCCGCGTCAAGGCGCGTGTGACCAACCTCACCGACTACGGCTGCTTTGCCGAGCTGGAAGAGGGTGTCGAGGGCCTGGTTCACGTCTCCGAGATGGATTGGACCAACAAGAACGTGCATCCGTCCAAAATCGTCCAGCTGGGCGATGAGGTCGAGGTCATGGTGCTGGATATCGACGAGGAGCGTCGCCGCATCTCGCTGGGTATCAAGCAGTGCCAGCAGAACCCCTGGGACGCGTTCGCCTCACAGTATGCCAAGGGCGACAAGATTTCCGGCAGCATCAAGTCGATTACCGACTTTGGTATCTTCATCGGTCTGGAAGGCAACATCGACGGCCTGGTTCACCTCTCCGACATCAGCTGGAACGAGGCGGGCGAGGAAGCCGTGCGCAACTACAAGAAAGGCGACGAGATCGAAACCGTCATTCTTTCCATCGACCCCGAGCGCGAGCGCATCTCGCTGGGCATCAAGCAGCTTGAGGACGACGCGTTCTCCGGCTTCGTCGGTGAAAATGACCGCGGCGCCATCGTCACCGGTGAAGTGATCGCTGTCGACGCGCGCAGCGTTACCGTGCAGCTGGCGGATGAGGTTGAGGGTATCCTCAAGGCCTCGGATATCAGCCGCGAGAAGGTTGAAGACGCTCGCAGCGTGTACAAGGTCGGCGACAGCGTTGAAGCCAAGATCATCTCTGTTGATCGCAAGAATCGCAGCGTGGTGCTCTCGGTTAAAGCCAAGGACTACGACGACGAGAAAGATGCGGTGAAGTCGCTCAAAGACCAGGAGGAGTCGTCTTCTCCCGGCACGATCGGCGACCTTATCAAGGCGCAAATGGAGAAGTGATCGCCGGCGGGGCGCTTGCGTCCCACCGGCAGGCCCCGGGGTGTTCACTTGCCCTGGGGTCTCACCGAACCGCGAAGGCTCACCGTTTGGTGGGCCTTTTTTCTATATAAAATAACGAGTTGCGTAACTGCCCCGGCGGCGTCACAATAGATTCCCTGAGCACGGCCGTCCAAAGGCTGGCGAGAGCGCAGGTGGATAGGGGCCCGCGATGACGAAAAGTGAACTGATTGAGGCAATTGCCGCCCGACAGGCACAGCTTTCGCTGAAAGATGTGGAGCTGGCGGTCAAAACCATCATTGAACACATGTCTGAGGCGCTTTCCGGTGGTGAGCGCATTGAGATCCGTGGGTTCGGCAGCTTCTCGTTGCATTACCGCGAGCCGCGCCGCGGACGCAATCCAAAAACGGGCGACACGGTTGAGCTCACCGGCAAATATGTGCCGCACTTCAAGCCCGGGAAGGAACTGCGGGAACGGGTCAACCTGGGTCTGCAGGCGGGGCTGTGAACGTGGTTGCAGCGTCACGTGGCGGCGCCGGCCGCATTGCGAATCTGCTGCGCCGGCTGATCGTCGTGCTGATCGTGCTCGCGATGCTGGCGGCCGGAGTGCTCTTTGCTGTGCAGAACCCCCAACCGGTGGCGCTGGATCTGCTGGTCATCGACCTGGCGCCGCGCAGTCTCGCGCTGTGGCTGCTTGCCACGCTGGCGCTGGGCGGTCTGCTGGGATTGCTGGCGTCCAGTATCATTATCCTGCGTTTGCGCGGCAATCTCCTGCTGGCACGGCGCAAGCTGGAAAACTGCAAAGTTGAACTGGATCGTCTGAGGGTCGCCGGACTTAAAGACGGTGACTGACCTGCTTGTATTCGCGCTCCTGTTCGTCGCCATCGGCATCGGCTGGTGGCTGGGGCGGCGCAGCGCGAGCGCCCGGGTCACTGCAGTGCCTGGCCAGTATTACAAGGGGCTGAATTATCTCCTCGATGGCCGACCGGACGGTGCAGTTGACGCCTTTATCGACGCCCTCGAAGTCAACAGTGAAACACTGGAGACCCATATCGCGCTGGGTAACCTGCTGCGCAAGCGCGGGGAGGTAGATCGGGCGATACGCATTCACCAGAATCTGTTGGCGCGCCCCAGCCTGCCCCGACCACAAATTCACCAGGCACACCTGGAACTGGCTCGCGACTACATCAGCGCCGGACTCTTTGATCGTGCCGAGCGCTTGTTGCTGGACCTGGTGAAAGACTCGCCGGAACAGCGTCGCGCCAGTCGTCGGCACCTGCTGGAGATATTCCAGAGCCAGCGCGAGTGGGCCCAGGCTGTGGAGGTGGCGACGGCGCTGTTGCCACGCAAGACGCTGCTTGGTGCACCTGTGCCACCGCCCAGCGGTGCCAGTCGTCAACCCGTCGCTGTGGCCCTGGCGCACTACCACTGCGAACTCGCGGCGGAACTGCTGGAGCAGGGCAGCCTGCAGGAGGCGCGCAAGCAACTGCAGCAGGCCCTGCATCACGATCGCCGCTGTGTGCGTGCCTCACTGATGCTGGGCGACCTGGAGTGCCAGGCCGGGCAGTACAAGGCTGCGATCAAGGCTTTGCGCAAAGTGCAGCAGCAGGACCCGGACTACATACCCGAGACCATTCCGGCGCTGCATGAGGCGTACAGCCAGCTGGGCGACACGGCCCCGCTGCGGCAATATCTGCAGGAATGCCTGGAATCCAGTCCCGCAACCGGGTTGGTGGTTGCTGTGGCCGATGACGTGCGCAGCCGGCATGGCGATCAGGCGGCGATGGAGTTCCTGACTGGCCAGCTTGCGAGGTCGCCGTCTCTGGGCGGCTTGTCACGGTTGATTGAGCTACAAGCCGCCAACACCGAGGGCCCGGTGCGTGAAAACCTCACGTCACTGCAGAAGCTGGTGGCGCGCTTGCTCGCGGAGCGGCCCAGTTACCGCTGTGGTCATTGCGGCTTTTCCGGCCGTCAGCTTCACTGGTTTTGCCCCGGTTGCAAACATTGGGGCACCGTTAAATCCATTCGCGGCAACCGAGTCGACTGAGCGTCGCCGCAGTTATTGAAGGCGTGTTTTGATGCAATCTCCCGTTCTGGTCGCTTTGGACTACCCCGATGAAGCCTCGGCGCTGGCACTTGTGGAACAGCTGTCACCCACGCTGTGTCGGCTCAAGGTGGGCAAGGAGCTGTTTACCCGCAGCGGTCCGGGCATCGTGCGGCGGTTGCAGGATCAGGGTTTTGACGTGTTTCTGGACCTCAAGTTTCACGATATACCCAATACCGTAGCCTCTGCGGTACGCGCTGCGGCAGACCTGGGTGTCTGGATGGTCAATGTGCATGCCAGCGGGGGGCGCCGGATGATGGAGGCGGCGGCAGCGGAACTGGCCCGCCTGCAACAGGCGCCGCTGCTGATAGCCGTTACTGTGTTGACCAGTATGACCGACGAAGATCTGCGCGAGCTGGGTTGTACCGAAGGCGCGCTGGCGCGTGTCACAGCCCTCGCCGGCCTCGCGTCGGACTGTGGCATGCAAGGGGTGGTCTGTTCGGCCGAAGAGGGCCCTGTATTACGCGCACAGCGTGGTGGTGAGTTCCTCCTGGTGACGCCGGGTATTCGGCTCGCGGGCGACGCACCGGGTGATCAGCGCCGTGTGGTGACGCCCGCCGCTGCACGTGAGCGCGGCGCCGATTTTCTGGTTATTGGTCGCTCCATAACCGCAGCTGCCGATCCGCTTGCCGCGCTGCGCCGGGTACATGACGAGCTGGGTACGGCAACCAGCCGCTGAGTGCCGCGAATACCATCAGATTTGACCGCAGGCCTCGCCTCCTCTGGGAGGACTGCTAGACTTCGCTTCGATACGGATGTGCAGGGATGCCACAACGTCATACGGAGATAACGCCATGTCGATCAACCAACCTACTCAACACCTCTATGGGGCGTGCGAGCGCCCCGCTTTGTTACACGAGCGTCTTTCGCGGTGGCCAGCGTTGCTGGGCACCCTTGCCGTTTGCTTATGCCTGGCCGGTGTGACCGCGCCGGTCTCGGCTGCACCGGACGTGCCGCCCCTCGCTGCGGAGGCGAGCGTCGCCCGGGTCAACATCAACACGGCGGATGCCGCCACACTGGCCGCCAGACTGAAGGGTGTCGGTCTTTCGCGCGCGCAGGATATTATTCGTTACCGGGAAGCCTACGGGCCCTTCAAGTCGGTGGAGGAACTGGCTGATGTCAAAGGCATTGGCCAGTCCACCCTGGAAAGAAATCGCACTGTCATAACACTGGATTAGGCGGCCGGCATCCGTATCATGGGGGCTTGTGCCCCCATTTTTTTCGGCGCCCGCGCGCGGGCTTGTACGGGATTCCATGCATCAACACCACGCCCGCGTGGCACGTGGCAACAACGCGGTAGAGAGGTCTGTATGTCAGTTCTGGTGACCGGTGCCACCGGCTATATCGGCCGCGCGTTGACTGAACGGCTGCATCGGGAAGGGCAGTCGACCGTGATGCTCAGCCGCCGGGGAGCGATTTCGGGGCATGGCAAGCCCAGCCACGCGGTGGACCTTGCGACTGGCAGTGTCAGTGACGAGCTGTTGCGCGGTGTAGAGACGATCTACCACCTGGCAGGCATCGCCCACAGGCAGGCCCCGGACGGCCGATACGCTGCCGTGAACTGCCGCGCGACGCTGGCGCTGGCGGAGGCAGCCGAACGGGCGGGGGTCAAAACCTTCGTCTTTCTGAGCAGTGTCAAAGCCATGGGTGCAGCGGCCACCGCCATGCCGCGGCGGGAGAGTGAAGTGGCGCCGCCAGCCGATGCCTACGGGCGCTCGAAGTGGGAAGCGGAATGTGCGCTGCGTGCGCGCTATGCCAGTAGCACGATGACGGTGGTGATTCTGAGGCCGGCACTGGTATATGGCCCGCAACCCAAGGCTAACTTGAAGTGGCTGCTGCGCGCCGCGCGCTTCCGGTTACCGGCCCCCCCGGCGGGTGGCGTGCGCTCCATGGTAGGCCTCGACGACCTCGTCGAATTGCTGCTTCTGCTACCCCGCTGTGGACTGAGCGGGGTGAGCACCTTCAACGTCACTGACGGGCACGCCTACAGTGCACGTGAGAGTTTCCTCTTGCTGCGCGCGGCGCTGGGCAAGGAGGGGCAGGGCAAAACCGGCCCCGCCTGGTTGTGGCGGCTGCTTGCGGCGCTGCTTGATTTTCTTCAGCGCCAGCCACAGGGCTCCAGTTACGATCGGCTGTTTGCCGCAGAGCGCTACGACAATCACGCCGTGGTAGAGGCAACCGGCTGGAAGCCTCGTCAAACGCTCGCCTCGGTGGCGCCGCAGATGGTTCAGACAGAAGAGCCGGCGCCGTGATCCTTGCGCTGCTTACGGCGCCGTTGGCGGTGGCGCTGCTGTGTGCCTTCTGGTTGCGGCTTGCGCGCAGCAGTCGTTGGGTCGATACACCCGGCCACCGCAGCGCGCACAAACAGCCTACGGCCAGCGGCGGTGGGGTGGGTATTGTGCTCGGTTTGGCGGCATCGGCGTGGGTCGCGGCGCTGGCGGGTGTCCTGTGGCCGCCTGTTTTCGGGGTGTTGCTGGGGCTCGCTGTCCTGCTGATGCTGGTGGGCCTGCTCGATGATCGCTACAACCTGCCGGCGCTGCTGCGGCTCGGCTGTTACGCCCTGGCCTGCGCGCTGCTGATGGCTGCGCTTTACGTCGCTGTGCCGCCACGCGGGGGCTTCCCGGTGCTGCCCCTGCCGCTGTGGCTGCAACTGCCGTTGTTGACGCTGGGTCTGCTTTGGCTGGTCAACCTGTATAACTTCATGGATGGTATTGATGGCCTCGCTGCCCTGCAGGCCTTCCTGGCAGGGATGAGCGGGGCACTGCTCGCGCTGTTGGCGGGTGACACCCCACTGGCACTGATGTGTGCGCTACTGGCGTTCAGCCAGTTGGGCTTTCTCTATTGGAATTGGCCGCCGGCTCGTCTGTTCATGGGTGATGCAGGCAGCGTGCCGCTCGGTTTCCTGCTCGGCGGTCTCGCCCTCATCGCGGCCGCTCACGGTACGCTGCCGCTGGCCTGCTGGCTGGTGTTGCTGGCCGCCTTCATTACGGATGCCACCTGGACCTTGCTGGCGCGCTGGCGCGCGGGAGCCAGGCTGTTCGAAGCACATCGGGACCACGCCTATCAGCGCCTCGCGCGGTACTGGGACTCCCACCTGACGGTAGACTTTGTGCTGATCGCGCTCAACGCACTGTGGCTGTTTCCTTTGGCGTGGACGATTCTGCGTTGGCCACAATTCCAGCTTTTCTTGGTAATTTTGGCATACCTTCCGCTCCTGCTCGGCATGGCGAAGTTGCGGCGATTAACGTAACATCGGGTGATCCGGGTTCGCGCGACTACGATGCACTGCAAGCGGGCCTGTCACGACCATCCGGAGTGGGAGGGATTTTGCTGAATCGGCTTGGCAATGGTGTGCTGCAAGCGATATCCGGGGTGCTTGGAAGCGTTCGGGATGCACTGGAAAAACTCATAGAACTCCCGCGGAATATCAAGCAGGCACTCCTCCTCGCCCTGGACATGGTGTTCGTGAGTGCGGCCATGTGGTCGGCGGTGGCCCTGCGCCATGGCAATACGGACTTCACTCTCGGCCCCACTGAAATTGCCTGTGGTGCCATCACTGTCATTATCAGTGCGATTATATTCCTGCGCCTTGGCCTGTATCGCGCGGTCATCCGCTTTATGGGGCAGCAGGCAATCTGGGCGGTGATCACCGCCGTCACGTATTCAACGCTGATACTGTCTGCCTCGGTATTCGTTGCCCAGGCTGAAGTGCCGCGGACCATGCCATTTTTCTACTGGGGCATTGCGCTGCTGCTGATTGGGGGTACGCGCCTCACCGTGCGCGCCTACTACCAGGCCAAACTGCGCTCGCTTTCGCGCAACGTCATCATCTATGGCGCCGGTGAATCTGGTCGGCAGCTGCTCACGGCATTGCACCACGGGGACCAGTATCGGGCTGTGGTCTTTGTGGACGACGATCCGCGGCTGCAACACTCGGTGATCAACGGGCTGCAGGTGGCGCGTCCCGAGGAGATCAAGCGTCTTATCGGTGAGCACAATATCACCCAGGTGTTGCTCGCCATTCCGGCCGCGTCGCCGGAACGGCGCCGGGAGATCATCAACTCTCTGGTGGGGCTGCCGGTGCACGTGCGCACGGTACCGAAGATCAATGAGCTGGTGGCGGGTAGGGCCAGCGTCAACCAGATCCAGGATATTGACCTCGACGATCTGCTGGGTCGGGACCCGGTGCCACCCCATCCCGAGCTGATAGACCGCTGCATCACCGACAAGGTGGTGATGGTTACCGGGGCAGGGGGCTCCATCGGTTCGGAGCTGTGTCGCCAGATCCTGACCTCCGGGCCGAGTGAGCTGGTGCTGCTGGACAACTCCGAGTACGCGCTGTATCGCATCGAGCGCGAGCTGCGGGAAATGGGTCAGGCCCTGGGCGCCAGCGTGGAGATCATTGCGCTGCTGGGGTCGGTGCAGGATCAACGCCGGCTGGAGACCGTGTATCGCACCTTTGCCGTGCAGACGGTATATCACGCGGCGGCGTACAAGCATGTACCCATGGTCGAGTACAACGTGGCGGAGGGTGTGGCCAATAACGTATTCGGGACGTGGTATGCAGCAGAGGCGGCGCGCAAGGCCGGGGTGGAAACCTTCGTTCTGGTATCCACGGACAAAGCCGTGCGACCTACCAACATTATGGGCGCCTCCAAGCGCTTCGCAGAGATGGTGTTGCAAGGCCTGGCGCAGCGCGACTCCGGCACGCGTTTCTGCATGGTTCGCTTCGGTAATGTGCTGGGTTCCTCCGGCTCGGTCGTGCCGTTGTTTCGTGAGCAGATCGAGGGCGGCGGCCCGGTGACCGTGACCCACCCCGAGGTGTCGCGGTATTTCATGAGCATTCAGGAGGCGGCACAGCTGGTGCTGCAGGCCGGTGCCATGGGAACCGGGGGTGACGTGTTCGTGCTGGATATGGGTGAGCCGGTCCGCATTGTCGATCTCGCGCGGCGCATGATCCGGCTGAGCGGCTATGAAATGCAGCACGACAGTCACGCCCATGACCACATACAAATCGAGTTCATTGGCCTGCGGCCCGGGGAAAAGCTGCGGGAAGAGCTGTTGCTGGGCAGCAACGTTACGGGGACTGGGCATCCCATGATCATGCGTGCCGAGGAGGAATGCCTCTCCTACAACCAGATTCACCGCATGCTGACCGAACTCATGCAGCACTGCGATGCAATGGATTGTGCCGGTATCACATCGGTGCTGAACGCTGCAGTGAGTGGCTTCAGTCTGCACGAAGTGCGCTACGACCACGTCTGGCGCAAGCAGGGCATGGCAGGGCGCTCTGCGCTCGCGAAACCCAAGCAAAAGCCGGCGGCCGTCGGTTTGTCTAACGTACAGGAACTGTTTCCGGACAAGTCCTGATCGCTGCTGTAAGGAACCAGAATGGATTACGATGTCTTTAATGGCGATGCAGACGGTCTGTGTTCGCTGGTTCAACTGCGCCGGGCGGAGCCCCGTGACGCAACGCTTGTGACGGGCGTAAAACGGGATATCGCTCTGCTACAGCAGGTTCAGGCTGGGAGCGGTGATCGCGTGACCGTACTGGACATTTCGCTGGACAAGAATCGCGCGGATCTGCAGCGGCTGCTCAGCGCCGGAGCCGAGGTGTTCTATTGCGACCACCACTTTGCCGGCGACATTCCTGAGAGTGCCCGGCTCGACGCGGTCATCAACCCGGCGCCGGATGTGTGCACCAGTCTGCTGGTGAACGGGCGGTTGCAGGGGGCCTATACGGCCTGGGCCGTTACCGGCGCTTTCGGCGACAATCTGCGCGACTCTGCGCAGCGCCTGGCGAAGACGCTGGGCCTGGATGACGCGCAGTTGCAGGCCCTCGAGAACCTCGGTATTTACATTAATTACAACGGCTATGGCCCGTCACTGGAGGATCTTCACTTTGCACCGGCAGAGCTGTATCGGCTGCTGGAGCGGCATGATGACCCCTTCCAGTTCATGGCGGCGGAGCGAGCGCATTTCGAGCGGCTGGAGACGGGTTACCGGGAAGACATGTCGGCAGCGGCCTCGCTGAAGCCGATCTACCGTGGCGATAGTGCCGCAGTGTTCCTGCTGCCCGATGCCGCCTGGGCGCGTCGCGTCAGCGGAGTCTTTGGCAATGATCTCGCCAACCAGGATCCGGCGCGAGCGCATGCGGTTGTGACGGAGAGAGCTGACGGTGACTATCTGGTCAGCGTGCGTGCGCCGCTGGATAACAAGACGGGTGCAGATGTGCTGTGTCGGGAATTTCCCACCGGCGGCGGCCGATCAGCTGCGGCGGGAATCAACGCGCTGCCGGCAAGCCAGTTGCAGGCCTTCGTAGACCGTATTGCGGCCTTCTACGGGTAGGAATCGAGGCCACCCTCAGGCACTCCCCTCGGGGTTCTGTACGCCTCCGGTAACGGCGATGCGCATGGCTTCCTCGACACTCAGGTCGACGGGTTCAAGCTGGTTGGCGGGCAGGTAGACCGTATAGCCCCCCAGTTGATAACTCATGGGTAGATAGACACCGACGACCGATTCGTCGACAGCGCCCCGTAGACGCCTTGCGGGTTCGCGGGAGGTGACGAAGCCCAGTAGCCGCATATTATCGCCAATCTTCACGAGGACCACAGAGTCCGCCTGCTGTTTGTTGGCGATGCTGAAAGCCCGCAGTACATCCTGAATGGCACCGTGCACGGACTTCACCAGGGGAATTCGGCTGAGCAGCGCGTCGCCCAGGCGCAGCAGGTGGCGTACCGCGTAGGCATTGACCAGTACACCAATCACCGTGAGCAGGACCAATCCGGAGATCACGCCCAGGCCGGCGAAATACCAGTCAGCCGGGAGAACTGTTCTCAGCGCGGCACCGGCCATGGCCTCGATGGTCATCAGCAGCCAGTACACCAGGTAAATGGTGAGTGCGACCGGCAAGACAGCGACCAGTCCCTGTAGTGTGAGTGCAGCGAGGCGTTTCATGAGAGCCCTTCAGTGATGTGCGATTGGAAAGACGCGAGTAGCGTACACGGTTATAGCGTTGGCTACACGCCGGGGTGTCTATTCCGTCAGCGCGGCCTCCAGCGCGCTTTGCCAGCCCAGTGCAGCAGCCACCGCCTCGAACTCGCGCCCTGGGCGTGCCCGCAGTTGCAGTGCGCTGCCGAGCGTGGGGTGTTGCAGGTTCAGCCTGATGCAGGCCAGCAATAACCTGTGGCAATTGAAGTGCCGTTGAAAAAAACGGTTGTGAACCCCTTTTCCGTGGTTCGCGTCACCGACTATCGGATGGCTGATGTGCTTCAGGTGGCGGCGCAGCTGGTGCCGGCGCCCGGTAATCGGGTGCAGAAGCACCAGGCTGTAGCGCGTGGAAGGGTAACGGTCTACGGCCACGGGCAGATTCGCTGTGGCCAGGCGTTGGAACAGGGTCACTGCGTCCTGCGTGCGCGGCAGCATCGGATTGCCTGAACCCATCGCAGCGTCGCGGTCTTCGGTCAGGGGATGGTCGATGGCTCCCTGTTCAGGGCACCATCCTCGCACGATGGCGATGTAGGTTTTACCCGCCATGCGACGGGCAAACTGGTCGGCGAGTGCAGCCGCAGCCTCTGGTGTCTGTCCAAAGAGCAGAATACCCGATGTGGGTTTGTCCAGGCGATGGACCGGGTAAACCCTGTGCCCCAGCTGGTCGCGCAGCAACTGTAAGGCGAAGCGGGTCTCGTGGCGATCAATGGGGCTGCGATGGACCAGTAGTCCGGCGGGTTTGTTCACTGCGACGAGGTCCTCGTCGCAGTGCAGTATCTCCAACACCCTGCGGGCGCCGCGTACTAGCTCTTGATGGCGCAGCTTTCGCGGGAATTACCGGCATCGAAATAGGCCTGGAAGACTTTGGGCGTGCGACCGCGACCAGTCCATTCGTGCTTTTTGCCATCAATGACAAGACGGTACTTGGGCGCGACTCTACCCACCTTGCGGTTTTTGACTGGCGCTTTGCGACCGCGGCCTCCCGCTGGCGCCTTTTTCAGGTCCTCGGGTTTAAGGCCGCTTTCCGCCAGCAGGCTATTCACTTTGCGAATGGTGGCGACACGGTCTTTTTCCAGTTTTCTTTTTGCTTTTTCTTTTTCTGCGCGTAACGCCTCATTCAACGAAGCGATAAGCTTTTCAAGCTCTGCCTGGCTGAGCCGGCGTGCTTCCGCCTTGGCTTTTACTTTGGAATTCGCAAATACCGCCAGCGCTGATGGTTTGACTTTCATTTCAATACTCCTGCCTGATAACGCTCGCATTATATTCGAACTGGCGTGAGCAAGGCAAAAAGCGATTTAAATGATTAAATGCAGCAGTGATTTTTATTTGGATGTTGCGGAAGCTTAAATCAGTTGACTGCCGCTGATTTTAGAAGCGGCTTGGAACATTATTCAGCGCAGGTTTTAAACGGTTAATAAACCGGTGCAGCGGTACGCGTCGCGGTTATTACCAGCAGCCAGATGGCCCCGTTGTCCCTGATTGCATTTACCTCGCTATCCGAATAACTCACGATTTCAATTGGCCAGTCGTTAAATTCCTTGTGTGACGGTGTATAACGTTCCAGCGGTGCATGATTCTCCCGCCAGCGTTCGATATTTACCGTCTCCCAATAAGGTGTCGCAAATAATTTACGCACGCGATCAATATCTCCCATGACAAATATCTCATTGCCATGGAAATGTATCGGCGCATCGAAATACACCCGGCCTCCGGGTTTTGTGACGCGAGCGATTTCCGCCAGGCAGTCCTCGTAACGCGCAGGTTCCCGCAGGCCGCCAGCGCGTTGTCCCCAGTGCTCAATGGATTGAACGCCAAATACGCGGTCGAAGGTCGCAGTGGCAAACGGCAGCGCGCTGGCCAGTCCATGGCCGCCAGTGCCGAGACGGGCAGGACGTGAGGCAGGTTGTTGCGGGTCAATACCCGTCCAGCGGCCGCCGTTGCGGACGACCAGGTTCCGGGCCAGTTTGAAGCGCCCGAATCCAACCTCCAGCACCTCCTCCCCGACACAGTCGTGAAAATGTGCCTCCACGGATGAGACAACGCATTTACGCAACGGCGTGCCGAAGCGAATGCTGCAGCGCTGTCTGGTGGCGTCAAAGCTTCGGCAGCTGGCGCAGGATACCCTGCGCTCATCACCGTCCTCTTGCCAGTATTGTCCCTGCCATTTTTGGGCGCACGCGGTAGGGGAAATCATCGCGCTGTGCAGACGCTTGAGCAGGGAATCGCGTTTCGAGTGCATTATTTTCGCTCCGGGCACAGGTGTGACAGGCAGCTAGGATAACCAAGATGGCGACAAAGTATAGGAGGGGGCAGGAAGGACGAGTGATAAAAAAAGGGGCTGCAGCGCTGCAACCCCTTTTTTATCTCGAATTGGGCTCCGCCTGCTGGGCTCGAACCGGCGACCCTTTGATTGACAGTATCTCCGAGAATCGCGATCAACTAGCGCTTGGCTTTTTCATCACGGCGAGCCCTTTTTGTCAGGGGTCTACCGTCTGCATCAACAGTGCTTTTCGGCTTCTCGCCCTTGGCAGTCTTTGATGCGCGGCTACGAATAATCAGCCCCAGTGTTTCCTCATCGCGCAATTTGATCGCATTCTTCTCCAGAGTATCGAGCTCTTCAAAACTGTATACGTCATTTTTGAGCTTCTCTATTCGATTCATATTGTGCTCTTATGCGTGAGTGGGCAAAGTTGGGTGCAAATAGCGGTAACAGTCGCCACCTGATCTGACAGTTATCGGCCCGATCAGGCTTAACTCGGCTGACTGATCAAGCGGCAACCGATTCTGCCTTGGCCTCGACAGTCTCCCCATCTTCCGGTGCCAGCTCGGCTACTTTGGCTTCCAGCTCCGCCACCTTGCGCTGCAGCTCCGCGTTTTCCTTCTTGGTCTCGCTGAGCGTTTTCTGCAGCAGGTCGGTGGCGCGGGTCTTTTCAGCCAGCTTCTTCTTGCTGGTGTCGAGGTTCTTCTTCATGCGCACCGGGTCGAATTGCGTGAGGGTCTTGTTCTCCTCGCGCGCCGCCGCCAGGTCCTTCTGCAGGGTCTTGATCCGCTGCTTGAGTTCGGCGATTTCCGCCACCAGCCGTTCACTGCGATTGTGCAGCTCGCGAGCCCGCTGTTCGGCTTTCTGGCTGTCCGTCGCCTTGCCGGTCAGTTCGGTGATGGTCTCCAACTGCTTATCAACGGCCGCCTGGAGTTCTGACTCTCGGGCGCTGAGGCGGTCGATCTCGACGGTCTTGGCATCGAGCTGTTGCTGATATTCGGCGCGGAGATTCGCCTCGAGTTCCATGATTTTTTCAAGTTTGCTGGCTGTGAGCATAGGGATTCCGGGGTGTGCTTTAGTGGTCTGAAAAAAAAAGGGCTGCATCGCTGCAACCCCTTTTTTGTCTCGTATATGGCTCCGCCTGCTGGGCTCGAACCAGCGACCCATTGATTAACAGTCAATTGCTCTACCAACTGAGCTAAGGCGGAATGGTGTTAACCGAGGCCGCGTATGATAATGATGCACCCCATACAGGTCAACAGCCTGTGGGGTATTTTTCGCAATCTCGCCTGCGGCTGCAAATCGCCTGCCAGTAGCTCATAATAGCCGGTTAGCGAATTATCGGGCCTTTTCTTCATGTCCAAACCGTTCAAAGTGCATTCCAGTTACGCCCCCGCCGGTGACCAGCCCCGGGCCATACGGGAACTTGTGGAGGGCGTGAACGCAGGTCTGGCCTCCCAGACACTACTCGGGGTAACCGGGTCCGGGAAAACCTTCACCATGGCCCACGTGGTAGAGCAGTTGCAGCGTCCGACGATCGTCATGGCCCACAACAAGACATTGGCGGCGCAGCTCTACGGTGAGTTCAAGGAGTACTTCCCGGACAACGCCGTCGAATACTTTGTATCCTATTACGATTATTACCAGCCCGAAGCCTATGTGCCTTCATCGGACACCTTCATTGAGAAGGATGCCTCTGTGAACGAGCACATCGAGCAGATGCGTCTGTCGGCGACCAAGGCGCTGATGGAGCGTTCGGATTGCCTGGTGGTGGCTACGGTGTCGGCCATTTATGGTCTCGGTGATCCGAAGTCCTATTTCAAGATGGTGCTGCACCTCTCGCGCGGCGAGATGATTGATCAGCGTCAGGTACTGCGCCATCTTGCCGAGCTGCAGTATACCCGCAACGATGTCGACTTCCATCGCGGCACCTATCGCGTGCGCGGCGACGTCATCGACATCTACCCCGCAGACTCCGAGCGCGAAGCGGTGCGCGTGGAGCTGTTTGATGATGAGATCGATAATCTCTACTTCTTTGATCCCCTGACAGGTGTGGTCGAGCGCAAGGTGCCGCGGGTGACCATTTTCCCAAAGAGCCACTACGTGACCTCGCGCGATGTGATGCTGGAAGCCGTTGCGCATATCGAGGCTGAGCTCGAGCAGCGCGTCGCGCAGCTCAAGGAGAATGACAAGCTGGTCGAGGCGCAGCGCCTGCAGCAGCGCACGCGCTACGATGTCGAGATGATTCGCGAGCTGGGTTACTGCAACGGTGTGGAGAACTATTCGCGCTATCTGTCGGGTCGCGGGCCGGGTGAGCCGCCGCCTACCCTTTTCGAATATCTGCCGCAGAACGCGCTGGTGATTATCGACGAGTCCCACGCCACCATCCCGCAGATCGGCGGCATGTACCGCGGTGACCGCTCCCGCAAGGAAACGCTGGTCGAGTACGGCTTTCGCCTGCCCTCTGCGCTGGATAACCGACCATTGCGCTTCGAGGAGTGGGAGCGGCTGGTGCCGCAGGCCCTGTTTGTTTCCGCGACACCTGGCCCCTATGAGCAGGAGCATGCCGGGCGCACGGTGGAGCAGGTGGTGCGCCCTACAGGTCTCATCGACCCGGACCTGGAGGTGCGCCCTGCAACAACCCAGGTGGACGACTTGCTGCAGGAGATCCACAGCACCGTGGCAACGGGTGACCGGGTCCTGGTGACCACACTGACCAAGCGCATGGCGGAGGACCTGACGGAGTACCTTACGGAACACGGTGTCAGGGTGCGCTACCTGCACTCGGATATCGATACCGTAGAGCGGGTGGAGATTATTCGCGATCTGCGTCTGGGTGAGTTTGACGTCCTGGTGGGCATCAACCTGCTGCGCGAAGGCCTGGATATGCCCGAAGTTTCGCTGGTGGCGATTCTCGATGCCGACAAAGAAGGGTTTCTGCGTTCTGACCGTTCTCTCATTCAGACCATCGGGCGCGCGGCGCGCAATCTCAAGGGCCGGGCTATTCTCTATGCCGACAAGGTAACGGGGTCGATGGAGCGGGCGATGGCGGAAACCGCCCGACGCCGGGAGAAGCAGCTGGCCTACAACGCCGAGCACGGTATTACCCCCGTGGGTGTCAACAAGTCCGTGAAGGACATCATGGAAGGGGCGCGGCGCATGCCAACCCGTGGTCGCGCCAAGGGCAACAAGGTGGCCGAGCAGTCGCTGGCGTTCAGCGCGGACATTGCCCGACTCAGCCCGGCGGCCCTCGCGCGGAAATTGCAGCAGATGGAAGCGCAAATGCAGGAATATGCGCGCAATCTGGAATTTGAGCAGGCCGCAGCGCTGCGCGACCAGCTGGCAGAGGCCCGCCAGCTCGCATTTCTCAGCTGATCGGGTCGTCGTCCCGGGGCAACAGCAGGGTAAACACGGCACCGCTGCCATCGTCCCCGGTCGCAGCGTGCGCGCTGCCTTGGTGATATTCGGCGATCAGGCGAACCACATACAGCCCCAGCCCGAGGTGCACCGAGTCGGCACTGCGTGATTTGCGCAAAGAGACCATGGCCTCGAAGAGGCGACCCTGCATGTCGGAGGGCAGGGCAGGGCCGCTATTGCTGACGCTGATTGCCCAGTCCGGCCCCTGCGGTAGCAGGCGCACTGCGATCTCGCTGCCACGGGGCGCAAACGACGCGGCGTTGTCGACCAGTTTGTCCAGCGCCTGAACCAGCAGGTCGGCAGCCCCGGTCACCCAGGCGCCCCCCCGGGGTACAGAAAGCGCGACGGTGTGGTTGTTGTACACGTTGCGATAGGCGGCACAGAGTGATTCCAGCAGTGGCACCAGGTCCAGTCGCGTAACATCGCGCTGGCGCAGGCTTTCTTCCAGCCGCGTTGCCTCGGTCATCGCATCGAGTATTCCGCTGAGACGCGACAGGCCCTGGCGTGCGCGTTGTACATAGACGTCGCGCTCGCCAGCCAGTTCGTCGGCGGCCAGATTGTCCAGTGATGACTGGATAACGGCGATGGGGGTGCGCAGTTCGTGGGACAGTTTGCGGCTCAAGGTGCGCAGGTATTCATTGTACTCGTGCAGCTCTTCCAGCAGGCGCGCGTAGCTGCGCGACAGGTCTCCGATTTCATCGCGCGCGCGGCTGCGCGGAAAGCGCGAAAGTTGCACACCTTCGCGGCCGAGGACGCGGCTTGCAGCCCGACTCAGGCGTCGTATGCGCCATGACAGCACGCTGGCGAACAGCAGCAGACCCAGCGCCGCCGAGGCGAGCGCCAGGGCGCTGTAGCCAAGCAGGCGGCTGAAAGCCCGATCGGTGAGCGACAGGTACTGCTCGCTGTTCTGTTCCACCACAACCGCGCCGATCACCTGTCCCGCATTGCGCACCGGGGCGGCGCCCGCCAACAGATGCCGCCCCGCGCTCTCCGAGCGGTACCAGTGCTGGATGGCTGTTCCCGCCAGTGCCGCGGTGATTTCATTCCCGCGCAAATAGCCATTCCCCTGCGGCGGCGCCCTGTCGTCAGTGACTTCTTCCGCCAGTATTCGCCGGTACAGCGCCTGCAGCAGCCAGAAGGTGTCACCGTCGTCATCGGCACGGTCCGTGGTGGGTGCCAGCGCTTCCGCGAGTAATCGCCCGTGCCGGTCTGTGACGCGGAGCCGCTGGCCCGGCTGTGCGAATCGTGCCAGATCGGCTTGCAGCGCCTGCGGCGGGTAGATCAGCCAAGGGGGTGCCGTGAGGTCCATGGGGCCAGTATTACCGGCGGTGCGCCAGCCGCTGCTGCGATGTCCGTCGACATCAATGGCATACACGCCGAGCCGCTGTCCGGTGATCGACAGTGGCAGTGCGAGCTCTATCGCGTAGCCCTCCCGGGTGTCCTGCCAGAAGCCGCGAATCTGCCCGGCGTCCACCCCGGGATGGCGCGGGCTGGCGTATTGGGCGCGCACGCTGCCCGGGGCGGGGGTGGCGATGACATAGTCCTGGCGCCTGTTATCCAACCAGGTGCGCAGTATCAGCCGGTCACCGTTGGGCTCCGGGCTCAGACCAGGGTCGTGATAGGTGACGGATTCGTCAGTCACCTGCAGCATCAGGTAGAGCGTGCCGGCGTGTACCCCCGCACGGTAGTTCAGGCGGGGTACACGGGTCTCCAGGCTGCTGTAGTGCCCCTGAATGAACGTATCCCAGCCATCTTCATAGCCGTCCAACAGCGGTGGGCTGTCCAGCAGCGGGGCATACAGCGAACCCTCGGGATCATCCGCAGTGCGCAGACGTTCGCGGTTGGGATACAGCGCATCGGGCCGCTCGGCGAGGCTGGCGGCAACGGCGCTAGCAGCTGCGGCGACGGCCTGTGCTTGCCCCTGGCGCAGGGCGATCTCCATTTCACGCAGGAACTGGCAACCGGCCCAGGGCAGGGTGAGCAGCAGGAGGCTGACCAGCACGAGTTGTCGACGCAGGTTCACGCGCTAGCTGCCCTGCCAGCGGTAGCCCATGCCATAGGCGGTTTCGATGCAGTCGAAGGCGGGGTCGAGGGCAGCAAACTTGCGGCGGATGCGTTTGATGTGCGATGTGATCGTGTTGTCGTCCAGCACGACATTGGCGCTGTCCATCAGCTGCTGGCGGTTCTTCACATGCCCGGGGTGCCGCGCCAGCGTATGCACCATCCAGAATTCCGTGACGGTCAGGGGCACCGGTGTTCCGCTCCAGTGTGCGGTCATCCGCTCCAGGTTAAGGCTCAGCGCGCCCTGCTCGACGACGTGCTCCCGTAACTCCGGTGTCCGCAGTGCCTGCACTCGCCGAAACAAGGCAACAATGCGCGCCAGCAGGTGCGCCTGACTGATGTTCTTGGTCAGGTAGTCGTCGGCGCCCAGGCGCAGGCCGGAGATGACATCCAGTTCGCTGTCGCGCGCTGTCAGAAAGACGATGGGTACCACCGCGCACAGGCTGCGCAGTTCACGACACAGTTCAAAACCGCCTTCGATGTCATCACCCAGCCCGACGTCGATGATGGCCAGATCGGGCAGCTGGCGACGAAACGCATCGCTGGCACTGCGCCGGTCGCAGAACAGCGATACCCGGAAGCCCTGGCGCTGCAAGGCATCGCGGTAATTCGCGGCCAGTGCGGCCTCGTCTTCGACAATGGCGATGTGGTGTCGCATGCAGTGCTACCCGGCGGGAGAGGCTGCCATGGTTCCAGAATCAGGCCGCGCGCTCAAGCGCTGCCACAATTGGTCACAATTCAGCATCAGCCTGCCACAGCGATGCCATCAGATCGACAGCTCCGGGCGTTTCAATAGCGCGGTCTATCACAGAGGGAGAGGTTACGATGGCGATGCATCTGTTGAATCGTGGCGGCACAGCGGGTGTCCTGCTGCGAGTCTGTTTCCGGATTCTGCCGCAATGGCTGGCGGCTGTGCTTTGCCTGCTGGTATTGAGCGCAGGCACGGTACGAGCGGACATCGACGAGACCCCCGGTTCTGGCCAGCTCCTGCTCCAGCGCCCGGGTTTGCCCCCCGTGCCGGCACTGCTCCAGCACAGCCGCTTCGACGTGCAGGTGGCGGGCATGGTCGCGGTGGTGCGGCTGCAGCAGACCTTCGAGAATACCAGCGCGGATTGGGTGGAGGGTGTCTATGTTTTTCCGCTGCCGGGTAATGCGGCGGTGCGCGCCATGGAAATGCGTGCGGGTGACCGCCGCATCGTCGGCCGGGTGCGTGAGCGGCAGGAGGCGCAGACCCTGTATCGGCAGGCGGCCAGCAGCGGGCGCAAGGCCAGCCTGGTCTCGCAGCAGCGGCCGAACCTGTTCCAGAATAGGATAGCGAATGTGGCTCCCGGCGAGACGGTTACGGTGGTTCTGGAGTTCGTGCAGCCGGTAGAGTTTGCCGACAGCGTATTCAGCCTGCGCCTCCCCATGACATTGACCCCGCGCTACATCCCCGGTGTGTCTCTGCCGCGGGATGGTGGGGAGCCGGCGGCGCCGGACTATCTGGCCTGGCACCCGGCCACGGACCAGGTGCCTGATGCGCCCCTGATCACGGCCTGGCAGCACCCCGTGGAGGGCTCCGATGCCCTGCCGCTGAACCCGGTGTCGATTGCTGTCGAGCTCAATGCGGGTTTGCCCCTCGCCCGCGTGGATACGCCCAGCCACGCCATGCGCCTGTCCCGCGCAGGGAACCGCTATGAGCTGCAGCTGGCGCGTGGCCCCAGTGAGATGGACCGGGATTTTGTGCTGCGCTGGACGCCCGCCACCGGCAGCGAACCCCGGGCTGCCTTGTTCACGGAAGCCATAGACGGGGATCACTATGGAATGTTGCTGGTGGTGCCGCCCGGGTTACAGCAGGCAACCGGCGCGCCCCCACGTGAGCTCGTGTTTGTGGTGGATACCTCTGGCTCGATGGGCGGTGTGCCTCTGCAGCAGGCGCGTCAGAGCCTCGCCGCTGCGCTGGATGGGCTCCGCCCCAGCGATCATTTCAATATCATCGCCTTTGATCACGGGTACCGATCCCTGTTTCAGGAGGCACGCGCGGCGTCTGCAGACGCGCTGCAGCGAGCCCGCCGGTTTGTCGGCAGGTTGGAAGCCGGGGGCGGTACCGAGATGCTGCCGCCCTTACGGCATGCCCTTGGTCAGGGGCGCGACAGCAACGGTGAACGGCTGCGCCAGATTGTGTTTCTCACCGATGGGGCCGTAGGCAATGAGCAGGCCATTATCGACATGATCGCATCGCAGCTGGGCGCCTCCCGCCTGTTTACGGTGGGTATCGGGTCGGCGCCGAACAGCTGGTTCCTGCGCAAGGCCGCGGAACTGGGTCGTGGCCGTCACCTGCATGTAGGCGAGTTTAGTGAGATCAGTGCGCAGATGGACGCGCTGGTGGGGTATCTGGCGGCACCCCTGTTGACCGATGTGCAGGTGCACTGGCCGCAGGCGGTTGCAGACGCAGGGGGTCCCGTGCCGGACCTGTACGCAGGGGCACCGCTGGTGCGCAGTGTGCGCTTCAATACGCCGCCGCAGGGGGGCGTGATTCGGGTGACGGGTACCCTGGCCGGTCAGCCCTGGGAGCAGGCGCTGATGCTGGACGGGCAGGCACAGTCAGCAGCCCCCGGGGTCGGCAGCCTGTGGGCGCGTGCACGTATACAGACGCTGCTGGATGAGCGCTTCACCGGTACCCGGGAGGAGGTGATCAGGGCCAATGTCCTCGCGGTCGCGTTGCAGCATCAGTTGCTGAGCCCCTACACCAGCTTTATCGCCGTAGAGGAGCATGCCCAACGTCCCGCCGATGTACCGCTGAAACCCGACGCGGTGCGCAATACGCGTCCCCGTGGTCAGGAGCCGCAGGGCTTTGCCTATCCGCAAACCGCGACCACTGCCGCAGCGAAACTGTTCATCGCCTGTCTTTTGTTGTTTTTTGCCCTGCTGGTCTGGGTGATGCGCGGACCGGAGCTGGACCATGTGCCTGATGACACCCCCAACTAAGCAGCAGCGCCGAGTGCTGCTGTTGCTGGTCCTGCTGTTGGCAGCCTGGCAGCTCGCGGACGCCGGGTGGATACACGCCAAGGCGATGCTTGCCCAGCACCTGCTGGCACGCGCCTGGGAGCATACCCGGGAGGAGGGCGTGCCGCACAAGCCCTGGCCCTGGGCAGACACCTGGCCGGCGGCACGCCTGCAGGCACCTGCATTGGGCGCTGACTACCATGTGCTCGCCGGCACTTCCGGTCAGGCGCTGGCCTTCGGTCCGGGGTTGCATGAAGCTTTCGACGGGTCAGCGGAGCGCTGGACTGTTATCGCCGGACATCGCGACACGCACTTCCGCTTCCTGCAGGCGCTGCAGCCCGGCATGACCCTGCGACTGGAGGACATCGCAGGGCGGGTTCGACACTTTCGGGTGGTTGCCATCCGTGTGGTGGACAGCCGTGTGGAGACGTTGCAGCCGCCTGCATCAGGCGCCGACGGCCTGCTGCTGGTGACCTGCTATCCCTTTGACAGCTGGCAGACCAACGGGCCGCTACGCTATGTCGTTGAGGCGCAGCCTAGTCCAGCAGCTCGCCGACCTGTTCGGGACTCAGGGGATGGCTGAAATAGTAGCCCTGGCCCTGAATACCGTGCTGGTGGCGAATGAAATCGGCCTGCTCTGCATTCTCGATGCCCTTGGCGACGACCTTCATGCCCAGTGCCCGGCCCATGGCGATCACGGTGTTGGCAATGATCGCCTGCTCCGGGTCGCCCGGTACGTCGCGCATGAAAGCGGCGTCAATTTTCAGCGTTGTGACGGGCAGGGCGCGCAAGTACTCAAGGGCGGCGTAGCCCGACCCGAAGTCATCCACAGCGATGTCGACGCCCAGGGCAATCAGCGCCTTCAGGCAATCTCTGGCCGCCGGTCGCTCGCCCAGCAGGGCCAGCTCCTTGATTTCGATCTGCAGATGATGGGCGGGAATGGCATAGTCGTGCAGTAGGCCGGCCACGGCCTCTGGCAGGGTTTCGTCGGTGAGTGAGTGAATGCTCAGATTCACGCTCACTGCCCCCGGATCATGCCTCTCCTCCAGCCAGCGGTGCAATTGCCGACACGCCGACTCCAGCGACCAGCGATCGAGGCGACGGGCCAGCCCCGCCTGTTCCGCCAGCGTGATAAAACGCTGGGGCCCCAGGCTGTCGCGCCCCGGGCGAGGCCAGCGGGCCAGAGCCTCTACGCCGACGCTGCGCCCGGTCTCGCAATCGAACTGGGGTTGGTAGAGCTGGGTCAGGCTGTTGTCTTCCAGCGCAGCGCGCAGGGCCTCAATCAGCTCAAGGTGCTCCATCGCCGCGCGGGTCATGTCCGCCGTATAGAAGCGCCAGTCATTGCGGCCCTGTTGTTTGGCCCGGTACATCGCCGTGTCGGCGTAACTGAGCAGGCGGGAGGCGTTGTCGGCGTCGTCCGGGAAGATGCTGATACCGATGCTGCAGCTGATCACCACTTCCGTACCTTGCAGGTCGAAGGGGGTGCACATGTCGTTCATCAGTTTCCGGGCAACCCCCGACGCGCTGTCAATGCTCTCCAGATCGTCCAGTACGACCACGAATTCGTCGCCGCCGACACGTGCCAGGGTGTCACTTTCGCGCAGCGTGCTTTGCAGGCGCCGGGATGCCAACTGCAGCAGCAGGTCACCCGCTGCGTGCCCGAGAGTATCATTGACATCCTTGAACCGGTCGAGGTCGATGAACATCACGCCCATGCGCTGCTGGTTGCGCCTGGCAGAACGCACACTCTGCTCGAGCAGCTTGTCGAGCAGCGCACGGTTGGCGAGGCCGGTCAGGGCGTCGTAGTGAGCCATGGACTCCAGCTGTTTCCGCGCTTCGTGCAGCTCGCTGAAGTTACGCACGACACACACGGCCTGCTGGTGGTCACGCAGCGCGCTGATGCGCGCCTCGAACCAGGCCTCCGCACCGCGGACGGAGAGCTGGTATTCGAAGGTGACCACGTTATCGGTCTGCGCGGCCTCGCTGAGGGCCTGTACGAACTGCGCGGCTACAGGTGCCGGCAGGACCTCCTCTACATGATGGCCGAGGAATGCCTCTGGCGGCACGTACAACTCGTCCAGCTGGCGGCCGCGGAAATCCTGGATAACTCCGTCCATAGTCAACAGGAAATAGAGGTCCGGCATGGCCTCAAACAGGGCGCTGAGGAAGTCAATCTGCAGGTACTGTTGGGGGATCTGCGAGGATTTCACGGCAGCGGACGCCCCGGCAGAGGTGCAGCCGACTGGCTGGAAGTCCGGCGGGGTCGGCCCGGTAGTGTCTTGAGCGCTCTGGTTTCCTGCATGGTGCCGCTCTCGAAGTGGGTGCACGTGCCGGGCCACTATAGAACACGTGGCGTCGATTTACTGCACACGCCGCGCTTTACAATCACGAGCAGCCTGTGCTCGCAGCGCCCGCGAACGCCGGGTAGGCTGTAGTTTGTGACCTGTCGCGCGGCTTGTGTTATGCTGCGCGGCCCGATTTTCGGCGAAATGGGGCTGCACGAACACTGATCCTCAGCTTCCGATTGTAGCCCGCTCACGTGGCCTTTAGTAGGGGTCACCACTGACACCAAGGAAAACGCATGCTTTCTATTACCCTCCCCGACGGCAGCCAACGTCAGTTCGAGGCACCCGTATCGGTTCACGATGTCGCCAGCGCGATTGGTCCGGGCCTGGCCAAGGCCGCACTGGCAGGTGTTGTGGACGGGCAGCCGGTGGATACCAGCCATATCATTGACCGCGATGCCAGCCTGGCGATTATCACGGAGCGCGATGAGGCGGGCCTTGAGGTGATACGGCATTCCACAGCGCACCTGCTGGCCATGGCGGTACAGGAACTGTTCCCTGGCACCCAGGTGACTATCGGCCCCGTGATCGAGGATGGCTTTTACTACGACTTCGCCAGCGGCCACCACTTCACCCCGGAAGACCTCGAGAAGATCGAGCAGCGCATGGAGCAGATCGTCGCCGACGACCTGCCTGTGGAGCGGCTGGTGATGGGGCGCGAGCGCGCCATCGAACTGTTCCGCAACATGGGCGAGCACTATAAGGTGCAGATTATCGAAAGCCTGCCGGCAGGCGAGGAGCTGTCCATCTACCAGCAAGGCCCCTGGATGGACCTGTGCCGCGGGCCGCACGTGCCCAGTACCGGCAAGCTCAAGGCATTCAAGCTGACCAAGGTCGCGGGCGCCTACTGGCGCGGCGACTCCAATAACGAAATGTTGCAGCGTATTTACGGCACTGCATGGGCCAACAAAAAGCAGCTCAACGAATACCTCACCCGCATCGAAGAGGCAGAAAAGCGCGATCACCGCAAGATCGGCAAGAAGCTGGACCTTTTCCACACGCAGGAGGAGGCCCCGGGGATGGTGTTCTGGCACCCGGATGGCTGGACACTGTACCAGGCGATTGAGCAGTACATGCGGCAGGCACAGCGCGCGCAGGGCTACCAGGAGATTCGCACGCCACAGCTGGTGGATATGTCGCTGTGGGAGCGCTCCGGGCATGCCGACAAATTTGGCGACGACATGTTTATGCTGCAGGCGGAAGATCGCCAGTTCGCGGTCAAGCCAATGAACTGCCCCTGCCACGTGCAGGTGTTTAACCAGGGATTGAAGTCCTACCGTGACCTGCCGCTCAGGCTGGCCGAATTTGGCAGCTGTCACCGCAATGAACCCTCCGGCTCACTGCACGGCATCATGCGCGTGCGCGGTTTCACCCAGGACGATGCGCACATCTTCTGCACCGAGGAGCAGATCCAGCCCGAAGTGGCAGCGTTCATCGATTTCCTGCACGCCGTCTATGCCGATTTCGGTTTCAGCGAGGTCATCTACCGGCTGTCGACCAGGCCGGCGCAGCGCGTGGGCTCCGATGCCGACTGGGACCGGGCCGAAAAAGCCCTGGCGGACGCCCTCGACGCCCACGCATTGCCCTGGCAGGAGCTGCCCGGCGAGGGGGCTTTCTATGGCCCGAAGATCGAATTTTCGCTGAAAGACTGCATTGGTCGTGTCTGGCAGCTGGGTACTATCCAGGTCGATTTTTCCATGCCGGGGCGTCTGGGCGCACAATATGTCGCCGAGGACGGCTCGCGGCAGGTGCCTGTGATGTTGCACCGCGCCATTCTGGGTTCGTTCGAACGTTTTATCGGGATTCTCATCGAGCACTACGAGGGCGTATTCCCCACCTGGCTGGCGCCTACCCAGGCGGTTGTGCTGAATATCACGGATAAACAGTCCGATTATGTCCGTTTTGTGGAAGATTCCTTGAAAAACAAGGGCTTTCGGGTCCAATCGGACTTGAGAAATGAGAAGATCGGCTTTAAAATCCGCGAGCACACTCTCCGTAAGGTGCCCTACCTGTTGGTGGTAGGGGACAAAGAGGTGGAAACACAGACTGTGGCCGTGAGGGCTCGTCGTGGTGAAGACCTGGGTTCAATGAGCCTGGAGGCGCTACAAGCGCTGATCGCCAACGATGTAGCGCGTCGCGGCCGTATTGTATTGGAGAATCAGCATTAAGAAAGACATGGGAAAGGGCGCCTCCAAAAAAGCCCTGATAAATGACCAGATTACTGTCAGCCCCGTCCGCCTGATTGGCCCGGACGGTGAGCAAGTGGGTATTGTGCCCCTTAAAGAGGCTCTGGCCGTCGCGGAAGGCGCCGGTGAAGACCTCGTGCTGATTGCCGACTCCGATCCGCCTGTCTGCAAGGTGATGGATTACGGCAAGCATATCTTCGAAGCGAAGAAGCAGAAAAACCTGCAGAAAAAGAAGCAGAAACGAACACAAGTCAAGGAAATGAAGTTTCGTCCAGGGACGGAGGAAGGAGACTACCAGGTAAAACTACGCAACCTGGTGCGTTTTCTGGAGCAAGGCGATAAGGCCAAGGTCACGTTGCGTTTTCGCGGTCGTGAAATGGCTCACCAGGAAATCGGCATGGAGCTACTCAAGCGGGTAGAAGCTGATCTGGCCGAATTGGGCGCCGTCGAGCAATTCCCGAAAATGGAAGGCCGACAGTTGACCATGGTGATCGCACCCAAGAAGAAGAACTAGGGCCTGTGAATGCCTTTTTTCTTCACTTTTTATTGATGCCAATGCGGAGTATCTGACGATGCCAAAAGCAAAAATTCACAGCGGGGCAGCCAAGCGTTTCAAGAAAACGGCTGGCGGCTACAAGCGCAAAAGCGCTTACAAGAGCCACATCCTGACCAAGATGACCACCAAGCGCAAGCGCCAGCTGCGCGGAACCTCCATGGTTCACGCCAGCGACAAGGTGCACGTAGACCGCATGATGCGGGCCTGCTGACGCTTACCCATCTGATATTAGGAGTAGACTATGCCTCGCGTAAAACGTGGTGTAACGGCACATCGCCGTCACAAGAAAATCCTGAAACAGGCCAAGGGTTACTACGGTGCCCGCAGCCGCGTGTTTCGTGTTGCCAAGCAGGCTGTTACCAAGGCCGGCCAGTATGCGTACCGTGACCGCCGTCAGCGCAAGCGTCAGTTCCGCGCGCTGTGGATCACGCGTATCAATGCCCAGTCCCGTGCCAACGGCCTGAGCTACAGCCGCCTGATCAACGGCCTGAAGAAGGCCGATATCGGCCTGGATCGTCGTGTCCTGTCGGACCTGGCGGTGCATGACAAGCCGGCTTTTGCAGCGATTGTGGAGCAAGCGAAGGCCGCTCTGGCCTGAGCCCACCCTGCCGCCTGTGCGGCTCGCTGGTGATACGAGAAAGACCAGAAGAGGGAAAGGGCAGAGCTCTTTCCCTTTTTTGTTTGTGGGCGCCATGCGCAGATTGAATACATTTACAGTGGATTAAACGAACACATGGACAACCTGACACCTCTGGCTGAAGAGGCCAAGAATGCCATTGCCAGTGCCGCTGACAGTGCGGCGCTGGAGCAGTTGCGCGTCGACTTTCTCGGCAAGAAAGGGCGCGTCACCGAGCTGCTCAAAGGCCTCGGTCAGCTGTCCGCAGAGGAGCGGCCGGCTGCGGGCGCCAGGATCAATGTGGTCAAACAGGAGCTGCAGGCGCTGATCAACGAGCGCAAGGTCGCACTCGAAGCCGCAGCGCTCGCCGAGCAGCTCGGGCGGGAAACGCTCGATGTAACGCTGCCGGGCCGCGGTCAGAGCACGGGTGGCATACACCCTGTAACCCGCACCATCGAACGTATGGAAGACTTTTTCGCCGCCGTCGGGTTTGAGGTGGTCGAAGGCCCGGAAATCGAGGACGACTATCACAACTTCGAGGCGCTGAATATTCCGGCCCACCACCCGGCCCGGGCGATGCACGACACCTTCTATGTCGACCCGACGACGGTGCTGCGCACGCATACCTCACCCGTTCAGGTGCGGGTGATGGAGAATAACCAGCCACCGCTACGGGTGATATGCCCCGGGCGCGTGTACCGCTGTGACTCCGACCTCACCCACACGCCCATGTTTCACCAGGTTGAGGGGTTGTTGGTCGATGAGCGCTCCAGTTTTGCGGACCTCAAGGGTCTGATAGAGGATTTCCTGCGCGTCTTCTTCGAGAAAGACCTGTCCGTGCGTTTCCGGCCGTCCTATTTCCCCTTCACCGAGCCCTCGGCCGAGGTGGATATCCAGTGCGTGAACTGTGCCGGCGCGGGATGTCGGGTGTGCAGCCAGACCGGTTGGCTTGAGGTGATGGGCTGCGGCATGGTGCATCCGAGGGTACTGGAGGGCTCTGGCATTGACCCGGAGCGCTATACCGGTTTCGCCTTCGGCATGGGTGTGGAGCGCCTCGCCATGCTGCGCTACGGCGTCAATGATTTGCGCCTGTTTTTCGAAAACGACCTGCGCTTCCTTGAGCAGTTCTAGCAGACCACGGAGAGACAATCAGTGAAAATCAGCGAACAATGGCTCCGTGAATGGGTCGACCCGGCACTCTCCACCGATGAGCTGGCGCACCAGATCACCATGGCCGGGCTGGAAGTTGATGCCGTCGAGCCGGTGGCCGGGCATTTCAGCGATGTGGTGGTGGCAGAAATCCTGGAAGCGGTGCAGCATCCGGATGCCGACAAACTGCGTGTGTGCACCGTCGATGCGGGGAGTGAGACGGTGCAGATCGTCTGTGGTGCGCCCAACGCGCGCGCGGGCATCAAAGTGCCGCTGGCCCGAGTGGGTGCCGTGCTCCCGGGCGATTTCAAGATCAAGAAAGCGAAACTGCGGGGTGTGGAATCCCACGGTATGTTGTGCGCGGAAGCCGAGCTCGGGCTGTCTGATGCCAATGAAGGCCTGATGGAGCTGCCAGTGGATGCGCCCGTGGGGGCGGACCTGCGCGGCTACCTGCAGTTGGACGACCACCTGATCGAAATCGGCCTCACGCCGAATCGGGCAGACTGCCTCGGCATCGCAGGTATCGCCCGCGAAGTGGGCCTGCTCAACAATCTCCCGGTGGCGGCGGTGCCCTGCGAGCCGGTAGCGGCGACCATTACCGATGCCCTCACCGTGACCCTGGAGGCGCCAGAGCGTTGCCCGCGCTATGTCGGGCGCGTCATTCGCAACGTGGATGTCTCGCGGCCCTCACCGCTGTGGCTGCAGGAAAAACTGCGTCGCTGCGGTTTGCGCAGCATTGATGCGGTGGTGGACGTCACCAACTATGTGTTGCTCGAGCTTGGTCAACCGATGCACGCCTTCGATCTGGAGAAGCTGCACGAGGGTATTGTGGTGCGCACCGCGCGTACCGGCGAATCCCTGCAACTGCTGGATGGCCAGACTGTTGACCTGCGCCCCGACACGTTGGTGATTGCAGACCACCGCGGCCCCCTGGCCATGGCGGGCATCATGGGTGGTGAGCCCAGTTCAGTGGGTGAAGCCACCAGGCACCTGTTTCTCGAGTCAGCCTTTTTCGCACCGGGCCACCTGGCGGGGGAAGCACGCCGCTACGGTTTGCACACCGACTCCTCGCACCGCTTCGAGCGCGGTGTCGATTTCGCCCTGCAGCGTCGTGCGCTGGAACGCGCAACGCAGTTGATACTCGACGTTGTCGGAGGTGAGGCGGGCCCGGTGGTAGAAACGGTAGTCGAAGCGCACTTGCCCGAGCGACCTGACGTTGTGCTGCGCCGTGCGCGCATCCGCCGTCTGCTCGGCTTTGAGCTTGTCGACGCCGAGGTTGAACGTATCCTGACGGGATTGGGCCTCGGCGTATCGGCGCTGGAAGACGGGTGGCGCTGTAGCATACCGAGCTGGCGGTTCGACATCAGCATCGAGGCCGATCTGCTGGAGGAGCTGGCGCGGGTATACGGCTACAACCGCCTGCCGGTCAGTCACGTGCAGGCGGATCTGGTGATTCCCGCGCAGCCGGAAGCGAAGCTCTCACTGCGCAGCGTGCGTCGGCACCTTGCTGCGCGCGGCTATCGCGAGGCGATTACCTATAGCTTTGTCGACCGCAAGTTGCAGCAGCTGTTTGATCCCGAGGTGATGCCCATCGCGCTGGAGAATCCCATCTCTGCCGAGATGGGCGTGATGCGCAGCAGCCTGCTGCCGGGGCTGGTCGGCGCCGTGCAACGCAGCGTGCATCGCCAGCAGCCGCGCGTGCGCCTGTTTGAAACCGGCCTGCGATTTTTGCCCGGTTCGGAAGGCAACGGCCTGCAAGGGCTGCGCCAGACCCCATCGCTGGGCATGGTGATCAGCGGCCGGCGTTTCGACGAGTCCTGGTCTGTGGCCTCTGTTGCAGCGGATTTCTACGACATGAAGGGCGACGTTGAGAGTGTGCTGGGGCTTGGTCGCTGTGCCGGGCAGTTCAGCTTTGCCGCCGCGACGCACCCGGCGCTGCACCCTGGACAGACAGCCGCCATCAGCCGCAATGGCAAGCAGGTAGGGGTTGTCGGTGCCCTGCACCCGGATGTGCTGGGGGCACTGGATATCAGCGGCCCCGTGCTGGTCTGTGAACTGGATCTGGATGCGTTGCTGAGCGCGCAACTGCCCGTTTTCAGCGAGCTGTCACGGTTTCCGGAAGTGCGCCGTGATATTGCCGTGATCGTCGATAAAGAAGTACCGGCCGCTGAACTCATGCAGCATGTGAGAGGGGCGGCGGGGGCTTACCTGCGTCAGTTAAGGTTGTTTGATGTCTATGAGGGCAAAGGTATTGATCCTAAAAGAAAAAGCCTTGCATTTGGTTTGACTTTCAGGGATCAATCGCGCACTCTAAGCGACGATGTGGTTAACCAGTCCATGAATCAAGTCATTGATTCCTTGGAAAAAAACTATAACGCTGAGCTCAGGAACCAGGCGCTGTAACAACGATGACCGCTCTTACCAAATCTGAAATGGCTGAACGCCTGTTTGAAGAGCTGGGGCTCAACAAACGAGAGGCCAAGGAGATCGTGGAGCTGTTTTTCGAGGAAATCCGCGCCAGTCTGGAGGGTAACGAGCAGGTAAAGCTTTCCGGCTTCGGGAATTTCGACCTGCGCGACAAGAGCCAGCGCCCTGGTCGCAACCCCAAGACCGGTGAGGAAATCCCGATTTCGGCGCGACGGGTGGTTACCTTCCGTCCCGGGCAAAAGTTGAAGGCGCGAGTAGAAGAGTATGCTGGAACCGAGTCACAATAACGAACTGCCGGCCATCCCCGGCAAGCGCTACTTCACCATCGGGGAAGTCAGCGAATTGTGTGCGGTGAAACCGCACGTGCTGCGTTACTGGGAACAGGAATTTCCCCAGTTGAAACCGGTCAAACGCCGCGGCAACCGTCGCTACTACCAGCGCGAGGATGTGCTGACCATCCGCCAGATCCGCAGCCTGCTGTATGACCAGGGTTACACCATCGGCGGCGCGCGGCAACGCATGACCACTGAAGAGCCCGATGCACTGCAGCTGGACATACAGGCGGTCATCAAGGAGACCATCGAAGAGCTGGAAGATGTGCTGAAGGTGCTCGCGCCGGGCAAATAGGCTTGTCATCAGGGGCTCATTCAGTATAATGCCGGCCTCGCATTCGCGACTTCTCGGGGCGTAGCGCAGCCTGGTAGCGCACCACACTGGGGGTGTGGTGGTCGCAGGTTCAAATCCTGCCGTCCCGACCAATTACCACTGGGTGCATTCCGGTCACATAGGTTGCACTTTATTCCGAGGACATGGGTAACACTTTTGGAGCAAAGGGGTTCACACCCACTGGCTCCACCCTGTTCTCGGTCTGGTCAAAAAAGCCTAGGTCATAAT
>Ga0207883_1000032_pt1 | contig 122317 bp, 117 predicted proteins | sample MalvirmetaMSP109_FD_184229 | JGI IMG/M metagenome (GOLD analysis project Ga0207883, IMG submission 184229) | Marine viral communities from the Deep Pacific Ocean - MSP-109 (SPAdes) | ecosystem: Environmental > Aquatic > Marine > Oceanic | place: Pacific Ocean | collected 2011-05-21 | reverse complement strand
GGTGTTTATCTTCCTCAATACTTTTGCCTTCCTCAATATGCTGATTGGTATTGTCGTCAATGTGATGGAACAGGAACGTGCCGAAGAGCATGAAGAAGCGCATAAAAATGATATGACCATAGAAGATATATCCGCACAGCTTGAAGAACTCAAACAACTCATTAAGAACAAGTCCTAATTAAGTCTTCCCAGTACTTTTGGAAGCCTTCTTCACATTTGATTCACAACTGACATTCGATCATCGACATTTCTAATTCAGGAGGGATGTCGATGTTTGGTCGTAAATTATCTCTGTTGCTGTTTATCACGCTTTTAGCAGGATGTCAGTCAATGTCAAAACCGATTCGTACCGAAAATAATGTAGATATAAAACGCTTTATGGGGGACTGGTATGTGATCGCCAATATTCCTACCTTTATTGAAAAAGGTGCACACAATGCTGTTGAATCCTATGAATTAAATGAGGATGGCACGATTGCCACTACCTTTACTTTCAATAAAGGCAGCTTTGATGGCGAACTAAAACAATATCATCCCAAAGGCTTTATCCTGGATGACGAATCTAACGCCGTTTGGGGTATGCAGTTTATCTGGCCTATCAAAGCCGACTACCGAATTGTTTACATAAATGACGATTACACCCAGACAATTATAGGTCGTGAAAAACGCGATTATGTCTGGATAATGGCCAGAACACCGCAAATTCCTGAACAGGATTATCTACAAATGCTGAAACTGCTTGCTGAGCAGGGTTATGATATTTCGCAGATTAAAAAAGTCCCTCAGCAATGGGATAACTAATATCGTTAAACATAATATTTAAATACATATTTATTAATTCTGTTTATATCGATTTCTTGCGATGATAGTCGCCTTTAATATGACTTGGGCGATAAAATGTCTTTGGATGCTTGGTTTACGTTAATCGTGACATCTAGTGTTTTACTAGTGTTGGTATTCAGCCGTGTTCGCCCACATATCGCTATGATTACTGCTCTCACAGTATTACTGGCAACTGGCATTCTAAGTCCAGAACAAGCATTAGCAGGCTTTAGTAATAGCGGTTTAATTACTGTTGCAGCGATGTTTATCGTCGCTGCAGGTCTGCATGCTTCTGGTGGTGTGGATATTATGGTGAAATCTTTTCTGGGTTCTCCAGAAACCATCCGAAAATCCTATTTGCGTATTTTTACCCCGGTCGTTTTCCTCAGTGCTTTTTTAAACAATACTCCTGTTGTTGCCACAATGATTCCAGGCATTCTGGCCTGGTGCAAACGGATCAATATCAGTCCGTCGAAAATTATGATTCCGCTCAGCTACACGGCCATTTTGGGAGGCACATTAACCTTGATTGGCACCAGTACCAATCTGGTAGTGAATGGGCAATATCAGTCACTGACCGGTGAAGCCGGTTTTTCAATATTTTCCATCACCATTATTGGATTACCGGTCGCCATTTGCGGACTGGTTTTCATGTGGTTATTCTTTCCAAAATGGCTACCGGATATTGGTAAAAGCCATGCATTCGAAAATGTTCGGGAATTCACCCTGGAAGTGATGGTTGAATCCAATGGTCCACTAGTGGGACAGAGCATTCAGCAAGCAGGTCTACGCGAGCAAAAAAGTGTTTATCTTGTCGAAATCGAGCGCAATGGGACATTGCTGACTGCCGTCACACCGGAACAGCGTCTGCAAAGTGGAGACCGGCTGGTATTTGCGGGAGATACCCAAGGGATTACAGATCTTTTAAGAATCCGCGGTATTGTTGCTTCCACTACAGATGCTGAAGATAGTGTGTTTTCAGCAGATCGTCCTGAGCGCAGCCTGGTTGAAGCAGTGGTTTCACCCCATTGTGCAGCTATTGGAGAAACTATCCGCGATGCAAAGTTTCGGCAACGATATGGTGCGGTGATAATGGCCGTTGCACGTAATGGAGAACGTATTGCCGGCAACTTGAGTAATATCGTTTTAAAAGCTGGCGACACGTTACTTTTGGAAGCAAGACCAGCTTTTGTAAGTCGACAACGTTATAACAAAGATTTCTTGCTGATTAATGACCTCGGAAAAGAATCCCCGAATCACGATAAGGCCGGAATCGCCTGGATTATTCTGATCGCTCTGGTCACCGCCGCTGGCTTTGGTGTGATTAGCATGTTAAATGCTGCATTGATTGGTGCAGTATTAATGATATTAACAGGGTGCTGCTCTGTGAGTCAGGCTGAGCGCAGTCTGGATCTGACTGTAATTCTGACCATTGCGGCTTCGTTTGCCTTAGGTGTGGCACTGCAGCAGACTGGGGTTGCTGATGTGGTAGCGAGCGGTATTGTTGCAATAAGCCAGAATCAACCCTGGTTAATGCTGGTGATGACATACATCGCTGTATCTGTACTGACCGAAGTCATTACCAACAATGCAGCTGCGGTATTAATGTTGCCGATTGTGCTGGAATTAACATCTAAAGCTGAACTGCATAATGAACCATTTGTGTTTGCCATTATGATGGCGGCATCAGCAAGTTTTGCAACTCCACTTGGCTATCAGACAAATCTAATGGTGTATGGTCCGGGGGGATATCATTTCCGTGACTTTTTAAAAGTAGGGATTCCGATGAATTTATTTATTGGCGCTGTGACGATTAGCGTCATCATGTTGATCTGGCCAATTAATTAACTTTATGAATAGTATGAAGCCACAAATTCAACTCGCTTGCCAGCAGGATATTCCTGCACTTATCAGTCTGTTAACGGCATGTGCAAATCATATGTATCAGCAGGGTATGACACATTGGTTGGGTGTTTATGATGAACAATCCGTCCGGCAGAATCTGTTACAGAAGACGGTTTATATTCTTAAACAGGATTCACAGGTTTCAGGTTGTGTCGCTTTAGGCATTAAACCTGCCGATTATTATGCCGATTGCTGGCCAGATGTGCCGGTAGCGGACTTTTATCTGACTCAACTGGCTGTCCATCCACAGCATCAGCAATCGGGTTATGGACGGCTTTTGCTACAGCATTGTCTGGAGCTGATTAATGGACGAACCCTGCAACTGGATGCTGTCGCCCACTACCCTGAGCTATTGGCGTTTTATCGAAAGGCCGGTTTCAGCGAAATAGCCGAGGGCATTGGTCTGGGTGACCGGCGTTATCTGTTTGAGTACAGAAATTCAACCCAATAGGGTATCGATCAACATAATGGCAAACAGGCCACCCATCAATCCCACTGTTGCTCTTGTCTGATGTCCATTACGGTGCGTTTCCGGTATGACTTCATGCGAAACGACAAATATCATTGCGCCGGCGGCAATGCCCAAGCCCAAAGGATAGGAAACCGGTAAACCGCTGGACAGAAATATACCCATCACGGCGCCAACCGGCTCGATCAAACCGGTTGCTGCAGCAATGGCTACGGCTTTTCCAGCAGGGATATTGATGCGGCGTAACGCTAATACCACCGCAAGGCCTTCGGGGATATTTTGTAAGGCAATTGCTGCGGTTAATGGAATACCCACCGCCAGATTACCATTGGTATAACTTACCCCAATTGCCATGCCTTCCGGAAAATTATGCAAGGCAATGGCCAAAACAAACAGTCCAACCCGACCTACCTGTTGATGCCCTGCTCCACATGGACCAAGGTGTTGATGTTCATGCGGCAGATAATAATCAAGCCCTAGCATCAACACCACTCCGCCAATCATGCCAAAAATAATGATAGCAACACCACTGACAGCATTTCCCGTCAATGCAGTGCCGACTTCAATCCCCGGTAAAATCAACGAAAAAAAGCTGGCACCCAACATCATACCTGCAGCCATGCCCAGCATAGTATCTTCAGTTACTGCTGAAAGTTTTTTCACGATTAAGCCCGGAGCAGCACCGAGCGCCGTTGATAAGGCCCCTACACCACCGCCGATAAGGGCCCATTTTAAAAACTGTGGATCAACAGTGGATTGCTTATATAGCAAGTTCATCAGGTACAAGCCTGCAATCGCAATGATTGATAGCAGAAGGAGGATAGACATTACAGGACGGCTATTGAATTGTGCACGCCAACTTATAAGAAAAGCAGTAAGGGTTTGTTTTATGGCCTGTTGCATCATGCGGTTCCCAATTTAGGGCTAGTTGGTCTTTCAGAGCTACCACTATTGGCGCATATGAAAGACCAACAAGCCCTACGTCTTACATAAAAATATATTTAATACATTACAGATTGAACTAATGCATGCCTAAACATTTCTTAACGATAATAAACAATTTTGGAGCATGGTGATGCAAGCTTTACAGGAACAATCCGTAATGTGTCCCTATTGCGGTGAAACCATTGAAGTTTTACTGGATGCCAGTGTGGATTATCAACAATATATTGAGGATTGCTTTGTCTGTTGCCGACCAATCGAATTTTCAGTGAGTGTAAATGCGGATGGTTCTTTCAATGTCGTGGCTGATGATGAAAATGCATAAAATTATGGTTTTCACTGGAGCTTATAGTGTAAACACAGTGTCTTATTGCTGAAAATACAATATGTCGTTCACTAAAATAACGACTTTTTAAGTAGATTTTTAAGCATAAAAAAATAAACCTATGGATTTAAAGGAAAAATATCCTGCATAAACAAGGATAGTTTACTTATTGAAGGATGTTATATTTCGGTTTCTAATGGACTTCTACCAAAGATGGGAATGCACATTGAATCGTATTTGGCATAATAGTTTTTACCCGTTACTCCTCGTGGCGCTTTTAATACCAACCGCTCATGCCTCACTGGATCTTTTAGCAGGCGTCGAAGCAGGTATTGAAACCGACACCGCAATGACCACGATTGATCTTGATAAAACCCAGGAAGTTCTTTCATCTAATGATTTTGAGGCCGAACATAGCTGGATTAATCACCATACTGGCATTCAATATCAAATCCAGCTGTTGCGTAGTTACTCTTACGGTCACTACCCCTGCCTTGCTTATCAATTAGAAATCAAAAACGGTGATGACGTACAGGAAAAATCGCTGGATGCATGCCAGCATCGAAGTGGTAAATGGATTTCAGTGTCACCCAGCTCAATGGCTTTTTAAATTAAAAACAGATTCTTAAATTAAACCTACTTCATGGCGCATCAGCAATAAATACCGCTCGTTTTGGTGCCGGATAGCCTTCGATGGTTTTATGCACATCCTGAGGATCCAGAAAATCCGCTAACGATTCAAATGTCATCCACTCTGTTGCCCGCTGCTCTTGCAGTGACGTAAGATTTTCATCTACACAGCGCACATTCTTATAACCGCATTTTCGCAACCATAACAACATCGTCGGAATTGATGGAATAAACCAGACATTACGCATTTTGGCATAACGTTCCTCTGGTATCAGACTCATGCCTTCTTGCCCATCAATGATTAACGTTTCCAGGACCAACTCACCACCCGGACGAAGACATTGACGTAATTCCATCAAATGGTTTAACGGTGAACGGCGATGATATAAAACGCCCATGGAAAACACCGTATCAAACAAACGCAGTTTTTCAGGCATATGTTCAATACCAATCGGTAAAACAAAATGCTTTTCACTTTGAATAAAGTGCTGCATAAATTGATATTGCATGCTGAATACCAATGTCGGATCAATCCCCATTACCATCTGTGCGCCCTCACCCACCATGCGCCAACCGTGATAACCATTGCCACCACCAACATCCAGAACTTTTCGGCCATGTAAAGAACTGAGATGCGGTAATACGCGATCCCATTTCCAATCCGATCGCCATTCAGTATCAATGTGTATATCAAATAATTGGTACGGGCCTTTGCGCCAGGGATGAAAGGTTTTGATCTGCTCTATAAACGCAGATTTATCATAAGCCGACAAATCTTCTTTTGAGCCTATTGTCACCTGTTGTTGCAGTTCTATAGCGGAAGGCTTTATGGAAGGTAAATCCGCCAACGCTTTTTGCCATAACGGCATCTTGCCATGAAAATCATCAGCCAGTCGCTGATCGGTAAATTTGGCCAGTTTTTTGGCCCAGTCAACTTGTCCAACAGATTCAAGCCAACGATAAAACGGTTCATATACGGTCATTTAAATGCTATCAAAGAGGCAAAATTAAAACACTGAAACCAGCATTCGCTGCGAGAAAAACCAGCGTTGCTAAGGCGTTGTTGATGTGTTGACAGAGTTTCGGGAATTAATACGTTTTCCAGCGCGCTGCGTTTCTGACTGATTTCCAGATCACTATAGCCATTGGCACGTTTGAAATCGTGGTGTGCATCAGTAAAAAAAGTCTGTTGCTCAGCACTGTCAAAAGCCAGTTTTTCCGACAGGATAAATACGCCACCCGGTTTCAGGCCCTGATAGATTTTATCAATTAACTCATCCCGTAAAGCCGGGGCAATAAACTGCAAGGTGAAATTCATTACCACTACCGAGGCGTTCTCAATAAGCGTCTGGTTAATATCTTCACAGCGCAGCTCAACTTGTACCCGATTGTTATCCGCCGCGATAATTTTCTCTGCCCGTTCAATCATTGCTGCCGAATTATCAACAGCAACAATCTGACAACCTTCCGCCTTAATACGCTGGCGCATTGATAAGGTAACTGCGCCTAAGGAACTCCCCAGGTCATAGCAACTGCTGTTCTCCTGAGCATAACGAGCAGCCAGAATGCCGATATTGGAAATCAGGGTGCCATAGCCTGGTACCGAGCGCTGGATCATATCAGGAAACACGTCCACCACGCGTTCATCAAAGCGAAAGTCCACCATCTGCTTCAGCGGTGAGGCGAATAGGTTATCGGCTTTTTTGATCATCCCTGTTGCGCCTTCTTTTTAGCAACATTATTCCGCAGATACACTGGTAAAGCTTTATCAGCACTGACAAATTCACCACGCAGATAAAATTGTTCGGCAAGTTTGAGAATCGTTGCTGCACCCGGATAAATATCGGCTTGCTGGTCAATCAATTGTTCAGAAAAGTTAGCTTGCAACATCTCAGCATAAACCTGCCAGCCATTACCTGCGCCAAACCAATTTTCGGCATTTGCTGGAAAAAACTGTTTAGCAGTACACACTTTTTCATCATCGATAAGCGTCACAAAACCATCTTTCACCTGAAAACAGGCTGCATAGATTTCATCCATACGGGCATCCATGGCCACCGCTATGTTTTGATGCCCAAAAGCATCAAAAGCAGCCTGAGCAACAGCAGCAAGGGTTGAAACGGGGATGACCGGAAGTTCACGAGAAAATGCAATTCCCTGCGCAACTCCGACACCAATTCGCACACCGGTAAACGAACCAGGGCCCCTACCGAATGCCAGGGCATCAATATCAGCAATTGAGGCATCAGCTTGCTTGAAAAGCTGATCGAGCATCCCCAATATTAAGGTCGAATGTCCTCGCTGAGTCATTTGCTGTTGCTGATACAACACACCGTTAATGGTGATTGCAGCAGAACAACTTTCAGTACTGGTATCAAGGGCAAGCAAATTCATAGGTTGGTCATCATCATGTCATTTGTCCGTCACAGTCGCGCATTATAATTCAACCATGAACTACAAAGGAGTTTTGCTATGGGTTATATCGTTGATACCATCTATATTTTCCGCGAATTGATGAAGCTGCTGTTTGTGGTAGTAACATCACCTTTCGCCGTCGTGGGTAGTCTGCTGATGCTGGGTAGTGCTACCTGGCAGTCATAAATATCGAGGAAACCAATGAGCGTCATACATCTGCAAGCACTGGATAAAATTCGCGAACAGGATTGGCATGGCGCTCATCAACTTATCCAGCAGTACAGTGACCCACTGGCCTGTTTAATTCATGGTTATCTGCACCGAATTGAAGGTGATCTTTCTAATGCTGCTTACTGGTACAACCGTGGGCAAGAGGCTGTACCAGCAAACAGTCTGGAGGACGAGCTAAAACGTTTGTTTAAACTCGCCCGACAAGATTAATCAAATCAACTACTGTCTGATGCCTTCAATAGACAAAATCAGAAAGACTTCCTGAGAGCTTGGTCCCAACTTGCTGACATCAATATCATAGTCCTCAATGATAAAGCTGGTTTCACCATAAAAACCTACACGATAACCACCCCAAGGATCATCACCTTCACCAACTTTCTGAACTGGAATGGTCATCGGTTTGGAGACACCATGCAGAGTGAAATCACCTTTCATCAATAATGTACCGTCTTCCTGCTGTTCGAAACTGGTGGAGGTAAAGCGAGCATCGGGATATTCAGCCGTTTCAAGAAATTGTTCACGCAAATGTTTATCACGCTCAGCAAAATTGGTATCCACACTGGCAACATCAATTTTCACATCAATTTTTGACGCTTCAGGATTTTCCGGGTCATAACTGAAAGTCCCTTCAAAATCATTAAAGCGACCGCTCATCCAGCTAAAACCCAAATGCTGAATCCGAAAATCAATAAATGCATGGGCTTTCTGGGTATCAATAACATAGTCAGCCGCGTAAGCAGGCAATGTAAACACCGTACTCATAGCCAAGGCAAAGATGGTTTTTTTCATGGTAACTCCTGTTGGTTTTAAAGATTAAGCATGCGACGCAACGTTGCATCTTTATTGATGAAATGATGTTTTAATGCCGCCAGGGCGTGAAATGAAGCCAATGCGATAATGAAATAGCCTGACCATAAATGCAGTCTGCTGACCAAGTCACTGGTTTCAACCGTTAATTTGGAAATCGCCGGAATATTGAACCAATCAAAAATGCCAAGTGGTTCGCCCTTGGCAGTAACAATCAGATAACCAGTGATGGCTAAAAGGACAATGGCAATGTTCATCAGTTGATGAGCCGCTTTAGCTGCCCATTGTTGCCAAACGGGCGTGGATGAAATGGCTTTTGGTTTTCCTGCAATGGGCCGCCAGACCCAGCGCAAAACTACCAATAGAAAAACAATAAAACCCAAGCCTTTGTGCCACCAGGGTGCCTGATAATACCAGTCGTCATAATAGCCAAGGTCGACCATCCATAGGCCAAGAATAAATAAGCCGATGGTGAGCAATGCGACAGACCAATGCAACAGTATGCTGATTAAGCCGTAGTGATCTTTGGTATTGATTAAACGCATGCACTCCTCTCCATAGGAATCTCTTGAGATGGTTGTCAGACCCAGCTTTTACAGCTGGGTTCCATTCAAACGCTATCGTTTACGGGAACGTTGCGTTCCACTTTTTACCTTTTTGGATCGCACATGCTGTGTACGGAAAGCCGGCTGGGTTGATGGCGTTTTAGCCTTACGGGTAATACGCTTACCTTCGCCCATTTCGCCGGTGCCTTTAGGTTGAAAGCTCGGGATAAGATGTTTTTTGCCATTACCGATCAAATCAGATCTGCCCATACTTTTCAGTGCCTCACGTAACATTGGCCAGTTTTCTGGATCGTGATAACGCAGAAACGCTTTATGCAGACGCCTAACTTTCAACCCTTTTGGAACGGTAATATCGCCGCCCTGACGGCGTACTTTATGTAAGGTGTCCTTGCCCGAGTGATACATTGCTGCAGCCGCTGACATCGGGGAAGGTAAATACGCTTGCACCTGATCAGCTCGGAAGCCATTATGTTTTAACCACAACGCCAGATTCATCATATCTTTATCCGTGGTGCCGGGATGGGCTGCAATAAAATACGGGATCAAATACTGTTCTTTGCCAGCCTGCTTGGAATATTTATCAAACATGGCCTTAAATTTATCGTAGGTACCAATGCCCGGCTTCATCATCTGCGACAGTGGACCATCTTCGGTATGCTCCGGCGCAATTTTCAGATAGCCGCCCACATGATGCGTAACCAGTTCTTTAACGTACTCCGGTGACAGAACCGCGAGGTCATAACGCAAACCGGATGCAATCAGGATCTTTTTGATACCCGGCAGACTGCGTGCACGACGATATAAATTAATTAACGGCGTATGGTCAGTATTCAGGTTTTTACAGACACCTGGAAAAACACAGGAAAGACGACGGCAACTGGCTTCGATTTCTTCGCTGTTACAAGCCAGTCGATACATATTGGCTGTCGGACCACCGAGATCCGAAATAATGCCGGTAAAGCCGGGCGTGGTATCGCGAATCGCTTCTATCTCACGAATAATCGAATCTTCACTGCGACTCTGGATAATCCGACCTTCATGTTCGGTAATTGAACAGAAGGTACAGCCGCCAAAACAGCCACGCATGATATTTACTGAAAAACGGATCATCTCATAAGCAGGAATATTGGCCTTACCATATTCCTTATGGGGCAAACGGCTGTATGGCAGATCAAATACCGCATCCATCTCTTTGGTGGTCAAAGGAATTGGTGGCGGATTGAGCCAGACATCCTGATCACCATGTTGTTGAACCAGCGCCAGTGCATTACCCGGGTTAGTCTCTAAATGCAGAATCCGTGAAGTATGTGCATAGACTATTGGATCATCTTTAACCGTTTCATAACGCGGCAGACGAATAACGGTTTTCTCAGCATTACGCGGAGAAACGCGATGAATTTTGATTACATTGGTAGCAGGTTCGACTGGCGCAGCATTTTGCTCAGCAGTTTCTGCTTTGGATTGCTCGCAGCTTTCTTCTGTCTGCATCTGGTATGGATCAATAGGCGGATTAAGCTGACCCGGCTTATCAATACTGGTGGAATCTTTTTCCCACCAGTCATCACGACGACCATGACGCCTTGTATAGACTGTGCCACGAACATCGATCAGTTCACTAACCGCTTCACCCTGCGCCAGGCGATGGGCTATTTCAACTACCTGCCGCTCACCATTTCCGTAAACCAGTAAATCGGCTTTGGAATCCATAATTACGCTGCGACGAACTTTTTCAGACCAGTAATCATAGTGAGCAATACGGCGTAAACTGGCTTCTATGCCACCAATAACAATTGGCACACCCTTATAAGCTTCACGACAACGCTGACTGTATACAACCACGCTATGATCCGGGCGTTTACCACCCTCTCCATCAGCCGTATAGGCATCGTTACGGCGGATTTTTTTATCCGATGTATAACGGTTAACCATCGAATCCATATTGCCGCCAGTGACGCCAAAAAACAGATTTGGTTTACCCAGGCGCTGAAAATCTTCGGTGCTGTTCCAGTCGGGCTGCGAAATAATACCGACCCGAAACCCCTGCGATTCCAGTAATCGACCGATTAATGCCATGCCGAAACTGGGATGATCCACATAGGCATCCCCGGTTATGATGATCACATCACAACTGTCCCAACCCAGAGCTTCCATTTCACTGCGTGACATTGGCAGTTGCGGCGCAACACCAAAGCGGTGAGCCCAGAATTTGCGGTAAGAAAAAATATCGGGAGCGGCTTGCATACAACCTCAGATCAGCAACAGCGGAAAAATCAAAGGCTTATTGTAGCAAACACGAGATGGCTTGTTCCTAGGTTTTAAATATCGTAGAGACAGTCAAACATGAAGATTACATTTATGTTCTGACATAGGTGGCTGCAATAAACACGCCCTAGGGATTAACTGCCGCTTTAAATGACTCAAGTGAATCAATAATAATTACCGGTGTGCCTTCATCAACCCACATCGCTAACTCACGCACTTCTGAATTACGCATCGCAATGCAGCCTTTGGTCCAGTTAGATATTGCATGAATATCCAGTTTGTCTGGTGTCTCTTCCCCAATCCCATGAATGCCAATCTGTCCACCTAACGGGGTATTTTGCGGCGGTGTTTCATTGTAGATAAACGCTGCGAGAATCTTGCGATATTGCGTGCGGGTTATTCGGCCATCTTTAAGCGCTTGTTTTGCATCATCCATATTGGGGTAATCCAGATGCATAAACAGATAAAATTTATCGCTGCTGCGAATATCTTTGATTCGATAATGACCCTGTGGGGTTCTGCGATCGCCTTCCTGCATTTTTGGCTGGCGACCACCACTGCCAAATGCCACTTTAAAAGTGCGCAAGGTTTTGTCGTTTTTTCTTACCAGTAATTTATTTTCTGAACGCACAATCACCACTTCAATGGCCTCTGAATCTGCCATCGTGGCAGCAGCAGGCCAATGGAATAAAAAGACTAAGAAAAGCAGCCTAAGCATATGGCAATTAATCCGCTAAGAAAAGACAATAGATTTTTATCATAAAACGCCTGAATTATCACCTGTAAATTAATATTTTTAAAGAAATAATCGATTCAAAAATGAAATATTTTGTTTTATCAAATCATGCAATGATTGGGGTAAACCGACATCAAACTGCTGGTTAAGATTTTCGGCCAGGTCCCGATGTCTTTTTAATTGGCTTACATTGAATTTTTGCTTCAACGCCAGGCCAATCACATTGCCTTTATCTGCCACCGGTAGCACTAAGGTCTGATTATCAAAACTTTGATTTATACGTTGCATCGATTGACTGAATCCTGGCCGATCGGTTCCCCATAAATTGATACTCATTAGTCCATTGTCGTTAAGCACCCCGGCACAGGCATCAAAAAATGCCTGGCCTCCAACACTGGCCGACATTCCCACATGATCGAAAGCATCGACCAGCAGTAGATCATAAAACGCGCCATTGCTGAAAAACTGATTGCTGACAAACTGATAACCATCATCATGATGAATCCGCAGTCTGGGATCATTATGCGGCACTTCAAAATAGCGATGTGCCACATCAATCACATCCTGCCGATATTCGATTACATCAATCTGACAATCTTCAAAATGATGTAACAAAAACTTGACCAGTGATCCCCCGCCCAGGCCAATAACACAGATAGTTTTGGGGCTTGGCTGAAACAATAAACCAGCCATCATGGCGCGGGTATAACTCAGTTCAAGCAGATGAGGTGATTGCAATGACATGCTGCTCTGGCGTGGATAGGTTCCAAAATGCAGCGATCGCTGATCACCAATATCAACGACTTCAATAATACCCTCATCAGAAGCGGCTTGATAAACCACTGAGCCACCATAGTAAAGACGCATTAAAGTGCATCCTCTTCTTCAAAAAACTGTTTATATAACCAGCCATGGACCAGATTGGTTAATCGTCTGGACGAGCTGGCAAAATAATGAGCCGCCCCATTGACCTGACGCAACTGATAGTTGGTTTTCTGTTCGGTTTTCATTTGTATCTGCCGTTGCACAACAGCCTGTTTAATAGAGTCTTGCTGACGACTACCCAGAATTTCCAATATTGGAATCGCCGTTTCAGTCATGTTTGTTCCTTCTGCTAATTCACCGGTATTTATCATGATTAATGCGGCAACCGGAACCGCAGTTTCGTTAAGCGTTTTTAAGGCAAGTTCTCCTCCTGCCCCCTGACCAATCAACACAATATTTTCATGTCCTTCCTGCTGTAACTTTAATAAAGCTGCATCCAGACGCTGGGCAGTGGTTATCGCTGTAAATTCCGCTTCAGCAGGTTCTGCCGTTTCAGTTGCATCAGTTGGTTCAGTATTTTCATTATCTGCGGGCGTATTCTCAGCTTCTGTTGCTGCAGGTTCCTCTGTCTCAGCCTGTTCAGCCGGATTCGCTTCATCCGCAGCGGCAGCCCCTTCTTCCGTGTCGGGTGGCTCTTGCTCACTTGCTTGCGTAAACCGAATGATCTTGATTGATAATGTATTCCAGCCATAAGCCGGTAACTGGCGTCTCAGAATACCAATCGCAGCACTGTCGATATGTTCATTAATGTCATGCAGTAACAAAATGGCGCCACGAGATATACCTAAGGTTTGCGGTAAATACGCAGCCGCTATATTTTGATCATTTACAGCTAATGGCTCATAGCCTTTTGTAACTGAGTCCTGACGCAATATTTGCGGCTTTGCTACATTCGTTTCATCCAAAGCACCGGCCTGTAAAAGCATGCATGGGAGAAACAGCAAAAATGTAATGAACAATCGTAGGTGAATTCGCACTTGTTTTCCTATTTAGCTCGGTTGGTCAACTGACGCCAGTATAAAGAGCGATAATGAATTTCAAAAGCTGAAAAAACCCGGCTTTTGGGGTAGAGTAACGGGTTTTGATAGCAAATTTTTAACTAACTTAGAGAGAATCCGACATGGCCGAATTCAAAATTGCCCCATCTATCCTCTCCGCTGACTTTGCCCGCCTTGGCGAAGAAGTGGTAAATGTACTGGCCTCAGGTGCTGATATCGTTCACTTCGATGTTATGGATAACCATTATGTCCCTAACCTGACGATCGGACCTTTGGTCTGTGAAGCTTTGCGCAAGCATGGTGTTACCGCTGAAATCGACGTACATTTAATGGTGAAACCGGTTGATCGCATTATTCCTGATTTTGCCAAAGCCGGCGCCAGTTACATCACTTTTCATCCTGAAGCCTCGGATCACATTGATCGCAGTCTGCAACTGGTTAAAGCAGAAGGCTGTAAAACCGGTCTGGTATTCAACCCTGCGACACCACTGACGCTGGCAGAACATGTTCTGGACAAAGTGGATCGTATTCTGCTGATGTCTGTTAACCCGGGTTTTGGCGGTCAGAAATTTATCCCCCACACACTGGAAAAATTGCGTCAGGCTCGCAAAATGATTGATGAAAGTGGCTATGATATCGATTTGGAAATTGATGGCGGTGTAAACATTCAGAACATCCGTGAAATCGCAGAAGCCGGTGCACGTACCTTTGTTGCTGGTTCTGCCGTATTTGGTGCTGCTCAGGATAATGACCCTAATAAATATGAAACCGTAATTGCAGCACTGCGTGCTGAATTGGCTCAGGCAAAAATCTAATCAATGGCATTAATCAAGCCAGCGCTTGCGTTAATTGATCTCGACGGCACACTGGTTGACAGTGTGCCGGACCTGGCCTGGTGTACCGATCAGACCATGCGGGCACTCAATTTGCCTGAACGTGGTGAAGCCAAGGTCAGAAACTGGGTAGGTAACGGTGTTGAAAGGCTGATAAAACGTGCCTTGATAAATCAACTTGATGGTGAACCTGCTGAAGCACTTTATGCCCAGGCAGCTCCAATATTTATGGCGTTATATGCAGAAAACACCAGTAAACGCAGTCTGCTATACCCTGATGTAAAACAAGGGTTGCATTGGCTTAAGGATCAAGGCATTCATCTGGGCTGTGTGACCAATAAAGATGAGCAGTTTACGCTGCCCATTCTGAATAATCTGGGGATCCGCGATTATTTCGAACTGATTGTTAGCGGTGATACCTTGCCGCAGAAAAAACCGGATCCTGCACCGCTGCTTTATGCAGCCAATTATTTTAAAATCGAGCCACAACAGGCTTTGATGATTGGCGACTCGGTCAGTGATGTCAAAGCATCACGCGCCGCCGGTTTTCAAATCGTCTGTATGAGCTACGGTTATAACCATGGCAATGATATCCGCTCTGCTAACCCGGATGCGGTGATTGATAGTTTTGCTGAGTTAAACACTCTTTTTTAGAAGCCGAAAATGAAACAGGCACAATTCGACCAACTGGCCAGTGAAGGCTATAACCGCATCCCTCTTTATCGCGAAGTGCTCGCCGATTTAGACACGCCATTAAGTACCTATCTTAAACTGGCAGATGCGCCCTATTCCTATCTTTTCGAGTCGGTTCACGGCGGCGAAAAATGGGGACGTTATTCCATTATTGGCCTTCCCTGTGAATCCGTTATCAAAGTATTTGGTGACCAAATCAAAGTTTATCAACGTAATGTATTGATAAACGAAATTCAGCATGAAGACCCGTTGACCTGGATTGCCGATTTTCAGGCCAAGTTCAATGTACCTACCTTGGAGCATTTACCTAAATTCAACGGTGGCCTGGTTGGCTATTTCAGCTATGACACAGTTCGTTATGTTGAAACCCGTTTAGGCGAAGCTCCTGAAAATGATCCTCTGGGCTGCCCTGATGTGTTGCTGATGGTATCTGACGAACTCGTAGTGTTTGATAATCTCAGTGGAAGATTGTTTTTGATCGTTCACGCTGATCCAACACTGCCCGAAGCCTATGACCAGGCACAACAACGCCTGGATCAACTGATTCGTGAATTGCGTGAATCCACCCCTAAGTTTAACGATAAACGTCCACAGAACTCGATTTCGGAACAGGATTTTGTCTCTGGTTTCACCCATGATGGATTTATCGATGCGGTCAGCAAGGCAAAACAATACATTAACGATGGCGATATCATGCAAGTGGTTCTGTCACAGCGTTTGTCAGTGCCTTTTCATGCGGCGGAAATTGATTTATATCGTGCCTTACGCACATTAAATCCATCACCGTACATGTATTACCTGAACCTCGAAGACTTCCACATTGTCGGATCTTCTCCGGAAATTCTGGTACGCATGGAAGACAATGAAGTCACTGTGCGACCTATTGCCGGTACGCGTCGTCGTGGTAAGACGGAAGAACAGGACAAAGCCCTGGAGCAGGAACTGCTCAACGATCCAAAAGAATTGGCAGAGCATTTGATGCTGATAGATCTGGGTCGTAATGATGTGGGCCGGGTCAGTCAGACAGGTACGGTAAATCTGACCGATAAAATGGTCATCGAACGCTATTCACATGTAATGCATATTGTTTCCAATGTGACGGGACAGGTTCTCCCCGGAATGACGGCAATGGATGCACTCCGTGCGACCTTCCCGGCCGGTACCGTCAGCGGTGCACCGAAAGTACGTGCAATGGAAATTATTGACGAATTAGAGCCGGTTAAACGCGGCGTTTATGCTGGCGCCATTGGTTATTTGTCCTGGGCTGGAAATATGGATACAGCTATTGCTATCCGCACAGCCGTCATCAAAGACAAGCAACTGCATATCCAGGCGGGTGCCGGTATTGTCTATGATTCTGTTCCGGAAATGGAATGGGAAGAAACCATGAATAAAGCCCGCGCGATATTCAAAGCTGTTGCCATGGCTGAGGCAGGACTTGAGCCGCCAAAACCGACTGAATAAATAACAGGACACCCTATGCTGTTAATGATTGATAACTATGATTCGTTCACCTACAACCTGGTGCAGTATTTTGCTGAACTGGGTGCTGAGGTGGAGGTACAGCGTAACGATAAACTGACCATTAGCGACATAGAGACCCTTAACCCAGAGCTTATAGTGATCTCACCCGGTCCTTGCACGCCAAATGAAGCGGGAATTTCATTAGATGTTATTCATCAATTTGCCGGAAAAAAACCGATTCTAGGTGTTTGTCTGGGCCATCAGGCAATTGGTCAGGCATTTGGGGGCAATGTGGTGCACGCACGCGAAATCATGCATGGCAAGACTTCCCCGGTGCATCACAACAATGTCGGTGTGTTTAAGGGATTGAATAATCCATTGCAGGCAACTCGTTACCACTCACTGGTCATTAAAAAAGAAACGCTGCCCGATTGTTTTGAGGTAACTGCCTGGACAGAAAACCCGGATGGCAGCATTGATGAAATTATGGGTGTCCGGCACAAAACCCTGCCAATCGAAGGCGTGCAGTTTCACCCTGAATCCATTTTGACTGAGCAAGGTCATCAATTATTAAAAAACTTTCTGGATGAACACCATGGCGGAGAATGAATTTACCATGCAGGCAGCCATCAAGCTGATCACCCAGCATCAGCATCTGTCTGAACAGCAAATGACCGCAGCGATGCGAATGATTATGACCGGTGAAGCAACAGACGCTCAGATCGGTGGCTTCTTAATTGGTTTGCAGATGAAAGGCGAAACCATTACCGAAATTGCGGCCGCAGCATCGGTAATGCGTGAATTAGCCACGCCAGTGCAGGTCACCGGTGAGCATATTATTGATACCTGTGGTACCGGCGGTGATGGTGCCAGCAGCTTTAATGTCTCCACCGCCAGTGCCTTTGTAGTGGCTGCGGCTGGCGGCAAAGTCGCAAAACATGGCAATCGTTCCGTCAGCAGCACTTCCGGCAGTGCTGATGTATTGGAAACAGCGGGCGTGAATCTGGAACTAACACCTGAACAGGTAGCCCACTGTGTTGAAACAACTGGTGTCGGCTTTATGTTTGCCCAACGTCATCATGGTGCAATGAAATATACCGTTGGTCCGCGCCGTGAAATGGGTGTCCGCACCATTTTTAATTTACTCGGTCCACTAACCAACCCAGCTAAAGCCCAACATCAGGTGATGGGGGTGTTTGATAAAAAATGGGTTGAACCGATTGCCCAGGTATTGCAAAAGCTGGGCAGTAAACATGTGATGGTGGTGCATGCCGAAGATGGTATGGATGAAATCAGTATTGGCGCCGATACGTTTGTCGCCGAGCTTAAAAATGGTGAGATTTCCACCTACACTATCAAGCCCGAAGATTTTGTGATGCAGCGTGTTGATATCAGTCAGCTGACCGTCACCAATGCACAGCAAAGTCTCGATATTATTCAGCGTGTATTTGCCGGTGAACCTGGCCCAGCCAGAGATATCGTCGTGCTCAATGCCGGCGCTGCCATTTATACAGCTGATTTGGCTGACAACCTTGCTGAAGGCGTTCGTCAGGCAAAACACTTTATTGATAGCGGTATTGCTCAACAAAAACTAGATGCACTCATCACCTGCAGCCAACTTTAAAAGATCGTTTATGACTGATACACCCGATATTCTGAAAAAAATTCTGCAACGTAAACAACAGGAAATTGCCGAGCGTAGTAAACGTTTGCCCATTAATCTGTTACAACAATTGGCTGAAAACGCTGAACCGGTGCGCGGTTTTGTTGAGGCCATTGAACGTAAACTGGCTGCCGGGCAAAGCGCCGTTATTGCTGAAGTTAAAAAGGCCTCACCGAGCAAAGGTGTGCTGCGGGAAGATTTTCGTCCTGCTGAAATTGCCTTGTCTTATGAAAACGGTGGCGCGGCCTGTTTATCAGTATTGACCGATCAAGATTTTTTCCAGGGACACGAAGACTATCTGAAACAGGCGCGAACGGCCTGTCAGTTACCGGTCATTCGTAAAGATTTTATTATCGATCCCTATCAGGTATTTGAAGCCAGAGCGATTGGGGCCGATTGCATATTGCTGATCGTTGCCGCTTTGGATGATGATCAACTGGAACAGTTAAGCCAGTTAGCGATTCAGCTTGATATGGATGTGCTGGTTGAAGTGCATAATGAAGAAGAGTTGCATCGTGCGTTGGTATTGAATCTGCCTCTGATAGGCATCAATAACCGTGATTTACATACTTTTGAAACGTCGCTGGAAACCACTATCAAATTACTTAATTTCATTCCCGATGAAACGATAGTGATCACCGAAAGCGGTATCCTTGGGAAGGAAGATGTCACTTTCATGCGTGAGCACGGTGTAAATGGTTTCCTGGTTGGTGAAGCCTTTATGCGGGCAGATGAACCAGGTGAGGCGTTAGCCAACCTTTTTAATTGAGGCATTAACACCACGATGGTCTTCGTCAAACAATACCATCGTTTTACCATGCGCCCACAGAATGCCGCGTTCCTGTAATTCTTTTAATACCCGACCGACCATTTCCCGCGAACAGCCGACAATGCGACTGACTTCCTGACGGGTTATCTTGATTTGCCGACCCTGTTCGTGGCGCATTGCATCCGGCTGAGCGGCCAAATCACGCAAGGCTTCTTCTACCCGCCCGGAAACATCCATAAATGCCATATTAGTGGCTTTGCGAGTCGTGGTCAGCAAGCGTTTGGACATTTGTTCGCCCAACGTTTCCAACAGGTAGGGATAGCAACTTTTTAATTCTGTTTTGGAAAGCGCCTTGAGGGTTTGATAACTGATTTCTTCGGTGCGGCAATCGGTTCTGGCTTTGACCACCGACATGCGGTCATTGATATTATCGTGAAAATAGCCAACTTCACCGATAAAGTCGCCCTGATTTAGGTAGGCGACAATTAATTCCTCGCCTTCTTCATTTTCCACACAGATACTGATAGAGCCTTCCCGTATGTAGTAAAGCCTGTCAGGAATATCACCCGGTCGCGCCAGCATTGTTTTGGCGGGGTAGACTTTACTGTGACAGTGTTTGAAAAACTCTGCCAACTGCTCTTCTCTCTCTTTGTGTTTTAAATAATCCATGTCATGAAGGCCCAGCTTATTTTTATAAGGATTAATTCTGCCCAATTCCGATGAATATGGCAAAATTAAACGTTGTTATAAGTATTTTATGCAGGATGAGTTAAATGAAAGCAAGAGTAAAGTGGGTTGAGGATGTTTTATTCGTCGGTGAATCCGGAACCGGACATACCATCGTAATGGATGGTCCCGAAGAAGCCGGTGGTCACGGCACGGGCATGCGTCCAATGGAGCTTCTACTGCTGGGCCTTGGTGGCTGCACATCATTTGACGTCATCGATATTCTGAAAAAATCGCGTCAGGATGTTACCGATTGCGTGGTCGAAGTTTCCGCGGAACGAAGCGAGGAAGCGCCAAAAGTCTTTACCAAAATTCATGTGCACTACACCGTAACCGGCCGCAATCTTAAACAGAATTTTGTCGATCGTGCGGTAAAACTATCGACAGAGAAGTATTGCTCGGCGTCAATTATGTTGGCAAAAACCGCCGAAATCACCCATGACTATGAAGTGATTGAACAAGCCTAATCGAATTTCAATAAACCGGAGCATAACCATGCAGCGACCAACACGAACTGGCGGTTTGCGTCATGTGGCACTAACCGTCGAAAATCTCGAAGCCTGCGAACAGTTTTATGTGGACTTACTAGGCATGGAAGTCGAATGGCGTCCTGATGAGGATAACGTTTATCTGACCTCTGGCAATGACAATCTGGCTTTACACCGTGGCGAAAATATCAATAAAACACCTGTTCAGCCTCTGGACCATATTGGTTTTATTATTCCAACACCTGAGCAGGTTGATGAATGGTATGCCTTTCTGGATCACCATGCGGTCCCAATGCGCCAGCCACCACGTACCCATCGTGATGGAGCACGAAGTTTTTATTGTTATGATCCAGCCGGAACTGTCGTACAGATCATCTATCATCCGCCGATTTCGTAAATCAGAGTTGTGTTATGAAAGCCTATATCTATAAAAGCCGTAAAAAAGAAGAGTTATATCTTTATCTCAGCAAGAAAGATGATTTTTCGGAAGTGCCGCCAAGCCTCTATGGCTCAATGGGCAACGAGCCGATATTTGTGATGGAACTGGAACTAAGTCCAGATCGCAAACTGGCCCGTGAAGATGTCAATAAAGTCATTCATAATCTGGAAACACAGGGTTTCCATGTACAAATGCCGCCAACCAATGATTTGTTACTGCACCGTGAACGCACTGGCCAGTTACATTAATTGAGCGACAGCATTCAGATAAATTTTTTGAGCTCGTAAAGTAATTCCAGTGCCGCTTTGGGAGTTAATTCATCAGGATTGATTTGCTCGATTTTGTGTATCAGGGCCGAATTATCCGGTTGAGCAAATAAATCCTGTTGCGGTGGTTGTTCATGCAAATTTGTACTAACAGTACGTTGAGTTTCCAGAGCGGCTAATTTATGTTTTGCCGCCTGAATCACATCGTTTGGTACCCCTGCCAACTGCGCCACCTGCAAACCGTAACTCTGATTGGCTGCACCCGGTTTTAATTGATGCAAAAACACGATCTTGTCACCATGCTCAATCGCATCAAGATGCACATTGCTGGCTTTGTCATATAATCCTGGCAACTGAGTCATTTCAAAATAATGGGTAGCAAATAAGGTATACGCGCCAATATCCCGCACCAGTTTTTCGGCGCAGCTCCAAGCCAGCGCCAAGCCATCAAAAGTACTGGTGCCCCGCCCTACTTCATCCATTAACACCAGACTTTGAGCTGAAGCATTATTCAGAATATTTGCTGCTTCATTCATCTCCACCATAAAAGTAGAGCGTCCTGAGGCCAAATCATCACTGGCACCAATACGAGTAAATATCTGATCAATCGGACCGATAACAGCCGAATCAGCAGGAACATAGCTGCCCATATACGCCATGATAACGATTAATGCTGTCTGCCGCATATAGGTGGATTTACCGCCCATATTGGGGCCGGTAATCACCAGCATCGACTGTTCATTTAACTGCAAATCATTGGGACAGAAATGCGTTTTCTGCACTGCCTCAACCACCGGGTGTCTGCCCGCCTGAATCGATAAGCCCTGCTCAGCAGTCAACTGTGGCGCGACATAATTAAACGTTTGTGCCCGCTCAGCCAGATTGGTCAAAGCATCCAGTTCTGCCAGTGCCGCAGCACAATGGGTCAATGCGGCAAGCTCTGGTTGAATCAGTTTAAAAAGCTCTTCGTATAATGATTTTTCCAATGCCAAGGCTTTTTCGCTGGCGCTGAGTACCTGATCCTCGTGCGTTTTCAGCTCGGCAGTAATATAGCGCTCAGCATTTTTCAGCGTTTGCCGACGCTGATAATCAGCCGGTAACTGAATATTGTGGGCACGGCTGATTTCGATAAAAAAGCCATGCACTTTGTTATAGCCAACTTTTAAGGTACTGACACCAGTGCGCTCACGCTCACGCTGTTCCAGATCGCGTAAAAAATCATTGGCATTCAGATGCAGATTGCGTAACCGATCCAGTTCCGCATGATAGCCTTCGGCAATCACCCCACCATCTCGAATCAACACTGGCGGCTCTTCAATAATTGCTCTATTCAATAACTCAAGTAGTTCCGGGAAAGTCCCCAACTCGCGATCGATCTGTTTCAGCAATCGGGCTTGAGTACCCGATAAAGATTGATGCAGATTTGGCAGAGCAGTCAGCATTCGACGTAACTGTACAAAGTCACGCGGTCTGGCACTACTCAGTGCTACGCGTGTAACGATACGTTCAATATCGCCTAGCGGTTTTAACAGGGTTTGAACGGCAGCAATAACATCCTGTTCGATAAGATTGCCAATCGCCGCCTGACGCTGTTGCAAGGTAGTTAAATCTCGTTTCGGCTGTAACAACCAACGCCGCAGTAAGCGTGTACCCATCGGTGTAACGGTATTATCAAGTACCGACAATAAGGTATTTTCACGACCACCTGACAGGTTTTGCTCCAGCTCCAGATTGCGCCTTGATTGTGGATCAATACGAATACTGTCGGCCGGTGTTTCAACACTGATTTTGCGTAACTGCGGCAACGCTGTGCGATGGGTTTGCTGGGCATAATTCAATAAGCAACCTGCCGCCATAATGGCCAGCGGCAAATCATCACAGCCAAAGCCTTTTAAATCCGTGGTCCCAAAGTGCTCACATAAACGACGCCGCGCCGCATCCAGGCCAAAATGCCATTCCGGCACAAACTTCAGTTGTTTGTTATAACTATTTAAGGTGTCGCCATGGCTGTCATCAATCAGAATTTCAGCAGGTTGTAATCGAGCTAGATCGGCTAACAAATCCGCTAGCGATTGATGCTGACAAACATCAAAACGGCCACTGCTGATTTCGGCTACTGCTAAACCGTATTGATCTTTTTTCCGAGAAATCGCAACCAGCAGATTCTCTTGTTTACTGTCGAGTAAAGCCTCATCTGTTAAGGTACCGGGCGTTAGCACCCGCACAACTTTCCGTTCCACCGGCCCCTTGCTGGTTGCCGGATCACCAATCTGCTCACAAATCGCGACAGCCACACCGCCTTTAAGCAATCTGGCCAGATACCCTTCAGCCGCATGATAAGGCACACCCGCCATCGGAATCGGCGCGCCATTACTATTACCGCGTGCTGTCAGCGTAATATCCAATAACTCGGCAGCTTTATGCGCATCGTCAAAAAACAACTCATAAAAGTCGCCCATTCGATAAAACAATAACAATTCGGGATGCTCGGCCTTGATACGCAGATATTGCTGCATCATTGGCGTATGATTGGTTTTTTCGGTCATTTTTATAGTTTAGCGTATGCAAGATTATTCTGACGCAACACTTTATCAGCTTACCCAGCAACTGGCACAAGCGCTTCAATCGAAAGGCCTGCGTTTGGTCACTGCCGAGTCGTGCACGGGTGGCTGGCTGGCGAAATGTTGTACGGATTTGGCTGGCAGCTCAGGCTGGTTTGAAGGTGGTATCGTCAGCTACAGTAACCAAATCAAACAACAGTATCTTGATGTTCAGCTCAGCACGCTGGAAAAATATGGTGCTGTCAGCGAGCAAACCGTTATTGAGATGGCTTCTGGAGCCATCCAAAATTTCGACGCAGATATATCCGTCGCAATTAGCGGCATTGCAGGTCCAGATGGCGGCTCAGTTGAAAAACCAGTAGGTACCGTTTGCTTTGCCTGGGCAGATAAACAAAGTGTGTTTTGCAATACCTTTCATCTGCGCGGCAATCGCGAATTCATTCGCCGCCAGGCAGTATTTATCGCACTGGATGGCTTGGTGAAAAAATTAGCTTCCACCGAATATTACGCCTGAACACAAATACAAAATTAATATCCACGAAATGCCTGTTTGAAACCGTAATCGACGCTGGTGAGACATGGCTATCTGTGTGATAATCCATAGTTTTCTGATATCAGCTAAAGGGCACACCAAATGGATGAAAACAAGAAGAAAGCGCTTGGCGCAGCCTTAGGTCAAATCGAAAAACAATTTGGCAAAGGTGCGGTTATGCGTTTGGGCGATGGAACTGCCCACCGTGATATTGATGCGGTCTCAACGGGCTCAATCGGGTTAGACGTGGCACTTGGCATCGGCGGTCTGCCGCGTGGCCGAGTTGTTGAAATCTACGGACCGGAATCTTCAGGTAAAACGACGCTGACTTTGCACGCCATCGCTGAAATGCAAAAATTGGGTGGCACCGCAGCGTTTGTTGATGCCGAACATGCACTTGATCCGCTTTATGCTGAAAAACTGGGCGTCAACATTGACGATTTGCTGGTCTCACAACCCGATACTGGTGAACAAGCTTTGGAAATCACCGATATGCTGGTGCGTTCAGGCGCTGTTGATATAGTGGTGGTCGACTCGGTCGCAGCATTGACACCTAAAGCTGAAATCGAAGGTGATATGGGCGACAGCCATATGGGTCTGCAAGCTCGCTTGATGTCTCAGGCTTTACGTAAACTGACTGCTAATATCAAACGTTCCAACACGCTGGTAATCTTCATTAACCAAATTCGTATGAAAATCGGCGTTATGTTTGGTAACCCTGAAACAACTACCGGCGGTAATGCCCTTAAATTCTACGCTTCTGTTCGTCTGGATATTCGTCGTATTGGTGCCATCAAAAAAGGCGATGAAATCCTCGGTAACGAAACCCGCGTGAAAGTCGTTAAAAATAAAGTCGCGCCACCCTTTAAACAGGTCGAATTCGATATTCTTTACGGCGAAGGTATTTCCCGCGAAGGCGAATTAATTGATTTGGGTGTCAGCGAAAATATCGTCGAAAAATCCGGTGCATGGTATAGCTACGATGGTAACCGCATTGGCCAGGGTAAAGATAATGTACGTATTTATCTGAAAGAACATCCTGAAATGGCCAAAGATATTGAAGCTAAAATCCGTGCCGTGATGTTGCCAAAGAACGTCAAGGTAAGCGCTGAAACACCAGTGGATGACGAAATCGACGCGTGAAATCCCGCTCAGCAACCGAACAAGCCATTGGCTATTTAGCCAGAAGAGAACATAGCGCTGCAGAATTACAGCAAAAACTTCAACAAGCTGGCCATGAAACAGATAAAATTCATGCCGCTTTAGAAAAGCTGCAACAAAGTGGCCTGCAAAATGATCAACGTTTTGCCGAAGCGTTTATCCGATCTCGTGCTCTTCGCGGATATGGTGAACTACGAATTCGGCAGGAAATGAAACAGAAAGGCGTGGCGGATGAATTGATTCATTCCACCATGCAACAGGCAGAAACTGATTGGTTTGCGCTTGCCATCGAAGTTCGATGCAAGCGTTTTGGCGAGCAGAGCCCCGATGATTTTAAAGACCGTGCCAAACAGATGCGGTTTTTACAATATCGGGGCTTTACTCATGAACAAATAACGGAAAGTTTTAAACTGACTAATGAAAACGAGCGCTGATTTACGCAAATTGTTTCTGGACTTCTTTGCTGACAAAGGTCACGAAGTTGTTTCCAGCAGTCCATTAATTCCAGCCAATGATCCGACATTGTTGTTTACCAATGCCGGCATGGTTCAGTTTAAAGAAGTCTTTCTCGGTCAGGAAACCCGAAAATACACGCGAGCCACCACTACCCAGCGCTGTGTTCGTGCCGGTGGCAAACATAACGATTTGGAAAACGTCGGCTACACCGCCCGCCACCATACGTTTTTTGAAATGCTGGGTAACTTCAGCTTTGGTGACTATTTCAAACGTGAAGCGATCCAATATGCCTGGGAGTTTCTGACCGAAACGCTGCAATTGCCCGCCGACAAATTATGGATCACCGTATTTGAAGAAGATGACGAAGCCGCAGATATCTGGTTAAAAGAAATCGGCGTAGATGCTTCCCGCTTCTCTCGCATTGGCGCCAAAGATAACTTCTGGTCAATGGGCGATACCGGTCCATGTGGCCCCTGCTCTGAAATCTTTTATGACCACGGCCCGGAAGTCGCCGGCGGCCCTCCGGGCACACCTGAAGAAGATGGCGATCGTTATATCGAGATCTGGAATCTGGTGTTCATGCAGTTTGACCGCTCTGCAGACGGCACACTGACACCGCTGCCTAAACCTTCCGTAGATACCGGCATGGGGCTGGAACGTCTGGCAGCCGTATTGCAGCACAAACATAATAATTACGACATTGATCTGTTTCAGAATCTGATCAAAGCGATTCAAAAACTGTCGGGCACTACAGATTCCAGCAATACATCCCTGCGCGTTATCGCTGACCATATTCGCTCATGTGCCTTTATGATCACCGATGGTGTTCAGCCTTCAAATGAAGGTCGTGGTTATGTATTGCGTCGTATTATCCGTCGCGCCATTCGCCATGGGCATAAGCTGGGTTTAAAAGAAGCCTTTTTCTACAAACTGGTTAAGCCATTAGTCGATGAAATGGGCGAAGCATTTCCAGAACTAGCCAAGGCACAGCCAGTGGTCGAACAGGCATTGCAAATTGAAGAAGAACGTTTTGCCGATACGCTCGATAACGGTCTGAAAATTCTGGATCATGCAATTGAAGAAATGGGGGATAAAGAAATTCCCGGTGAAACCATTTTCCTGTTGTACGACACCTATGGATTCCCAATTGACTTAACGGCCGATATTGCCCGCGAACGTGGCTTAACAATTGATGTTGCTGGCTTTGAACGTCATATGGAAGCCCAACGTAATCGCGCTCGCAGTGCCAGTCAGTTTGGTGGTGCGTTATCCGAAACACTGATTATTGATGGCGAAACCGTTTTCTGTGGTTACGATCATATGCGTAATGAAGGCGTGATCACTGCCCTGCTGGTTGATGGCGAAAATGTCGATAAACTGCATGCTGGTCAACAAGGCATTATCGTTCTGGATCACACACCGTTTTATGCTGAATCCGGGGGTCAGGTCGGTGATCAAGGTGAAATCAACACGGCGGGTGCTCACTTCATTGTCAAAGACACTCGCAAACAGGGTAAAGCCTTTACCCACATCGGTGAATGTAAAGACGGTACTTTTGAAGTCGGCCAGCAGGTCATTGCCCATGTTGACGAATATAACCGCCAGGCTACGGCACTGAATCACTCTGCAACGCATCTGTTGCATGCGGCATTGCGAAATGTGCTTGGTGAACATGTAACACAAAAAGGCTCACTGGTAGATTCACAACGTTTGCGGTTCGACTTTTCGCATTTTGAACCGGTTACAGCAGATCAGCTTCGCGAAATTGAACGGATGGTTAATCAACACATTCGTGTAAACCATGCTGTTGAAACCCGCCTGATGCCAATTGAAAAAGCACGTCAAAGCGGTGCTATGGCGTTGTTTGGTGAGAAGTATGATGACGAAGTTCGCGTGCTGAGCATGGGTGACTTTTCGATTGAACTCTGCGGTGGTACACACGTTGGCCGCACCGGGGATATCGGTTTATTGAAGATCACCAATGAAACAGGCATTGCTTCTGGTGTTCGCCGCATTGAAGCGGTCACCGGTGAATCAGCACTGAACTATATTGAACAATCAGAAAACCGCCTAAACAGCATTTCTGAACTGGTCAAAGCCAAGCCGGAAAATATTGAAGAAAAAACCCAACAACTGGTGCAACGCACCCGACAGCTGGAAAAAGAACTGGAATCACTTAAATCCAAACTCGCCAGCAGTGCCGGATCAGATCTGGCAGCATCTGCTACCGAAATCGGATCGATAAAAGTGCTGGCCGCCAATCTTGAAGGTGCTGATGTAAAAAGCCTGCGTGATACGGTTGATCAACTTAAAAACAAACTGGGCACTGCCGCCATTATTCTGGCAACTGTAGAAGGTGAAAAAATCACCTTGATCGCCGGTGTCACTAAAGATGCAACCGATAAAATTCGGGCCGGTGATCTGGTATCGCATGTCGCCGCACAAGTTGGTGGTAAAGGTGGCGGCCGACCAGATATGGCACAAGGCGGTGGTAGCGAACCACAAAAATTAACTGCTGCACTCGACTCCGTCACCAACTGGGTGGCATCTAAGCTGGAAAATTAAGTCATGGCACTTATCGTACAAAAATACGGCGGTACTTCAGTCGGTTCTGTAGAACGTATTCAGGAAGTCGCTAAAAAGGTTATTCAATATCGTAAAGATGGTCACGACATCGTTGTAGTTGTTTCTGCTATGAGCGGTGAAACCAATCGTTTACTGGCTTTGGCTAAGGAAATTAATCCAGACCCACGTGGTCGTGAACTGGATGTTTTATTGTCAACCGGTGAACAGGTCACTATCGCCCTGCTCAGCATGACACTTGAACAAATGGGTATGCCCGCACAATCCTATACCGGATCCCAAGTGAAAATCCTCACGGACGATGCACATAACAAAGCACGCATCATGCAGATCGACGATGAAAAAATGCGTCAGGATCTCAGTGATGGCAAAGTTGTCGTCGTTGCAGGATTCCAGGGCTGTGATGAACAAGGCAATATTACTACTCTGGGTCGTGGCGGTTCCGATACCACTGCAGTGGCGTTGGCTGCGGCGTTAAAAGCCGATGAATGTCAGATTTATACTGACGTGGATGGTGTCTACACCACTGATCCACGCGTTGTCCCGGAAGCACGTCGGCTTGATCACATTACCTTTGAAGAAATGCTCGAGATGGCCAGCCTGGGAGCAAAAGTTTTGCAGATTCGCTCGGTCGAATTTGCTGGAAAATACAACGTGCCATTACGCGTACTTTCATCATTTACAGAAGGTGGCGGCACATTAATTACCTCTGAGGAACCCTCAATGGAACAAGCGCTTATTTCAGGTATTGCCTTTAATCGCGATGAGGCAAAACTAACTATTTTAGGCGTCCCTGATCAACCAGGTGTCGCGTATAAAATTCTGGGGCCAATTGCCAAGAAAAATATTGAAGTGGATATGATTATCCAAAACACTGGTCATGATTCCACCACCGACTTCACCTTTACTGTTCATCGCAATGATTATCAAACAGCGTTGAAATTACTGAAAGAAACATCGGAATCAATGGGTGCACGTGAAGTTACAGGCGATGAGCATATTGCCAAAATTTCACTGGTTGGTGTCGGTATGCGTTCACATGCCGGTATTGCCAGTACGATGTTTGAAACACTGGCTCAGGAAAATATTAATATCAGCATGATCTCCACCTCCGAGATTAAAATCTCAGTTGTGGTAGATGAAAAATATCTGGAACTGGGCGTAAGAGCTTTACATAAGGCATTCCAGCTGGAACAGGCTTAGTAAACCATTGATATCAGGAAGTTTTTCCTATCGATAAGGTGCAACTATCCTGATATACTTTCCAGCAAAGATAAGCGGATAATTTATTGTCCAACGCTGTCATAGAGGAAGGAAGACAAAGATCTTCCAAAAGGAAATAAACGGAACTGGCACGAGGCCTAGCTTAACGAAAGGAGTCATCAATCTCCTCCCCCTCGGTGCCAGATTTTATACTGCAAGGGGAATAACATGTTAATACTTACACGTCGCGTTGGAGAGTCACTGATAATCGGTGATGATGTTGTTGTAAATGTACTGGGTGTCAAAGGTAATCAAGTAAGAATCGGTGTAGATGCACCAAAAGATGTCACAGTTCACCGTGAAGAAATCTATGATCGGATTCAAGCTGAAAAAGATCAATCAAACGCAGGTTAATTAGGCAAATCGACTAGCCAAATGAATCACAGCTGGTATAATGGCCGGCTTGATGGAGAGCTGGCCGAGTGGCTGAAGGCGCGCCCCTGCTAAGGGTGTATAGGTTAATCCCTATCGAGGGTTCGAATCCCTCGCTCTCCGCCATTTTTTCTGAAATTATCCTTGTGATAATCAGTAAAAAACAGTACAATTTCACGCTTTAAAGCGCCTGTAGCTCAGCTGGATAGAGTACCTGGCTACGAACCAGGCGGTCGCACGTTCGAATCGTGCCAGGCGCACCAAAAATTGAAATACAATCAAGCAGTTATCATTAATTTGGTAGCTGTTTTTTTGTTTCCAGCGTTTGCTGTAGCCAAAAATGTAGCCACTGTTTTCAACTGACACAAACTGTCTGCATAGACGTTTAAATGTTCTGAGGATAAATGTGCATAACGCTGCACCATCCTGATATCAGACCACCCGCCCATTTCTTGCAGAATATGTATTGGCGTCCCATTTTGAATATGCCAACTCGCCCAGGTGTGACGTAAATCATGCCAACGAAAATCTTCAATCCCTGCCGACACTAACGCATTACGCCACGCTTTCGTATTTGCCTTCTTAATGGGTCTTCCTTTGTAGGAAAACACAAACCGATCATGATTGCCTTGTAATGTTCTTAACAAGACAACCGCCTCATTGTTTAACGGTACGCCGATTGACCGACCCGCTTTGGCTTGATCCGCATGAACCCATGCGACGCGCCTTGTCAGATCAACTTGGTTCCACTCTAGCCCCGTGACATTTGACTCACGAAGACCTGTTGCCAGTGAAAACCGAACCATGGCCGCAAGATGTTCAGGCAAATAGATGAGGATTTGATGAACCTCTTCGGGCGTAAGCCAACGTATACGCCTTTTAGGTTCTTTGAGCATCCGAACATACGGTGCTCGATCCGTCCATTCCCATTCCCGAGATGCCTTGTTTAAAATTGCTCTAACGACTTCCAACAAACGATTAACGGTTGCTGGTTTAACCCCCGTTTTAAGCTTGGCATCGGTTATGTCATCTATGCGATCACGGGACACTTCATCAAGATATAGATCACCGATAAACGGATCGACCCAGCGTATATGTGCCAAATCATCTTTAATGGTTTTCTTATCTTGGTTTTCCCTGTGCCACCGGATAACCGCTTCTTTCCAAGTCCTACGTGGTTTCTCACCTAACTGCATGATCCGCCACAAACTAGCCCGATATTTATCTTCAAACTCCTGGGCTAATTGTCTATCTACTGTTTTAGTAGATTTTTGTACTCTGCGTCCGTTTGGTGCGGTAAATTTGCACCACCAGAACTCAGAATTTCGTCGCTTATACAACATTGAGATGTTCCTCCATCACGTTGTACTTGCAACCCCAGCCAAGACCGAGAATAGAACGAGCGTAAATAACTGACAAGATCTGATTTAATGAAAACCCATTGCTTGGCGGGTTTAGCGGCGGGTATTTCTCCACGTACCGCTTTCTCACGTAAGGTCTGCCAATGCATTTTGAGATAATCAGCCGCTTCATAAAGATTAAGTATTTCATCATCATTCACCATCACTCAATTTCCTATAAGCATCCGCAATTGCGGCATCGGCTGGGTGGAGATGTGAATCAGCAGGCATATTTTTGAAGCTATTAAATTTTCGGGCTTTTTCTGAGACTTTTTGATGAAGATAACCAAAGAAATCTAAACCCGTTAAATACTCTCGGCTATCATGATATTGCTTGGCCGTGCGAATAAAAGCGTGTGAGCCCTCAACCGGATCAGTAATGCCTTCTCTCGCCATAAAGGAAGATAACGCGCTGAGCCCATTCACAAACAACGTTCTATCACATGGTGCTCGTCCCAATGGTGTTGCCCGTTTTTGAATTTTAGAATCTCCACTCCAATACACTTGCTGAAGGATTTGCCAAAATTCCACCGTTTCCCAGCGTGACTGGGTTTTATCCGTTTCATTTGGAATACATAAACGTAACCATTGTTCAGTGCCATACCGCCATAAACTGCCTAAAGCGCTATTCAGATCGTGAAAACTAGTAATGCCTAGCTGACGTAAGGATTCGCGGCGAAACTGAAATTCTAAACGCCATACTTGCTGTTCAGGTAATACGCCTAGTTCGTTATAAATTTGCTGTAAATAAGGTCTAGGGGTTTTGATCATTTCCAATGATTTATTATAGAGCCGAGCTAAAATATTCCCACCTCCCCCAATAACAAACCCGGAAAAGACCCGTGATACGGTAAATCGGTCTATATCTCGCGCCCTGGTCACCCACTGCGTTTCGGTAATGGATGAAAGCGGATAATCCGTTATAAAATCAACACATAAATCGGCACGGCTCACATTTGCAGAGCTTGTCACAATACCTAATGTTGAGACGATATCGGTCAGCACTTCAACAGCTAATGGAGCACCCTGACAAGTTAATAACTCACTGGAAATCTGTGCGTGAGTTAATGGTGTACGTTTCGCACCCAATTTGGCAATTTCAATTCGGTAATGATTATCGTTGAGAATAAAAGCAAACGGATGTCGTCCGCGATCTTTTACTTCAAATAAATGCCCTTTTATATTTTCCTGAGCAAGTGGAATATCGGTTTCTTTGTTTGACTGAGCGAGTTTTTTTAGCTGATTAAGTCTTATGGATTTATCTTCGAATAGTTCACCCTGATAAGACAGATACAAACTATCAATACCAACCCTTAAAATCTTAGTCTGTGATGTGTTTATGCAATTAGAGGGTACTGTGTTACTAGACTGCGTACCCTGACAGTGTTCCTGCTGCGGGCGGGGCGACCGGGGGTTCGCGCCGTCCTCGCAGCAACCAGCATCAAAATTATTTGAATCTTGCATGATAAAAGCTCCTTTGTTTGGGAGCCCTTACAATCTTTCACAAGCCAAATGGGAAAAAGCCAGCAATCAAAAATATCAGTGCGTTTATTGCTATATGGAAATTATTTTTACTTATAATTCAGAAAGTTAGTTGAAACCTCATCTTATAGTAAATTAAGCGTTTTATAGCTTTTTCTTACTAGGTCTACCTGGCGATCTTATAGCTGTACGCGGGGCGATGGACTTTAACCAACCTGCGACTGTCTTTGGTTGGAAGCGCATTGCACCACCATACTTCTGAATCATCTCATGTTGAACCACTTCTGGGATTGGTAAAGATGAATTATCTCGCCAAATGACACTCGCTATTTGCTGACAAGCTAACTTGATCTGTGCACTAGCACGCTCAGGAATTTTATCTTCGCCAAATTCACTATTATTTGTTTGATATTCATCTGGAATTTCATATCTAATGTGATAACTGCCTGGATAATCAGGTTCAAGATGAACAGCCCACATCGCAGCAGATTTAAAGTCGGGTGTTTCATATTGCCAGCCTGGAGGAAACCAGAACTCAGGTAAAGCAATTGTCCTCGCTTCACACCAATTCTTAAATTCATCTCGCGAAATTACAGCCCATTTAAATAGTTTCCGACTATATTTATCACCGAATATGCAAGCATAGATGTCATCGATATAAGTTCTAAGATAATATTCAGGTCCTGCAATAGAGTCAGCAGGACGTTTTGCAAGAGTTAGTGTTTCACAAAGCATCTCACCATCTAACAAAGCGCCCATTAATACTCTAAAATTATCTTTCACACTTAGCGGAAGAAATAACCTAAAAGTATCAGGATCATATCCGGCCCAGCGATGTGCGATAGTCCATACAGATAATGAGTCATTTAAAATAGCCAAATTTAGACCTCTAAGAATTAGAAATAGACCATCAAAAAAACTTCACTATTGGAACTACTAATCAACTTGATATAGCCTTGTTTCTTATTACATCAACAGCGTAAAAAAATTAAATATACAACAAAAAATAAGAGAAGCTTATTTTAGGAAAATACTAAAACATGGATATAGCAATAATACTAGGTTTTATCGCCATAATACCTGTGCTGTTTTTTCTTTATGATCGATTTATAAAACAAAAACATACAGTAGATATTGAAAGTGGTAATGTAAGTTTCCATAGAATTCTCTCATTAAGTGAAAGCAGAAATAACAAACTAGCTTTAATGCTCTTCGGCTTAAAAATCATAAATACAAGCAATTCAAACGTAACACTTAAGTCACTCGAACTTAGTTATGGAGATGGAAAAAATAATAAAAAAGCAAAACCTTACCTACTACCGACAGTAAAAATTGGAGATAAAGAGTCAATTGTAACCCCCTGGATAGTTCCGCCCACGCCGACTATTGAAACCCCATGGATAGTTCCACCCGATGACATGGACTATATCGTCCTAATGGGTGATCATATATGGAAAAAAATATGTTTACATAATGCTCTTATACCAAGCGAAGTTGTTATCGGCATGGCTGCTTTTATTTTAGAAACTCCAATAGAAAATGTGGATGAAATAAAGCACCTTTCGCTAATTATCCGAGATTATAATGGTAACGAAACAATTCACCCCACTGAAATCAAAGATAATTGGAAAATTTACCTTGGGTTCAGAGGACCATTATTGATTGACGCACCTATAGATAGAGAAACAGATGAAAAGCTCCCTACGTGGCAGGGATTAAAAATTGCTGTGAACGATCAAGGTATGCCACAACTAATAAAGAAAATGTGAAGCTTTGTTCGTCCATCTTTGTTTAACAAGTTTTTGCAATACTTGCACTAATCAGTCATAAACACAACTTATCTCGAACTAAAACAAGAAGGTTGACTGAGGATGCAAGCACTTGTTTTAATTACATATTAAAATAATTTTCAGTCGAACTACGAACCAGGCGGTCGCACGTTCGAATCGTGCCAGGCGCACCAAAATTGAAATACAATTAAGCAGTTATCATTAATTTGATAGCTGCTTTTTTGTTTCCAGCGTTTGCGGTAGCCGAAAATGTAGCCACTGTTTTCAACTGACACAAACTGTCTGCATAAACGTTTAAATACTCTGAAGATAAATGTGCATATCGCTGCACCATCCTAGTATCTGTCCACCCGCCCATTTCTTGCAGAATATGTATTGGCGTCTTTATCTAATTAGCTAACGAGGGGAAATTAAGCAGCTTTTGCTTCAGGTTAATGCACGTTGTTTGTGAATCATTAATTTTGGTATTTTAAAGATTACTCTCATCACTTCTGTCTACTGATGAGATCAACTCATTAAAAGATGAGTGTTTTCAAACATTATCTTCTACGTAAAATTTAATTGCCAAAAAGCTGAATATTACTGAATTAGGCGCTGAATAATGAACGAGAACTCAAAACAATCCCGCTTGCAACTTCATCAATTTCTTCGCACTGAAAAGGAAGGAATACTTGATGATTGGCGAAAGTTAAGTAAGCAAAAAATTTCTGCTGCTTATCATTTATCCGATAAGCAGCAACGTAACCGAATGCCAGAATTACTGGAAAGCATTGCAGCCAATGCTGAAAAGTTTAGTGCCAGTCAGGATAGTCCCAATGTGCCGCGCAAATGGCCTAAACATCATGCCCAACAACGTTGGGAATTTGGCTTCACTTTAGAAGAAACCACGCGAGAATACAGTTTTTTGAGAAGAGTTATTTTCAGCCGTCTTACTCCTCGTATAGATGAATTAACCGCCGATGAAATTGCATTTCTCAATGAAGCTTTGGATGAATCAGTTCTTGAAGCAGTAACCAAATACATTTCCAAAGCCAATCAACGGCTTACAAGTGAAAAAGAGCGGTTAAAAGTCACGTTGGAATGTATTGGTGATGGCGTCGTTTGTACTGATTCGGATGGCAAAATTAATTATATGAATCCTGCGGCACAGGGCATTTTGGGTTGCTCTCTTGAGTATGCTTTGGGTCAACAAGTCAATGATATTATGATTACTCTGGATGAAGGCACCAGAGAAAGGCTGAAATGCGCTGCGCAGTGTGCGATTGAAAACGGTCGAATGACGCATCGGGGCCCTGATGTTTTATTACGACGTCCCGATGGAAAATTGATTCCTGCTGAAGAGACTGCCGCCCCACTCAGAAATGCATTGGGTGAGCTGATGGGGGCTGTTTCTACCTTTCGTGATATCAGCGAAATTACCACTCTTACGCAGCGCCTGGGTTATCTGTCAGCTCATGATGCCCTAACAGGTTTACCAAACCGGGCAATGATGGTTAACCGACTTTATGATTCTCTGACAGAGGCTGAACAGCAACAAAATAATATTGCTATTTTTCATCTTGATATCGATCAGTTCAAAGATACCAACGATATGTTCGGTCGGTCGGCTGGAGATATGCTGCTTAGAAAGGTCGCTAAAAGGTTAGGTTCCTGCATTGCCCCTGCAGAAAATGCCTGTCGGGCAGGAAACGACGAGTTTACGGTTTTTGCAGAAGTGCAAGACCAACAGAATGCAGTAGAACTTTGTGAAACCTTACACGAATGTATTAGACGCTCGTTTAAAATCGATAACAACGATATCAATATAACAGTAAGTATTGGTATCAGTATGTATCCAGATGATGGTGGCGACCCACATCGTCTTCTTATGCACGCAGAAACAGCGAGCAAAAGAGCCAAAGCTGAAGGGCGTAATACTGGGACGTTTTTTACCGATCTGATGAACCGAGATGCGGAAGAACGTCATCAGTTACAACTCCATCTGAAGCAAGCGTTATCAAAAGGACAACTCACCTTAAATTTTCAGCCACAGATTTCACTTTCATCCGGGAAAATAAAAGGTGCCGAAGCGCTTTTACGTTGGGAACATCCTGAATTTGGACAGGTCTCCCCGGCCCGTTTTATTCCTATTGCCGAGCAACACGGTGATCTGATGGTTGAGATAGGCGATTGGGTGCTTTCCCAAGCCTGCCACCAATTGCGCATCTGGCAAGATGCCGGTTATCAGTCCTTACGGATTTCAGTCAATGTATCCATCGTTCAATTACGGCGTAACAACCTGGTAAAACATATTTCCGAACTACTTGAGCGCTATCAATTACCACCGAGTTTATTACAGCTTGAGATAACAGAATCGTTATTGATGACACATATTGCAGGGGCAATTGAGCAAATTAATGCGCTTAAGGCCTTGGGCATTGATATTTCGGTGGATGACTTTGGAACAGGCTACTCATCCTTAAGCTATCTGCAAGAGTTGCCGGTGGATGAGTTGAAAATTGATAAACGCTTTCTTCGTGATGTCACCCAAAATCATGAGAAAAAGGCCATTATTAAAACCATTACTTCATTGGGCGAAAATTTGGGCATCAGGGTTCTGGCAGAAGGCGTTGAAGATGTAATTACAGCAGATTTCCTTAAAGAAAATGGCTGCGAGTGTGCCCAGGGATTTTTTTATAGCAAGGCGGTTCATCCAGAGATGTTTGAAGCACAATATTTACATCAGTTATAACATCAAATTATGCCCATTATTGCTGTGTTAGAAATTAACAAGCTAAACGATTAAATTGGCCGTTGAAGCATTAAACAGTCATCCATCATAAGAAAATAAAAACCTGTTCTTTCCACTACCTTTAGCTTTGTAAAGTTGCTCGTCAGCTTCTTTAAGTAAAAATTTCAAGCTATGTGTTTTTTCGGAAGTAATGTAAGCACCGATAGAGACTGAAATTCCCTCCATTAAAGGATCCTGTTGTATTTCGGTAAAATAATTCAGAATTTTATTGGCAATAGCTTCTATGTCAGGAATATTCGAGCTAAAGGTAATTAAAACAAACTCATCCCCGCCAAATCTGCAAATGAAATCTTCATTCACTCTGAGTAAGTTACTAAGCTCAGTAGCAACTTTCTTTAACACTTTATCACCTACATGGTGACCTTTATGATCATTAACTTTCTTAAAATTATCTAAATCAAGCATCATTAGGCAAATGCTTTTTTTTCTCAAATCGTCGTGCCAGGTTTCTTTAATCAATCGTTCTAAATAGCGTCGGTTAGGCAGCTCTGTCAGAAGATCAGTTTCTGAAAGGTTATGTAAATATTGCAGGTTATTTTCTATATCTACTAACGTTATAGAGTCTTTAGAAAACTGCTTAATGAGCTGTTCAAATTTTTGTGCCGGTAGACGCATTTCGATTAAGGATTCCAATTGGAAAGCAAACCTTTTTAACATTATTAGCTCAACTTCAGAGAAGTTACGTGACACCTTATCGATGATACAAAGTGTGCCTATATGATGGGTTTTACCTCGATAGAAATAACGTATCGGAACCCCGGCATAAAAACTAATATAGGGCTCATCTACAACCAGCGGATTATCATAAAAACGCTCATCATCCTGAGCATTCATGATGATAAGTGGCTCACCTAAAGAAACCACATGGGCGCAAAATGAAATCTCTCGGTTGGTTTCGTTTACATCTAGCCCTTGAATTGATTTAAACCATTGCCTGGCTTCATCGACCAGTGATATTGCAGCCACAGGAACATTAAAAACCTGTTTAACCAGTGAGGTTAAATTATCAAATACAGCTTCTTTATCAGTGTCTAATAATTTACTACTACGTAGAGCATTGAGCCTTTCTTGCTCATTTTCTGGTATCGGTGGTAATTCCATAACGACTCCCTTGTGGGCTGCTATTGAACTTTTAATATGAAGCTGGAAGTTAAAAAGCCAATAAGCGACTTATTGAAGTCAATTGCTCACTTCTTACTCGAATTTTTTAATAATTTAAAATGCTAATTGTCAATAATAAATATAAGAGAGGTTATAACCATAAATCATAACCTCTCTGGATCCATCTATACATTCAAAGCTAAGTTGTTAAGGCCACTTTCATCCAGCCGGGCTGACGGGTATCAAAGGCTTTATAGGCATCTAATACCGAGGTGATTGATTCATGCTGGCTGATGATTTTTGTCGGATCAATAGCACCGGACTGGACCAGCTTGATCAGATTGGGAATGTATTTTCGGTGATTGCAATTACCCATACGAATGGTCAGATTCCGGTTCATTGCCTGGCCAATGGGAAAGCTCATGTCATTTGGTGGATAAACGCCGATTATTGCCAGGGTTCCGGCTTTGGCTAATGCGCCAATTGCCCAACGCTGTGCTTGTGATGGACCGCTACCGGGTTGCCATAAATCACCTTGTGGATTTTGTTCAGGGGCGACCATTTCCTGTTCTTTTTCGAATTGTTCACTCTTTTCATGAGCATGATGAGGACACTCGGCATCAACCCCTACCGCATCTATCGCACAATCAACACCAATGCCACCGGTAAGCTGCCGGATCGTTTCAATTGGATCTTCCTTGTTAAAGTCGATAACTTCGGCACCTTGTTTACGAGCCATTTCCAGTCGGTCCAGCACGGTATCGACTGCAAAAATTCGTCCTGCATCCATTAATTTGGCTGACGCTATAGCAAATTGACCGACAGGACCACAGCCAAATATGGCTACACTATGACCGGGTTTTACATCAGCCAATTCAGCACCGAAATAACCGGTAGGAAAAATATCGGACAGCATAATGGCTTCGTCATCGGTTATATCATCAGGCACTTTAAATAAGTTAACGGCTGCCATGGGAATACGAGCCTTTTCGGCCTGAAGCCCATCAAATGGTCCTGTCAGTTCTGGTCCACCGTAAAATGAGGTACCCGCTTGATTGCCATTTGGATTCATATTATCGCATTGAGCATAATAGCCAGAGCGACAGTACGAACAATAACCACAGGCTATGGTTGATGGAATAACGACCCTATCACCTACCGAAAAATTTCTAACGTCATCACCTAATGCCTCGATAACGCCAACGCCTTCGTGTCCTAAAATTGTGCCCTGCTTCATACCTGGCACCGTGCCACGTATAAAATGTAAGTCGGTCCCACATATGGCACTGGTGGTGATTCTGACTATCGCATCAGTGGGCTGTTGAATTTCAGGTTCGGCCACCTCATCAAGACGAATATCTCCAACTGCATGAAATATTACCGCTTTCATAAAGCCTCCCGGGTATGAAAATAAATCACAAACTGAACTTCAGTTCGAGCAATACACATGCCATGCATTTTTTTATCAGAAAGTCGATATAGAAGCGTGTTTGACAAGAGAATCTAGCTGGGAGTCATACAACATTACGTATTATTTTCTTGCAACAGAGTAAAAATTACTTACCTCATCATTTGAATAATGAAGTAAACAAGTAGTTAACAAGGAATGTAACCGGGTACATATTTTGCCTGAGAATCCTCACTTACTTTGTAAACAAGAGGTGTCTTATGCCATATGACCATAATTCAGATCTGCCTGACAATGTTCGTTCAAACTTGCCTGCACATGGTCAGGAAATATATCGAAAAGCCTTTAATTCTGCATGGGACCAATACAAACAACCAGAGGATCGTCAAGGTGATGCAGATCGGGAAGAAACCGCTCACAAAGTGGCCTGGTCCGCCGTAAAAAACGAATATCACAAACAAGGCGATAAGTGGGTTAAGGATGAATCCTAGCGAACATTTTCAACTGGATAGTTCACTATTGGAAACCGCTTTACTTAAACTATTGACAGCTTTTTAAGGATTTTAAATGACCGTTTTCGGCGTAATACTGGTTCTTATGATTATGGTCGATGCTGTATGGACGACCTTGACCACTCGTGGCAGCGGTTTTTTAGCAGGTCCTTTAACGGTGGGGCTGCGATGGGTGATGAGAACACTTGCATATAAAACGGGGAATCGTAATGTGCTCGCCCATACCGGTACATTGACTATTATCACGCTGGTGCTGTTTTGGTTGTGCGGATTATGGCTGGGTTGGGGCTTAATTTTTCTTGGTATGCCAGGCAGTGTAATAGAAGATGGGGATATGCAACCGGCGAATCTGGTGGGATATTTTTATTTTGTTGGCTTTACCTTATCTACACTGGGCATCGGAGATCTGCGTCCGGTAGGAGATATTCCACGAATATTAACCAGCGTGGCAGCCTTTAATGGACTCATCCTCGTCACCTTGATGATTTCCTATGCCATTCCATTACTTAACGGTGTTATCAGCCGACGCAAACTGGCTTTTCATTTGTCATTGCTGGGTGACAATATGACCAATCTGGTGCTGAATGCCTGGAATGGTAAGGATTTCCGAGACCTTGAATCGACCATCACTTTAGTATCTGGTGAGATAATCCAATGTGCCGAAAACCGCTTGGCCTATCCGGTATTGGATTATTTTTACAGCTACGAACGGGAGTTTTCTCTGGGGTTGCAACTGGCAACAGTCGATGAGGCACTGAACCTGTTGGTTTCAGGTATCGACAAATCATTGCTGCCAGCAGAATCCACGATCTCAAATATTCGCAAAATCATTCAGCTTTATCTTACTCGCTGTCATACTGCTATCAATCACATTGAAGCAGATGTGCCACCACTTCCTTCGCTTTCCCCTCTCAGTCACTCTGGCTTGTCACTGCAAAGTGATAATACCTTTGAAACCAGCATGGCAGAATTTAGTGAGCGTCGAAGGTTACTGCATAAACTGGTATTACATGAAGGCTGGGAATGGGCAGATGTCAGTCCAGCATAGTTGAATTACTTCAATGAGCTACATAGTCAGTTGCTCATTTGCTTGGCTTTTTCACCAATAGCAATTACATCTGTACGATAAGGATTGGTTTTGAGTGTTTGTGCCAGTTGCACCATGTTATGCACCATTAGCAAGGTCATATTATTGGTAAAGAAGTGTTTATCGCCTCCGGCTTCAATATAACTTGGTCCCGGCCCGGCATCACCCACATAGTAGGTAAAGGCATTGACCGGTAGCGTAAATCCCTGCTCGGACAAATCCAGCATAATGCTGGCAGAGGCTTTTTTGGCACCATCTTCATTACCATCTACCATAACGCCAGCGACCTTATTAAAAGTGGGGTATTGACCATTTTTGTCATTGCCCTCACTCATAATGCCATCCATACGTTCAACGACCATTTTAGCCACCGAACTTCTATCGCCACGCCAAATCGGTGTCGCGATAATCAGCATATCGGCAGCGTAAATGCGTTCCAGGATTTTTGGCCATTCATCCTCACCTTTTTCATCTGAAGTATTACCAAAACTTACATGGTAATCGACCACCCTTATGGTTTCTGTCTTGACCTCAAGATCATTAAATACTTTGCTGGCAACATCAATAAAGGCATCCGTATTTGAGGTGGCTGGTGACTGTTTTAACGTGCAGTTCAAAAACAGAGCTTTTAACTGATGATTGGAATCGGTGGCACTCATAAAGTACTCCTGATAATAAGTTGTTAAAACGTTACGGGTAATGGTCGTGAAGCAACGACGCGAAGTTAACTGTTTGAAAATCGGGTGAAGGACGCAAGCGCCCTCTCACCCGTTTGTGAAGCGTTTAATGTGGCTCATGCAGATGATGAAGTGCAGTTTCAAGCCATTCTTTATGACGACGTTCATCTGCCAAATGATCTTGCAAAATTGAATTAACAGGCTCTGGAAAAGCTTCTTCGACATTTTCCTCATAGAGGTTATTGGTCATAACTTCATTCAATTGCATGGCTTTCAAAATACCGTCATCCCCTGCCAATTGGGCAATGTGTACGCTGCCATTGGTGAGGATTTTTTTCAAATCACCCTTCTCTGGTGGCGCACCACCCTCCTGGCAAACAATCTGGCTGAGGACGGCGATATGATTTTCATGATCCTGCATAAATACATTTAACTGATCTCTATAATGTGGATTTTCAAGTCGCTCAATGGCGGCCTGATAAGCTGAAATAGCGTCATAATCCATTTCAATTAGATCATTCAATTTCTCAACAATATTTGATTTTTCCATGGTTTCACTCATGACAGTTTCCTTAATGAACCAATATTAATGAGTGGTATGGACGCCTTCTTTAATTCCCTTCAAAGCTTGTCCTACCTGGACAGAATTTAAATGTTGAGCCATATCACCAATACTGACGACGCCCACCAAATTATTTTCATCATTAAATACAGGCATTCTTTGAATCTGTTCATCATTCATCAGTATGGCCACTTCTTCAATGGTATTTTCTTCATGACAGGCAAGGACTTTTACTGTCATCACTTCATCAACTGAAATCTCTGATAAATCATTCACCTGAGAAACGCCGCGAGTCACGATATCTCTATCCGTTATCGTACCGACTAAAGTATTGTCATCTGCAATCAGGAGAAAGCCGATATCCTGGTCTCGCATGATTTGCGCCGCTTCTCTGACCAGCGTCGAAGGCAAGATAGTTGTAACTTCAGTGTTCATAATTTCTTTTACATGCATCATGGTTTATCTCCTTTGCATTGAGAGTTTTAATTTCTCTATCTGTAAGGAGTTTTGCAATGCATATGCCAACCTTTTACTGAGCGTCTCAAAGCGCTCAATAAGCAAGGGTTATAATGTCAGTGGATAAAAATGGCGACAAAAGATAAAAAAGCTCTATAAAAATTTCATTTACCAGCAGTAATTTTTACCAGGGCTTTTATTGGACGATTAACTAAAAGAAAAATGTCTGAGGAATAATTAAAAACAATAGTGAATCGGCGTTAGAGAATAAAACTATCGTTCAGTTGACTTAACGTCATACATCCGCTTATCTGCAGCATTTAAAAGCTCATCTGCCGAGGTTGCATCCTGTGGGCAGGCAGCCATACCGATACTCGCCGAGACCGACAGGCTTTGACCGTTATGAATTAGTGGTTGTTTGATGGTTTCAACAATGGATTTAATAACCCGTTGGGCCTGGCTTGGAGAGGTTTCGGGTAGTAAAACTGCAAATTCATCACCGCCCAGTCTGGCTACGGTATCTGTTTCACGCAGGATACTGCTGAGCTGGGTGGCGGTATGTTTAAGGATCTCATCGCCCACATGATGCCCATAGTTATCGTTAATTTCTTTAAATCCATTTAAATCAATAAATAAAATGGTAAATTCACGTTTATTACGTCGATAGTTCTGTACCAGTTTATTTAAAAACTCAAAGAACATCAGACGATTGGGTAGTCCAGTCAGTCCATCATGAAAAGCCTGCCATTCCAGCTTAACTTCGGCCTCTCTTCTGCTGGTGATATCAATAATAAACGCCAGTACGTGTTTATCATCCAGGGCAGTTAGACGTTCCAGAAAATAATATTCCTTGGCGTTTAATATCAAAGGATATTCCAGTGTTGATGGTTCCCCAGTGTTTACTGTGTCAGCCATCATCGCGAGTTTTCTCTCTACCAGACCCGGGTCCAGCAGTTGTTTGATATTCATGCCATTTAATTTATCTGACTCAATTAATAACGGAAAACTATCTTCAACTTCATGGTCGATTATTTTGCCGTCCACCCGCATTGTCAGCAGTAAATCAGGCATCGCATCAATAATGGCTTTATTACGTTGATTAAGCACCGCTAACAATTTTCTGGACTCAATCTGTTTGAGCAGTTGGTTACCTAAAAATACTAATAGCAGGGTGAAAACTATCAAAATGATGATATTTCGCGTCACCATCTGTTGTTCATATTGTTGTATTGATTGATCAGCAGAGGCACGGTTTTCAGCAACAATGGAGAACATTCCCCATTTCTCGATAAACTGAAAATCACACTGTGCATTATTATTTAATTGAACACGATGAATACCCATCTCGGTAGAGGCCAGATATTTATGATTTTTGCATAAGCTGTAAATATCACTTTTTTGCAGCCCTTCGTACATGCTTGATGACCAGATAAGTTTGCCGGATTGATCGGTCAAAACAGCAGAAATATTTTTGTTCCTGGTAATGTTCCCAAGCTGTGCAGTCAGATCTTCATTTTTAAGGGTCGCCACCACCACTCCCCTGAACTTATCTTCGCTATCCCGAATCGGATAGCTCATCATGATAGATAAAGCACTTTCCTGAATAATGGGTTGTCTTGGCGAGGAAATGAAAAAACTGTTGTGTTCGTTTCGAATGTGCTCGGTAAAATAATCCCTTACCGAAATAGGCTGTGTATATCCGGGGTTGGTAGAAAATGTAATTACCCCATTGCTATCGGCAACGTATAGCTGCCATATAGTGGGATTTAGGTTTTTGAGTCTTTCTGCATAAGCCGCGACTTGCTGCGGAGCCTCAATACTCATAGCGCCAAGCTGTTTAAGGTTTGCTCCTACAAAAGAAAATTCTTTATCGATCAGCTCGGCTTGCAGCGCTGATAACATGCTAACCCGCTGGCTGATTTGCTCATTAATCGGATTTTGATAACCAGAAACTTGTTGGTGATAAAAATAACGCAGACTCATCGCACCAATAAACCACACAGCAAACAGAATAAACACTACAAGCGTACGGTTAAAAAATAATTGGTTGATATGTTTTGTCATATCTTAATGATATCGTCTTGATTGGTAAAAAACACTTAAAACTCTTTGTGATTCGGATAGTTGCGCACAGTTTCAAAAAATAATCAGTAAGCATTTATGTTGATTGATAAGTGAAAAATTAGTATTTAATACGATATGTTTGATGAGGTTAGATTAGGAATTAAGGATGATAGCTTTTAGTCGTTGGCTAAAACTCAAACGCATCTGAAAAACTCTAAATGTGATGAGATGTTTAGAGTGATTTTTAGCGCCTAAAGCAGCATACATATGCGTCTTGCACAAAAAAAGGCTTATCAAAAATAATCTTCTACTTTTAATAAGCCTTTATGGTTCATTAATCTCACATTATTTTCGAGTTACAGCAATGACTCAATAGCATCTGTCACCTGTTTATCACTTGGCTTAACTTTACTGGGAAAAGCGGCAACGACTTTACCGTCGGCATTAATCAGATACTTACTGAAATTCCAGCCAGGCTCTTCACTTTGCTTGTTAATTTCCTGAAACACCGGATTGGCTTTCTGACCCGTGACAAAACTCGGGGCAATCATGGTAAAGGTCACACCAAAGTTTTCCCGGCAAACCCGCTCAGCTTCGGCTTCATCTTTGGCTTCCTGATTAAAATCATTACTGGCAAAGCCCACAACCATCAAACCACTTTCTTGATACTTCTGATGCAAGGCTTCAAGCCCTTCAAACTGGCGAGTATAGCCACAGTGACTGGCGGTATTAACAACAAGTAATGGCTTGCCATTGGCAACTTTGCAAAGATTTACCGTTTCATTGGAATGCAGTTTGGGCAGTTCATAATCGAGAAATTCAGGACAGGATTCAGCTGCCTGAACTGAAAAAGACAGCATTAAACCTGATAGTAACAGCACGAGAGTACGCATCATATAATCCTTGTAATAATCCACAGACTGATTACCCAACGGTAATCGTTATCAATGCAGACCAGTTTGAGCATCAAAAGTTGATGTTAAGGTTTTATTAATCAGATAGCGGAAGCCAGGTAGTTATCATCCAGCCGTGGAACAGCATCCAGCAGGTTTCGAGTATGCTCATTCTGTGGCGATTTCATGATTTCCTGTGTATTACCGGATTCAACTAATTGCGCTTTATGCATCACCACCATGCGATCGGCGAGATAGTCCACTACGCCCATATTGTGCGTGATGAACAACATGCCAATGCCTTCTTCATCGACCAGCTGTCTTAACAACCGCAAAATACCGGCCTGAACGGACACGTCCAGAGCTGAGGTTATTTCATCACACAATATAAAGCGTGGTTCCAGCACTAGAGCTCTGGCAATGGCAAGACGCTGACGCTGGCCGCCGGAAAACTCATGTGGATAGCGCCACAGACTATCGGTTGGCATTTCAACCCTGTCCAAAAACCGCGCTGCGATTTGAGTGCGTTCAGCATCGCTGCTGCCGATACCATGAACCCGCATCGGTTCGATTAACGTGGTATGAATTGGCAGACGTGGATTTAAGCTTGACCCTGGATCCTGAAACACTACCTGCATTCGTCTTCGAAGGGGCCGCATCGCTTTGGCGGATACCTTGGTTATATCCTGACCTTCAAGAAATATACTGCCGGATGTTACTTCCTGCAGACGTAACAATGCTCGTCCTAATGTTGTCTTACCGCAGCCTGACTCACCAACCAGCGCCACAACTTCTCCTGCGTTGACTTGCAGCGAAACGTTTTCAACGGCCCGGAAATGATCGACTACCCGGCGCATCAAACCGCGACGCACTGGAAAATATACAGACACGTCTTTAACTTCCAACAACACTTTTTCTGGTTTCACCGGCCTGTCAGGTCTGGTCAGGCGCTCTGGTAATGCGGCTATCAGGCTCTGAGTATATTCATGTTGTGGATTACGTAAGATATCTGCCGTCTTACCACTTTCAACCAGTTTGCCTTTGCGCATCACCCCAACTACATCAGCAATTTGTGCCACCACGCCAAAATCATGGGTAATAAACAACATGCCCATTCCATATTTGGTCTGTAAATCACGCATCAGCTTGAGAATCTCAGCCTGTACTGTTACATCAAGGGCAGTAGTCGGCTCATCAGCAATCAATAATGCCGGTTCACAAATCAGCGCCATCGCGATCATCACCCGCTGGCGTTGGCCACCGGATAAACGATGGGGATACTCCCGAATCCGACCTTCCGGGTCCGGAATCCTTACTTCTGCCAGTGCTGCCAGAATCTTCTGTTTACGTGCTTCTTCATCCAGTTCCGGACGATGTATCAGCAACACCTCTTCCAGCTGTTCTCCAATCGTCTGCACAGGATTAAGTGAGGTCATTGGCTCCTGGAAAATCATGGCAACACGACTGCCCCGAACTGATCGCAGCGTTTCGTCGTCCGCATTGAGCAAGGCAATGTCAGGTAATTGTCCCTGAGGATCCGTTAACTGAATATGGCCATCAGGATGTCGGTAATGACCATGCGGTAATAACCCCATGATCGATAACGCTGTCACTGATTTTCCACTGCCGGATTCCCCGACCAGACAATAGGTTTGGCCGGGTTCAACAGCCAGACTGATATTATCGACCGCCCGTAACCAGTTTTCGCCCTCACCCAGCTCTGTCACCAGATTTTCGACTTCCAGTAACTTCATGACTGCATACCCCGATTGGTATGGGGATCAACAGCGTCACGTAACGATTCACCCAACAGGTTATAGGCAAATACCGTCATAAAAATTGCACCACCCGGGAAAACGGCCAACCACCAGTTAAATGTCGAGGATTGCACGGCCTGATTAAGCAATTGTCCCCATGAAGGATCATCGACTAAACCCAGACCAAGAAAGCTTAATGTCGCTTCTGCCAGAATTGCAGAGGCCACACCAAAACTGGTGGCGACCAGTAACGGTGCCAGCCCGTTGGGTAACATATGACGAAATAAAATGGATCGTAGCGGTAAACCACTGGCGATGGCCGCCTGAACAAAATCCTGCTGCCGAAGCTTGAGAAATTCGGCACGTACATAACGTGCATAGCCCGACCAGGCCGTTATACCAATAATTACCATCATCATGTAAATGGAACGGCCAAAAAACGCCACGAATGACAACAACAAAAAGAGGGTTGGAATAGCTTCAAAGATTTCCACCAGTCGCATGCCAATAATATCTACAATGCCGGAAAAGTAGCCCATCAGACCACCAATAATGGTTCCGATAACCAAGGCAATTCCGGTAGCTATAAAACCAATTCCCAAGGCAATACGAGATGCATGGATCATTCGGGATGCTACATCTGCCCCATTTTCGTCAGTACCCATCCAATGGGTTCGCTCGTTAACTGATAATGGTGATTCAATCCCGGTATCGGCGTAATCACGCAGGTAATCCTTAGCGGAATATGGAATCGGTGCCCGAATGATAGTGTCGACTTTACCGGCAGCTTCCATTTCGCGGTAATGTTCATATACCACCAGTACCGGCGGTGTTACGCTCGAGTAAGCAATAAATGACACCACAGCAATACTGGCAACCCACAATAGAATCTTTTTCCAGGCAACAATGGATAAGGCGGCAATCACCAGGGTTATAAAAAAACCACTCAGCCAGACCCAGTCCAGTGGTTCCATATGCTGCAGTAATGGGCTGGAAGCCTGTCCATCCACGACCATGTAAAGAGGATGACTGCTGGCCAGAAAGGGTGAAAAGGTAGCGATTAGCACTAACAGACCAATCCAGGCCAAACCGATTTTGGCGCTGGTGCGCTTTAACAGTGAAGAAACCACCTGCTGGGTCCAGGATTTAGACGGTTGCTTGACTGGAATATCGACGACTTGCTCAGTCATAACTGACCCTCGGATCAACAATTGCGTAGGCAATATCAGCCAGTAAATAGCCGACTAATGTCAGCAGACCGGAAATCAATGTGACAGATAACACCAGCTCACGATCACGGGTCTGAACAGCTTCAACTGCCAGTTTGCCCATACCATCAATACTGAAAATGCTTTCCACAATCACCGACCCTGCCAACAAACTGGGTAATAAGGTTGCTGAAACGGTGATTAACGGTAACAGCGAATTACGAAATACATGACGCCATAAAACGGCCTCTTCATCCACTCCTTTGGCCCTGGCAGTACGGGCATAATCAGCAGCCAGATTTTCCAGTAGAGAAGACCGGGTTAATTTGGCCAGAAAGGCCAGGCCACCATAAGAAAGTGCAATAACCGGTAATACCAGATGCCAAAGACGATCCAGCAGATAACCACCTTGAAGAATTTCCACTCCAAGTAACCGCGATATCGCCAAACCGAGTCCTACCGCAAAGGTACCGGTGACTACGATTCGAAGCGCAATATTATTGAGTCCAGCCAGTAATCTGAACAACATTGCCATTGAAGGAATCAATAACAGATGCAATAAACCAAACCATTCACCATGCAGATTAACCGCCATGGCGTAGCCTAATAAGCCGCCTACTATCAATCCAGCAAACTGGCGTGTTTTTAATGAAAAACTCACTGCAGCACTGATCAAGGCAAGCGTTATCAAGGCCACGCAAAACACGGTAATAAACACATCACCGAAGCTGCTGAATAATGGAAGAAATGTTTGATCAGCCGTTTCGCGACGCATAAGCCCCCCGGTTGGAAACCAGCGCCAGTATTGCTCTGAAGCAAAAAAGCCAATAAACAAAACACCGGCCAGCATACTCGGTACTGACCATAAGCCCAGCAGGAAAATATTGGAGGTGACATCAAATCGTCCTCCCCGTTGGCGAGCGGCTTGTACGCCGATACCAATCGCCAGGGCATAGATAAGCGGTATTGAAATAAGATTGAGTAACAAGGTGATTGGCAGTCGTTCAGCAATCATATCGGTGACCGGTCTGCCATAACGAAAACTGGTGCCGAGATCGGGGCCTTTCCAAAGTGAAAACTCACCAAAACTACCATCAGCTAATCTTTCAAAACCTATCGGTGAAATATTATTTAACCAACGGACATACTGCACCGGGGCAGGCTGGTCCAGACCATACAGTTTGTTGTAATAGTCTTCTAACGCTTGGCGGCTTTGCGGTTCCAGTTCCATACCATCGACCAGCGACTGGGCACTGATGCCACCCGGAGCAGCAGCCATAACAGTAAACACGACAATGGTAATTCCGAGCAGCGTCGGAATCATCAGCAAGATACGGCGCAGCAAATAATTCAGCATGACTGTCTAGCGCCTAACGACTATGCTGCAGTTCGGCCGGAACATATATCTCGACCGGGACAGTCATCAGGTTCAGACCCAATGCGGTTTTTTCCAGGTTATGGATGCGTCGGTCAATAAAGGCCATGGTATTGCGACGAAACAGAAAGGTATAAGGCTGATCCTGCACCAGAATCTTCTCTGCCTGATGCCATAAATTCATGCGTTTTTCTTCATTTACTTCACCACGAGCTGCATCAATGATGGCATCCAGTTCAGGATTTCGGTAATTGATAAAATTATCGCCACCTTCAACAGTTTGGCTGGAATGAAACATCTGATAGATGTCTATTTCGATACCTGAGGTCCAGGCCAGGGTGATGGCATCGAAGTTTTTCTGTTGGATATTTTCCACCATGACCGACCACTCAGTGGGATTTGGTTTCATGATAATGCCTGAACGAGCATATAAATCTCTCAGAAACAGCACCATGCGGCGGGTATCATCACTGTCCTGAAAGTAAGTCAGCGAAAACTCGAAATTTTCACCATCCGGGGTTTCCAATACACCATCATTATTACTGTCCTGAAAGCCGGCTTCCAATAATAATTCACGTGCCTTTTCGATATTGTAGCCAATCGCTTCGTTAGCCTGATCATGTTGAGCCGAACCCGGCATAAATGGACTGGCTGCAGGTTGTCCATATCCCAGGAAAATTTCTTCCAATACTCTATCGACATCGGTAAGCATGGACATTGCCATACGCACCCGTTTATCAGCAAATATGGTCTTCTCGCCGCCTCGTTCCTGATTCCAGGCAATAAAGCTATAACCCGCGGTAGGACTCATGTATTCAAAATTCTGACTGCGTTCGGTGATGTCTTTGTCATCCAGTAACGTTTGATATTCACGTGGACGAGCACTGTAGACATCAATATCACCATTTCGGAAGGTGGTTAAACGGGCACTGTCATTTTCAATAATTCTCCAGACAATTCGATCAAAAGAAGCGCTGACCGGGCCCCAATAGCGTGGGTTACGTACCAGTTCAACGACACCTGCATCGGGAGACCATCCTTCAGGATTGGCTAAACGGAACGGACCTGAGCCAAGTAATAAACCCCGGCTTTCATTAAATGTCTGTGGATCATCGAGAAAACGACCATAAAAATGCTCGGGCATGATCTGCAGACTTCCCGCCAGTTGAAGACTGTTGAAATAAGGTTCTTTGAACACAAATTCCACATGGTAATCATCCAGCGCAGTGACCCGCTCCATTCGTGAAAGATAAGCACGGCTGCGCGGTGCCGCGATGGCTTCATTCATAATGAAATCAAAGGTAAATTCAACATCCTTCGCCGTTAATGGTTCACCATCTGAAAAGGTAATATCACGGCGTAATGCAAAGGTAATCGTTAAACCATCTGCTGAAGTTGACCAGTCTTCAGCCAGTAAGCCATTCCACTCCAGCGTATCCGGATTTCTGACGAGTAAAGACTCCAAAACGTATTGTTGTACTTCAGATGAATAGGCATCAGCAGAGACCAGAGGCGTCAGCGTGCGAATATTGCTGCCGAAAGCCATCATCAACCAGTCACCTTGAGCATAGTCTTCCTGTTCAGCAGCCTCGCGAGCCCTTTCAAATGCATCGGTTTGATTCGAAGCTGATTTTTCAGCATTATTAATGTTGGAAGGGCTACTAAAATCAGCCGTTCGCATTGCTTGCTCAAGATTGCGTAATAAACCACGCGTCGAGCGGATATCCTTGGCCTGCTCCTCCATGATACGGGTCATTTCATCCATCTTAGTCCACTGCCTGTCTATCTGAACCATTAGCAGCAGAAACATCACCATGAATAAACCTAATCCCAGCCAAAACCAGAGCTTACTGATACCCGTATTTGCTTTTTTCATGCTTTATTTGCCTATTTCTCTGTAGATGTTTGTTATTTTTTATAAATTTAGTTCAGCCTGACAGCTTGTCTCGCTGCTGTCAGTAGATTTCTACTAAAAAATTTAGCTTCACGACATGACAGTTGCAAATCCAAGTTGGTTCTTATTATGACTAAAAATGTTATGACTGAATTTACTAGAATCTGTTGATCTTTCAGAGGCACCACTGCTGCCAGCATGAAAGATCAATAATCTCTAATCATCAGACCCTAGACAGAACTTGATTTCAGCCAGATTTTTTTCAACACTTTGTGTACCAGCTTGTATCGCTTCAGCTGCCCGGTAAAATTCCAGCAAACCAATATGCGATAAACGTGGCTGTAACAACACATCCGGTGGGTCTCCCGCCATACGGCTACGGGTGATCCGATCTTGAGTGATATTTACCGATGCAGCAATTGCTGCAAACATATCCGGTACATCCTCCTTGGGCGTTTTTTCTTCGCCAAAAAGATTACCCGTGTAATTGGTAATAAACTCACCAATCCGGTTACCCAGCAGATTACTGCTTTGATCATTCTTGGGAACCGGAGGATTCTGATGCAGATGTTTTCCTAAAATATCGCCATTCAGGTTAACTGCAATCACAATATCAGCCCCCAATGCGCGACAGACCGACACCGGTACTGGATTGACTAATCCACCATCAATTAACCAGCGCCCATGGTGCTTAATAGCTGGAAATAAACCTGGCAAAGAAATAGAAGACCAGACGGCTTCAAGCAATTTTCCTTCAGTATTCCAGACTTCCTGACCGGAATGAAGATGGGTCGCTACGCTGGCATAACGCGCCGGAAGGTCTTCAATTAATGTGGCTTCATCAGCCACATACTGTCTTAGAAATTGATGCAACTTATCTTTGTTAACCACACCATTAAACGGAAAACCGATATTAAAAAAACGCGCTGTCTCCAGTTTGGTCAGATTTAACAGACGTTGTTGCAGATCGGGCAATTTATTACTGAGATACGCTGCCCCTACTAAAGCACCTATTGAAGTACCGACAACCACATCCGGCTTGATTCCTGCCTTTTGGAGAGCATTTATCACACCAATATGGGTCCATCCTCTTGCTGCCCCACTGCCAAGTGCCAAGCCGATTTTCAACGAATGTGTCATTTAATATTCACTTTAAATTTAGTGGAAAACCGTATTAACATGATGAAAAAGCTAAAGATATATAAAATCAGTCCGATATAACTGAAAGACTCGTGTAACCTTAGGTCAACATGATGGATATTTCACGAATTTATCATAACAATTTTTTAATTACTTACAGCACTCAACCGGTTAACCCTGGACAAGCGTCTGCGGAAAAAACCCAGCACACAATTCATGAAGAGCGAAGGCAGCGTCGTGAACGTCGCAAGCGTAAACAGAAAACGCGGATAGAAAGACGGGTTTCTTCAGAACGCCGGGGCCCTGCGTTTGATGCCAAGGCTTAAATTCAACATATGTTTTAAAGCTTTTTTAAAGACTTACGGTCGAACAAGCCCCATCGTCCTGTTTTAACTGCCCCGCGACGAATGCCATTAACCGGCGCTATATAAAACAAATCACCATTCTGTCCCAAAAGCTGCTGTTTGACCCCACTGGCTTTAGCAATTTTGGCATTGGCTTTCATATGCATTAACTCGCCATGAACCGGTATTGCACATTGTGGCTGCACCCATTGATACATGGTTTTAAGTTCTTCACTGGCTGGATGTCCCGAGGCGTGAATAGGCAGCGCGCTATTATCAATATCGATAACATCTACCTGCATTGCTTTAAGTCGTTCTATCAATGTGGCAATCGCCAGTTCGTTCCCCGGGATTACTTTTGAACTGAAAATAACGGTATCGCCCGGTGATAACTGCATATCCCGAAAACTGTTCAGACTCAGACGATGTAACGCTGTTCGTGGCTCCCCCTGACTACCGGTCGCCACCAATAAAACCGTATGTGCGGGTAAAAAACCCAAATGTGCTGAATCTACCGACGTTTTTACACTGTTCCATAAACCAACATTTTTGGCAGCCGACACGGTGTTAATTAATGAGCGTCCAAGCAGGCCCAAATGCCGACCGGTTTCATCAGCAATTCTTGCCAGGGTATGTAACCGGGCGATATTGCTGCCAAAACAGGCAACCACTACTCTGCCTTTGGCCTGTTCAACATGAAATTTCAAACCTTTGTATAAATTTGATTCTGATTCTGACCAACCCTGCACATTGGCGTTGGTCGAATCACACACCATGGCATCAACCTGATATTCAGCTAACTTTTGAAAGGTGCCTGCATCATATGCCGGCCCCACCACCGGGCCTTTATCAAGCTTCCAATCCGCGGTATGAAATACTTTTCCTGCAGCTGTCGAGATAAGCAATGCATAAGGTTCGGGAATTGAATGAGTCAGTTTTAACCACTCCACATGAAATACGCCGATCTGGCGTTTGGCATCTGCTTCAACCACAATGACCGGCACTTTATCTGCGATACCTCGTTCAACCAGCTTCCGCCGTAACATTTCAGCGGTAAATGCCGTTGTATAAACCGGGCAACGGAAGTATTCCCAAAGGTAAGGCACTGCGCCAATATGATCTTCATGTGCATGGGTAATAATGAGGCCATCCAGCTGCTGACGGCGGTCAATCAGAAATTGCGGATCAGCCATTTGAATCGGTGGGTTTTGGCTATTGATTGGTTCACCAAATTCATCCACCTCGGCTTGAAACGTGACACCACAATCGACAATTAACCAACGCCCGTTATGTCCATACACATTCAGGTTCATGCCTATTTCGCCACAACCTCCCAGCGGCAGGAACCAAAAATCATCTTTTCCAGGTGTCATCCAGACCTCTTAATTCAAACGAGTCAGTGTTAAATATTTTCGGTGAAAACAAGTGTTGCTATGACTGGTAATGTTCTCACCAGTTCATCTTCGCTATTTCCATGGTAGCAGTTGCACTTTTGCAGCAGTATAAATACAGCTAGATAATTCCTTTTTCAAAAGACACTAGGGCTTGTTGATCTTTCATCTCCGCCTCTGTTGTGAGCTGAAAAAGCGTCAGCCAAGGCACGAGGAGTGCCTTTTGTGAGATACATCCATGTATCTCACCCCATTGGGGCTTGCGCTCAAAAATGCTCCCGGCGTTTTTGTAGTTATTCTAAATAAGCGACGAGCAAAGCTTCCGCATCCTGCTCACGCCCCTGACCTACATCCATGTAGGCCACGCAGACCGGCGCGCGCCTCCCTGGCGCGCCGGTATATGATGGGCAAGGATGCCCGAATGCCGTGGTAGCAGGGATAGCGATAGCGGCCTGTCCATCCGTGGACATAAGTGGTGCTTTTTCAGTCACAACCCGAAGGGCTGGGACTATTTTTGCGGCCGACTGTGTTGTATGAAATACATCCCTGTATTTCACCGCTGCGCGGCCAGCAAAGCTGTTCAAATGAGTTCCAGACTCATTTGTCAATCACTTATGTAGGAAGGCTACACGCCGTGCTTTCCGACTTGTCGGACACAAAAATAGTCGCCAGCAGTGGTGGATATGAAAGATCAACAAACCCAAGACCAAAGCCGTCACATTTATATTCCGCCAGCGACAAAAGCTTTTTGTTGTATAAGGTTATCGATTGACTTCTGAAACAAGCCCTAACGACATTCCGGCTTTAACTGCATTATTTAAGTAGTTTTTGCCGCTCAGGTCGCTAAATGAATCGTGATAGTGAATATGCTTACATCATTGTTATTGCAGCATATAAGTGGCAATTGGCATAAAGGAAATATCTGACTTAAATCAACAATGCTATACTTTGCGGCTGTTTACAGTTGAAAACGCTGCAGGCTTTTAACTATCCAAAATAATCAGAGGCAAACAGATGGAAGATTCCACCCTTATGTCAGAAGGATTAACGCTCATGCTGACCGGCATGGGTTTTGTATTTGTTTTTTTGACCGTATTAGTGCTGGTAACGACATTAATGTCGTGGATAATTACACGCTATGAAAAAAGTGTTGGTGTCCTTCCTGCTGAAGGCATTCCGGCACCCACCGCTGTATTAGGTCGGAAACAGTCAGCGCAGTCCAAACAGAAATCACAATCTTCTCAGGATTCAACATTACTGACAGTTTTATCCAGTGCAATACACAAATACCGTAAAAACAAGTGACGCCAAGTCGCTCCACGAATCAGTAGTTTAATCAAAGGCCATAATATGACCGAAGCAAATAAAAAGCTTGGCATTACCGATGTAGTTCTGCGTGATGCCCATCAATCACTTTTCGCTACCCGACTCCGTTTAGATGACATGCTGCCAATTGCCGACAAACTGGATCAGGTAGGTTACTGGTCAGTCGAAACATGGGGTGGCGCAACATTCGATGCCTGTATCCGCTATCTTGGTGAAGATCCCTGGCATCGCATCCGCAGCCTTAAGGCAGCCATGCCCAATACTCCTCAACAAATGTTACTGCGCGGGCAAAATTTATTGGGTTATCGTCATTATGCTGATGATGTGGTGCGTAAATTTGTGGAAAGAGCCAGCATTAATGGCGTAGATGTTTTCCGCGTTTTCGACGCTATGAATGATCCGAGAAACCTTGAAGTTGCTATCAAAGCCGTTTTGGATAATGAAAAGCATGCCCAAGGCACCATGGCCTACACCATCAGCCCGGTACATGATTTGCAAATGTGGCTGGATATGGCAAAACGCATTGAAGATATGGGTGCCCATTCATTATGTATTAAAGATATGGCTGGTTTGCTTAAGCCTTACAAAGCTTATGAACTTGTTAAAAGTCTTAAGCAAACCATTGATATCCCTATACATATGCAGTCTCACGCGACTACCGGACTTTCGACAGCTACCATTATGAAATGTGTTGAAGCAGGTATCGATAATGTCGATACCGCTATTTCGTCAATGTCTATGACCTATGGTCATTCGGCAACTGAATCGGTTGTAGCCATCTTTGAAGATACCGATAGTGATACCGGTCTGAATATCGAATTACTAGAAGAAATCGCTGCGTACTTCCGCGATGTTCGTAAAAAATATGCCAAGTTTGAGGGAAGTTTACGTGGCGTTGATTCACGCATTCTGGTGGCCCAGGTTCCTGGCGGCATGTTGACCAATATGGAAGGCCAGTTGCGTGAACAGAATGCGCTGGATCGAATGGATGAAGTGTTGCATGAGATTCCTCGCGTGCGTGAGGACCTCGGATTTATCCCGTTGGTAACGCCTACTTCACAAATTGTCGGTACCCAGGCAGTTATTAATGTATTAACCGGTGAACGTTATAAATCCATCACCGAAGAAACACAGGGTGTTTTACGCGGGGAGTATGGCTCTGCTCCGGCACCATTTAATTCTGAATTGCAAAAACGTGTGCTTAATGATGAACAAGCAATTACCTGTCGTCCCGCCGATTTGCTTGAAGATGAAATGGAAAAGCTGACCAGTGAATTAATTTCACTTGCCGAAACAGAGGACTTTAAACTCGAAGAAGGTGAAAGACAGATTGATGATGTTTTAACCTTTGCGTTATTTAATCAGACTGCAATCAAATTTCTTAAAAACCGTGGTAATCCTGAGGCATTTGAACCATTGCCAACCGCAGAATCCACTCACGAATCTTCCACCTCAGCCAAATCGGCAGGCTCGCCTGAAACCTACACCATCACAGTCAATGGTCAGCAATATGTTGTTGAAGTAAATGAAGGTGGTGATATCAGTCAGATTGACAGCTCACAGGCGCCTCAGCCTGCTGCGCAGCCAAGTACAAATGAAGGTGTTGCTGTAAAAGCACCTTTGTCTGGTAATATCTGGAAAATCATGGTTTCTCAAGGCCAATCAGTTAAAGAAGGCGATGTCTTGCTTATCCTTGAAGCGATGAAAATGGAAACACAGATAGTAGCCGAACACGACGGTACGGTGACTTCAATCAATGTTAAACCAGGTGACACCGTCAAGGTTGGTGACACCCTCGTTTCTATCGCTTAAGGGTTACTCTAATGGATAAGTTATTACATCTTTGGGAGGCCACTGGCTTCTATCAAATGCAACCTGGCCAAGGGATCATGATCCTGATTGGCATGTTGTTGTTATATCTGGCAATCAAGAAAAACTTTGAGCCTTTATTACTGGTTCCAATTGGCTTTGGTGGCGTGCTTGCCAATATTCCGGGAGCCGGCTTAGCTGAGGCAGGTGGTATTTTGCACCTGTTTTATGTGGTTGGTATTGAAAGCGGCGCCTTCCCACTAATCATTTTTATGGGTGTCGGCGCAATGACTGATTTTGGTCCCCTGCTCGCCAATCCTAAAACTCTGTTTCTGGGAGCTGCAGCTCAGTTTGGTATTTTTGCAACGTTAATGGGCGCGGTTTTACTTTCCACCTTCGGTATATTTGACTTCAGTCTGGCCGATGCCGCGGCTATTGGTATTATCGGCGGCGCTGATGGGCCTACATCGATATATGTGGCCAGTAAACTTGCACCAGACTTGCTGGGTGCTATTGCTGTTGCCTCTTATTCCTACATGGCATTGGTACCGTTGATTCAGCCACCGATTATGCGTGCGCTGACTAATGAGAAAGATCGTAAAATTCGTATGCATCAGCAGCGTCATGTTTCACAACGGGAAAAAATTGTTTTCCCTTTGGTTATCCTGATTCTGGTCGCTCTTTTCCTGCCTGATGCCGCACCATTATTAGGTATGTTCTGCTTCGGTAATCTGATGAAAGAATGTGCGGTAGTGGATCGCCTGAGTAATACGACTCAGAACTCACTGATCAACACTGTGACGATTTTCCTGGGGCTTGCGGTTGGTTCCAAATTAAGTGCAGAAAGCTTTCTGAATGAAATGACATTAGGCATTCTGCTGCTTGGTATGGTGGCTTTTTCTATCGGTACTGCCTCCGGGGTTATCATGGCCAAAATACTCAATAAAATAACCAAAGAGCCAATCAATCCGTTAATTGGTTCTGCTGGTGTATCAGCAGTACCCATGGCGGCCAGGGTTTCTAACAAGCTGGGTCTGGAAGCAGATAAACACAACTTCCTGTTAATGCATGCTATGGGGCCAAATGTGGCCGGTGTTATCGGCTCAGCAGTAGCAGCAGGTATCCTGATTAACTACGCAGCCGGTTAATATTTATTGCTCCCTGAAATAGCTTTTTTCAGGGAGCAATTTGTTTACCTTTTACCATTCTCACTTTTGCAATCTGATCACCAGAACCTCTTATTTCGCAAGCATATCCGGCAAAAGATGCGTGAGATTCAACCAGTCCCTGCCATTTTTCACCCTGGGCATAATCACCATTCATCTGGCTAAAATCCAGCCCAAAGCGTTTCAATAAAACTAACGTATTGCTATAGCTCATACCCGGTTTTATTTGTTGACAGGCAGAATTTATCTTATCGGTTTCCCACACGTAATAAAGTGGGTATATCATCACCAGCACAATTAAAAATTGTAACAACTTAACAAGCATTTTCATGGCCATGTTTCCTTTCATTGAGCCATTTTCGAGTGTGTTGATTGTAGAGTGAGTCACATTGTTAAAACGTGACCTAACGATTGTTTTTTACAAAATAACAGGAAACTTCCATGTCTAAAGAAATAACACCCGTTCATATCACCAAAAGCCCGGTCGAACTGTTCAAGATCCTTAAATTTGAAGGCATTGCTGACAGTGGTGCCGAAGCAAAAAATATCGTTGCCGAGGGGCACGTTAAAGTGAATGGTGAAGTTGAAACCCGTAAACGAAGACAAATGGTTGCTGGTGATATTTTTCAAATTGGGGATGATAGCTGGCAATTAGTGGATTGACTTAGCGGTATTTTAATATATGCTTTGATGCATATATGAATATTCAAATGTAACTTTACTATGGATTTACTAAGTTTTCACAAATGTCTGGCCGATGAAACACGGCTACGTATGGTGTTGCTGATTGTTGATCAGGGCGAACTTTGCGTATGTGAGCTGATGTCAGCTCTAAAAATAAGCCAACCAAAAATTTCACGTCATCTGGCACTTCTGAGACAAAACGGACTATTACAGGATCGGCGTCAGGGACAGTGGGTTTACTATCGACTTAATCCTGAACTCCCCGCCTGGTCTCAACAATCAATCAATGCGGCTTATCAGAGTAAACCTGACTTCTTCAAACAAGACTTGACCAAGTTACAACGCTTGAGTAATTGCTGCTAAAAAATTTCACTAAATATATATGGATAAGCATATGTTATGACGACGACACCTTTCAAATTTTTATTTCTGTGCACGCACAATGCCTGCCGAAGCATTCTTGCTGAGTCCATTTTCCGACACCTGGCGGATAACAGGTTTATTGCGGCCAGTGCGGGCAGCAACCCTGCAGGTAACGTTTTTCCTGAAACACTTAACAAATTGCAGGAACATGGTTACAGCATTGAGGGTTTATTCAGCAAATCCTGGGATGATTTAAAAGATTATCAACCGGATGTTGTTATCACTGTTTGTGATCAGGCCGCAGGTGAAAGCTGCCCGGTCTGGTTTGGCAAGGCTGTGAAAGGACATTGGGGATTGACCGATGCTTCCAAAGTAGTGGATCCACTTGAGCGAAATCAGACTTTCGATGAATTAATCAGTTTGCTCGACGCTCGCATCAGTGCATTACTGCAATTAATGCCAGCTGAGTTATCTGCCTCTGAACTCAGCGCTGAAATTAAACGCATAGGAGCTTTATCCTGATGGGCATATTTGAACGCTATTTATCGGTTTGGGTCGGGCTGAGTATTCTGGCTGGTCTGTTTTTCGGAAATCTGTTTCCCAGCCTGTTCAATCTGGTTGCCAGCCTGGAATATGCTCATGTCAATCTGCTGATCGCGATATTCATCTGGTTAATGATTTATCCAATGATGGTGCAGGTGGATTTCACGGCGATTAAAGATATTGGCAAGCGACCTCAGGGAATCTGGCTGACTTTAGTTATCAACTGGCTGATCAAACCCTTCACTATGGCCGCCCTGGGCTGGCTGTTTTTTAAAGTCCTGTTTGCCGGATGGGTCGAGCCCCAATCGGCTGATGAATATATTGCTGGCATGATTTTACTCGGAGTGGCTCCCTGCACAGCAATGGTGTTTATCTGGAGTCAATTGGTCAAAGGTGATGCCAATTACACACTGGTGCAGGTGTCACTCAATGACATTATTATGATTTTTGCCTTTGCACCGATTGCCGCATTTTTACTTGGTATCACTGATTTGACCGTGCCTTGGGAGACCTTGCTGATTTCGGTCGTTTTATATGTGTTGTTACCCTTGTTAGCCGGTTTTTTCACTCGACAACATATTATCAAAAACAAGGGTTTACCTGAGTTAACAAGTTTTTTAAATCATATCAAACCCTGGTCAATTCTGGGATTACTGGCCACTGTGGTGCTTTTGTTTGGCTTTCAGGCTGAAACCATTCTGCAACAACCTTTCATTATTGTACTGATAGCCATTCCGCTGTTGATTCAAACCTATGGGATTTTTGCGTTAGCTTATTTCGCAGCGATCAAACTGCGTCTCCAGCATGATGTTGCTGCACCGGCATGCCTTATTGGCACATCCAATTTTTTTGAAATGGCCGTCGCTGTTGCTATTTCATTATTCGGACTGCATTCCGGTGCAGCACTTGCAACCGTTGTGGGTGTGTTGGTGGAAGTGCCCGTCATGCTGACATTGGTCTATTTCGCTAATCGAACCCGACACTGGTTTCCAAAAAATGAGAATTTATCATGACAATTAAAGTAGGTATTAATGGTTTCGGCCGGATCGGTCGGTTGTGTTTACGTGCCGCATGGGACTGGACTGATATTGAGTTTGTACAGCTTAATGATCCTGCCGGTGATGCTGAAACCCACGCTCATTTGTTAAATTTTGATTCGGTACATGGCCGCTGGGATCACCAGGCAGAAGCTAAGGGCAATACTATTATTGTTGGTCATAAAACGCTTGCTGTAACGGCAAATAAAGCTATTGATGACACTGACTGGTCAGGTTGCGATGTCGTCATAGAGGCTTCCGGCAAAATGCGCGACACTAGGTTGTTGCAAAGCTATCTGGATCAGGGTGTAAAACGTGTGGTAGTCACAGCCCCGGTCAAACAGCCCGGTATATTAAATGTCGTAATGGGCGTTAATGATGATCTGTATGATGCCGATAAACATCCCATAGTCACGGCCGCTTCCTGCACCACCAACTGTCTGGCACCAGTCGTCAAAGTCATCCATGAAAATCTGACTATCAAGCATGGCATGATTACTACCATCCATGATCTGACCAATACCCAGTCAATTATGGATACTCCCCATAAGGATTTACGCCGGGCCCGCATGTCCGGTACGAATTTGATTCCCACCACCACCGGCAGTGCTACAGCTATTACTGAAATTTTCCCCGAACTCAAAGGGCGGCTCAATGGACATGCTGTACGTGTGCCATTAGCCAATGCATCTTTAACGGATTGTGTTTTTGAAGTAGAACGTGCTACCTCGGTTGAAGAAGTTAACGCGTTATTAAAAGCTGCCGCCGAAAATGAGTTAAACGGTATTTTGGGCTATGAGGAACAACCGCTGGTTTCCAGTGATTATCGGGGCGATCCTCGTTCCAGCATTATTGATGCCCTATCAACCATGGTCACTAATGAGACTCAGGTGAAAATTTATGCCTGGTACGACAATGAATGGGGTTACAGCATGCGGACAATGGAACTGGTTCGTAAAGTTGGCTTAAGCTAAGTTAGCTTGCCTGGCGAAACGTCAGGTTAAATCGATATGGCCCGGTCAGTGAATGCTGACCGGGTTTCAAGGTTAATACACCATGATAATAACGACGCGCTGCCCTGCCCCAGACGATGACATCGCCATGTTTAAGTTGGATTCGCTGCTTTGGATCGTTTCTACTGGCTCCGCCAAACTGAAAAATGATGGGCAAACCCAATGAGACTGAAACTATTGGCTGAGAAAAATCCCGTTCATCTTTGTCCTGATGCAGCCCCATCTTGGCGCCAACTTCATATTGATTCATTAAACAAACATCTGGATTAAAGTCAGAGAAACCACAACGCTCGGCTGCTGTTTCGGCAAGATCCCGAAAACACTGCGGCATTTCAGGCCAGGGCAAATTTGTCAGTGGATCGGTTGCGGTATATCGATAACCATTGCGATCAGTGTGCCAGCCCACAGCACCGCAATTGGTAATTGCTGCCGACATATAAAATCCGCCTGGTGTCTGCATTTTGCGAAAAGGTGATTGGGCATTAATCTGCTCAATGGCAGTTAATAACTGTGAGGCTTGTTGAAGGGCAAAACCTTTCAGAAGGAAGACATCCGGCAGGATCTCATCACAGTCTTTAAAGTCACTCTCAGCAAATAAATCTACTGTAATCATAAGGGCTTGTGGATCTTTCATCTCCGCCTCTGTTGTGAGCTGAAAAAGCGTCAATCAAGGCACGAGGAGCGCCTTTTGTGAGATACATCCATTTATCTCACTCCGAAGGGGCTTGCGCTCAAAAACGTTTATCTCCATGGATGGAGTGTATGCAAAAGCAATGTCTGGAACATTGCTTGTCCTGACGTTTTTGTAGTTATTCTAAATAAGTGACGAGCAAAGCTTCCGCATCCTGCTAACGCCCCTGACCTACATCCATGTAGGCCACGCAGACCGGCGCTTTTTCAGTCACAACCCGAAGGGCTGGGACTTTTTTTGCGGCCGACTGCGTTGTATGAAATACATGCCTGTATTTCACCGCTACGCGGCCAGCAAAGCTGTTCAAATGAGTTTCAGACTCATTTGTCAATCACTTATGTAGGATGGCTACACTGCGTGCTTTCCGCCTTGCCGGACACAAAAATAGTCGCCAGCAGTGGTGGAGATGAAAGGTCAACAAGCCCTAGGCCAACATCAATCGCTCACGGCGTAATAGTCTTTGTTTACTTTCAACTCCCCAACGATAACCGGAAATTGCACCATCTTTGCGAATCACTCGATGACACGGGATGATAACCGCAATATTATTGGCTCCACAGGCACTGGCAATGGCTCTTACAGCACCCGGATTATGCAGTTTTTCAGCAATATCGCTGTAGCACACCGTTGAACCCACAGGAATTTCCCGTAACGCTTGCCAGACTTGTTGTTGAAAAGGTGTGCCTCGCAGATCCAGATTAAAATCCGTGTTTTTTTGTGGGTTATGAATAATTTCAATCACTTTTGAAAGCGTATTTTTTATACCATTGCCCCCGTCCAAACATTTTGCCGCTGGAAATTGTTTTTGCAGGCTGACCATTAGTTCTTTAGCAGATTTGCCCAGGTAAACGGCACAAATACCATTGGCGGATTCACCAACAAGCACATTTCCCACTGGACTGATACCAATAGCAAAATGAATTTGCTCAAATGCTGGCGCCATGACACGTAGCTCACTTGCCATTATTGATTGTCCTCTGTTCACGTAGCGTTCACCTTAACGTTGTTAGATTACATTTCTAAATATTAATTCCTTCATTAGTTTAACAAAGAAATTTGCCGATGCAGATACGCTGGAATTCCATTAAGCTATACTGCATATAGGAATTTTTCCTGGACAATAATTATGAAACTTAAATTAATACTGCTTTTACTCTGTTCTCCACTGCTGGCAAATGCTGGTGCGGTTTCTCAGCTGGGGACAGGTGATCCATTAAAACTGGTTTATCAGGAAATGCTTTATCAGTATCAGGTTGGTCTGCAACTACACGAACAATACGACTTCAAGCAACCAATTGATGTGATGCAATGCAAAAATCAGCATGGATATATTCAAACCCGTGCCAGATCCATGGTGGGCACTGCAAAACAAGTAGAAGAAGAAATTCGTAGTGACGTAATTGATGCTGCATGGTTTGCGTTAAATTGCTCACGTTGCGGCAGTGCAGCTGATAGCTGTGATCCAGTGCCGGAAAAACTTGAGTTTATCAAGTTACAACTTGAAGCCAAACAAAAAGCTAGAGCTGAACAGCAGTAATTTACAGCCGTATTTTTCGTTAGTAGCTATCGAATTTTAATATTTCTGCCTCAAGCTGGAAAGTCATTCTAAGTGCCTCCAACAGCGGCTAACTTTTAGTAGCGTTATCTCAGTTTAAATCCAATTCCTGTGCAGAATTAAACTTGTTAATGATTTCTTGCTGCTGAAAACGCGGTTCATTTTTCAAAGAATTAGCCGTTTCAACTCTTTTTCACAATTATTTCAGAGGTATTTATGAGCCAACTGCAGGCGAATGAATTGTTATCTCCAATCAAACTTGGTGATGCTTCACTGAAGAATAGAATGGTTATGGCGCCATTAACCCGCAATAGAGCTGGTGAAGGTTTAGTGCCAACCGAAATGAATGTTACTTATTATCGGCAACGCGCCAGTGCTGGTCTGATTATCAGTGAAGGCTCACAAATTGCTGATGATGCGTTGGGTTATCCGCATACGCCCGGCATTCATAGTGATGAGCAAGTGATTGGCTGGCGAAAAGTAACCGATGCCGTGCATCGAGAAGAGGGGCTGATCTTTATGCAACTCTGGCATTGCGGCCGGGTTTCACACAGCTCAATGCTGCCAAATGGGATGAAACCGCTGGCCCCTTCTGCCATCAAACCAGCAGGTGAAGTCTATACCTATGAAGGCATGAAACCATATGAAACACCCCAGGCTATAGAAACAACTGATATTCCAGATATTGTTGAACAATATCGTCATGCAGCCTGCTGTGCGGTTGAAGCCGGTTTTGATGGCGTTGAAATTCATGCTGCCAATGGTTACCTGTTGGATCAGTTTCTCCGGGATGGAAGTAATAAACGCGATGATCAATACGGTGGCAGTATCGAAAACCGTGCGCGATTGATTATGGAAGTCACTGAGGCAGTATGTGAAATATGGGATCCCAAAAAAGTGGGGATACGACTCTCCCCACTGCAGCCATTTAATGATTTATATGATTCCAATCCCGAGGCGACTTTCAGTTACATGGTGAAGGCACTCAATAAATTTGAACTGGGTTATCTGCATGTCACTGAAATGGGCGCTGAAACTCCCGGTGTAGCAGGCCCTTATTTTGATGTCAGCGCTTTACGTAAATTATGGAATGGTCTTTATATGACCAACAGTAATTATGATTATGCATCTGCTAACAAAGCCCTGAAAGATGACAAAGCTGATCTGATTTCGTTTGGCAAACTGTTTATTGCTAATCCGGATCTTCCTGAACGTTTTGCCAAAAATGCTCCTCTGAATCAACCTGATCCAGAGAGTTTTTATGGCGGTGATGCAAAAGGATATATTGATTATCCTTTTCTTGAACCGATATAAATTTATTTTTACTTCCAGAGTCTGATGCTCTTCATAACCACCTCTGTTGTGACTGAGAGCACCAGTCAAGCCGCGATTAATGCAGTTTGTAAAGCGAAAAACAGTTTCCGTAAGTAATGTCGATGGAAGTTATACAGCCCCTAAAAACCGGCTATGCCGGTTTTTTTATGCCTGAATTTTTATTTATAAAAATATGAAAAATATCACTTACAGCTGAATCAGCAGACAATCGACTGAATGGGTATGTAATAATTGAAGTTATAGTTATTCCAACTGTGTTGAAAATAACTTATGCAGGATGACAATATCTCACCATTTCTGCCGTGTTGGAAAACTCTCGCCTCCAGCAATGGTGGCTTTAAAGATAAACAGACCCTCGGTTTAATATGGATTTTATCAATACACTTTTTCTACTCGGCGGCCTGCTTATTTCCTTAAGCATTCTCGGCAGTCGTCTTTCATCAAAGTTTGGGCTGCCGTTACTGATTATCTTTTTAGCCTTGGGCATGCTGGCCGGTGAAGAGGGTGTTCTGGGGATTCAGTTTGATGATTACTCCCTGGCTTTTCTGATTGGCCATCTTGCTCTGGCGATGATTCTGCTGGATGGTGGATTACGTACCCGTTTAAAAACCTTCCGTGCTGGCTTCAAACCTGCACTTTCCCTAGCGACATTAGGTGTTTTACTAACCAGTGGCAGTATCGGCTTTCTGGCAATGTGGATATTTGATCTCAACCTGTTTGAAGGGTTATTGATCGGCGCCATTATCGGTTCAACCGATGCGGCAGCGGTATTTTCCATGCTTAGCGGACGAGGAATAAACCTGAATGAACGGGTTGGTGCCACCTTGGAAATTGAATCCGGCACCAATGATCCTATGGCGATTTTCCTGACCATTATGCTGGTCGAGTTAATAACCGGTGAAATGGGTGGTGCATGGGATACGGTTTTATTTTTATTACAGCAATTCGGTTTTGGCCTGATTATCGGTATTGGTGGTGGCTGGCTAATTGCAAAATTACTTAACTGGATGGATTTAGCGCCGGGACTCTATGCCATGTTGGCTCTGGCACTGGGTTTCAGCGTATTTGGCTTAACCGGAGTCATTGGTGGCAGTGGTTTTTTAGCCATTTATCTCTGCGGTTTGATGATCGGCAATCAACCTGGCCGTCATTTAAACTTTATTCTGCCTGTACATGATGGTCTGGCCTGGCTCAGTCAGATTGGTTTATTTCTGATTTTAGGTTTGCTGGTCAACCCAAGCGAACTATTGCAATACGCCCTGCCCTCACTGGTAATCGCATTGGCATTGATTTTTGTCGCCAGACCAATCGCAGTGTTCCTGTCAATCAAACCATTCTTTCGCTTTCGCTGGCGTGAATTAGGATTTATTTCGTGGGTGGGCTTACGTGGAGCGGTGCCCATCGTGTTAGCTATCTTCCCAGTGATTGGTGGAGTGGAAAATGCCTCGCTGTATTTCAATGTTGCTTTTGCTGTTGTATTACTCTCGCTGCTGATTCAAGGCAGCACACTGTCTTTAATGGCTCGCTGGATGCGGGTAGAGGTTCCGATAGGTATCAAACCAAATCATCAGGGAGCTTTGGGCATTTTGCCGGTAAATGATTATGAAATGTTTGTTTACCGGATTGAGAACGAACAGCTTGATGGTCAGCAGATCCGCTTACTGCGCTTCCCATCTGGCACATTGATATCGGCATTATTCCGGAATAACGTGATGCTGCACCCCAAAGGCAGTACTGAACTGAAGTTGAATGACACCATTTGTGTGATAAGTCGCAATGAAGATTTGGATGCACTGAATCAAATCTTTAGTGGTCATTCAAAACTGAAAAATCGTGAAGCTTTTTTTGGATCATTTACACTGCGAGGTGATGCATTGTTATCTGATGTCGCAAAAGCCTATGGACTGGTTATCAGTTCCGCTGAACATGGTATGACATTAAGCGACTTTATTTCCCGTCGGGTCGGTGGGCATCCGGTAGTAGGTGATGACGTGGACTGGCATGGTATTCATTGGGTGGTCAATGAAGTAGATGGCGATAAAATCATTAAAGTGGGTCTCAGGCTTTACTGATCATAATCCCGCATAAATTTCCAGTACGCCATTGATGACAAATTGCACAGCAATGACCGAAAGAATAATGCCAAAAATTCGGGTAATTATCTCTTTGCCGGTTTCTCCCAGATAACGCACCAGAAAATGTGAATAAACCATTGCCAGATAACACGAACCAGTGGTCAGCATAATCGCTGCAAACACCAGAATTAAATGCCATGCTGTTGGCGCCTCACTGGTCAAAATCATCACCGTGGCAATAGCACCCGGTCCACTCATAAATGGAATAGCTAACGGAATTACCGAGATATCTTTGGCAATTTTGCCTTCTATTGCCGGATCGGATGCACTGCTGGTCTCGCCTTCATCCAGCCCTTTATGAATCATGCTCATGGCAATACCAAATAAAATCAGGCCGCCGGCAATACGAAACGCCTCAATGGTAATACCAAATATCTTAAAAATAAGACCACCCAGTAAGGCAAATACAAAAAATACGCCGGTAGCAATCAGGCTGGATCGTTTGGCAACTGCCTTACGGGTGGTTTCTGAAGTACGAGGCAACAGCGATACAAACATAAATGCCGTTGTTAATGGATTCACAATCACAAACAAAGCGGCAATCGCGATGATCCAATAATCAAATAAACCAATTGCATTCATAATGTATTCACTTAAAGAAAACGCTATGTTCGCATAAATGCGATTTCTATATTGTCTTGTTGCTCAATTAATATAGACAGACTTTCAATCCGTTTTTTTAATCGTCCTGAAGATCATTTATCAGCATTTTCATCTCATCAATTTCCTGGCGTTGTGCTTCAATAATTTCATCGGCCAGTTGACGTACCCGTGGATCACTAATCTGTGCTCTTTCGCTGGTCAAAATTGCGATCGAGTGATGTGGAATCATGGCTTTCATATAAGACACATCATCAACCGTGGTTTGGCTCCTTACCAGCCAGAGTGAGCCCGCAAAAATCACAATACTGACAAGATAAATAATGATATTAACCGTGACATTAGAATACATATGCAGCATAAAGCTCAACATCACTATTGCCATGGTTGCCCCCATAATGAGTGCCATATAGCTTCGGGTTTCACTAAAAAACGCATGATCAGCCTGATAGGTATTTAGGTACATTAGACCGAACATCACCAGAGTGGATGTCAGGATCATGGCAGCAAATCTTACATACATTTTCATTAGCATATCTCCTAGGGTCTGTTTATATCCCAATGGCATCACTGCTGGCCGCTATGAAAGATAAACAGAGTCTCGTTAACACCCCGTGAAATGAGAAAAATATTCTTTTTTTCATATTAAGTTAACATTTATTAGAATCTGTTGATCATTCATCACTGCCATTCTGGCCAAAAAAAACAGTCTCCCGTAGATGCCGATATGCAAGATAAACAAGCACGGTTGATACAAAAAAAAGCCCGGAAAATTCCGGGCTAAATATCAAGCAAATTGACCACTGCGATAATCAGAAAATGCCTGTTCCAGCTCGGCGCGGGTATTCATTACAAAGGGGCCCGCCCGTTCAACCGGTTCGTTAATTGGTTTTCCGGCTACAACGATAAAAGTACTGTCCTGTTCAGCCAGAACTTTCACCGTATCACCTTCTTTTAATACTGCCAGCTGTGAGGCACCGATTGAAGTCGGTTTATCACCAATACTGACTCGCCCTGCTGCCACGTAAACAAAGGCATTATGGGTAGGTGGAATATTGTCTTTAAATACACTGCCAGCAGGCGCATCAATCACAAAATAAACTGGCTCAACAAAACTGTTATCAATAACACCTTTAGTCCCGTTGACCGTTTCACCGGCAACCACTTTTACCGTCAACCCGGCTTCACGCGTTTCTGTTGCAATTTCGTCAGCGGCTTTTTCCTGATAGCGTGGCGCCATCATTTTCTGTTCAGCGGGCAGATTCACCCACAATTGGAAACCTGCTAACAAACCTGCTTCCTGCTCAGGTTTTTCCGAGTGAATAATGCCGCGGCCTGCTGTCATCCATTGCACACCTCCACTTTCAATCACACCCGCATTACCGGCGCTGTCTTCATGACGCATCTTGCCAGCCAACATATAGGTTACCGTTTCAAAACCGCGATGTGGATGGGGTGGAAAACCGGCAATATAGTCTTCTGGTTTATCGCTGCCAAACGCATCGAACAGTAAAAACGGGTCCAGCATATCAATCTCATGCGACGCGATTAAACGTCTTAACGATACCCCCGCCCCATCCGAGGTCATCTGACCCCGTATCCATTTTTTAACTTCACGTTGTTGTGCCATGATGACCTCCTTACGCCGCAATCACTGCAGCCAATTTCTCGCTGCTGTCCGGCTGTTCAAAATAGTGGTTGGCATTGACCAATGTGACATCGCTAATGCCAATAAACTGCATAAAAAATTTCAAATACTGACTGGCAAAATCCACATCACTTTCCAGTGGCACGCCACCTGATGCCATCACCAGATAAACCTTTTTATTTTCGATTAATCCGACCGGACCATTTTCGGTATACCGAAAGGTTTCGCGTACTCTAGCCACCAGGTCAATCCAGGCTTTTAGTGCTGCCGGTATTCCAAAGTTATAGATCGGTACCGCCATAACCAACACATCAGCTGCTTTGACTTCATTAATCAACAGATCAGACAAGGTCAATACATTCTTTTGTGCCTCACTTCTATCTGCCGGATCAGTAAAGTTGGCATTAATCCATTCTTCATCAATAAATGGTAAGCCCGATGCCACATCACGTTGCTTTACTGTCACTTCATATTGACCGGTCAGAATCTCGGTCAACTGTGTTGAGACAGCACGAGTTAATGAACCGTCATAACGGCTACTGGCATTGATATGTAATACGTTTAACTGTTTCATCATTAAATCCCTTATTTACGTGCAGCAAGTGCTGCATCAATTGAAAAACGTTGTGCGCCTTGACTGAACAACACCAAAAAGCCACCGGCAATCGCAAAATTTTTCATAAACAAAATACTTTGCATTTGATCGGCAAAATCAAAGTGAAAAAACAAAGCCGATAAAATTGAAAACCCGGCCAGTAAAAAAGCAGTAATACGGGTTTGAAAACCAACAATTATCGTAATGGCCCCCAAGATTTCAGTGGCGATAACCAGCGGTAATAAAGCTGGCGAAATCCCCATCGCTGCCATGTATTGAGCTGTTCCTTCATAGCCAGCGACAAGCTTGCTTAAACCTGCACTGAGAAACAGTCCTGAAAGTAAAATCCGTCCTGTCAGGTTGGTAATATTGCTAAACATTTTTATTTCCTTGTTAAGTAAGTTCGGTGCTATTTTATAGTTCTTGAAATTTAGATAAACAATGCTATAAAGAAATTATTGTTGATTTAATAAGAACAATTAAGGGATAAGTCAGTGAATCAGATTGAAGATATGCAAACCTTTAAACGTATTGTTGAAGCTGGCAGTATCAGTCTTGCTGCCGAGCAGCTTGATACGGTTAAATCTGCCGTCAGCAGACGGTTAAAGGATTTGGAAAAACGTTTGAATGTCACCTTGCTGCAACGTACCACCAGAAGGCAAACGCTGACCGAGCCCGGCCACCGTTATTATCAGCACTGTTTGCGATTACTGGATGATATTGCAGAAGCGGAAGCACAGATATCCGATATTGAAGCCGAACTGAGCGGCAAGTTACGAATCTCAGCTCCGGTATCTTTTGGTTTAATGCATTTGGGACCTGCCTTACAGGAGTTTCAGCAATTACACCCTCTGATTGAAATGTCGATTGATTTTAATGATCGACAGGTTGACTTAATTGCCGATGGTTTTGATTTAGCGATACGCATCGCCAGGCTGAATGACTCAACCTTAATTGCAAAAAAACTTTCATCTACCCGGCTACTGGTCTGTGCCAGCCCAGAATATCTGGCCTATTATGGCACGCCTGTCATTCCTACCGATCTGACTAATGACCATGCTATTTTGCATTATCGTAATAGCTCTGAAACCTGGCAGTTTCAGCAGGATGGCAGCCCCATCAGTTTACATTTGCAGGGCAAACTTTCAGCTAATAATGGTAATTTTCTGTGTGATGCAGCTATAGCAGGTCAAGGCGTTATCACCTCCCCTGATTTTCTCTGTTATCAGGCTGTGCAATCGGGAAAACTTCAGGTCTTATTGCGTGACTATATGTATGACAACGAAGTTGGCATTTTCGCGGTGTACCCACAAACCCGCTACCTGCCAAGGCGTAGTCAGGTTCTAATAGCCTATTTACAAAATTATTTTGCCCGTAATGCGCCCTGGCTGGACTGCTGAACCAATTGACAGCCTGCAAAGACAGTGCTCAACTGACATCCATTATAAAAAGCAATCAATTAGAGAGAGAAAACTTATGACCGAAATCTATGGCGCCCAGCATCGACAATTACAACAGGAATTTGATAAAGAAAAACTCGCTGATCGTGTCGGCGAAGCCATCATTACTGATTACATTACTGATCAGCATCGTGAGTTTATCGCTTCACGTGATTTCTTTTTCCTGTCGACGGTTGATCACCGGGGGTTTCCGACCTGCTCCCATAAGGGCGGCGAAATTGGGTTTGTAAAAATTCTTGATGAAAAAACACTCGCCTTTCCAAGTCTTGACGGTAACGGCATGTATCTTTCGATGGGGAATATTGATGCCAATAAAAAAATTGGCATGTTGTTTATCGATTTTGAGACCCCTCATCGGGTTCGGGTTCATGGCACTGCCGAACTGAGTCGCGATCCGGCAGATCTTGCTTTATTTCATGAAGCAGAACTGGTGGTCAGGGTTACCATTGAAGATATGTTCCAGAACTGCCCTCGTTATATTCACCGTTATAAACGCATCAGTGAATCTAGATATGTGCCTAAAGTTGAATGCCAGACACCCTTACCAGTCTGGAAGCGTTTAGATGCTGTTCAAGATGTTATAGATGATAAAGAAAAAGCTAAAGTAGCTCTGGAGGGCGGCATTATTACCATGGAAGAATATGAAATACTGCTGCAAAAGGGCGAAGCGTAAATTATTGAAAAATAAGTAGTTTGCGCACCACTATGTCTCATCTTTACCACATTTACATTTAGGGAAAAACTCCCGCCGGTGATCAATGCCCGACACATCAGGTTTCCGGGTATTGATCATTTTTTACAGTTAAATCCTTGCTTGAAAATCCATATTGCGAAGCGAATACTCGATCATCCAAAGCCTTGGATCTGCTGATTCATAACTGCCTCAGTTATGACTGAAAGTAGACCATTCAGGGCACGAGGAATGCCGTATGTGAGATGCAGAATATCTCCCCCGTTCCTCAAAAATGTTTATCTCCATGGAGGGATAGGTCGCTCCTGTGCGTTCTGCATCCGCGACACTTGTGCATCCTTGCACATTGTATGCAAAAGCAATGTCTGGAACATTGCTTGTTTAGACTTTTTTGTAGTTGCTCTAAAAAATGATGAGCAACACAGACCTACATTTGAGGATAAAAACAATGATTTCGATTCGCCCCAGTGCAGTTGCAGGTTTGTATTATCCCGCCCGTTCAACAGAGCTTGAAGACTTGTTGGCCAAACAGTTTGATAAGCCCTCAGACCACATTCACCATCATGCTAAAGCGCTTATTGTCCCACATGGAGGTTATTTCTATTCCGGCCAGGTTGCTGCCAAGGCATATCAGTCCTTGATGGAAGCAGCAGATGATATTGAGCGGGTCATTTTAATTGGTCCCTCGCATCGTACAGATTTCAAAGGCATTGCGATGAGCGAGGCAGATTATTTTGCTACGCCGATAGGCAGTGTGGCGGTAGACAAAAAAATCTACCCTCAGTTAAGCCGCATTAAAGGTGTTGAAACCTACGAAAGCCCACATGACAACGAACATTGTCTGGAAGTCCAGCTACCCTTTTTACAATATTCGCTTAATCAATTTGAGATTGTGCCTTTACTCACCGGCAAAGCAAGTTCCTCACTGATTGCCGATGTTCTGGGTACGGCAACCCAGGATGCTAAATCGTTAATTGTGATCAGTTCTGACCTAAGTCATTATCTGGATTATGAAACCGCACGCAAGATAGACCAATATACTTCACAGGCTATTATCAGCATGGATAATCACGATATTGATAAATTTCACGCCTGTGGCTGTGATGCCATACGTGGATTTCTTGAGTATGCCCGCAATGCAAACATGTCCGGTCAAATCATGGCGTTAAGTAATTCCGGTGATATCGTGCGTAAAAAAGAAAGCGTCGTCGGTTATGGTGCCTATTTATTCGAATAGGCATAAGTCTGTTTCACCACCTGATTTACGGCCTCGACCACAGAAGGTAACACCCATGCACCGGGATGACGGATTTTATCTTCGTCTCCCGGTGTATATTTTCCGGTTTGCACCAGACAACCTCTTAAATCCGCCGCCAACGCACCTTCCACATCAGCAAAACCAGTAGATTCCACTGCCGTCTGGAAAAATGCTTTTGCCGGTTTACCTAAAATCTCGGCTTCCACATCACAGGCAAACTCAAGTGCCGCAATAAAGGGGCCAGCATCCAACTGTAACTCTTCGTTTTGCCGGAAATAACGATTCAATCCAATACCCAGTATCGGGGCACCATCCATCACCAACTGAAATGCCCGGTTCATATTCGCATAATTAAATCCATCGGCTGCATCAGCAATGACCACAGCATTGGGAGAACTTTGATCCAGATCGGCAAATTCCGGGCGTAGCTTTTCATGCACCAGACAGTACGGACGCAAATTGCGTTGTTGTAAGGCTAATTTCACTGCACCGGGAGCAGTCAGTACCTCCTCTACACTGAGATCGAATCCCATTTGCAACAGTGACTGCAACATATCGGTGCTGGTTTTTCGGGAAGTATTGGTTACAAAGCGCACCGCTATTTGCTCGTCCCGAGCCAGCTGAATAGCTTCAATAGCACCTGTTACCGGCTCGTTATCAACATGCAATACACCGCTGATATCAAATAAAATCGCTTTTATCATCCTAATCACCTTAGGCATGTTATTTATACACAAATTATGCTCGGTTAAATGCTGACAAACAAATTACACAATTAATTCTGCTTGATTTAACTGTATAAAATTTCGATCTACTCTGGTGCCGCTGAAATAGTCCAAATCCTTGTGGGTGTGACTGAAAAAGCACCACTTATGTCCACAGATGGACAGGCCGCTATAACGACCCCTGCTATCGCGGCATTCGGGCATCCTTGCCCATCATATGCCGGCGCGTCAAGGAGGCGCGCGCCGGTCTGCGTGGCCTACATGGATGTAGGTCAGGGGCGTGAGCAGGATGCGGAAGCTTTGCTCGTCACTTATTTATAATAACTACAAAAAATGTCAGGAACGTTTTGAGCGCTAGTCCCAATGAGATGAGATAGATGAATGTACCTCACAAAAGACGCTCCTCGTGCATTGATTGACGCTTTTTCAGCTCACAACAGAGGTGGAGATGAAAGCTCAACAAGCCCTAGTAAACAGTATAGAATAGCGGGCTTTTCTCTCCCAGTTACAGGTTACGCTTATGAAAGCTCCTCAGGTCGGGTTTGTCAGTCTCGGTTGCCCAAAAGCACTGGTTGATAGCGAACGTATCATCACCAAATTACGTTCAGAAGGTTATGAAATTTCCGCTAATTACGATGATGCTGATTTAGTGGTGGTCAATACCTGTGGCTTTATTGATTCTGCCGTTGATGAATCACTGGAAAGTATTGGTGAAGCCATTGCGAAGAATGGCAAAGTTATTGTGACCGGTTGTCTGGGCAGCCGTGACAATACCATCCGAGAAAAGCACCCGCAGGTGCTGGAAATTACCGGTGCTCATGCGCTGGAAGAAGTGGTAGGTGCGGTTCACAAACATCTTCCTCAACCCCATGATCCGTTTATTAGTCTGGTGCCGCCTGAAGGCATCAAACTGACTCCCCGACATTACGCCTATCTGAAAATTTCCGAAGGCTGTAATCATCGCTGTACCTTCTGCATTATCCCCTCCATGCGTGGTGATCTGGTCAGTCGCCCGGTGAATCAGGTAATAGCTGAAGCTAAGCGTCTGGCTGATGCTGGCGTAAAGGAAATTCTGGTTATTTCACAGGATACCAGTGCTTATGGTGTCGATTTAAAATACGCTGAATATGAATGGCAAGGTGAGAAAGTTGCTACCCGCTTTACAGCCATGGCCAAAGCACTAGGTGAGCTCGGCATCTGGGTACGCATGCATTATGTTTACCCCTACCCGCATGTGGATGATGTGATTCCACTGATGGCTGAAGGCAAAATTCTGCCGTATCTGGATATTCCGTTTCAGCATGCCAGTCCACGTATACTCAAATTAATGAAACGTCCGGCTTCATCACAGAATAACCTGGAACGCATCCAGGCCTGGCGGGCAATTTGTCCGGAAATCACTCTCCGCAGTACTTTTATTGTGGGATTCCCGGGTGAAACCGAAGCAGAATTTGAAGAATTGCTGGATTTTCTTGATCAGGCTCAGTTGGATAAAGCCGGTGCTTTTAAATACTCGCCTGTTGATGGTGCAGTAGCAAATCAATTACCCGATCCGGTGCCTGAAGAGATTAAAGAGCAACGTCTGGCCCGGTTTATGGCAAAACAGGCGGAAATCAGTGCCTACCGGCTGCAACAGAAAGTTGGCAAACGCGATTTTGTGATTATCGATGAAGTCGTTGAAGAAGGGGCCGTCGGACGTAGTCGTGCTGATGCACCTGAAATTGACGGTCAGGTCTTTATCGATCACGCCACCCATCTGAAGGTGGGGGATATTGTTGAAGTGGAATTTGAAGAGGCCGATGAGCATGACCTCTGGGCAAGACTGGTTTAAAAACTAATTCACAGCACTTATTTTTGGGAAAATATAGCTCTGACACTATTGCTGAAGAAAAAGCGCCTCTTCAGCAATAATGCTGATTAAGAACTGATACGGTTTTTTCCGGAATCTTTGGATTGATAAAGTGCATTATCGGCACGGATCGACAACCGCATCGCTGATTCGCCCTGACGCAGCTGTGCTACCCCGAAACTCGTGGTGATGGTAGCGCGTTTATCCAATTTGGCATCCATGATCAGTTGTCTTAACTTTTCAGCAGTATGGGCTGCTGCTTCGAGCGCAGTATTAGGTAGCAGAATCATAAACTCATCCCCGCCCCAGCGTGCCAGCAAATCGATTTCGCGAATATTCTTTTTTAATAAACGACTCATTTGAACCAACACCATGTCGCCATTGGCATGTCCAAACTCATCGTTTACGATTTTAAAATCATCAATATCCAGGGCAATTATTGATAGTGGTTGCTTGAAACGTTCAGCCCGCTCGACTTCCAGCTCCAATGTTTTTTCCAAACGATATCGGTTGGCTACACCAGTGAGAGTATCTGTTTCAGCAAGGCGTTGAACTTCGGCAATTTTGCTTTCAAGTTCAGCGTTGGTTTGAATCAACTGGTGAGTGCGCTCTTCGACCAGATCTTCAAGAGAATGATTTTGTTCTGCCAGTCGATCCAGATTGAGTTTTCGTTCATTGATATCGCGATGCGCGCCAATCATTCTTGCAACAGAACCATCTTCATTCCATTCGATAATTCTGGCGCGGTCTTCTATCCACAAATAACTGTTATCAGCCTTTTTCAGGCGATATTCAATCTGGTATGTACTGGTATGATTATGAATATAGTCATCAAAATGAGCCAATACACGTTGATAATCTTCGGGGTGAAGATTTTGCTCCCAAGATGCTACGTTAGCAGGGAGAGTGGCGGCACTATAACCCAACATTCTGAACCAACCGGGACTACGATAAACGTATCCGGTGTTTGCATGCCAATCCCATACGCCATCGCTGATGATGTCCAATACGACTTGCAGACATTGATCGTCTACCTCGCCCAGCCCCGTCTTCATACCCAATCCTTAGTAATCAAACACTTAAGAGCGGAAGTATCTTATAAATATTTATGTGATGCAAGTCACAATATTATTTATCTGTAAAATTCAGAAATATAACCACAGTTAATGAACGGAAGTCTGCCGGGTTAAGAAATTAAAAATATATAGCGGATAGCCATCAAGATTGAAAAGCGGACTTCAACATAATTCCAGAAAAACTAATCAGAAAAGAATTACAGAAAAGCTCTAGTAAATAAAAAATGGTGACCTGAGCCCCCTCAAGTCACCATTCTTCATTGCAATTAGAACTGCTGCCTGATTTCGGTTAAGTCACAATCGTGCTGATGAGATAGGCTGTATAAGCGACGAACACAAGCATTAATGCGCTACCTTCAACTCGATTGATGCGCCCTTGTCTTCCGCGCAGACCAAAACCAAAGATGAATATCGCTATGGTCAAACCAGCCATAACGGCAATATCCCGTGTGAGTATTTCTGCTGGAACACCAAAAGGATGGATCAAGCCTGCGATACCCACTACAGCCAAAGTGTTAAACAGGTTTGAGCCGATAACATTACCCAGCGCAATATCATGCTCGCCTTTTTTTACAGCAATCAGCGATGAGGCCAGCTCGGGCAATGACGTTCCAATGGCAACGATGGTCAAGCCAATAATCAAATCACTGACACCAAAAGCGACGGCAATTTCTACTGCGCCCCAGACCAAAATTCGTGAACTGATAATCAAAAAAACCAGACCGATAAATAACCAAATCAACGCTTTTTTCAAGCTCATTGATTCTGTATTAAATTCAGCTTCCATTTCGGTTCCGAAGGCATCCGGGGATTTCTGCATGCCCTGATAAATGGTCCAGCCCATCAATATAAAGAACACCAGAATCAACACGCCAGCATCCAGACGGGACAATGAACCATCTGCTAACTGCCAGGCAGCCAAAGCGGTCACTGCGATAAGAATCGGCAACTCTTTGCGCAAAACCTGTGAGTGCACTGCAATCGGACTGAGTACAGCGGTCAGGCCCAGAATTAACGCTATATTAGTGATATTTGAGCCATAAGCATTACCCAGAGCGAGACCAGGATTGCCTTGCGTTGCAGCCAATGCAGAGACCACCATTTCCGGTGCTGAAGTGCCGAAACCGACTATCACCATGCCGATTAGTAACGGCGGCATACCGAAATACCGGGCAGAAACTGCGGCACCATCGATGAATCGATCAGCGCTCCATACTAATAAAATTAAACCAAATATCACCGCAGCAAAGGCAAGCGTCATATGTTCTCCGGAAAAACTATTGAGGAATTTATAGCGTTATTATCAGGGGTGAAACAGCATGCTGGCAATTCGAATCTTCTAACGACGGGTTAATCGCACATGACGACGCAGTATACGGTGATTTTCGCGTTGCACATCTTCACGTTTACGCCATGACCATAATTTATCCCGGCTGTGTTTTGAGGTCACTTTGATATCTACGATAGGATACGGATAATCTCTCCCCAATTGAAAATTTAACATCATTTCCTCCATTGGCGTGACCTCCCAAGGGCGATGAATAATTTCGTTGGGTAAATCGCTCAGTTCGGGTAACCATTCCCGGATAAACTTTCCCTCGGGATCCTGTTCTTCAGCTTGTTTGGTTGGATTATAAATACGAATGGTGTTGGTACCCGTAACGCCTGCCTGCATTTGTAATTGTGGATAATGAATACCCGGTTCAAAATCCAGAAACACTCGTGCCAGATGATACGTTCCGCGACGCCAGTCAATATGCAGCTGGTGACATAAAAAACTGACCAGCATGGCGCGCATTCGGAAATTAATATATCCGGTTGCGTTCAGACAACGCATGCTGGCATCCACCAGCGGATAACCGGTTTTACCGTTTTGCCAGGCTATCAAATCAAATTCTGTTTGCTTATCCTGCCGCCAGGGGAAAGATTGATATCCCTGGTTTACCGGCCGAAATTCCATTTCCGTTTCACTTTCAAACTTCTGCATGAAATGACAATGCCAGTGTAATCTGGAAGAGAGTGCCGCCAACGCTCTTCGCCAGCCGGGATCATTCCAGTGATGCAGTAACTGTTGATAAACCTGTCGCAGGCTGATATTTCCCCAGGCAAGATACGGTGACATTCTGGAGCAGGATTGCCGACTCAGATCAGGGCTGGATATCTGTCGGTTATAAAGTTTGCCACGCTTGGCAAAAAACTCAGCCAGCACTTTGTGCGCGGTCAATTCGCCACCATATTGAAAAAGCATATCCGTTTGCTGCCATTCCGCCGGAGGCGTGAAATGTGGCAGCTGCAACTCGGTAATAAAGTCAGCATGTTGCCAATTAGTTTCCAGCAGTGGTTGCCGCATTACCTGTTGCCAATGTTTATCCCAGTCCTCACGATTGTTTGCGGCACGAATGACCGAGCCTTGTGGAAATTCATTCCAGCTAATTTGCTGATGCTTAAACTTTTTATGGAGGGCTTTATCTCTATCATAGGTGACATTCAGACCTATTTCCTGATGGCTGAAAACAGTATCGATCTGGTAATGCTGCTGTAATTGTTCAAATACAGCTACCGCTTCACCTTCTACCACCATAACATTGCCATTGTTTATTATCAGCTGCTGATCCAACTGTTGTAATGATTGCCAGACAAATCGCCAATGACGCAGGCTGTAATGCGCATCATCCACCAGCGACGGTTCCACAATATATAACAATAAAATGGGTAAATTCTGTTCACATGCAGCATGCAATGCTGCATGGTCGGATAAACGTAAATCCCGTTTAAACCAGACAACATTGATTAATTGACGGGTCATTTTTTAGGTGGAGGCATAATGGGCCAGTCAGCCGCATCGACTGAATCCAGCGGGATAATATCAATATCTCCCTGCCAGTGACGGATAAATTCACCCTCTGGATCGTATTGCCGGGTTTGTTTTTCAATATTAAATTGCCGTCCACCTCGAGGATCGGCCCCCACTCCAGCAATATATTGCCAATTGCCCCAGTTGGCAGCGACATCATAGTCAATTAGTTGCTGCTCGAAATAAGCGGCTCCAAAACGCCAATCCAGATTCAACTCATGAACAAAACAACTGGCAACGATCTGCCGTCCACGGTTTGACATATAACCCGTAGCATTAAGTTGTTTCATGCAGGCATTGACCAGCGGATATGGCGTATTACCGTTACACCATTTCTGATAACGTTCCGGGTAATAGCAGCGACGACTTTTGCTATTTTTTATTCCGTCAAAGCGAAATAGTCTGGCGCCATAACAATGGGCATACCATTGGAAATATTCCCGCCACAATAATTCAAAATAAATCCAGTAAGTCGAATCATTACTGACATTAGTCTGTTCATAGTTTTTGAGCCTGGAAGCCAGATGTCTGACAGAAAGACAGCCTAATGCCAACCAGGGAGAAAATTTGGTGGAATTGGTCCAACCATCCAGTTCATTTCGGACAGTTTTGTAATTGGCTGGCAGATCAGTGGAGAAATAATCATTGATGTGTTTTAGTGCCGCCGTTTCCCCTCCAGTAAACTTTGAGGGTTCCAATACCGGTTGGTTAATCTCATCAATAGCTATTGGTCCGGGCGGTGGCGGCAATTGCTGAGGACTCGACATAGGCCTGGGCAACGCTAAATCTTCTACCTGTTTACGAAACTGGGTAAATGACGTTGGTAATTGATTGAGTTGGAAGGGTAAATCATCTGCAGAAAATAAAGTGTGGCTTGGCTCTGTAATGAATTTACGATCCGGAAATTGTTGTTGTAACAGCTTCCAGTGACGATTTTCATAAACGCCCACATGCTGACTACGGGCAATAATATCGACGTTGTATTTATTGATTAATTCGGTCAGTGCCAGATGTGGGGTTTGTTGCTTGATAATCAGTACTTGTCCAGCATGCTGAAGCTGTTGTTGCAGATCCTTTAATGACTCTACTAAAAACTGGAAACGACGCTCCCCCATAGCTTTGGCGTTCAACCCATTAGGTCTGAACCACTGTGGATCCAGACAAAACACACAGATAAGTTTATCAACCGACTGCATTTTCCATAATGCAGGCTGATCATGCAGTCGCAGATCATTGGTGAACCAGAATAATCCTGTGGTCATAGGGTTCGAAACTCCATTGGGGTAAAAAGCTGACAGTTCAGAGACTGCATAGAGAGATATAGGTTCGATGTTTCAGAACTATGCTGGCATCAAAACGTCAGATTGACATCAACTTTCATTCGGGAAAACAAAATGCATCAATTGACAGTATTTTTTGATGGCAACTGCCCTTTGTGCGCTAGAGAAATTAGCTTGTTAAAGCAGTTGGATACTATGCAAAGTCTTCATTTTGAAAATATTCACGCCACTGACTTTGTTTCTCGTTATCCCTACATTGATGTCGTCAGCGCCGATAAACGACTGCATGGTGAATTAGCGAATGGCCAAATCATTACCGGGCTGGATGTGACAGCTAAAGCCTGGGGCCTTGTAGGTCATCATCGCTGGTTGCAGATATTACGCTGGCCGGTCATTCGCTGGTTTGCAGATTTTGCCTATCTGTTTTTCGCCCGGTTTCGTCACCCGATTGCCCGGTTATTCGGTGATAAATCATGTGAGGATGATAACTGTAAGTTATAGGATCTGTTGATCTTTCAGAGGCGACGATGAAAGATCAACAAGCCCTAGAGTTATTCAGGCTTCGGTTAACCAGTAACACCCAAATCGCGGAATCACTACAGTGTTGCCGAACTTTTCGGGACTTTGCCCGGTAATAGCATCCACCAGATGCCCCTGATAGGATTGTGACCATCTGGGTAACTGATCCAAATCCAGACGCTGAGATCGTTTATCGAAATTCGCAATGACCAATACCCTATCGGCAGGTTTTTGCAGATGGTAACGCTCAAAAACAAACAAATGCGGATTATCTACCTCGACCAAATCCCGATTATTAAAATCAGCAAATGCATCCAGTTCTTTATGCACCGCAATGAGTGTCTTCAACTGGCTGAAAATCAGATATTCAACTGTACCCGGTACATTTCGCTGTTCAGCTTTCTTCCAGTCTATAAACGGTCGATGCACCCAACGTGAATCATCCATTTTGACTGGATCATCACGATAACTTTCATCATTGGTCGTACCGATTTCATCGCCGTAATAAAGTAACGGCAAGCCACCAAATGACAGAATCAGACTATGCAATAACACAATGATACGTATCGCATCATCAATGGCCTGCTCATCTCCGATATCAACGGCATATTGCAGCCCCACCAGCGATGCCAAAGACCCGGAAATACGGGCGTCGCCGGTTTTATCATTCTGACCGAATGGCACACCTCTGGCGTGTGAATCAGCGTATTGACCGGTAAAATAATCGATCAGAAAACGTCTGTGATCGCGTGGCTCATATCCTGCCAGCTCGATATCCTTATCATCAAACCCCAGACCGATATCATCATGACAGCGTATATAATTTAACCAGGTCGCACGTTCAAGTTTTACTGGAAGACTTTTTATGCCCTGATTCAACAACCGGGCATTTTTGGTGGCCACGGCATCCCATAACAACGCCATAAAGGTGGCGTTATAGGCAATTTCACATTCTTTGGCGATAACCGCATCTTCACCAAAATATTTGGTCACTTCAACTGGTGCGACAATCGCTTCAGCAATAAACAATACGCCTGGCGCTGTTACCTGACAGCAGTCTTTCATTAGCTGCAAAATCAGATGTGCTTCACGTTCATTCTGGCAGGTACTGCCGATTTTTTTCCATAAAAATGCCACTGCATCCAGCCGAACAATATCAGCACCCTGGTTGGCCCAGAACAGGATAATATCGAGCATTTCAATGAATACAGTTGGATTGCTGTAATTCAGATCCCACTGGTATTCGTTAAAAACTGTCATCACCCAGCGCTGCATTTCCTTGTTCCAGGTGAAATTACCTGGAGCTGTTTCCGGAAACACTTCAGGCATGCTCTGCTCAAACATATCCGGGACGTGACGGTTTTCAAAAGTGTAAAAATAATCACGATAAGGCGAATAACCATCGCGCGCTTTCTGTGCCCATTCGTGCTGGTCAGAGGTGTGATTTAACACCACGTCCATGACCAGTAGCATGTCGCGTTGACGGAGATCTCCAGCCAAACCACGCAGATCGTTGAGATCTCCGGCACGGGGATCAATTTCACGGAAATTACTGACGGCGTATCCACCATCACTTTTGCCTTCAGGACATTTCATGATGGGCATCACATGTACCAGATTAATACCCAAATCCTGAAAATAATGCAGATGCTCACGCATGCCTTGCAGATTTTTGGCAAACCCATTGCAATACAGTGCCATACCAACCCACTTCTGACTGAGAAACCAGTTGTAATCCTGTTCCCGCTCTATATCTTTGGCACGTAACTCTTCAGACCGATCAATATATTGTCTGGCAAGTGTTTCAACCAGCCGTTGTGCCTGTTCGGCAAAATCAGGGCGCTTGCCATACAGCCTTTCAAATAATGAATGAATGGCATAAAAGTTGGCACCCAGCCGCGTATAGAAATAACGCAGATCATGTTTGGAAAATTCGGGTTCAATCTGATTCAGGATGGCATTCAGAAGTGAATGAGATTGCTGTTCGTACATGTAATTTCCTGATTAAAGAGTCGGATAATTCTGGTTGTGTGGTTATGTGAACTCAGAATAAAAAGCAGGATCCTCGCTGACCGCTCCCCGTAATCCTATCACTTTGCTGGCAAACTGCTGAGCATTCAATAAAATTTTCTGTACTGGCCACCCGGCTAACAACCCGTGAATATACATCGCACTGAAAGCATCTCCCGCTCCCACAGTATCAACCAGCTGCTCTGCAGCAACCCGTTTCTGTTCATAAAAAGTCCCATCGTTGCAGCGCACGATACCCCCTTCCTCACCCCTTGTCACGATCAGTTGTTCCAACTGAAAATGGGTTTGCATCCGGGTCATATCCTGCTGTAAATCAGCTGAATTAAAGCCCAGCTCATTCAATTCTGATTGATTCAGTTTGCACCACTTCGCACGTTCCAGACATTTGTATATATCTTCCTTGCTCCACCACGGTGAACGTAGATTCACATCCATAAAAACCGATACTGATTTGGGGCGGGTCAGAAACTCAAAAGCCTCTCTTGACACCGCATTTCTTAACGCCAGAGAACCATGATAAACAATGGCATCATTACGCAGGCCTGGCAGCTCTGCTGTTTGTATAAAATCATAAGCTCGCTCAGCCCTGATATCGTACGAAGGTTCGCTGCCCTGCAAAGTGACCTGAACCTCACCTGTGGGGTGTCCATTATCCGTTTGCAGTCCCTCGGTAGAAAGCTGCCAATTTTGCATCGCGTTACGGATCTGCTGGCCGGACTCGTCATCGCCAACTCTGGAAATGAATACCGGAGAGTCTCCGAAGGCCTGTAAATGCCAGGCAACATTAAATGGTGCTCCACCCAGCTTTCGTTCACCATCCGGAAAGCAATCAAATAAAACCTCACCAAATATGGCTAGCGTGGACTGCTGGCTCATGTATTGTCTCCCGATTCAAGTTGGTTTCTGAATCCTTCGGCATAATGCCAAACGCCTTGTAATACCCCTGCACTGTAATTGCCATTCATACCCAATGGTCCTGGATCAACAGCAATATACAGCGACTGCGGGTGCCCATTTTCAGCGACTAATTGTTGTGCCATGGCTTTGATTTCATCTGAGGCATTATTGACCACAACTGACTGTATCGGGCTGGCTAAAACCGGCATATCATTACCACTGTCACCAGCAAAAACCACCTCAGTATCGTTATAATCCAAACGGCTTTGCAAAAATTCGATGGCGTGCAGTTTGGTGGCATGTTCCGGTAACACATCCAGTAAACCAACATTCGTCAGTTCATCGATACTCCACATTACCGAAGCGTTAATTCCATTTTTTTGCAGATGGTTATGCACTTGTGCAATGACCTCATCCTTATTGAGATAAAGTGGCAGATAAAAACTCAGTTTGTGGGTATTTTGCTTACTGAACTCCTGCAGTTGCAGATCCTTAATATCACTCAGCAAGGCTTTCAAATCAGAATGGGATTGACCGTTCCAGTCTTTAGCAATTTCATCACACCAGCTCTGTACTTCCTGCCAACGTTTATCTTTGTACTGGAATATTTTGGTTCCCACATCGCTGATAATATAATCCGGCTGCGGCAGACTATAGGTGCGAATAGCTTTTTCGACCAATTGCCGGTGGCGGCCCGTAACATATACCAGACAAACATTTTCCAATTGACAGAACTTCCTGAATCGCCTGCGTGCATTGGGATGTTCAGCCTGCATTCCGTTCGGTATGACAGTGCGATCCATATCGGTACAGAGTAATAATCTTGCACTCATTTAAATTGAACCTGTTGCTTGTTCAGAGGTGGTTTCAAAAAAATTATAATATTCAATCGCTTCCATAATGCCTGCAGCATAAGGCTTATGGGCAAAGTAGATATGTGAAAAATCTTCCAGCTGTGACAGTTCTTCATGATGCCTGTTTGCTACAACAACGGCCAGTGTGTTGCCCCGCATCATATCCTCATCGGCACCACTTCCACCGGCCACACAGATACGTTCCAGCGGCATTTGCCAGCGATCTGCAACAAACCTCAGCGCCATACCTTTTGATGCTCTGAGCGGCAGAATATCCAGATATTGACCAAAGGCGAGTTGAACATGTACCGATAACTCTTCTCGGTGTAACAATGATTTCACGGCTTCAACATCTATCTGTTCAGGATTAATGTAATAACTTAGCTTGAACTGACTCTGTTCTGACTTGGGCTGTCGTTCCAGTCCCGGAATATCATCAAGCAATTTAGTCACCCGATGAGGCAACCACAAATGATCAATATGTTTGGTCCAGGCCGTATCTGGCGTTAGTTTCGGAGCATAATAAATCTCGCTACCACTACTGGTAATCAGAATATCCGGTTCAGGAATACGATGTTTTTTCATCAGTTTTAACGCCTGATCCAGGCGTCGGCCGGTGGCAATAACAAATTTAGTACTTTTACGATTATCCCGCAGCAGACCAAGCAAAGCCTGCAAGGATTCATCATCACCAATCAAATTCAAATCCAGATCGGTCACCAGCGCTCTTTCATCCCTTCCCATTTCACGACGCTCAACCGGCAGGCGCAGTAATTTTTCAGTACGTGCCGCTATCGGTTCAATGATTTCCAGGTAGCGTTTTGCATGAGCTTCCCAGGAATAATGTTCAGTAACGCCTTTGAGGCCGTTTTGCTGACACCGTTGCCAATAATCATCATCGAGTAACAGTTTCTCTATCGCGGTACTGATACTGGCAATTTCCAGTGGATCAATTAATTCGCCATTCAGACAATTCGCCATGATATCTCTAGGTCCACCGTCTTCTGTAGCAACAATCGGCAAGCCACTGGCAGCAGCTTCAATCAATGTAAGGCCAAAAGGCTCTGTCAGGGCCGGGTTAACAAATACCCCTTTGGTTGCAGCTGCTATACGGTAAATCAGTGGCACTTCATCACGACGATGATGTTTTGGAATAGTGACTTTGCCGTAAAGATCATAACGATCAATCGCAACTAGAAGCTCATGAAACACTTCCTGTGCCCCCCGTTCCAGATCATCAATATCATCACGATTACCAGCAATCACCAGAATATTGGCATGTTGCTGTAATTGTTCTGACTGACCATAGGCCTCTATCAGGCTGACAATATTTTTACGTTTATCTGGCCGCGACAAGGCCAAAATCATCGGTTTTTCAGGTTCATCCAGATGTTGGGTGATGCGTTTGAATAATTCGCTTTGCAGTTCATCTCCATTTGGCGGAGTAAATTGCTGAACATTGGTACCGGGCGGCACGATACGCATTTGAGCCGGCTGATAGTGGTCATAAAGCTCATACTGCTCTTCAATTTCCTGATGCGTACTGGTGATTACCCGTTCTGCAGTGGCCAGCGTAATTTCTTCTGCCTCAATTCGCTGGTTCATCTTGTACTGCTGTTCCAATTGAGCGATATCCACACCACTGGCCAGCAATCTTCTGCGTTTGACTCGTCCCAGTGAATGGCCGGTATGGATCAGTGGAATTCCCAGCTGATTGGCAATATGTGAGGCAACCAGTCCGGAATCAGCATAATGACTATGCAAAATGTCGGGTAGAAACGCTTGCTTACGGAAATAATCCACCAGATTATCGGCAAAGGTATCCAAATATTCCCATATTTGTTCTTTCGCCAGATATTCATTCGGTCCGGCATCAATTCTGATGATACGTAATTTATCGTTGAGCTCTTCAATAGGCTGGGCATAATCAGGGGAAACCTCATCATCCTCAACTCGCCGGGTAATCAATAAAACTTCACCGACTTTTTCCTGCTCAGAAAGAGCCTGAGCCAGCTCAAGTACATAAAGTGTCTGACCGCCGGTATCGGCATCTCGACCAAGTTCGAGATCATGACCACGAATAAGACCATGGATATTTAACAAAGCAATCTTAAGTTTTTCATTTTTATCTGACATAGGCGTTTTATGGTTTCTTCACAATGCGTTATATCCGGACACTCAGCTAGAGTCAGACAAGGAATATTCGTCTGTTACTTTTGCATATTCCCTTAAAACTACCCGCTAAGCCGCCAGAAGACAAATCAATCTCGTTCCAAAGGGGGTACTGAAACCATGAGCGTATCATGCAGTCTGTTAATTACGTATTAACTTAAATTTAAAAAGGAAAATTTCTATGATTTTGCAGCGTATTTTTTCTTCTTTATTATTATTGTGTCTACTGCCGCTTGGTCAACCTGTTATGGCAGAGGAGTTATTACAGAAAACAATTGACAGTCCTTCTCGCTCAGAAACCAATAAGCAACGTGATATGTTTCGCAATCCTTCAGCAACCTTGATGTTCTTCGGCATCACCGCCGATATGCATGTCGCTGAAATATGGCCAGGACGTGGCTGGTATACCGAGATCCTTGCGCCATGGTTAAAACATGGTAAAGGGAAATTAATTGCAGCCGGTTTTCCTGCGGACACACAATCTGCCTACAGACAAACGCTTCGTCAGGAATACAATACGTGGCTGAAAGCCTCTCCAGAGCTATATAACGAAGTGGTAGTCACCGAATTTGGCCCGGAAAGCGATTGGCAATTTGCTGATCCACAAAGTCTGGATGCGGTTTTGACCTTTCGTAACGTTCATAACTGGGTACAGGGTGATTTTGCCGCCCAGGCCTTTAATGCCATTTTCACAGCATTAAAATCCGGCGGTATTCTGGGTGTGACTGACCATCGGGCTAAACCGGGAACACCGCTTTCTATCATGAAAACAAGTGGTTATCTCACTGAAGAATATGTGGTTTCGCTGGCTGAAGATGCAGGATTTGTTCTGGAAGAAAAGTCTGAAATTAATGCCAACCCGGCAGATACTGCGGATCATCCCAATGGTGTCTGGACATTGCCACCTAACCTGCGTGTAGATAATGAAGCGGATAAAGCGAAATATCAGACCATTGGTGAAAGTGATCGAATGACTTTACGTTTTCGTAAGCCTTGATGACTGAAAGCTCAGACACAGAAATCTGTGTCTGAGCTATTATCTATCGAACCACTCTGACAGCAATTTCCAACACCACCGGTTGTTGTAAACGTCGTTCAATTTCCTGTTTTACTTCATCCATCACTGCATGGTCCACTGGGGTTTTTGACACCATAGTCAAGCTGATTATCAACGGATCACGAGGTCTCACATTGACATCGACCAGTTTGACACCAGCAATTTCCTGACCATCCAACTGACGTAAAACATTGTTTTCGGCTACCATCCGTTCAAAACCGAAAGCCAGCGGAATCGCCAGAATAGCCACCATGACCAATGTCAGCATCAATCCACGTTTTGCGCGATGAAATGGACTGTAACCCAGAATCATAAAGGTGATTAACGCAGCCAGAATAATGCCAACAAGGTTCGTCAGATATAACAGGAAAGCGCCAAAAAATACGGTAAAGTCGAGCCAGCCCAAACCAATACCTGCCACCGCCAGCGGTGGGACCAGAGCTACGGCAATAGCGACACCGGCAAGACTTTTAGCAACTTCAGCACGCGCATGAGCATAGGCACCGGCGATTCCCGAAACCACAGCCACACCTAAATCCAGCAAGGTCGGACTGATACGTGCGGCAATTTCACTATTAATATGATTCAAAGGAATGAACCAGGCAATCAGCATGGCACAAAGTAAGGCGAGTCCGGTGCCGATAGCGATACTGCGACCACTATCAATCATCAGATTTTCATCCTGACGCAAGGTGCCTAATGACATCGAAATAATCGGGCCCATCAATGGAGCCAGAATCATCGCACCGATAACGACTGGAATTGAGTTCGCAAACAGACCAAAAGCCGCCAGCAAAGTGGATAACACCATCAAAGTCAGATAGGCGGGTGTAGCCTTTGCGCTCTCACGCATCATCATAAATAAATCTTTGAACTCTTCTGGCGCAGCATGATGCATCCATGGCAATGGATAACTGACCAGTTCATTACGCGCTTTGCCCAACGGCAATGCCTGTGTGCGAATAACTTCTTTCTGATCCCCACCACTTTCCGATAACGCCAGTAGCCTGCCGGGTATCAACCGAATAGTCCGCCGCTCTACTTTGAACTGCAGTTGCTGTGCCTCGGAGACCATCTCATCATGACTGTATTGGATGGGTTTATTGGTTTCCAGCGTAAGCTGGCTACTTTTAATAAAGCCGACAAACGCCGGGTTATTTCGGCTCCAGATATTACGCATAAACAAAGAGGCAAACAGAAACCTGAGCATTTCAAAGACACTTCTTGGGGCCAGCACCAGTGCATGCAGCATGCCATCATTGGCATTGGAATCAGGCATAAAACGGCGAGATAACACTGAGCTTCGGCCATGCTCAACCGCCACTACACCAAATGCTGCTGTTTCAATGACTTTTTCTTTCTGAGTGGTAATAGTAAAAGGAGTAAAACGCACTTCCTTGAGGCTACGCATCAATCGCCAGAAGCGTCTGACTCTCACCCAGAATGCCTCTACCATTGCTTCTCCGGGGACCAGTGTAAAAGTCTGCCCTACAATCACCGAGTTGAAGACTGGTCTTTCATTACAAAGCAACAAATCCAGTTGCGATGCATCGTTATCAACGATATCACTAAGCGCATCATCAAAATTGGCGGCAATCCCAAAACCATAGCGGGCATGTTTCATCTCCGGATGAGGTAACAGCCCAATTGTCCATTGCTGATCACGTGCCTGTAACATCAATTCACGCAAAGATTCATCATTCAGATAGCTGATTACCAACTGATCATCATCAAATTGACATGACTGCTCCAACTCAAAGCTGCTGAGCTCTATATCCCATTGCTGTTCAGGTAATTTCGGCAGAATCTGTTCTTGAACGGTTGATTCATCTTCCGAAGAAAACAGCAATACAACACGTCGTTTGTCAGTCATTGAATCAAGTTTGCTGATCAGGTCTTCTACCATTCAGGCGCTCCGTAACGGGGATAATTCTGCAATATGTTAGCAGACCAATCAGAAACGTCTGGTCTGTAAGGATATGGAAATGCTATGAACCTAAGTGTATTGATCTTTGCTAGCCAACACTGCTGCGGGCTATGAAAGAGCTATCTACAAGCCCTAGCTTTGATATAACAATTTATTCATCGTCACAATGGTGTCAGTACGAATCTGTTTAGGGCAGACACGTTCACACTCACGGTAATTACTGCAACTGCCAAAGCCTTCAGCTTCCATTTTTGCCAGCATTTTAGCGGGGCGTTTATGGTCTAGTTGACCCTGTGGCAAGCTACTCAAGTGACTGACCTTGGCGGCAATAAATAACGTTGCCGATGCATTCGGACAAACTGCAACGCAGGCGCCACAGCCAATACAGGTGGCCGCATCAAAAGCTTTATCAGCAACTGGTTTTGCCACCGGCTGCGTATTGGCTTCAGGTGCCGCACCGGTTCTTACCGGTATGTAACCACCCGCTTGAATAATGCGATCAAAAGCACTGCGATCCACCATCAAATCTTTAATCACCGGAAATGCCGTGGCACGCCATGGCTCAATCCATAATTCGTTTTGATCCTGATAGTCACGCATATATTGCTGACAGGTGGTGGTTGCCCGGTGCCGCCCATGAGGTTCGCCATTAATGACCAGACTACAACTGCCACAAATGCCTTCCCGACAGTCATGATCAAAAACAATAGCTTCTTTACCAAGACTGATCAGACGCTCATTGAGGGCATCAAGCATTTCCAGAAAGGAAGATTCCGCTTCCACTTCCAATTCATGTTTTTCAAAAAAACCTTTGGCTTGGGGATTGGCCTGACGCCATATATGCAGAATAAAATTCATTGGTAATTCCGTATCCCAGGGCTGACAAAATCAAAATGTAACGGCTCTTTGACCAGCTTCGGCTGAACCACATCACCGGTGAACTGCCAGGCCGACACAAAACCAAAATCGTTGTCGCGTCGTTGTACTTCACCGTTAGCGGTTAAATGTTCGACCCGAGCATGGCAACCACACGACTCTTCACGGCTTAAGGCATCAATACACATTAACTCGCCTAGTTCCATAAAATCGGCGACCCGGCCGGCTCTTTCCAGCGTTTGATTAAGCTGCTTGTCATTGCCACTGACTTTGATTTCCCGCCAGAATTGTTCACGCAGTTGTTGGATATCTTCAATGGCCTGTTTCAGGGCAAATTCATTACGTGCCATACCACAGTGATCCCATAAAATTTTGCCCAGACGACGATGAAAATGATCTGGTGTCTGTTTCGGTTCGGGCGCATTCAACAGTCTGTCCAGACGTGATTGCGAATAGTTCATGGCCTGTTGCACTTCTGGATAATCTTTATCTTCGAGTGGCGTTTGTCGAGCAAGATAGTCGGACACCGTCGTTGGTAGAATAAAATAGCCATCTGCCAACCCCTGCATCAATGCACTGGCACCCAGTCGATTGGCACCGTGATCGGAAAAGTTGGCTTCGCCGCCGGCAAACAGTCCATCCACCGAGGTCATCAGATTGTAGTCCACCCACAATCCACCCATGGTGTAATGCACAGCAGGATAAATGCGCATTGGCTGTTGAGATGGATCTTCAGAGGTAATCCGCTGATACATATCAAACAGGTTGCCGTATTTTTCATTGATTACATCAGCGCCCTGCTCTTTGATAGCATCGGCAAAATCCAGATACACACCCAGCTTCTGCCCATTAATTTCATGACCAACACCACGGCCATCATCACAAATATGTTTGACCGCTCGTGAGGCAATATCACGTGGTACCAGATTGCCAAAGGCCGGATACATCCGTTCCAGGAAATAGTCGCGATCCTGTTCCGGAATTTCACGCGGGTCACGCCCACAGTCTGCCGGATTTTTCGGCGCCCAGATGCGGCCATCGTTACGTAATGATTCACTCATCAAGGTCAGCTTGGATTGCAATTCACCGTGTTGTGGAATACAGGTGGGATGTATCTGGGTAAAACAGGGGTTGGCAAATAAAGCTCCATGCTTATGCGCCCGCCAGATAGCGGAGGTATTACAGCCTTTGGCATTGGTCGACAGATAAAATGCGTTACTGTAGCCGCCGGTGCAGAGCACCACACAATCCGCCAGATGCGTGCTTAATTCACCGGTCAGTAAATCTCTGACCACGATACCTTTGGCCTTGCCGTCTATTTTGATTAAATCCTGCATTTCACAGCGTGAAAAATGCTCAATATGACCTTCGGCAACCTGACGGCTCATCGCCTGATAGGCACCGAGTAATAATTGCTGACCAGTTTGACCACGTGCATAAAAGGTACGGGAAACCTGCGCTCCACCAAACGAGCGATTGGCCAGATAGCCACTGTATTCACGGGCAAACGGCACCCCTTGAGCTACAGCCTGATCAATAATCGATGTACTCAGTTCTGCCAGGCGAAATACATTGGACTCCCGGGCCCGAAAATCACCACCTTTGATCATGTCGTAAAACAGACGCCAGACACTGTCACCATCATTATGGTAATTTTTAGCGGCGTTAATTCCACCCTGAGCCGCAATACTGTGTGCCCGGCGAGGACTGTCCTGAAAGCAGAAGGTTTTCACCTGATAACCCATTTCTGCCAACGATGCTGCAGCAGAAGCACCTGCCAGCCCTGTACCGACCACAATCACCCGATAGCGTTTACGGTTAGCCGGACTGACAACGCGCAGATTGTATTTATGCTGAGTCCAGCGTTGTTCCAGCGGACCTTTAGGAGAAAAGCTGTCTAATGGTTGTTCTTCGGTCATTTATGCTTTCCAATAGGCCAGGATCGGGACAATGGCAAATCCCACAACTAACAAAACGACAATGGCAGTACTAATCCAGTAAAACTGTTTTGAGGTTTTGCCCAATGTTTGCAGTACATTGGTCAATGAATGTTGCAGATGCAGTCCAATTAACAAAACGCCTCCAAGGTAAAAGAGCAATTGCCATACTGAACTGAATAATGTGAGTGTCTGCCCGTAAATATCAGCACCGCCAAATGACCACATTTGCCCCATATGCCAGACTATAAACAATAGAATCAGCGTAATAACAATGGAAACCAGCCATGCGGGAATAAAATGATGTTGCCGGCGCTGATAAGCCTGAACCCGGGCCTTGCTGTTATGCAGCCGAATTTGCACCGCAACAATGACATGAAACACCAATGAAGCTGCGACTAATATCCATAAAGGCCAGCGAATCAGTGGTTGATTGTAGAAATCGTAAAACGCCTGGTATTGGACGGGACTGAAAAAGCTCAGATTACTGAGCATATGGAAAATCAAATACGCGGTCAGCACAAGACCGGCCATCGCCATCAGGCGTTTTTTCACTTGCAACAGTGCCATCAGCTTTCCCGACTCATTACAATTTGATCAGTCTCTGATAACGGTTCGAGTTTTTCACGCTGAATGGTACGCACACAGCTGTTCCAGCGCAGAATGGCTTCATCATTATGATCCGGACGCATTTGCTCTGCTTGCTGGTAACATTCCAGCGCCTTAATAAAATAATCATAGGCAAATGCACGGGACATTGGTTGAGTGAGCATAAATCTGGCACGACGCTCCAGAACAATACCGGTGTAATAAGTTTGTTTATATTCACTGGAAAGCTTGCTAATAGCCGTTTCAATATCCTGAAACGGCGACTGACTGCCACTGATACTGATCTGATCGGTTAACGCCAGAATGTAAACCACCAAAGCCGCCTGATTTTCAGGTTCGATATTGAGGATATCCAGGCAGATACTTTCCGCAATTTCGGGCTCAAGTAATGAGCGATATTGTCGCGCACGGTCCAGAGCCAGTTCAATTGACTCAGCATGTATATCGTGTAAATTCAGGTCCATCGCGCTCTCTTGCTACTAGGAATTGCCGTCACGGCAGATATAGCCTCAATCTAAAGCAAACTGCATCGCTTTTCAACGCAACTGTGTCTCAACATTGAAAATAGAGTCTGCCTGCTAAATCTGGTATCTTTGACGGTTTTCTAACGGCTTAATTCCGGTTTATTTATGCAACGAAAGATTCTGGTCACCAGCGCGCTTCCCTATGCCAACGGTTCTGTCCATCTTGGACATCTTGTTGAATATATTCAGACAGATATCTGGGTGCGTTTTCAAAAGATGCGAGGCCACGAATGTCATTATGTGTGCGCCGATGATGCCCATGGCACGCCAATTATGTTGCGCGCACAAAATGAGGGCATTACCCCTGAACAATTAATTGCCGATATCAGCAAGGAACACCAAGCGGATTTTGCCGAGTTTGCGATTGGTTTTGATAACTATCACAGTACCCACAGCGAAGAAAACCGCCAACTGGCCAGCCAGATTTATCTGGCAAATCGTGATGCCGGACATATCGAAAGCCGCACCATCAGTCAGGCCTATGACCCAGAAAAAGAAATGTTTCTGCCAGATCGCTTTATTCGTGGTGAATGTCCGAAATGCGGTGCTGCTGATCAATATGGTGATAACTGTGAAGCCTGCGGTGCCACATATGATCCAACCGAATTAAAAAACCCTGTATCAGCCGTTTCTGGCGCTACGCCCATCACTAAAGAATCTAAGCATTATTTCTTCAAACTGGGTAATTTTGAACCGATGCTGCGGGAATGGACTCAGGGTGATCATTTACAGGCTGAAGTCGGTCGTAAACTCGGTGAATGGTTTGACAGCGGTCTGCAGGATTGGGATATCTCGCGTGATGCACCCTACTTTGGTTTTGAAATTCCGGATGCACCGAACAAATTTTTCTATGTGTGGATGGATGCCCCGATTGGCTATTTAGCCAGCTTCAAAAACTACTGTGACCGCACCGGTGTGGATTTTAATGAATTTATGCGTGCCGACAGTCCCACTGAAATGGTGCACTTTATCGGTAAGGATATTATTTATTTCCATGCGCTGTTCTGGCCAGCCATGCTCAAAGGTGCCGGTTTCAGATTGCCGAATCGTGTTTACGCACATGGCTTTCTTACCGTTGATGGTAAAAAAATGTCCAAGTCACGCGGCACCTTTATCAAAGCCCGCACTTATCTGAATCATCTGAATCCGGAATATTTGCGTTATTATTTTGCTGCCAAGCTGAATAACACCATTGAAGATATCGATCTGAGTCTGGAAGATTTTCAGAGCCGTATTAACTCCGACCTGGTGGGTAAGGTAGTCAATATTGCCAGCCGCTGTGCTGGTTTTATCAATAAACGTTTTGACGGCAAGTTAAGTGATGCATTGGCTGATGAGGTTTTATTTAAAGCCTTTACCGATCAGGCAGAATCCATTGCCAAACGTTATGATAATCGCGAGTTTGCTCAGGCGATGCGTGAAATCATGGCGTTGGCGGACAAAGCCAACCAATATATTGATGAACGAAAACCCTGGGTATTGGCGAAAGAAGACGGTAAAGAAGCTGAAGTTCAGGCCGTGTGCAGCATGGGCATTAATCTGTTCAGAGTGCTGATAGCCTATCTTAAGCCGGTATTGCCTCGCACGGCTGAACAGGCTGAAGCTTTTCTAAAAATTGACGCATTACAGTGGACTGATATTGGTCAACCATTATTGGGTCATACCATTGATCCATTCAAACCGCTAATGACTCGTGTTGAACAGGATAAGATTGACGCCATCATCGAGGAATCCAAAGAAAATATGACTGCCACGGCGACACCCGTAAAAACAGCTGAAAACATTGATCCGATTGCCGATGAAATTCAGTTTGATGACTTTTCCAAAATTGATTTGCGTATTGCCAAAATCATTCATGCCGAACATGTTGAAGGTGCTGAAAAGCTGTTGAAACTGACGTTGGATATCGGACTGGCTGAAAAACAGGTATTTGCTGGGATTAAATCTGCTTATGCTCCTGAAGATCTGGTCGGTAAATTAACGGTGATGGTGGCAAATCTGGCACCACGCAAAATGCGGTTTGGATTGTCTGAAGGTATGGTTCTCGCCGCGGGTCCCGGAGGAAAGGATTTATTTATTCTTAATCCTGATGCAGGGGCTCAACCTGGTATGCGGGTCAAATAACGTTCGGGTTCATATTGAACACCACGGATTGATACTCATAAAAAAAGCCGGCTTATTAGCCGGCTTTTTAATATTACTGGAACTGATCTTACTGGTTCAGTTCTTTTTCCATACCAATTTCATACAACTCTAAATTGGCTTCTTCAATTTCACCTGTTACTGCATTTACGTCGACTTTATATTCGCGACCGTGTTCATTCACGATATCAAATTCATAAGTGACCGAACCTTCGTAACCGATTTCATATTCATTGGCGACAACTTCACCAGGAATAAAGTCTAAAGCCGTTTGACGCGCTTCTGATTCAGTGATTTTTGCGTATTTTTTGAACGTAGCGTCGTCAGCGGCGACTTCACGTTCAATTTCGGTAACAAAACCTTCTTCTGCATTACATTCGACGTTGTAGGTATTGCCATTAGCAGTAGCTTCAATATCGAACTCATAGATAGGATCATCACCTTCCATTTTCATTTCCAGCTTACGAACATTACCAGGAATGGTATCCAAAGCAGCGTCCATACATGTTTCCATTTTGACCAGTTTCCATTCACGGATATCGTCGAGGTCATAATTATCGTTATCAGCCAATGCCATTGAAGATAATGACATGGTGATTGCAGCAGTTAATAATTTAGCTGTGTGTTTCATTAGTATTGCTCCTTAAATTTAAAAACTTGGTTCCATTCTCTACCCGCAAGAGCAATGTTGCTTATCTTTTTGAGTTGATTAGATATCTACTAACCTGATTACTATTATATTGGGAATTTTTCCTGTGTACAAAAAAGCCCCGGAAAAAGGATTTGTCCGGGGCTTTAATTTGATTTTACTGCTGCACATTCACCTCAATGCGTTTAGGTTGCAGCTGTGGCATTTTAGGAATCGTCAACTCCAACACCCCATCCCGTGAAGCGGCATTGATGTTATCTACATCAGCCGTTTCAGGTAAAGTGAAACGCCGCATAAAACTGCCACTGAAGCGTTCAATACGTTTGTAATTATCTTTTTCTTCAACTTTTTTACTGTCACGCACACCTTTAATGGTCAGCAGACCATTTTCGGCTGTCACTTCAATATCTGCGGCTTTAACGCCGGGCAGATCGGCGTGAATAATGTAACTCTCTGCGTTTTCCTGAATATCCACTGCTGGTGTCCAATCCTCTTCACTAAAGTTGGTTTCAGTGGCGGGCGACTGGAATAGCGTCGACATTTCACGTTGCAGATTATCAAGCAGACTGTAAGGTCTGTATCGTTGAATAGCCATAAAAACACCTCCATAACAAGTTCATCATGAAGACGAATACTGTCTTCTGATCAGCAAGATAGGGATGTGTTAATAAAATTCAAGAGGTTTGAATTATTTTTACATTAACTATTAATTATCAGTTGGATAGCAGTTGATGCTAATGTTTGATAATACCTAATACAACGGCAATATTCGCTAGATCTGCCGTGGTGTTTACATTCAGTTTACTTTTAATCTGGGTGTTGTAGTTCGCAACAGTTTTGTAGCCCAAATGTAATTCGGCAGCGACTTCATGTGCCGTCATGCCTTTGGCCGTCAGACAAAACACATCAAACTCTCTTGGCGATAACAACTCCACCACCTGACCGTAATGCAATGTATCACTGGGATGTTTGAAATCGTCTATATTCGGCAAAATATCCTGTTCAATATAACGTTTGCCCTGAGATACCGCTAACACGGCTTCTGCCAGTACTTCTGCAGCACTGTTTTTTGTGACATAGCCTTTAGCACCGGCCTGAATGGCACGCTCGACATAGATCGATTCATCATGAATGCTGTAGACCAGTATAGTGGCCTGTGGATCCTGCTTCTTAAGACGGCGGATGGTTTCCAATCCACCAATGCCGGGCATGGATAAATCCATTACCACCACATCAGGTCGCTTGCGTTCATATTCATGACAGGCCACTTCACCCCGATCAACATCCACTATGTCGCCAATAAAAGGTTGAGAATCCAGTAACATTCTGAATCCGGCTCTAACCACCTGGTGATCATCTACCAGTAATACACTTATCTTTTTATCATTCATTCTCTGTTTTCTCTATGATTGGCATCCATACACTGACATTAACGCCTTTTCCTGCTTCAGACTCAAATCTGAAACGGCCTCCCATATTCTCAACCCTTTCACGCATGGCCAATACCCCGAAACCATGTCCGGAAGACTCACCGCCTTGACCGTTATCACGAATCCGCATAACTACACGTGGGGATGTATGCTCTCCCTCCTGTCGAATCAGTAATGTTACCTCAGTTGCATTGGCATGACGCACTACATTGGTGAGACATTCCTGTGCAATTCGATAAACATGTATCGCCAGCTCATGTGAAATATCATCCAGCCGATCATCATAATCGAGTTTTATCACCAGATCAGGATGCCTGCGACGCCATTCATTAACCAGATCGGCCAGCGTCGCCCCCAAGCCTAAATCAGCCAGACTTAATGGATGCAAGGTCCGCATCATAGAACGTACCACGCCGGCCAAATGGTTACATATTTCAGCGATGGAATCGGAAATTTTTGCCACATCCGTGCCCGGCTGGCGAATCGCGGTAGACATAGCTTTTATAGCCGTCAGCGATTGGCCCATTTCATCATGCAATTCGCGGGATAAATTTCGTCTTTCGGATTCCTGAATCTGCATCGTATGGCGGGCCAACGCCTGATTATTCTCTTTGGCAACTTTCAAAGCGTCGGACAAGTGATTGATTTCTGTGGCAATGGCATCAAACTCCCGAATATCAAATGGCGGAAGTTTACGACCATACTGACCTGACTCTACTCTTCGTAAGCCGACGACAATACTTCTGACCGTTCGTAACATAGAGTTAAAGACCATATTAATTGCCAGGAAAATTACCCCTATCAATGTGATCACTGACCAAAAATAGGCTAAAGAGTCTTCCCAAACCTCCGAAATTTCGTCAATCGGGTCGGCTCTGACAATAATCTGTTTGGTACGTCCATCAGCAAGTCTAATATCGTAATTTGCTTCTGGATAAGTCGTTTCAACAGCTTTTACAAACCATTGGGGTGGAATATCTTCCTTTGGCCTATCCTCATTAACAAACCATTCAACCTCCGTACCTTCATCGTTAACAATACTGATATGTAAATGCCGGGTTTTTTGAATCGCACTTATCTGACGTAACCATTCAAATTCGGTCAAAGGAGTTCTGGAAAGATGACTAAATCCCAGATCAATCATTTGCAAGGCTAAATTAAATGATGAACTAACTTCTTTCTCAACCGCTTGCTTTGCCTGCCATATCGTCAGCATAACCCCAACACACATGATCACTATCACAGAAACCAGGATACGACTATTAATAAGAGCTCTAAGGCTCATTTTTTTCCCCTTCATTAAGAATGTCGACAAGCCTATCTCATCCTTTTTGGAAAAGTTCCAAAACTTGTCAAATTAGTGAAAAAATTCCCGGGATTTTTTACAAAAAACTTCTCGACTGGTTCACAAAAAAATATTTCCCCAAAAAAATTTAAAATTTTTATTTTGTGCGAGGCCACATATAACAACACATTTCGCCATCTCGGGAAATACTTCCCGAATAAAAGGAATATTTCCTATAACACTTTAAAAATCTTCCTCACTACTATCCACCCCACGAACAACCAGAGACAGAAGCGCTATATGGAAACAAACAGTAATCAAAACTCCGACAACGTAAAAAGCAAATTACTTGACCTGTTTGATGAAGTATTACAGCACGATGGTTTTGGTGAAATTCGTGTCGAGATGAAAATTCTCAAACGCCATCAGAAAGAGGTGATTCTGCACTGCGGTAAACAATATCGCTTTGTCATTGATTCACCTGATACTGCTGGCATAAAGATATAAGAAAGCAATGTGGGTTTGCTTCAAATAAAGCTGTGAAATAACCCAAGCCAACCAACAGACTGTGCGGGACAGCTGCGGTGGCAAACTTAGAGAGAATGAAAATGAACCTAAGACAAATAAAAACTGCGATCAGCAAATTCCGTAAAGCTGACGTTTCAATTATCAAAGATGCTGAAATGCGTGCAAAAGCACAAAAACTGCAAGCAAAACAGGGTGGTTTCACATTATTAGAACTGTTGGTTGTAGTAGCGATTCTCGCGATTATTGCCGGTGCGGTTATTTCGTCTCTGGATGGACAGGAAGAACTGGCAGCACAGAAAACCACAGTTCATACCATGGCGGCTTTGGAAGAAGGTTTTTCAGTTTACAAAGCAACCAGTAAACGTACTTTGCCAGCGGCTATGGATTCCCTGATTTGTAGTGATGCAATTGACGCTACAGTTAATGTCGCCAACTTGGAAACCGTTCCTTTCCCTGGGCTAAGAGAACATGGTGCTGTTGATATTCTTGCTGGTGCCAGTAATGCAATTCTTGGTGGCACATCCAACGTAGCTCGTGTCGGCGGTGGTCTGACGCTTGACCTCGGAAGTTCACTGGTTGTAGTTGATGTTCCGGCATCAGCAGCGGCGCCACTGACAGAAGCAGGGCTAACGTCACTGCGCTATGCTGAAGCTGCTGTGTGTAACCAAGTAGAAGATGACTCATCTTTTGCTGATGACTCTGCTTTGGTTGACGTAACCAAACCGAACTTGATCTTTAGCGATTTATTGCTTGATGACGGTGAATGGGAATTTGGTGCGGGTGAAGAAATTTCCTTCGCAAATTACGCAGCTGAATTTGAAGCAGGGAACAACCCAAGTGCCATTCCATTAGCGATTCTTGAAGAACCAGGCGAAATCACTGGCAACATTTTGAATAACGAGGTTATTGCAGTGTTTGGTGTTGGACCTAACTCTGACATCGTTGGGGATATCGTTGCTCGTGCACCATCCGATGGTAACGGTGGTCCGGACAAATACAGCAACTTTTCTGTAGCAGTACATATCGCAAACTGTCCAGCAGGTGAAGAAGCTGAAGACTTCGAACCAGGTAGTTGTGACCCAGCCACATGGGAAGATGTTGATATCCGTGTTGTCGGCATTCTGGATGCCGGCGGCGATGGCTACGATGATGAGGTAGCAGAAGCTCGCGGAAACGAAGAAGAGTAATTCTAACTTCCTAGCTTAAAAAAACCGTCGCCTGACAGGAGTTGGGCGACGTTAAACAAAGCAGCTGTGGGTGGCTAAGGCTACTCACAGCTTTTTTTAAAAATCGTAGTTCATGTGGCTTGAATACTGAGAATAAGAATAATGAATGTCCTGAAGTTATTACCATTTTTTTACAAAAACGTTATTCAGAAGAACGCTTCTGTAAAAATCTGTGTGGCATTTGTTAAGGCTTTGTCGATACAGGTCGGCAAGCTTTTCCGTTCAGCTGCTGACAATCAATCTCAAATAATTTCAGCAGTGTTGAGAACAGTTCGAAACACTGCGAACTCCCAGTTGTGGTTTTCGGCTGTAACTCCTTCCCCTCTTATCAATAAGGTTAAGAGGGGCTTTTTTTTCCATTCTCATAAGATTCGTAACAGACAATCCGGTTTTACCATGCTGGAGTTAATGGTCGTTGTCGCTATTCTTGCGGTGATTGCCGGCAGTGCGGTAATGGCTTTTCGAGGAATTGATTCGGACGCTTCTATCCAAACGGCCAAAGTTGAAATGCGTCAACTCGGTGAAGCCATTGATGCCTATCTGGCGGATCTGAATGACATCCCGGAACCTGATACGCTTCCAGTCACCTTAGGGAGTTGGCAACAGGAAATTGAAATCGGTGCTTATCGGCATCCGGCGGATATTTCTTTTTTACTATCGAACCCCGAACCACTGCCAGACCCAAGCGACCCTGATGCAAAAAGAGATAACATCTGGAGCAGTGACTATCGTAAAGGATGGCGTGGCCCTTATATAAAAGGCATCAAGCTGTTTTATGTTGATATCGGTGACGGCATTAAATCTGACGCTACGGATGGTAGTGGAAGTGAAGGTGCCCCGCAAAATATTGACTCTGCCATTATCAAAAATATTCTGGCATTACCCGATAAATTCGATAATTTTTCGGTGACTCCGGGCGTTGAACGCAGTACCCAAGCCTGCAATGCAGCCGATTGCATATATGAATGGCAAAGTCAGATTGATCGTTTTAACCCGAACGATCACCTCGGTAACCGGATTACCAAGTTTGGTCGTCCCTATCTATTACTGGATCTGGATTTATTCAATAACGATACCCTGCCCCGCCCTGGCATACCTAGAATTGTCAGTCTTGGGCCAAATGGGGTTTATGAACCAGTGAATTGTGATTACACAGAAACCGATTCCGGCGACGTTAATTATTGCAGTCGAGATAAGCTCTGTGACACGTCAGGTGATGATCTGGTGCTTTGCCTGAGATGAATATGAACTCATCATCTTTTTACCAAAAGGGTAAATCCAACTTTAAACAATCAGGTTTCACTCTACTGGAACTGGTATTAGTGTTATTTATTGTCGCCCTGATTGCCACTACGCCCCTGTTGTTTATCGATGATCAGGATAATCAGATCCGTTACGATGAAACGTTGCAGAAAATGCAGATGATCCGTGATGCCATTATTCAACGCCAGGAATATCGGAATCAGCCTGTTCTAAGTGGGTTTGTGATTGATAATGGGGTTTTGCCGCCTGTTCCTACAGGAAAACTGGATTCATTAATTAACTATGACGAAGTATCTTCCACCTGGTTAGCCAGTAGTGGTTGGCAGGCTTTTACTGCAGTTGCACCATATTTTAATACCGGAACCACAGGAAAACTGAATGATGATTTTGCACTTAACAAAGGATATCGATCTGCATATATCACACGTGGGTTAGATAGCGAAGGTCTTCTGAAAGATGGATGGGGGAATGAGTTTTCTGTAGCCGCTTCCACTGCCAATGGGTATCACGTCAGTTTTAATTCACCTGATGTTATGTTTAAAAATCGGGAAATTTCTATACTAGAAAACGAGTGGTTAATTTCACCACAACAACTCAATATCAACTTATTGAATCAATCCGGTGCATCTGCGGCCATCGCTGAATTGGCGTTATTGGTATATAACAATAACGGTATAAGTGATGAGTCCAGATGGGATACATATCATTTTTCGGCGAATATACCACCCAGCCCTACCGATGCCTCTGGCGCCATTATTCAATACCAATCGCTTCACTCAAATGCTGCTGATTGGCAGCTCAATGACAGCGATATCAGTGATGCGTTACCCACCATTCCTGCCGGTGAACATCTGGTGATTTTCAATCCACAAACTACAAGTGATCCCAGTACCACACCACACGACATTATTCGCGTTTTACCGGGCGCGACCCAACCCAGCGTAACCCTTTTGGTGAGTCCTGAATGATGAAAAATATTCTTGCATTACTTTCCAAAAAACCTTCCAAAGGATTACTGGTTTTAAAATGTGATTGCTTAAGTTTGAGAGCCACGGTAATCAAAGGTCAGGCCAACGAACTAAATGTTCTGGCCTCTGTGACCTCTTGGGAAACCGATCCGGTAGTGGCGCTGACCGATGTACTCACTCAACTCAAAAATCAGTTAGGCCCATCGCTGCCGAACGAAGCGATTTTAATGCATATCAATGCGATACCCAATTTAGTGGAGATAACTGAAAACACGAATAGTGCTGCGCCAACCAACCTGACAGAAATGATGCGCTGGGAAATGGACGGCGTAGTCGCGGATTTATCCCCTGTCTGGGATTTAGGCTGGATATTACTCGGACGTGGTTATCTGGATCAGGAACAACGTGATCGTCTGCTGGAATTGGCAATCCAAGAGAAAGCCCTTTCTTCGAGACATACAGGTGGTACGGCGCTACGTGTGGGGGAACTGGCTGTTCGCGAACGCATGGCAACCCAGGAGCAGGTCAAGGATTGCCTGCAACTCCAGGAAAAACTGCAATTACCGGATCAAAGTCTGATAACTCAGTGGCGCCCTGTACCGAAGATGGCATCTGAATTATCGACCGACGACACTTTTGATTCAACTCAACACTATATTTGCAGTGCCATGCCTATCGCCCAGCATCTGCAATGGATTAATGCCTTTAATAAAGTCAGCGGTAATAAAGGCCTGCCGAAGTTAAAACTGAATAAGGTTTATCCGATTGCCGGTAGCACACTGATCCTGCCGGAAATACATGATGAAGTCTTAATGGTGACCGAATTTCATCCAGCCTATGCATTGTGTGCTGTACTGGAAAATGGCGTAATTCAGGATATTATCACCCTCAAATCCTCCAGTTACCCACTTGAAATTGACTTAGTAGTACAGACATTGCAATCCGGTCGCTTTGCTGATGCCGAACGTTGGCTTATTGCCAATGTAGATGGTCAAACGCTTTCATTTTTTGATGAACTTGAAGAACGTATCAATTTACGAGCAGAGTATCTGCCAAAAGCCAGTCGGTTGTCACTTGATGTGCCTTCGACCGTTAAAAATAATGTTTTAGCTGAATTAGGCGCTGCCAGTCACTTTTTTGGCCGTGGTCCATTACTGGTCTCACCTTTAGGTGGAACACCACCACCCGAACCTATTTATCGTCGACAAGGTGTGCGTGTTGCCGCCGCCATTGCTCTGGTTCCAATGATTATTGGCGGCTTCGAAGTGCTCAATCAATGGGAAATCTCATCCCTACGGAATGAATTGATAGAAAAGGAAAAGACCTTATCAGGCATGGGTGATCAACGGGAAATCAGTCAGTCTGATATCGACAAGATGAATCAGAATATCGAGCTTTATAAAGGGTTGGAACAGGAACTGGCTGGATTGCAATACCAAAAACAGTTGGTTCAGCAGGTCATGTTGAAACGGCAAAACTTTGTTGAAAAAATCCTCCCAACACTTTCTCACAGTATTAATGATGGGGTCATTCTGGATTCCATGGTCGAAACCGACTGGTATCACTTCACCTTGACCGGAAGGTCGATTGATCAATCAAGTATTGATGACTTTTACCGGGTGTTATCGATCAATCTCCAACCCTTGCAGATGACGATTGTGGACAATCCCAGTCGACTGGATCAGGGAAATGTTACCCAGGCAGGTATTTATGCCTTTGAATTCACGCTCAGACAACAGGTGATGCAATGAGCGAAGCCAGTAAAAAAACCAGTCGTCGGGAACAGGTTCTGATTGGCGTATTAACCAGCGTTTTATTAATCAGCGGTTATTTGTTTATTCGTGGTTCTGCATTGGATCGAGAAGTCCTGATTCTTGAAGACCAGATTGGTAGTGTTGACAAGAAACTTAAACGTGCTCGTGACCGCTTAAGCAAGCCAATCAAACTGCCAGAGTATCAGGGTAAAACCATTGATAATCGTGATTTAAAAGATTTGCAATCGAAAATTGATGTTGAACAACTCAGTCTGGCGGGCTCAGGTCATGTGTTTGTGAATCTACAGGACAGTGGCAGCCTGCCCTTGCTCCATGCACAAATCACACGTACCGCTGAACGTAATGGATTACTGGTCATTTCCAAACGGCAGCATGCCGGTGACTTGATTCAAATGGTCACCCCACGTTTAACAGGAAGGGCTAAAAATAATAATCGGGCCGTTGCGGTTAACAATAACAATCTGCTCCCACCAGTCGGTTCTGCTCAGTTAAACCGGCCTTTATATGATCTGTATGTCTCTGGCAGCTTTAGTTCATTACAGGGTTTTATGACAAATCTGGGTGAGCTGGAATATACCGTTGTGTTAACCCGCATCCGTATTAACAGCACTGAGCGAACTACGCCATCTGGTCATCGACTGCTGGATATTGAAATGACCCTGGCTTTGTAATCATGCGGAATCTGACTCATTTAGCTGAATTTGAAGCCCTGTTGAACCATATGGTGTCGATTGGAGCGTCGGATATGCATCTTTCCGTCAATACTGCGCCTGTTATTCGGCTGCATGGTTTGACAGAACCACGGGCAGAACTGGAACGATTGACAGACGCTATTCTGCAATCCTATGCCAATGCCATTCTCAGCACTGAACAACTGGCCACATTACAGCAGCGCCGTAGTTGTGACCTGGGCTATACCTCCGATCAACACCACCGCTTTCGTATCAATGTTTATTATGAACGTGGCAGCATGGCGTTTGCTGTTCGTTGGCTGGATGGTCAATTCTATTCGTATGAAAAACTCAATCTGCCACCTCAAATCGGTGAACTGGTTAAATTAAAAGACGGGCTGGTTCTGGTTACCGGGGCTACAGGTAGTGGTAAATCCACAACTCTGGCGACGCTGATCAATGAAATCAATGAAAATCGCGCCTGCCACATTCTGACCATTGAAGATCCCATTGAATTTATCCATAACCACCGTAAGGCGGTAGTGCATCAGCGTGAAGTTGGGGTGGATGTCCCCAGCTTTGCAGAAGCGATTCGCAATGCGATGCGTGAAGACCCGGATGTGATCTTATTAGGTGAGATGCGTGATCTGGAAACCATGCATGCAGCAATTACTGCTGCTGAAACCGGTCATCTGGTGTTTGCCACATTACATACCAATGATGCCGTAGGTGTTATTGATAGGTTGATTGGGATGTTTCCCGGCGAAGAACAGAACACCATTCGCCAGCAATTATCGATGGCATTGCGTGCTGTTGTGACTCAAACACTGGTCAGAAAAGCCGAGGGTACGGGCCGAGTCCCTGTGAATGAAATCCTTATCGTCAATGGTGCAGTATCTCACCTGATCCGTGAACATAATCCATCACAGATTCGCTCAATGATGGAAACCGGCAGAGCATTAGGTAACCAGACATTTGAATATGCATTGGCTAAACGGGTTCATGAACGTTTGATTACACGTGAACAGGCACTGTATCTGACCGCTCGCAAAGAACAATTTGAAGCCTCTTTGAGAATGTTGGGAACTCGCTAAAGATGGCCATTCGTGAGAAAAGTCTGATTGAAGCAGCAATAGTGCATGGTCTGATTAATACATCTGATCGGGATCAGGCCAAACTTGAAGCCAGACGCGTTCAACGTGATGAGTTGACCACGTTGTGTTATGTGAAGCGTTTATCAATAAGCCGCTTTTATCATGCTTTTGCGGCTATGCAGCAACTGGCTTTTTTAAGGCCATCACAGATTTTCATTGATCACAAACGATTAAAACGCTTATCCCCTGCAGTGATTCGACAATTCAGAATATTGCCAGTGCTGATGGATACTCAGCAAGATCAATTGGCATATGTCGTCACGGATTCTCCTGATAATCCGGCGTTAAGAAATCAACTTCCCCGGCTGATGAAATTGGAAGTTGAGCTGTGTGTCACTGATCCGGTGACAATGGAATATCTGATACATCAATACAGTGGTTTGCAAAACAGTATTTTGATGTTTGATGCAGTGGATCAGGTCAATGATTTGCTGAATGAAGCCTATTTAAACCGTGCTTCCGATGTTCACATTGAACCGCTTGAAGATTGTTATCTGGCGCGGATTCGTATTGATGGTCGGCTGCAGGAACATGGTCGACGTTACACCCATGAGGAAGGAATTTCCTTAATCAGTCGTATCAAGGTCATGGCCAATATTGATATTGCTGAAACCCGCATGCCTCAGGATGGAGGTGCCAAGCATAAAACACCATTGGAAGATGAATTTGATCTGCGTATTGCCACCGCACCGACAAAATACGGTGAACGCATCACGATTCGGCTGTTAGGCACCGACAATCAGCTATTCACTTTGCAACAACTGGGGATGTCTGATGGGGCATTGGCACAATTTGCTGAAATTATTCAACAACCCCACGGAATCATTCTTATTACCGGTCCCACAGGAAGCGGTAAATCCACAACGTTATATGCTGCACTCACCCAGCTGAAAAACGAAGAGGTCAATATTCTTACGGCGGAAGATCCTGTCGAAATGGCGATTGATGGTATCTCTCAGGTACAGATGAATGCCAAGGTCAACTTCGCCTCTGCTTTACGAAGTTTTCTGCGCCATGACCCCGATATCATTATGGTGGGTGAAATTCGCGATAGTGAAACCGGTGAAATTGCATTAAAAGCTGCTACAACAGGACATTTGGTGCTTTCCACCCTGCATACCAATTCTGCAATATCGAGTATCACACGTCTGCGGGATATTGGCCTGGAACCTTTCCTGATTGCTTCCAGCCTGCTTGGCGTAATTGCCCAACGTCTGGCAAGACGACTTTGTCAGCAATGTCGTGAAAGCTATCAAGCAAGTGACAGTGAAAAAAACGCTTTGAACATAGCGACGGATCAGCCGCTCACGTTATGGCAGCCCAAGGGTTGCCCTTTATGTGGTGGCAATGGTTACCAGGGCCGAATTGCATTATTCGAGACATTCTGGATGGATGATGAAATGGAAGCATTGATCACCGAAGGTGCGGATGAATTAACGTTGCGTAAAAAAGCTAAGCACTTTACCAGTCTTGCCGATGATGGTCGTGAAAAAGTCTTGCAGGGGTTAACCACTATTCAGGAATTAAAACGTCTGGGGTTAATTCAGCAGTTTGAAGAGGTGGCTGCCTGATGCGTTTTCAATATCAGGGGCTAACCAGTACCGGCGATGATCGGAAAGGGGCAATTAATGCATCCGACCAGAATAAGGCGGTTGAAAAACTTCAATCCCGGGGGATTTATGTCACCAGTGTACGAGAAGTTGCTATCAGTGCCACGCCTGGAGCCCGTAATGAAGCCTTTGAGTCAATATCCGAAGCACTTGATCAAACATTAGCTATTCTGCCGGTTAAAACCAACCAGAAAATTTTCTTTTTCCGTCAGCTGGGATTGATGTTCCGTTCTGGTTTATCCGTCACCGAAGCACTGACCATTCTTGCCGGTATTCAAAGAGGGCGTTTACGGCGGATTATTATTGATTTAAACGACAAAATCAGTAGCGGGCAATCTTTTTCTCAGGCATTGGAAAATTACGAGTCCACTTTTACGCCGTTGGCGCTGCATATGATTCGCAGCGCCGAAACCAGTGGTGAATTAGAGCCAGCCTTGATTCGTGTTGCAAACTTTATGGAGCGCAAAGCCGAGATAAAAAAACAGCTGATCTCCACGATGACCTACCCCATTGTTGTGTTGTTAATGACGATTGGTGTTTTTGTGTTCCTGATGATTTTTGTTATTCCCAAATTTGCTGATTTTTTCCAACGCACTGGCCGAACACCACCTTCAGAGATGCTTCAATTGATGGCCATCTCGAATTTTATTACCACCAGCTGGTACTACGTGATAATTGCCATAATCGTCACAATCAGTGCAATTGTTTACACCTATTCCAGACCTAGAGGTCGTATTTACATTGATATTCTGTTGCTCAAGGTTCCGCTTATTGGGTCAATGATTTCAGCCAATGCCATGTCCCAGATCACCTGGGGACTCGCCACTTTATTACAGAGTGGGGTTTCAGTTGTTCATGCCCTGAAAATCATTGGCGATCTGATTAATAACAAAGCCATTGCTGAAAATGTAGTCGATGCATCTGAAGAAATCCTCAGGGGGTCGGATATGGGCAAAAGTTTCCAGAAACCCTATATCGAAGAGTTGATTCAACAAATGACCCTGGTTGGGGAACGAACCGGCAGCATGGTTTCAATCATGCGTGACGCTGGAGAATTTTATGAAGAACGCATTCGCACTATCACCAAAGCCATTGCTTCAGCGACAGAGCCTGCAGCTATTTTACTGATTGGCGGAATTGTTGGTTATGTGTATTACGCCTTTTTCAAATCCATGTTCGCATTAGCCGGGTAACGCTATGAAACTAACAATTATTTTGTCTCTACTTTTTATTTTCTCTGCTTACGTTTATGGCGAGGAACCAATTGACACTGTGGAATGGCGTTCACTCGCCCCTCAGGATAATGCATTAAATATCGCCAGCTTACGTGATCCTTTCAGCGACCCACAGATTAGTTACGGTCAGAATCAAAATGGCCAGACATTTACCCAGACATCAGGATTTGGCAATGGATTTGGCTATGGTTTTCAACGCAACCGAGGTGATTTCCGTGTACCTGAACTAATTTTTAAAGGTTTTATTGACGGGAATGACAAAGAAGGCCCGATGGCGCTTATCCAGATCGGCGGTAAACGTATCCATATGGTCCGTGAAGGCGATGAAATCAACATTGATCCGACCCAACCACGCAATGCAATCCGTATCACTAAAATTTCTCGGCTCAGCCTGACGGTTGAAACAGGGATCCTTGGCACAGTAAGGGTATTACGCTAAATGAAAAAACTGTTGTTATTAGTTCTGGCTGTCAGCCAGCTTCTTTTCCATACATCTTCATTGTATGCCGAGGAAAAAATCAGTGAAGTGGAGTTCAATGAAACACCTTTGATTGATGTTATCCGTGTGTTATCCGAGATGTCGTCCAGCAATATTATTGCCACCCCTGAAGCAACCAAAAAAATTATCACCATTCATTTAAAAAACACATCCGTATTGAATGCAGTGAAATCGATCGCTCGCATCAGTGACCTCTGGTATCGGTTTGATGATGACACCAATACCTATCGCATTATGACCCGTGAAGAATACGGTAAGGATCTGATCGTTCGGGAAAGCGAGCATATTGAGGTTTTCCGTCTGTTAAATGCGAATGTACAGATTGTCGCCCAGGCCATTGAAGATCTGTTTGGTCAACGGGTTATTTTATCACTAGGTATTGAACCCGGTCAGCAACAGACAACTGGCGGTCGAGGATCCAGTAGTCGAGGATCTGTCAGCAATCGTAGAAGTCTGGGAGGTGGCCGAAATCAAACGACCTATACTGGATCTCAGGTGACCTCAGACAATTTATCACTGAACCAGGTAGAACAAATTGCTGAATTATTAAGTGTCAACCAGGGCCAAATGGATAATCAAGCCCTCCAGGAGATTACATCACAAGCTCAACCGATTTATGTCACGGTGAATAATGAACACAATATGATTCTGGTACGCACCGATGATATGAAAGTGATCGACTCGATCACCAAACTTGTTAAAGAAATGGATTTGGCAGTACCACAGGTCATGCTGGAAATGAAAATTCTCGATGTGTTACTGGGTGAAGAATTTAACTCTATTTTCAATTTTGAAATTCAGCCTAGTGGCAGTAATCAGTCTAACCAACCGGCTCTGCTGGGCAATAACGCCTTATTTAACACGGGCACGTTTGTCTACGAATTTCTCAATGATAGGCTGAGAGCCAATATCGAATTTTTGGAAGCTAATAGACGATTACGCGTTCTCTCAAATCCAATGGTGTTGGCCTCAAACCATCGTGAAGCAGAACTGTTCATTGGTGAAGAAAATGTACTGGCGAGAGGGTTCAATTTTAACCCTGCCACACGTGATGCGCTGGGTAATATTATCAGCCCTGCTTATGTCGAAACACTTACTGAACTTCAGGAAATCGGCATTACTCTGCGTTTAACGCCACGTATCAACGCTGATCGTACTGTTGAGTTATTGCTTGAACAGGAAAGTTCAACGATTAATCCCGGAGGTGGTTCTATCCCGGTTATTAACGATGAAGGCGACGCAGTAAACGTTTCTATTGATACGGTAGATACGGCCCGATTGACCGGAACCATCATGGCGAAAGATGGTTTGACTGTTGCTGTGGGAGGGTTGATTCGTACCAGCAAAAATGATGAAGAACGCAAAGTGCCTCTGCTGAGTGAGATTCCAGTGATTGGCCGTATCTTCCGATCCGATATTGAAGCAGAACAGCAAAGTGAGACTGTTTTATTGATTACGCCTCGTATTATTAACAGTCCTGAACAAAGTGAGAATATCCGTCAGACAGATAATGCATTTTATCGTGATCATAATCAGCAATACCCTGAACTACCGGAGTTTCCCAACCGATTTATTGATAAATCTGAAGACAAATCGATCGTCGAGCCCGAACTGACACCTGCCCAAAAACGGCAAAGGCTATATCAGCAAATGAGTGAATATGCCGCCACGATTATTCGAACGCCCGAAATTCAGCGACCGGAAGATGCGTTATATAACCCAGTGGATGTACTGCCTCTGGTTGCAGGACTGTTTGATGATCCTCGTATTAAAACTGTACCTGAAGCCAGTTGGAACAGAGGTGGTTTATATATCACAGCTGTTGCGTTGTTTAACCGCTCGTCGGATAACGTGACTGTGGATTATCAGAATATTAACGGTAAATGGCTGGCAGCCTCAGTGGAAAACACTCAATTAGCACCTATAGGTACTGAGCAAGCGACTACCTACCTGTATCTGGTCTCTGCCCTGCCTTTCAATGAAGTTGTTACCTCACTGAGATAACTGATATGAATTTAACAAGGATGTTTTGTGTATTTTATCTGCTTGGGCTGGGCACGCAGATTAATGCTGCCCCCGCATTAAAAATGCACGTATTTGATGAAATTACAACATCACAGAATACTGCAAAAATTCACAAGACAGACGATCTGCAAAAGCCAGAATTAATCACATATGTATTTACTTATAGTTCGGATGAAGTTGATATTCCTGAAAATCCGAAGACTACTCAACCACAGACCAAAACTTTTCCCTTGAGATATGAACGGGCAGAGTTCTATTTCAAAACCGGTTTTAGGGAAGATGAATTATTCTGGAACATAGCCGGACTGGGTGGCCAACCTAATATTCTTTCCGAATTAAGTTGGGATAACTTGTTTATCCTGACCGCCAATATTGGTACAACCCTGTATTTTGGTGAGCACTGGCTGGGGAATGTTGATTTACTATTCGGACAAATTAAATCGGGAGATAACCAGGATTCAGATTATCTAGGTGATAACAGAACGGAGGAATTCTCACGTTCTAATAACAGTACGGATGACGGTGATGTACTGGATATTTCAGCTCATGCCGGATATCGGTGGTATTGGCCTGAAAGCAAATCAAACTCGTGGCAAAGCGAACTCAGGTCTTTATTCGGTGTTAGCTACCACCAGCAAAACCTAATCATCCAAGATGGTTTTCAGACTATTCCTGCCTTTGGTGCCTTCGAAGGACTGGACTCTCAATATAAAACCACCTGGTATGGTCCTTGGGTTGGCTTGGAGGGACGATGGCAAGACAGTGAACGTTTCCAGTTCAAGTTTGGGGTGCAATATCACTACGCATTTTATAATGCTTCTGCGACCTGGAATCTACGTTCTGATTTCGCTCAACCTGAAAGTTTTACTCACAAAGCCGAAGGGTATGGCTGGATATACGAATTAGAAGGTTTATACCGTTTAACACCAAAGCTTGCCATTAACCTGACATTAAAAAAGCAGGATTGGCGAGCGGACAGGAACGGCGAGGACAAAACTTATTTTGCCAACGGTAATACCGTAAAACTTAAATTTAATGAAGTTGAGTGGGAAAGTTTTGGCGCCAGTCTTGGACTTGAATATGTTTTCTAAATTGAACTTTTTGCAACGTGTATTTTTTGCAATGATATTAATGATGATGTTGGCATCATTTTACTTTCATGCCAATTTGGGCGGAACGGGCTTTCGGATACCCAACAATATTTTTGTCTGGTTATTTGGCGGTCTGGCGGCATTTATCGGTGTTATCCAGCTCACCAGAAACAAAGTATTTTATCTGCCCCAATATTTCTGGTTAATGATGGCATTTCCGGTATTAGCCTTATTTAGTGGCATGATTTCCGGGGTAAATAGTGCCAGTGACTGGTTCTTAAGATTATTTTTTATCTGGGGCGGCTTGCTGTTTTTATTTGCTCTGTTTCAGCAGCCTTATCGTGGCAAACATCTTGACATGATTTTGCTGGCCATAACCTGTTGCGGATTCTTCCACGCAGTGATTGGTCTCACACAAATCATTCTGGTGGCAGACATTCCTGGCTGGTTACCGCTCAACTCATCAGGAGACCCTACAGGTTTATTTCAGCAGATAAATAACCAGGCAAGTTTCCAAGTGACCACTACACTTATCTGTATCTGGTTGCTGAGCCGACCAGTATCCCGACGTTCTCTGTGGGTAAAAGTGTTTTTATTAGCTGTAGTATTTTTCGCTTCCACTATTATATTTGCTTCAGCATCGCGGGTGGGTTTTCTGGGGTTGATAATCGCACTCCCATTGATGTTTTTAAGCAGATGGAAATGGCTTTGGCAAAACAAAATAACCGTTGTATCACTGAGTGTAATAATCATTGCTGCTTTTCTCTCAAATAACTTACATAGCAGTAACATTGATAAATTATCAGCAAAAACCGACAAACTTCATGCTGGTTACAGTGGTGAAGCACGAATGGGTATTTATAAAATCACCTTTGATGAATTAATTAAATCACCCTTAACCGGACACGGTATTGGCACCTTTGCTCGAGTATGGCAAAACGCAAAACCAGCTTTTTATGCAGAATTCCCAGATGCAACATTGCCCAGCCAACGTGTCTCTCATCCGCATAATGAACTTATTTTGTGGTTGCTTGAAGGAGGCTTGATTGCGGCGGCAGGATTAGTGTTATTTTTACTAGGGGTTCTGCTTACACTATATAAACTGCCATCTTCCCGACGTTATGCTTATGCAGCGTTATTGCTCCCGATAGGCTTGCATACCCAAGTCGAACTGCCTTTTTACATCTCGGCATTACATTGGTTTGTGTTCATTATTCTGATATTTATCTTACTGCATTCGTTCCGACGTGCGTTTCGGAAACAACTTTCGGTTGCGGCAAATAATAGTATTAAATATCTGTCGTTAAGCGGAATATTTGGTCTTGTTATATTTAGTGCACATACCTATGCGTCCAGCCTGGAATTCAAAGATTATATTATTGGAAAGGCAAATAGTGATGACCCTTTTACTTATGCAATGGAAAACCCCTACTTCAAGCGCTTAGCTACGCACGCTGTTATGACCTCAATGTATAAATCCAGTGTGGAATATGGGATAAGAGAAAATATAGAAGCATTTGCTGACTGGGCTGAGCAGCAGATGAAATTCAATCCCCAGATAGGCTATTTCAAACTGGCAGTAGATTCCAGATTGAAGCTTTCAGAACAGAAACAGGCTTGTGATATTGCAAAACAGGCAAACAACATTTATCCGCTTGAAAAAGACATTGCGTCTTTTGTAAATAAATGCGAATTAATGAGTCACTCTGCTGAGTAAGTCATCATTATAAAACCCTATATAAAACAATTATAAAGAAGGCTCTACCCCATCACCGTTTGTATTTTAAACAAAAGGAATTCCTCCTATATGCGGTGACGTCTTAGATGACTATGATTAACTCCGACAGCTTGCTAATGAGATTCTCTCGGGGTGTACCCCTGAAATAGTTGCTTACTGTAGCCTTAAAGTTAGTTACCTCTGCAGATTGGTCATGCGATCTGAGTTACCGTGGATAAACCTATCCACGGTTTTTTTTTGCCTGATGTCTGTATTCGGCAGAGTTTGTCAGACAGAACCAGACAAATTTAAAACATACCCAGTTGCAATTGAGCGGATTCGCTCATTTGGTCTCGGGTCCAGGGTGGATCCCATACCAGTTCAACATGCACTTTGTTTATACCGTCAATGCTTCTGATCTTGTTTTCTACATCACCCGGAAAAGTCTGTGCCACCGGGCATCCCGGTGCGGTCAATGTCATTTGGATAACCACATTTCCCGATTCACTCACATCGATCTCATAGATCAATCCAAGCTCATAAATATTGACTGGGATCTCGGGATCGAAGATGGTTTTGAGCATCTCAATTACATCTTCTTTTAAATCTTCTGCGGTAAAAGGTTGTACCTGATTGTCGTTCATAAATTACTCAGTACTAATCGAAATATCATGATCGCTGTCTATCGCTGCATGCACGGTATGCCACGATAAAGTCGCGCATTTTACCCGTGCCGGAAACTCTTTAACACCACTTAGCACTTCCAGTTTTCCCAGCAGGTTTCTGTCGGTTTCTTCGCCAGTCATTGATTTATGGACCTGCTCATAAATGGCCTGAGCTTCTTCAAGGGTTTTGCCTTTCAAAGCTTCTGTCATTAATGATGCAGAAGCCATGGATATGGCGCACCCACTGCCTTTGAAACTGACATCTTCAATCTTATCACCATCAAGCTTGAGATAAACCACCAGCTTATCGCCACATAACGGATTATTGCCATGCGCAAGATGATTGGCTTTCTCAATCTCACGAAAATTACGTGGCCGTTTGTTGTGATCCATGATCACTTGCTGGTATAGCTCTCTTAAATCACTCATCAGGCAAAAAGCTCCTGTGTTTTTTGTATGGCGTTAATCAATGCGTCGACTTCTTCTTCAGAGTTATAAAAGGCAAACGAAGCGCGGGCAGTAGCTGGAATATCGTAAAACTCCATTACCGGTTGAGCACAATGGTGCCCGGTGCGGATAGCAACACCTTGTTGATCAAAAATAGTGCCGACATCGTGTGGATGCACGCCTTCGATCATAAAAGAAATTACTGCAGCTTTCTCGGCAGCGGTACCAATAATGTTGACGCCAGGCAAAGACTCGATTTTACGTGTCGCTATCTCCAGCAAGTGATGTTCCTGGGCGGCGATATTATCGATGCCCACCTGCCACATATAATCAATTGCTGCGCCCAGACCGATAACTCCGGAGATATTTGGTGTCCCAGCTTCGAATTTGGCAGGCAACTCGTTATAAATAGTTTTTTCAAAACTCACCGAAAGGATCATATCGCCACCACCTTGATAGGGTGGCATGGCGTTTAGCAGATCTTCACGTCCATACAACGCACCAATACCAGTGGGTGCAAACATCTTATGGCCGGAGAACACATAAAAATCACAGTCCAGATCCTGAACATCAACTGTCATATGCGGCACAGCCTGTGCACCATCAATTAATACCGGAATATTTTTCGCATGGGCTTTTTCAGTCATGGTTTTAACTGGATTGATGGTGCCCAATGCATTGGATACCTGACCGATAGCCAGAATCTTAGTGCGTTCAGTCAGCATGTCATCAAAATGGGTTAAATCCAATTCACCTGTCTGGGTCATCGGAATAACTTTCAGTTTGGCACCGGTCTGTTCACATAATATCTGCCACGGCACAATATTGGCGTGATGTTCCAGATGACTGATCAGGATTTCATCATTTGCCTGCAGCTTTGGTCTGACAAAGCTTTGCGCTACCAGATTAATCGCTTCAGTCGCACCACGGGTAAAGATGATTTCTTTATCCGAATTGGCATTTACAAACTGGCGAACTTTACCACGTGCTGCCTCGTATAAATCAGTTGCACGTTGACTTAGCTTATGTACGCCACGGTGAATATTAGCATTATCGTGCAAATAGTATTGACTGACTGCATCAATGACCTGACGTGGTTTCTGGCTGGTGGCCGCATTATCCAAATATACCAATGGATAGCCATTAATCTCCTGATGCAGGATCGGAAAATCTGCACGGATGGTATTAATGTTCAGATTACTCATGCACACCACCTTTAGGTAAACGTTTTTCAATTACCTGGGTAATAGATTGTTTGAGTTCCTGATTGGTAATGCGTTCAATCACGTCCACCGCAAAAGCAAAGGTCAGCAAGCTACGAGCACTGACTTCATCGAGACCACGGCTACGCAGGAAAAACAATTGATCTTCATTGATTTGACCTACTGCACTGCCATGTCCACATTTGACATCATCAGCATAGATTTCCATTTCAGGCTTGGTATCAATTTCACAACCACGAGATAACAGTAAATTGCGGTTGCTTTGATTGGCATCGGTTTTCTGGGCATCTTTATGCACAATTACTTTGCCGTTAAACACCGCATGGCTTTGTTCATCCAATACGCCTTTGTAAACTTCTTCACTGGTCGTATTGGGCACGCTATGATCAATACGAGTGTGATTATCAACATGCTGTTCACCGGTCACCAGATACAGACCGTTCATCGTCACATGGGATTGTTCTCCCAGTAATTGGCTGTGCACATCGTTTCTGGCGAGTTTTGCACCGAGAGAAATACTGGTGTTATGCCATTTACTGTCAGTGGCCTGCGAAGCAGCCATGGTGGCGACATGATAATGATCCAAAGATTCACGCTGTAGTTTGTAATGAAATAATTCTGCATTTTCAGCCAGACTTATTTCAGTCACTACGTCAGTCAAACCATTGGCTTTGTCATTGCCAGCATAGGTTTCAATAAAGGTTGCCTGACTGCCTTTTCCCAGCGCAATGACATGACGCAGATGCATTGCGTAATGTTGCGTATGGCCGCTATTTACCACGATTAATTCAATCGGTTTATCTATCCTGGTATTTTCGGCTACCTCTATGAAAACACCTTCATTCATCAACATGGTGTTCATCGCATTAAAGCCTGGCTTTTCCATGCTGATTTGTTGATTGAGAAATTCACTGGCACGTTCAATTGATTGAGATAACGGCGTTACAGTAAGCCCTTCTGGCAGCCTGTCGATGGATGATGCAGTCAAATCCACACGACCATCGACAATCACCAGACGATAGGCATCTTCCACCAGTTTCAGCTCATGAATATCCGCATATCCTGGTTGAGATACCTGATGAACAAACTGTTCCTGACCAAATTGCCACAGGCTGGTGTATTTCCAGTCTTCTTCTTTTCTACCGGGTAAGCCCATTCGTGCAAACTGATGCTGAGCCTGTTCACGCAGGATTTTCCAACGTGCGTTGTCAGCCACCATGATGTCACGGCTGTTAGCAACAGCAGAAAAATCGGTATGAATGTCTGTTAATACTTTCATGCAGGCTGCCCTTCCGGCTCTGGTGCATCATGCACCCAGCTATAGCCGGATTTTTCCAATTCTTTTGCCAGTTCTTTATCACCCGACTTAACGATGCGGCCTTCAGACAACACATGAACAAAATCGGGAACGATATAATCAAGTAACCGCTGGTAATGGGTAATCATCACAAATGAACGTTCAGGACTACGCAGGGCATTAACCCCCTCCGAAACAGTTTTCAGAGCATCAATATCTAGGCCTGAATCAGTTTCATCCATAATGGCCAGTTGCGGTTCCAGCAATGCCATTTGCAGGATTTCATTACGTTTTTTCTCACCGCCGGAGAAACCTTCATTTACACTGCGGTGCAAAAACTGTTCATCCATTTTGACCAACGCCATTTTGCTGCGGACCAGCGTCAGGAAATCGATGGCATCAAGCTCTTCCAGACCCTGATGTTTACGAATGGCATTTAATGCGGCTTTAAGCAGATAGATATTACTGACGCCAGGAATTTCTACCGGATACTGAAACGCCAGAAACACGCCGCGTCTGGCACGTTCTTCAGGTTCCAGTTCCAGCAGGTTTTGACCTTTGTAAATGACTTCACCCTGGGTGATTTCATAGCCCTCACGACCGGTTAATACGTTAGACAAAGTGCTTTTACCGGCACCATTTGGCCCCATGATGGCATGGACTTCGCCAGCATTGACCGTCAGATTGATACCACGCAGAATTTCTTTGCCCTCAATTGATGCGTGTAAATTTTTTATTTCCAACATTTTCATAATTATTCTCTATTCATTTTTTATAGGTTAAGCGG